>Ga0307516_10007395_pt1 | contig 12639 bp, 10 predicted proteins | sample 19_EM_MG_FD_203310 | JGI IMG/M metagenome (GOLD analysis project Ga0307516, IMG submission 203310) | Populus trichocarpa ectomycorrhiza microbial communities from riparian zone in the Pacific Northwest, United States - 19_EM | ecosystem: Host-associated > Plants > Roots > Unclassified | place... | reverse complement strand
ACACCTTGCCGAGCACCTGCACGACCTGCTTGAAGCCGGTGAAGTCGATGATCGCGCCGGCGTCGGGCGTGATCCCGGTCAGCTTCTTGACGGTCAGCGCGAGCAGTTCGAAACCGTGCGACTCGGCGGCCCGTCCGGCGAGCCCCCGGCTGCCGAACGCGAACGCCGAGTTGATCTTGTTCTTGCCGCCGGCGTACGACTGCTTGCCGTTGTCGTAGGCGGGGATGTCGACGTAACTGTCGCGCGGCAACGAGATCATGTACGCAGCGGAGCGGTCAGCCGGGATGTGCAGCAGGATGATCGAGTCGGACCTGCTCGGCTGGTTGTCCGCCCAACTTGGCCGCGTGTCGAGGCCGACGAGCAGGATGTTCTTCGCGCCCTTGATCTCCGCGCGCTTACGCTCCGTCGTCGGACGCGCCGAGCCCAGCAGGTTCTCGCGCGGCACCTCACGGGTGGCCGATCCCACCAGCACCCGCACGCCCACCAGCGAACCGCCGCTCGCCACCAGCAACACCAAGCCGAGCCCGATCAACCAGCGCGTCCACAGCGGCGTACGGCGGCGGCGCAGGCCGCGGGCGGTCTTCGGCAACATCGTTCCCCTCGTCGGCGTTCCCGCTCGACCTCGGTCAGGGTCGAGCCCCGCCGCAAACTCGGCGGCCTCGCTGCAATGACGGTGATGGATCGCCCGAAGGTTGCGCCGAGTGAAAAACTGTTCGCCGCCGCGATCCCCGCAAGCGCATCGACGCTTCCGGGTCTCGAAGGGGTCAAAGCCGCTTAAACCCGGCTGCGACGGTCCCGGCGAGGCCTCGGTTTCATTGAAAGTGACGCCTCAGCCGCCGCACGAGAGGCGGTTTTCAAGGAAAGCGAGATGATCAAAGCGGTTGAGACGCCCAAGACGGCGCATAACTCGGCCGCGTAGTGGGTAGTCCTCGTCACCGGCCCAACCCGTATGCGTGGCCGGCGTGCCCGGCGGCCCGGTGAGGAGACACCGCAGATGAATCCGCGACCGAGGTCCGCCGGTCCGGCGACCCCTTCCGCCACGACCGCCGCCCCGGCCGTCTCCGCCGATGACGTGCTGGCCCGGATGGGACGCTGGGTGCTGGCGAAAGTGTGGCTTGGCTGTCTGCTCTCCGGGGCGTACGCCCTCGGCCGGCATTTCGGCTGGCCGCAGGCCCTCCTCACCACCGCTGCGGTGCTGGGCGCGCTGACCCTGTCGCTGGCCGCCTGGTGGCTGCCGCTCTGGACGGCGCGTGCGACAACCGGTGTGGCGGTCGTCGACGTGTGCCTGCGCGTCGGCGTCTGGGGCGGGCTCGCGGTCTGTGTCGTGGCATTACTGATCGGGATGCCCGCCGTCGGCGCCGTCGCTGCGGCGCTACTGATCAACACGGCCGCCCGCACATTCCACCCTCGCATCGCACCACTGCTGCGCCGGTACGGCATCGACGTCGACGCGCTGCGCCGAGGCGACAACCCGTCCCGCCTACGGCGCCCCGGACCGGCTCGCCGGGACCCAGGCCCACCGACGCCGTCCCACTCCCCCCGCGGGGCAACCCCGCCGACGGCGCCAGTCGGTCGTGGCTGGCGAAGGTACTTCTGCGGCTCATTAGTGAGATCTTGGACGGGCGAAACGCGTCCAAGATCTCCCCGGGACGAACACAGAGCAGGGGTCAGCCGCGTTCCTGCCAGGTGCACAGGCAAACTCTGTTGCCCTCGGAGTCTGCGAGCACCCAGAAGCTCGGCGCCTCCTCGTCGCTGACGAGGGTGCCACCGGCGGCGAGAGCGGCCGCCATGCGCGGCTGCACCTGGGCGGGATCGACCCACACGTCCGGATGCCAGCGCTGGCGGGGCTCCTCGTTGCCCGACTCTTGGAACCACACCGCGGGCAGGGTCCCGAACGGGTCGCGCAGTTCGTCGCCGAAGTCCGGCCCGGACAGATGTTCGGTCGCCAGCACGGCGTTCCAGAACGGCAGCACCGTCGCGAAGGCCGGGCTGTCGAGGGCAAGCTCGAGACGGGAGACGCTCGCGCGTTCACCCGGCAGGCCGGCGTCCGCGGCGATCGAGGAGATCGTGCGGGCCAGCTGGATGTCACGGTCGGTGACCCCGTGTGCGTCGGAGCTGGTCAACCTGATGTCCAGGTGCCGGAAGCGCAGGTAGAGGTCGGGATGGTGGTTCATCTCCTCGGCCGCCGCGCCGATGGCGTTCGCCAGTGCGAGACCGGCCGCGAAATCCGGGGTCCGGATGCGGGTTTGCAGGCCGCCGAGCAGGTAGGCCCACTCGTCCAGAGCCTCGTCGGCGATCTGTTGCCCCGTGAGTTTGTCCATCAGGTCACTCTGGTGCAAAACGCGTGCCGGCGAAACCCGACACGGCGGACGCCGTCGCGGGTTAGCTCAGGTGTCTGCCGCAGCGTGATACGACCGGACGATGATCTCGCGAAGCACCGCCGGCTCGCCTGTCGCCTCGCGCATCAGCGCGGCAACCAGCCGGGCGTCCTCGCGGCGCTGCTCGTCGTCCACCGCTGCGATGAAGGCGTCGGCGTCGCCGCCGCCCAGCGTGGTCTTGTTCGTATTGCCCGCCACAACCGCACATTAGCTGGTCAGCGGCTCCGCCGGGCAGGCCGTGCCCGGACCGGGGACGCTCAGCGTGATCAGGTAGCGGTCGGCGATCTGCTGCATGCAGTCGCTTTGGCCGTACGAGCCGTGCCCGGCGCCCTCGTATGTCACCAGGACCCCGTGCCGGCCCAGTTGGCGGGCCACGTCGAGCGCCCAGTTGTAGCCGGTGGCCGGGTCGTGCCGGGAGTTGAGCAGCAGCAGCGGGGTCGAGCTCCGCACGCGCAGGACGTGTTGCGGGTTCGCCACCGGCTGCGGCCAGCCCAGGCACATGCTCAGGGCGAAGACCTGCGCCGGATACCGGACGTCCGGCGCCACCGTCGCGCTCTGGCGCAGCAGGGCGGCGTACGCGGAATAGTCGGCGACCGGCACCGACCAGTCTGCGCAGAACGCCGGCAGGGTGACCACCGGCCGCCCGACCGGAATGCCGGGACCGCCGCCCTGCAGACCCGCGAGGGTCTGCGCCAGCCAGGCGTAGTCGGGCAGTTTGGTGCCGCGGTGCGCGACGGAGACCAGGTCGAACGGTGACATTCCCAGGCTGCCGGCGTCGGCTTTGGCCAGCAGTTCGGCCCAGACGGCGCGGACGTCCCGGCCGTGCAGCGCGCATGCGGCCTCCTGCCCGCACCACGCGACGAACGCGTCGAAGGAGTCCTGCAACGCCCATGCCTGGGTGCTGAGGAACTCTCCGGTGCTGGTGGTGCTGTGGTCGACGACGCTTTCCAGGACGATGGCCCGCACGCGTTGCGGGTACCGCTCGGCGTACTGCTCGCCCAGCAGGGTGCCGTAGGAACTGCCGTGGAAGGTCAGCTTCTGCTCGCCCAGCGCGGCCCGCAGGGCGTCCAGGTCTTGCACGGTGCTGGCGGTGTCGGCGTGGTCGAAGACAGGCCCCGTGCGGCTGCGGCAGTCGGCCCACAGCGCCCGGTTGTACGCCACGGTGGCGTCGAAGTCGGCCTGGCTTTTCAGCACTGGCGCGGGCGCCGCAGCGAGGACCTCCGGTGAGCAGACCACCGGGTTGCTGCCGGCGACGCCACGCGGGTCGAAGCTGACGATGTCGAAGCGGCGGCGCAGTTCGTCACTGAAGCGGCTCGCGCCGTTGGCCACCCGGTCGACGCCCGAGTCGCCCGGGCCGCCCGGACCGAAGATCAGCGTTCCCACGCGGGCCTCCGGGTCGGTCGCCGGGCGTCGGGCCACCGCGAGGCCGAACGTCGGGCCGTCCGGGTCGGACCAGTCGACCGGCAGCGTGAGCGTGGCGCACTGGGCGTCGTTCTCGTCTCCACACGTACGCCATTCGAGGGCAGGTGCGGCTGCGGCGGGCGCCGCGGCGGTGGTCGCCACGAGGCAGCCGGCAGCGGCCAGGGCAGCCTGCAAAGATCGCGGAAAAAACATGCGTCGATGCTTGCGTACGGATGATCACCGGGTAATCCGGGATGTCCCGGGCTTATCCCGTAAGTGTTGTGGCGGCCTGCCCGTGCCTGCCGGGATGGTGTGTCAGACCACGGCGAGCCTGGCCACCAGCAGCTCCACCCTCGGCTCGATGAGCTCCGGCGGCAGCCGTCCCGTCCGGGTCAGGGTCGCCAGGCCGTGCAGGGACGCCCAGAACACCTCGGTGAACAGCCCCGGGTCGACGCCGTCCCCGGCGACCTCGCCCAGGCTCTCCAGCAGCGCGGCGAAAGCGTCCTTGAGAGGTTCCGGGGTGTCCTCCTGCGCGTACGCGAGACCGCCGTCGAGCTCGAAGATGGCGTCGTAGACCGCCGGGTTGCGTGCGGCGAAGTCGAGGTAGGCGCGCGCGAGGGCGGCGACCCGCTCGCGCGGGCCGTCCGCGGCGGCGGTCGCGGCCCGCACCGCCACGGCCATCTCGGTGGCGCCCTGGAGGGCGACGGCGCCGATGATCTCGCGTTTGCCGCGGAAGTGGCTGTAGAGGACGGGTTGGCTGTATTCGATGCGCTCGGCGAGCCGGCGGGTGGTGACCGCGTCCCAGCCCTGCTGCTCGGCGAGTTCGCGGGCTGTCGCCACGATGAGGCGCTCGCGCTCCGCCCGTTCGCGTTCCTTGCGTTCCTGTACCGACATGATTCGATCCTAGCATCGCTAGACAAGCGAGCGACAGCCGTGCTAGCGTCGCCTCATCACCTAGCAGCGCTAGATAACGGGGTAGTCATCATGCTCAACGCACTCGAGGTCTTCACCATCGTGGTCGTCGGCGTGATGGTGGGGGTGGAGTTCTCCGTCGCCTTCGTCATCAACCCGATCCTCAACGCCCTCCCTGAGGACAGTGGCCAACTCGGCCACGCCCACGGGGGCCGGATGCTCGGCGCCGTGATGCCGGTCTGGTACCTCACTTCGCTCGCCCTTGTCGCGGTCTGGGCCATCGCCGGATGGCACCACCCCGGCACCGGCCTCACCGTCACCGCCGGCGCGCTGCTGATCCTCAGCGTCGTCATGTCGCTTCTGCTGCTCGTTCCGATCAACAACCGGAGCAAGACGTGGACCCCTGAGAACCGGCCTGCCGACTGGAAGCAGCAGATGAACCGCTGGGACCGCTTCCACTACGTCCGCGTCGCCGTCATCATCGCCGCCTTCGCCCTGCTGGTCGCCGCCCTCACCTGAGCCCGAGGGCTCACCCGCCCGGTCGTCAGCCGCCACCACCAGGCTCACCAAGCTCACGAAGACCCGCAAGGAGAAGAACAATGTCGCTGAAGAAGATCAACACCGTCCTCGCCACCGCCTTCATCCTCTTCATCCTCTGGTTCGGGATGGAGTTCGTCCTGAGCCCGCAGACGACGGCGCCGGGCTTCGGCCTGCCGAGCTGGCCCTCCGGCGACGGCGGCGGCTTCCTGATCATCAAGGGCATCCGCGACGTCGTCTTGGCCCTGGTCCTGGGCATCCTGCTGGTGACGGGCCACCGCCGGGCGCTGGGCTGGGTGCTGCTGGTGGAGGCCCTCGCCGCGTACGGCGACATGACCACCGTGCTGGCCCACCACGGCTCCGTGGCCACCGCGTTCGGCGTCCATTGCCTGACCGCGACGCTGATGGTGGTCAACGGCCTGCTGATGATGCGCGAGACCCGCAAGGTCGCGGCCGCTCCGGCGACGCCCGCCCCGCAGCCCGCCTGATCCCATCGGTCCACGGTGGCCCGGCCCCCGGCCGGGCCACCGTGGCGCGTGCCGGTATTCGCGTGTCAGCGCCCGCCGGGAAAGGCCAGGCAGACGATCTTCTTCCTAGTAGACCTCGAATCCGGACAACTGCCCGGCCGGCCAGCCCGTGTTCGCGGTGATATTCAAGCGGATGAAGCGAGCCGACGACGACGCGAAGGAGATCGAAGCCGAGGGCGCGAACAAACGAGACGCCGAAGCGGACAAGACCGTGAACGACGAACCGTCCACGCTGCCGAGCGCGGAAAGCGTCTGGGTCCGGGTCGGCCACGACGGCGGCAATTGGAGCACCAGGCGGCTCACCGGGACCGCCGCGCCCAGATCGGGCCGGTCGCCTCGGCCGCGGCACGGACCTTGGCAGCCATGGCGTCACGGGTCGGCCCCTCGTCACCGAACGGATTGAAGCGCTGCAGCGCCACCGTGTCGATGCCGTACGTCTGCATCCAGCCGAAGTGGGTGCGCACGGTCTGGTCGTCGTAGGACGAGAAGAGTTGCGCCGGTCCGCCGTTTCCCAGATTCGGGTAAGCGGTGGTGTACCCGTGATCGAACTCGCGCATGTCCGGCCACGACTCGAGCGTGGTGTTGGTGGGTGAGGGCGGCTGGAAGCGGTCGGCGCTCCAGTGCCACCAGCCGCCGATCGGCGCGCTGTCGCCGGGGCAGGCGAACCAGCCCTGGTAACCGACCGTGACCTTGCCGACGACGTCGCCGGGCGGGCTGGCCGCCAACGCGGGGGAAGGGCTTTCGAGCAGCGTCGAGGCGCCGGCCGCGGCGGCCACCGTGGACAGGAAGGTGCGTCGGGAGAGGTGCACGGGGATCTCCTGCCAATCCAGGGTAGGGGGTACCGGATCGACGCACATCCTGACTGGATGCGACACATGAACGCAATACTTCGACCGATACTTGCAACATCTCGGAAGCATCGTCGCAAGAAGTGGATAACCTGCCACTCCGGGTGCAAGGTGATCGTCGATCGTCAATACCCCCGCCCCCGTTGGCCGTCGCGAACCCCGATTCGCGACGGCCTGACGCAGAACAGAGGGCTTCATGAGAAGGAAGCAGCTCCGACGAAGGCTGATCAGCAGCATCCTGGCGGCCGGGCTGGTCGCCGCCGGCATCTACCCGGGCACCGCGCACGCCGCAGGCGGGCCCAACCTGGCCCTGGGCAAGACGGCAACGGCCAGCGGCACGGTCGCCCCCTACGTCGCGGCGAATGTGAACGACGGCAACGCGGACTCCTACTGGGAGAGCACGAACAACGCCTTCCCACAGTGGGTGCAGATCGACCTCGGCAGCAGCGTCGCCATCGACCAGGTCAAGCTCAAGCTGCCGCCGGCGACCGCCTGGGGTGCCCGCACGCAGACGCTCAGCGTGCAGGGCAGCACGGACAATTCCAGCTGGTCGACCCTGTCCGGCTCGGCGGGACGCAACTTCAACCCGGCCTCTGGCAACACCGTCACGATCGACTTCACCGCCGCCACCGTGCGGTATGTGCGGGTCACCATCACCGGCAACACCGGGTGGCCCGCCGGGCAGCTGTCCGAACTTGAGATCTACGGGGTGGCCGGCAACCCGGACCCCGACCCGCCGACCGGCGCCAACCTCGCGGCCGGCAAGCCGATGGAGGCCTCGTCGTCGGTCTTCGGCTTCGTGGCGCCGAACGCCAACGACAACAACACCGGCACGTACTGGGAGTCCAACGGCTTCCCGGCGACGCTGACCGCGCGGCTCGGCGCCGACGCCGACGTCACCGGCGTCGTGGTCAAGCTCAACCCGGACCCGATCTGGGGCACCCGCACGCAGAACATCCAGGTGCTCGGACGCGGCCAGGGCGCGAGCGCCTATACATCGCTCAAGGCTCGGGCCGACTACGTCTTCAACCCGGCGTCCAACCAGAACAGCGTGACCATCCCGGTCACCGGCCGGGCCGCCGACCTGCAACTACAGGTCTCCAGCAACACCGGCGCGCCGGGCGGCCAGGTCGCGGAGATCCAGGTGATCGGCACCTGGGCACCCAACCCGGACCTTCAGGTCACCGCGCTGAGCTGGGCACCGGCGGCGCCGGACGAGGCCACCGCGATCTCCGTCTCGGCCACGGTGCGTAACGCGGGCACCGCCGCGTCGGGGGCGACCACGGTTGACGTACGCCTTGGCGGCACCATCGCCGGCAGTGCCACGGTCGGCGCGCTCGCCGCGGGCGCCTCGGCCACCGTCACGGTCGACGCCGGCCGGCGCGCGCAGGGCAGCTACCAGGTGTCGGCGGTCGTCGACCCGGCTGACACGGTCGCCGAGCAGAACAACGACAACAACACCTTCACCGCATCGTCGCAGCTGGTCGTCGCCCAAGCGCCCGGCCCGGACCTGCAGGTGCTCAGCGTCATCCCGACCCCGGCCAACCCGGCGGCCGGGGCGCAGGTCACCTTCTCGGTCGAGGTCAACAACCGGGGCACGAGCGCGGCGCCGGCCACCGTCACCCGGGTGGTCGTGGGCAGCACCACCTTGAACGCGAACACCGGCACGCTCGCCGCCGGCGCGACGATCACTGTCTCGCTGGGGACGTGGACCGCCACGAACGGGGGCGCCACCTTCACGGCCACGGCGGACGCGACGAACGTCGTGGCGGAGACGAACGAGAACAACAACACGCGTACGCAGTCGATCGTCGTCGGACGTGGAGCGGCCGTGCCGTACGTGTCCTACGAAGCTGAAGCGGCTCGATACCAGGGGACCCTGGTCGAGGCCGACCCGCTGCGTACCTTCAGCCACACCAACTTCGGCACCGAGTCGTCCGGCCGCAAGTCGGTGCGGCTCACCGGCAGCGGGCAGTTCGTCGAGTTCACCTCGGTCAACCAGGCCAACTCGATCGTGGTGCGAAACTCGATCCCGGACGCGCCGGCCGGTGGCGGCATCGACGCCACCATCAGCCTCTACGTGAACGACCAGTTCGTGCAGAAACTGACGCTGTCGTCCCGCAACAGCTGGCTGTACGGCACGACCGACGACACCGAGTCGCTGTCGAACTCGCCTTCGGCGGACGCCCGCCGGTTGTTCGACGAGTCGCACGCGATGCTGGCCCAGTCGTACCCGCCGGGCACCCGCTTCAAGCTGCAGCGCGACGCCGCGGACTCGGCGTCGTTCTACGTCATCGACATGATCGACCTCGAGCAGGTCGCGCCGCCGACGTCGCAGCCGGCCGGTTGCACGTCGATCACCAACTACGGCGCGGCGCCGAACGACGGCGTCGACGACACGGCGGCGATCCAGCGGGCCGTGACCGACGACGAGAACGGCGTGATCGGCTGTGTCTGGATCCCGGCCGGCCAGTGGCGCCAGGAGCAGAAGATCCTGTCCCCGGACCCGACCCGCGGACAGTACAACCAGAAGGGCATCCGGAACGTCGTGATCCGCGGCGCCGGGATGTGGCACTCGCAGCTCTACACGAACACCGAGCCGCAGAACGTGGTGGGCAACATCAACCACCCGCACGAGGGCAACGTCGGCTTCGACATCGACGACAACACGCAGATCTCCGACCTGGCGATCTTCGGCATGACCACCAACCGGGCCAACCGGGGTCACGGGATCAACGGCCGGCTGGGCAACAACACGAAGATCAGCAACGTGTGGATCGAACACGTCAACGTCGGCGCGTGGGTCGGCCGCGACTACTCGGACACCCCGGCCTACTGGAACCCGGGCAACAACCTCGAGTTCTCCGGGATGCGCATCCGCGACACGTACGCGGACGGCATCAACTTCAGCAACGGTACGAGGAACTCGCGGGTGTTCAACTCGTCGTTCCGTACCACGGGCGACGACTCGCTGGCGGTCTGGGCCAACCCGCGGGTGAAGGACACGTCCGTGGACGTCGCCTCGAACAACCACTTCGTCAACAACACGATCCAGTTGCCGTGGCGGGCCAACGGCGCCGCGATCTACGGCGGCTTCGGCAACACGATCGAGAACAACCTGATCTACGACACCATGAACTACCCCGGCATCATGCTGGCGACCGACCATGACCCGCTGCCGTTCTCCGGCACGACGCTGATCGCCAACAACGGCCTGTACCGGGCCGGCGGGGTGTTCTGGGGCGAGGCCCAGGAATTCGGGGCGATCACGTTGTTCCCGTCGGCACGCGACATCGTCGGCGTCACGATCCGGGACACCGAGATCATCGATTCGACGTACGACGGCATCCAGTTCAAGACCGGTGGCGGCAACATGCCGAACGTCGCGATCACCAACGTGCGCATCGACAAGTCCAACAATGGCGCCGGCATCCTGGCGATGAGCGGCGCCCGCGGCAACGCCAACCTCACCAACGTCACGATCACCAACTCGGCCGACGGCAACATCGTCGTCCAGCCCGGTTCGCAGTTCGTCATCACCGGCGGCTGACCGACGCGGGTGCCCCCGGCTCCGGCCGGGGGCAGGTTTCATAGCCCTCTCAAGCAGCGGCTGCGGTCGCGGTGCGGTGCTCGCGCGGGCTGACGCCGAACTTGGCCTTGAAAGTCTTGGTGAAGTGCTTTGGGCACTTGAAGCCGACCTGGCTCGCGATGTCTGCGATGGGTATGTGAGCCTGACGGGGGTCGGCGAGGTCGCTGTGGGCCCGGTCGAGGCGGCGCCCCATCAGGTAACGCGTGACGGACGTGCCGCTGTCGCGAAACAGCGCGTGCAGGTGCCGCTCCGAGATGTACACGGCGCGGGCGATGATCTCCGGCGTCAGGTCCGGATTGCCTAAATGCCGCTCGATGTGGTCGCGCGCGCGGGCCAGGTGAGCGGCGCTCATTGGAGCGTCGGTGGTCAGCGAGGTCCGCTGCGCCAGCGACGCTGCGACGAGTTCGATCGCGGCGGCCGTGAGGTGCTGCTGAGCCGCCGGTGGGGTGCTGTCAGCCGCGCTCATGATGTGGTCAAGCAGCGGCCGGACCAGTGCCGCGGTCCCTGCCTGGCCGTCGACGGGGATGGCGGTGGCGGCGTCCGCGCCGGGGAAGATCGCCCGCAGGAGAGTCTGCGGGACTCGCAAATGCAGTATTTCGGTGTCGCGCCCGGCCTCCGCGGTGTACGGACGGCCGTCGTTGAGCAGGACGATGTCACCGGCTTGCGCCACGGCGATGCGGTCGTCCTGGGCGATCATGGCCGTGCCGTCGAGCAGCAGGCAGATGTGGAAGTGGTATTCGTCGGCGCGGGCGATCGCGGCGGGCGTGCGGGCTGTCCGGCGGGGTGTGTGCCCGGTGGCGACGCGGGAGACCATGAGTGAGCCGACAGGCAACGTCGTTATGTGGCCGTGGAACCGCTCGACCTCGGCAACCGAGCGTAAGTCGACGCGCTCGCAGGAACTCTGTGTCATAGGTCAGCCACTTCCCTGTTCGCGTTCGTCAATCAGCTTTGCATCGGGCTTGCCCGCAAATCAGAGATCATTTAATTTCTCTCCCGACCTGGGAATCTCGGCTCGCCAAGTTACCCGATGGTCGCGAATTGGCAAAAGCACCGGGAATCCCCGGAACACCGATCCCGACAGGGCGGGACGTCGAGTGGGAAATCGCCCCTCCGCCGAAAAACCGACACAAGGCGTCGCCCAGGCGGTACAGCACTGCGCTGAGGGACACCTGTGAGCGCACTGAGAGACACCTGTCGCCGCGCCTGCCCGCATAGCTTCTCCCCAGCACAAATTGGGAGCGCTCCCGAATCGGCTCGAGACGGCGCCGAGCGAGAGCGTCGCATCGACGACTGTCTAACTCGGTGAGAGGAAATACATGCGAAGAAGGAACTTGGCCGGCGCAGTGCGTGCCCGTGTGGCGACCGCGCTGACGCGTGGTCCGGCCGCGCCAGCACGCGCGGGTGACTCACCGCACCGGCGCCGGATCATCGGCGGTGTCGGTGCCGCCCTGGCCCTCACGCTGGCGGCGGGTGTTCTGGCCCCCGGCGCGCCGGCCCAGGCGGAGATCACCAACGGGCTGCTGCTGCGCTACAAGCTCGACGAGACCTCCGGCACCGTGGCGACCGACTCGTCGGGCAACAACCGCAACGGCACGGTGAACGGCACGGCGAGTTGGGGCGGCGCGGAAGGCCTGACATTCAACGGCACCAACACGTATATCAAGATGCCTAACAACATCATGTCCGGGCTGAACTCGATCACCGTCGCTTTCGACGTGTGGATCGACAAGACCATGGGCAAGCCGTATTTCCTCTACGGGATGGGAAACACCAGCGGCACGAGCGGCAACGGCTACCTGTTCGCCACCGGCAACCAGTTCCGCAGCGGCATCACGCTCACCAACTCCGCCGCCGAACAGCAGACCCGGCCCAGCACGTCGTACCAATTGCTGCGTGGCATGTGGAAGCACGTGACCTACACCCAGACCGGCAACACCGGAATCCTGTACGAGAACGGGGTGGAGAAGGCCCGCAACACCGCCATCACCATCACTCCCGGTGCGATCGGCGGCGGGACCACCGTGGCCAACTACATCGGGCGGTCGCTGTACTCCACCGACCTGTACTTCAAGGGCCGCATGCGCGACTTCCGCATCTACAACCGGGCCCTGTCCGCCGGCGAGGTGTCGGCGGTGGCCACCAAAACCGAAATCGAGTGGGAGCAGTTGCAGGCCCTCGGGGACTACAACGGTGCGCTCGGCATTTTCCAGGACCCCGAAGTCGGACCGGTCATGATCTTCCCGTCGGACAAGGCTGACATTGACAACCTGCAGCAGCCGGCGGGCTGGACGAATGAGTTCGGCGTGGCGCCCACGTCCTGGCCCACCCCGACCACGGGGCGCAGCCAGTTCACCCAGCAGCAGATCAACGACATCCAGGACGCGATCGTCCTGCAGGTGCAGCCAACCGGCGACACACTTATCCAGGACGCCGCCTATCAGCTGAAC
>Ga0307516_10007394_pt1 | contig 12639 bp, 16 predicted proteins | sample 19_EM_MG_FD_203310 | JGI IMG/M metagenome (GOLD analysis project Ga0307516, IMG submission 203310) | Populus trichocarpa ectomycorrhiza microbial communities from riparian zone in the Pacific Northwest, United States - 19_EM | ecosystem: Host-associated > Plants > Roots > Unclassified | place... | reverse complement strand
CTGTGGTGTCCCCGATCCAACCGCACTAGAATTTGATTCAGCCGTTCGATGAGGTCCCCCCGGTGGCGACCCATCCCAATACCACTAAAGTCCTCCCGGATTGACGTCAGCATCTCAGCAAAACTCCCAGACTGGTCACAAATGGGATTCCCCTCCGACCAGACGAGAAGCAAGTAGGACTTGAGAATCTCAATGTCCCCGAATGCTCGGACCTGTTTGGTAAGGTCTCCCCTTGGCCGCTCCGGAAACCCATCACGGATTTGCGGTCGTTGGGCGTCAGCGAACACAATGCGTAAGAGTCCGTTGACCACGCTCTGGCCGACCTCCCCTGTATACAAGGTCGTTTTTGTCTGCCTGGCAACCACGTTTTCGTTGCGCGGCCGGTCATCACAGAGTACACGGGGCGCTATGAGTCCGAGAACCCAGTTCAGGGAAGGAGGGTTTGGTCCGTTAAGCATTGTAGTGATGTATGGCTGAACACGACGCCACACAATGAATCCGGGGTCAACTGGAACCCGGATAACACGTGAGATCGCATCGGCCATCTCTCGCTGTCCACTCTGCTCCAGAGAGACCGCATAAGGGATTAGCGCACTGATAGCTTTGCGCATGTCGTGGATCCGGAATGGATTGTTGAGTTCGACCAGGTGCTCGAGTTCCTGGATTATCAGGAAAGAGACTTCACCTAATTGGATGCTGATTCTCGGTCAGGGAGGAAAACGTCGGTTGAGTATAACGCACCTCTCACCCGAAGTCGTAGCACCCAAAGGATCACAATGTAGGTCGATTGCAATGATTGACAGGGAACCGATGACAACTGAAGTTGGAGGCAGGGGGGACTGGGAGAGAGAATGGAGTGCAAAGCGGAGGAGCCAACGGGGTACTACCCCCCATGCTCTGGTTCGGTGATTGAACTGGGCAATCTTGGTGAGAGCGCCTGCAACTATGACATGCTCATCGCTGGACAGTTTGTGGTTCTCCCATTGGGGAGGCTGCCAGGGAGGGCGGATGCCTGGGTGGAATATCCTATGGATTGCGCCTAGGGTGTGGGAGAGTGGAAGGTCGTTGAGATTTGTATCGCCCGGGAAAGCCCTGACATATTCCCGGCGAATTTTTTTAAAGGCCCTTTGCTTCCGATCCGTGACCATGAGGTGGGAAAGCGTGTGGAGGCAACACAGGACCGTCACCGTTGCAAGCTGTTCCATCCCTTGAGTAATCACTGCTTTGTCGTTGACGACCTTTACGCAACCAATGAGGATGTCGAAGCAGTTTACAACGAGGATAGGGTCGAGGTCAATCAGTGTTGTTCTTGCAAGGTAGTTCAAGGTCGACAGGCGGTCCCGTTCATCCAGTGATGTCTGAAGTGTCCATGATATGCAGCGTAAGTCCAGCGCGGCCGTTTTAAGCCCTGGTCCCGGCCGTTGTCGAAAGTACACCCCACAAGGGAAAACAATCAACACCCGAATGATAATCCGGCAAGTACCCACGACGAACCAGGCGGGTAGAAGGATAATAAACAAGGGCGAGATGGCAATATTGACGAGCGAGTGGTGCGGACCTTCTCCTTTCAATAGGTTCCATGCCGTGGTGAGGAGGTCATAATCCATGGAATAACCAAAGAAAGTGGAGAAAACCGGACGGAGCGCCCTAGGGAGGTAGGGGATATGACGGATAATTCCTAGGATGTGATAGAGGATATCTGGGATGTGGCAGAGGATCTGGGCAGCAGGGGTTTGGTACGGGCAGCTCACAGAAGCTGCTCCAGCAACGACGATGAAAAGGAAGAAGAGGACGCCAAACGAGGTCACCCCGATGACGACTGACGCAACAGTCGTATTGACCTCCCAAAGGTAGCGGGAGAGGGCACAACCAAGCAGCAACAGTGCCGCCTGCAACATTAACGGCAGCGACTGCATTACGTGGTCGAAATGCCAGGTATCAATCCCGTCGAGTTTCTGCTGTCGACTCAGGCCGCGACCGACGGTCGAACCTCGAATGTCTGCTGTCGCATACCGGTTCAACCACTGTTTGCCGAGCACGGCCAGGAAAGCGGAGAAGAGTGAAGTGGCGAGACTCGCGAAGAGGATTGCCTGAACATGGACAATCGTGGGTGGGGGACCAGTCCATTGCGGCACCGTGGGGACGTTGTTGCCAAAAGTGGTATTGTCGATCTTGTGGATGAGGACACGGAGGAGAGCGGCGGAGTCTTCGTTTGGGTCGGGCTTGAGTTGGGAGTTGACTTCGATGATGAAGACGGAAGTCACGGCGGAGAACAGACCGGCCTGTGGTCAAAGTTAGGACCTGGGCGTCTGAGCGGCACAAAAAACTCACAAATATCAGCGTGGCGTTCAGATCTTCGTCATACTTCTTTATGAACTCTTTGTCATATCCCTCCGCTTCTTGGCAATAGCTTTCATAGAACCGTGTCCGAAAATGCTGCGTGGTTGGCGGAGGGACATTTCCCAGGCTGTACGAAAGCTTTAACGGTGCTCTGGCAGGGCGCGAAGTGAGGCTCACCCAACTGCTGGTTGCCCAACTGGTTCCCCACCCCCAGCGTCTGTGCCACTTGAATTCCTGCGTTTCCTGGACCTGATTTCAGTGCCAACTCATGTAGTCAGCGCGTAGGACAACTTACCGCCTCCTCACGCTCTTTCCGGTGCACATGGATGAGCTTCGGTCGTCTGGATACACCGGTTCCTCCGCCCCGCCTTCTCGACTACGGTCCCAACCACAGCTCAGTTGAACTGAACCACGAAGAGTATTGGAGGACTCACCTCGTCATAGTGACCCCCCTGAGGTTTGCCATGGCGGATAGTATTGACGTGGTTCGCTGAGTGAGAGGTGCAGCATAGCACCAACAAACCGACTACCACCAAGCGAGCTCATGGCTGTGCCCCGGGGCTTTTGAGGGGCGAAGAACGTGTCGAACCGGCGTTGGACGTTAGACAGCTGGCAGCGCTATCACAATGGGAAAATGCTGTTAGCCATCGTAGTTGCATGGTACGCCATTCTCGATAACCCTCACGCCGCCGACCAGAAAGAAGAACACAGCATGTTCCCTGGATAACCTGAAGTGAGTGAGCGCGCGAGTCAACGGCGACCTGGCCACACCATTGTCGGTTCCAGACCGAGCTCCACCGCTTTTCTTCACGAAGTGGTGGCAGGGGTATCAACCATAAACAAGCCCAAGAACATTGGTTACCACGAAGGGATAGCGGCAGAGAGTAGCTGGAAGGAGTTTGTGAGGCCGAACGGTGATTGGACTGTGAGAATGTCGTGATGGCGAGTTCTCATGGTCTCGCATCCGGTCGCGACGCGTGAAAGACAACCACTGGCAGTGTGTTCCAGGGGGCGATAGGTTCTTGACGTCCGCGTGGGTATGGGTGCGAGAATGAAAACGCAGGAAGGTGTTATCGTCGGGACCAAGATGTGGCATAGAATCCGTACAAGAGAAAGGGGGGGTCTCCTCCCTTTTTTATTTTTTTGCGCTAGAGAAACTTCTCGTCCAGGCTGAGGACGCAAACGGGGCGTCATCAGGATTAACAGGAATACATTTCTCGACTCAAGCGCCGCTGAACAACACAGGGGGTGCACAGCGTGGCAGATCTCTAGTCTTCATCGACAGACGGGTCGTCGAAGGGGCATAAACGCGCGATGCGCGAGACCCAGAAGGTGGTCAAGAAGAAGGCCGTTCGTGCACAAGGTCGATAGCTTTGCGTCGCCGTTGCAGCCCAACGTGGACTCGATCTGATGGTGCGACGGAGGGCTAGGTGATCGCAAACGTCATCCAGCGGTACATCAGGCCTCAGGTTCAATTGGAATCTAGTCGAACGGTTGGGTCCCCCGCCAGAGGAAAGGAGGAAAGTGACTTCGAGCTTGGATGGTCGTTGGTTGTCAACGGACGAGAGGCTCATCGCGAAGGCGCAGCGTCCCACATGAAAACGGTATTTGTTGCATCGATTTTCCACCTGACTCTGCCACGCCCCCGCTGTCCATAACCGACCTCTGCCTTTTTGCAATCCTCCACTGAGACTTCATGGGATTGAATGTGGAATGGATCGAGTATCCCGTTCTGGTACTGCCAAAGACGACACCGGTATCACGATCGGACCCAGTTCACCACAACGAGCTCCAGGATTTCATCCGGGTCCGTTGCCTGGTTTCAACATCGGCTGGGCCAAAGGCATTGCGTCGAGCTTGGTATGTCCTACTTATTTATCTGGATCTCTGCCAGCACCCGAACATCCAACGTTTTTATAGTGCATTCCGACATGCGCGGGGGTGGTGGGGATAGAATGTGCCGGACCAGGGAACCGGACGACAGATGATGCAGATTTGCCGCTTACTGGCAGAACCCAGGAGGTGGTGCGTGCTCAGCGTCACGACAACATATCAGGCGGGCTGGCTCGCGGCGACGCCACCTCCTCCCCGGGCAGTTTCCCCAGAGCTTCGATGAGGAATTTCTTGCGCCTTCGCCCCCACCACGCCCGCGTCGAAATCGTGGTGTTTGAGGACGCCAATTCAGTACCGTCCACCGCACAATCCCCCTTTGGTATGATGTCTCCTCCGTACTCTGGCCACGACGCTTGCTCGACATACATGCTGTCAAGTGGAAAGCGGTGAATGCACCGCCCCCGTCGACGATCAACAATAAGTGGAACCACGAACTCGAATCGACAGTGCTTAACATCACTTTCAACCCAACACTAGTCATGGATCAGGCACTAAAAAATCCCACATCTTCCGTGACCCAGAGGAGGACAGCCTCCCCGCTTCTTTCGAAATTCTGCACCCCTTCGCCCTGTGGGACACGGTCGATCCCGACGTCGCCCCACCATCTTCCCCGCCAGCACCACCTACCACGGTGTCGGCCAAGATCGCCAGCCCACGAAACGTACATTCGGAGGTTCGAGGAAGCAATCTCGCGTCGCCTCGCCGACCTCCCGGATGTATAGACGACTGGTATGGTCCGGTGAGCGTCGCGGAAGCCAAATTTAGCAGCCACTAACGGTGTACTATGTTCGTAGGCTGTGCCTCAAATCGACGTTTGGTGTTCGGATATTGCACACGATAGCGGTTGGATTTTTTCGATCTGGTAGACAAGGACTCGTCCAAAACATGGGTCCATCCACTTTCACCGGACTTGCCGGCGGGACGTTATATTTAATACGTCCAACACCTTTCCCCTATTCAGACTTTCTCTAATTTATTCTTCCATCGCAGGGCTGATAGTCATTATACACAGCAAAGCCGTGTTGTGAAAGAAGGTGCGGAAAACCCTCTCCAAAACCACCGCCCAACCAAGTCCCCAAGACTCCTCATTCACGCATCCCTTTACCACTGCTCGGGGCTGAGTAAGAGCGAGAACACCCCCAGCCGCGAATCCCCCGCTGGGGATAGAACCCACCAGCGGCACTCGCAGTGATTGTGTGGACGTCCGAAAAGTGGAGCATATCGGTGAAATTAAACACGAACCAGGGCGTTACAGTGCTACGACTACGACACGAAACTGGAGTACAGAACAGAGCCAAACTGGGGCCGCGCAAAGGTGACAGGGGGAGGAAAGGAACGCGACGACAACCACGATTATAAGATCCGACGTATAGAGGGAGTAATTCCAAGTCTTGTAAGTGTGAAGCCACGGTCATGGGAGAGGCAAAGCACACGTGAAGGTTGTGTGGGATTCTGTGTGTGTTGGAGGGTGTCAGTAAACCGAAACGGATCGATGCGGGTAGCATACGAGTAAGTGTGTTCACCGCTTCTCCGTCTACCTCCAGCACCACCCTCTTGAGTTCCTCGTATTGTCCCTTCCATTGGATCATGTCCCTACGGAGGACTGGCTTATCCTTCGTAGTACGGTGTTCCCGGTCCAACTTCCGTAGAACATAATCTAGATGTCCTTCCGTTGGCGACCCAACCCAATTCCGCTGAAGTCCTCCCGAATTGCTGTCTGCATCTCAGCGAGACTTCCAGACTGGTCACCGATAGGACCCCGCCCCGACCATACGAGAAGCAAGTATGACATGAGAATTTTGATGTTTTCGAGAGCTCGGACCTGACAGGTAATATCTCCCCCAGTTCCCTTTGGTCGCCCCGGGAACCCTCTGGGGATATGAGGATACAGGGAGTCAGTGAAGGCAATGTGCAACAGCTCGTTAGCCACACTCCAACGGACTTCCTCCGGATACAAGACCACAGGGGCTGCCGCTGCCTGCCTGGTAACCATGTTCGTATCGTGTGGCTCATCGTCCCAAGGTGTGCGGGGCGAGAACCCAGTTCAGGGAAGGAGGGTTTGGTCCGTCGAACATCGCAGCGATGGTCGGCTTAACACGATACCACATGAATTCCCCATAAATCGAAATTGAGACCCTGGCCACACGTGAGATCGCATCAACCATCCGTCGCTGCCCACCCTGGTCCAGAGAGATGGCATATGGGAAGAGCGCACTGACAGCCTTACGCTTGGAGTGGATCATCCCCGGGTTAGGGACCCTAACCATACTTTCGAGTTTCTCAGTAATCAGGAGGGAGACTCAGTCTGGCTGCGCACTAATTCTTAGTTAGGGAGGTAGACATCCATCAGGTACAAACACACCTCTCATCCAAAATTGCAGCGCTTGAAGGATCACAGCCCAGGTCAATCGCAACGATTGACAGGCAACTAACCACAACTGAGGTCGAAGGCAGGGGATACCGGGACAGAGAGTGAAGCACAAAGCAGAGGAGCCAACAGGGGACCTTCTCACGCCTTCTCTGTCGACACCAGAACCGGGAAATCTGGGCGAGAGCATGTGCAACTATGGCACACCCATCGCTAGATGACCTGCAGTTCTCCCACCGGGGGGTCCACGAGTGAGCAAACCGGTTTTCTGGGTAGAGTATCCTATGGACTGCGCCCAAAGTGTGGGAAAATGGGAGGGTGTGGAAATCGGTCCCAGGTGGGAAAGCCCGAGCATATTGCTGACGAACGCTTGCCAGGGTCATCAACATCGGATCCGTGACTGTGAGGTGGGAAAGTGTGCGGAGGCAACACAGGGCAGTTACTGTTGCAAGCTGTTCCATCCCTTGAGTGATCGCCGCTCCGTCGTCGGTGGCTTTGACACAACTGGTGAGGACATCGAAGCAGCCTGCAATAAGGGCGGAGTCTGGGTTGGCCAATGTTGTTATTGCAAGGTAATTCAGGGTCGACAAACGGACTGGTCCATCCAGAGACGTCCGGAGTGTCCACGAGATGCAGTGCAGGTCCAACATAGCTACTGGAGTCTCCGGTACCTGTTGCGACCAGGAGTATATCCCACGAGAAAACCCGATCAGCAGCCAGCCCGTAACCTTGCAGGCATCCATGACCAACCAAACGGGTATAAGAAAAATGTATAAGGTGGGCGAGAGTCCCCTGAGGGTGTCGCCTTGCGAAGAGTGGCTGGCATTTAAGTAATCCCACACCGCGGTGAAGAGGTCGCAGCAGGTGGATCCTTTGACGGCGGCGGAGAATACTGGATGAAGTGCGGCGGGGACCTTGGGAATCCAACGGAAGCTATCTGGAATGCGGTGGAGGAGCCTTCGGGTAGAACGGACAACCTCTGGAATACGACAGATGACGTCTGGGATACAACGGAGGATTTGTGCACCGGGGGTTTGATACGGGCAGCTCAGGAAAGCGGCCCCAGCAACGATGATGAAGAGGTAGAAGAGAATCCCAAACGAGGTTACCCCAATGACGACCGATGCAACGGTCGTGTTGATCCCCCAAAGGTAGCGGGAGAGGGCACAACCGAGCAATAACAGTGCCACCTGTAGCATCAGGGGCAGTGACTGCATTACGTGGTCGAAATGCCAGGTCACGATCCCGTCGAGCTTCCGCTGTCGATTTTGGCCGCGCTCGATGACCGAACCCCGCACGTCGGCTGACGCATATCGGTTCAACCACTGCTTGCCGAGCATCGCCAGGAAAGCGGAGAGGAGTGAAGCGGCCAGGCTCGCGAATAGGATCGCCTGAACGCGGACGACCATGTGTGGGGGACCAGTCCACTGCGGGACTGCAGGGACATTGCCTCCGAACGTGGTATTGTCCATCTTGTGGATTATGACACGGAGGAGAGCGGCGGTTTCTTCGTTCGGGTCGGGTTGGAGCTCGGAGTTGACCTCGATGATAAAGGCGGAAGTCACGGCGGAGAACAGACCGGCCTGTTGTCCAAGTGAACACACGTGCGGCCACCAAGCAACGCGAAAGACTCACAAATATCAACGTGGTGTTTAGGTCTTCGTCGTACATCTTAATGAACTCCTTGTCGTGATCCTCGGCTTCCTGGCGATATATTTCATAGAACCGTGCCCGGTGATCCTCCGTAGTTGGCGGCAAGCCTTTTTTCTGACTAGACGGAGTTAACGGCGGTCTGACAAGACACGGAGTAAAAGCTCACCCAACCGCTGGCTGCCCAACTCGTTCCCTATTTCCATCCCCATCCACCTTCAGGTTCCCTTGATCCTGGCTGCGATCAGGGATCAGAGGGGTTTAATATTGGGGAACATGCCGACTGTACCCTGATGAGGAACCACCTCCACAGGCGTCTACGCCACTCGATTTCTTGCGTTTGCTGGACTCGGCTTCAGTACTCAACGAGATGGCCGGCATGTAAAACAGCGTACCCCCTCCTCACGCTCTTTCCGGTACGCGTAGATGGGTCCTCGTTGGTTGGGTACACCGGTTCCTCCATTTCGTCTTCTCGGCTGCGGTCCCAACCACGATTCAGTCAAGCCGAACTTCGAAAAGCATCAGAGGGTTCACCTTGTCACCGTGATCCCTTCCAGGTCTGCCATGGTAGGTCCTGCCGATTTGGCTCACTGGAGGGGGGGCGGGGGCAAGCGCAGTCGGCTAGACTGGTAACCATTCCCGAACGCAACCGGCGGGGATTGAGTGGAAGCGGGCACATTCCCACATATCCTCGTCCAACAACAACAACAGAGTGTTACACGCAATGACAGTCGCACACTGTTCGCCCGGCTTTTTTCTCGGGGTCATGCGGGTGGTCGTCTGTTGGCGACCAAGTTCCACTCCCGATCACCACCTCGATAGAGGTTGTTGCACACGAATTTGGGGCAAACGGATGGTACACATCTGATACATTCTACGAGGCGTATTTCCTTTCTACCGTACGTTTCGAGATCACTTGCGATGGACAATGATAAACGGAAGCTACGACGCAGAAAGTCAGTACGAAGGCAAGTCGTAATGAACATACACCATACCTCCACATCCTCTCCTTCCGCGTCGGAAGCCATGACCTCCACGATAAAGAAGGTAACATGGGCAGGGACTTGCTTCTTGCTCACATGCTCAATGAGGCGGGTGAAATTCATAGGTTGCCTCTCCTCGCTCTGGGGAGACCAACAATGTGAATAACCTGGGCTTCACCTTATTCCAATCGGACAAACCTTCTTCTTAGCAACGAAGGAACTCCACAGCATGCTGACACCCTCGGACACCATAACGATATCCAGCTTCAGCTCCTTCCGGAACCAGGCAACGAACTCCTTGAGGGTAGGATCTCCCTTGAACTCAATCCTATCCCACAGCGTCCAGTCCTTGTCCCCGTACTTCTTCTTCGGGGCGGTGATAGGCTCGGAGAAACCGAAGAAGGGAAGAGCCAAGTTGACAAACCCATTCTTGTACGACTCAATGTTCTTCTTGCCATCGATGATCTTGTACAGTTCCAAACAGACGAGGCCTGTGACAAGCGAGGTTGTGGTGGCAATGGCAGGGATGATCTTTCCAGCGATCTGCTTGGTGGAGTGACGGTCGGCAATTGGGATGCTGTAGTTGGTAGCTCGCAAGTTCGAGGCAGCAGTGATAAAATCAATGTGGAAGTTGGTATCGTCGTCCTTCTCGAACTCAACTGGGTTTAATCGGTAGCCGGCCATGGAAGATGGAGCGGGGAGCTTCTCTAGAGTGGCTGAAGCGTCTCCACCGCCCCCGCCAGCCTCTGGGTCGGCCTCGTTCTCGTTCACCTGGATCTTCACCCCGCTCTTGGGGGTGAAGTTAGGAACTTCAACAGCATCAGCAATCTTCCTGTAGTAGTTCTCGTCGGAAGTTCCCTTCAACCCATAGATGAACGCGCGCAGGTTGGCGGCGGCGACGACAAACGACAGGTGGGTTGGCTGGATAGCGGTTTCAATGTACCATCGAGGAGACTTGGTTAGCGCTACTCACGTCGCCAGAGTTAAAGATCAGGGGATCGGGAGCACGTTTTGGACCGCTCCAGAACGGTTGACCAGTGGTGGTCGTGGCATCTCTCGGCAAGCTGAACAAGAGTTGTTGGATTGCGTTGTTGTACTTGTCTTCGAACAGAAACCTCGCCCAAACAATGCATTCGTCGAACGCCAGTGGTTTCTGGGTAACCAGGGATGACAAGATTTGCTCGGCTTGTTCAGCCTGCTGTCCTGAGTACCTCAAGTTGCTTTCGACGTAGTTTGGCTCGCTGAGGAAAGAATTGACCAATTGGGGTGGCTTTGTGAACAAGTTCTCGAATAGCGTGCGCGCCCACTATGTTGCCTCTGGTCAGGTTGGTCCCAAAACCATGAAGACGGCCTACCTCGATCGTGTGAGCAATGGCGTTCGGGAAGCTCTTGACCGTACACGACGGGGCTTGTTTCTCGGGAGGATCCTGAGACGAAGAGTAGGACTCCGTGATGTACGGAAGCACAACTTGTGTATTTCCTTTGGTTCCGAGGGTCCCTGACTCCAACAAAGGCTTCTCGTGGATGATACACCTCCTGTCCATGTATTGCCCTATAAGGCGTGAGGTGGTTGACAACAAAAACGGTGGAACTCGGCTCACGAGCAGCAACATTGTCAAGGGCGTTCGTGACACCGTCAACACCTGCGAAGAATTCGTCATTGTAAATGTCTAAAAAGATGTCAGTGTGTTGGTGGACTCCGTTCGCGTATTTGTAAACCTACTTTCGGTAGCAGCGCCTACGGCCTCCTGCTTGGTAAAGATGTGTCCCTTCAACTCAGGGTTCATATTCGACACGGCAGCGGCAGCAACCTCGGACTTGAAGTTACCCAAATCCTTCGCCCTGAACAAGAACTGCCGGTTGAGGTTACTCTTCTCAATGGTATCCAAATCCGTGACGTGGATGACACCATTCGGTCCGGCTGCAACACCCATCATACTCCAGTTCTTCAACATCTCGCATCCGATGGCACCAGCACCGACCAAGAACTGCCTGTGGTTGGCGATCTTGTCTTGGAACCTCTTTCCGAACACAGCAATCTGGCCATCATATCGCGAGTTGAGGGGTTGGGTGTCCGCTTCAGTAGGCAACTCATCAGGCAGAGATTCCAGGGAGTCGAAATAGAGGTGGATGGCAGGGGTGAACTTGCCGGAGATCGCCTTGAGGACCTCCTGGGCAACAAACCCACCGACCACAGCGTTTATAGGTGCAAGTTCTCCGGTAGCCTGGAAAGACAACTCCTGGACAGTCTTCTCATCGATATCAGCACCGATGGCCGTTGCAAGCGAGACGACTTCTGCGGCATCCTCTGCGTTCCGTGGTCGCGGGAGCCTCTCGCGTTGTTCCCGGAATTGAGAGAGGGCTTGGAAGCCCGCATGCAGGGCGGCGGGACGATCGAATTTGGCGAAGTCGGTGATGAAGTACTCTGGGGATACCAGGGAGTCTTTGAGAGGTTTCTGTGCGATCATCAACGTCATATTGCGTACCAACCTAATTGCAAAACTTACGAAGTCGATGATCTTGGGCATCTTCACCTGGGTGAAAATACCTCCAGTATTGTATTCGCCCAATCCGGTAGTGTCCCCGATGGAGAATGTATACGGTCCCTTCACAGATACCTTTCGAGGCTCGCAACCGTTCAATTCCTCCATCCCCTGCACTTCCCTGAAGGTAACGAAGTCGCCATCCTCGAGCCCGTGCCGAGTCTCATCCAAACACGTCACAATTCCCTCCTTATCCTGCGGTACAAGTGAGGGCGCGCTTTGGACCCGGAGTGGGGTTTGCGTACCTTCTCTACGGACACGATCATTCCGGTAAGAGGTTCCTCCCCCGTGGGATCCACGACGGTGAACTTGGGGCCGAAGTCATTGAACACGGAACTGTGTAAGTAACTTAGAAAACGGAAAAGAAGGTAGGCTCGGTGACTGCCTACCCAAACAAACCACGGGTCTCCGTGGCGATGAAGTGAACACCGTTGGCATGCGTCCACTCGTTGATTTCGAGTTGTTTGCTGAGGGGAACACCGGAGAGGACGACAACCTGCGGGATTTACGTTATTCTCGTGTGACCAGTCACGTTGGAGGGAGGGGGACGCACTTGAAAACCCTTGATCAAATCGGGGGAGATTTCCTGTCCTGGGGTGCTGGGGAGGACTCGCACTGGGACGTAGGCGTTGAGTTCAGCTAACCGGGAGACTGTGGCCTCTGCTCGCGGTTTTCCGATATCCGATTCGCGAAGAAAGAACTGGAAATCCGTCAGAACCGCGCGTTTCAGAGCAGATTGGGGACGGACTTGTGTGCCAAGATCTTTGATCGTCACTGGTTGGGGGTCAAAGATGGTTAGGGACTTGACACCGGCGAGGGCGATGTTCTTCGCTGGAAAGTGAATCAGCCCCCGCAGAAGTGA
>Ga0307516_10007393_pt1 | contig 12639 bp, 18 predicted proteins | sample 19_EM_MG_FD_203310 | JGI IMG/M metagenome (GOLD analysis project Ga0307516, IMG submission 203310) | Populus trichocarpa ectomycorrhiza microbial communities from riparian zone in the Pacific Northwest, United States - 19_EM | ecosystem: Host-associated > Plants > Roots > Unclassified | place... | reverse complement strand
ACACGTTACTGATGTGTGACATATGATCACGTGACTATCTACTGGCTGCCCTCTAGCGGCGCCATTACACAATGCGGCCGTAAGGCGCATGCCATAAAGGCGGGTCGAACTTCCCGAGTTCAACAAAAATCATGACACCGAGGTCCACCCTGACACTGCTGTCTGACATTTGAGTGAAGGTATGTGATGGTACCCAAGGGTACCCGACCAAGCACCTTGGGGATTTTGCTGGTGCAGGATTAGGCCTTCGTCGCAAGGTGCCGGATGAAATGTAACTTCAGCTGCCTGATGAGGTGCGGGAGACATAGATTAGCGCCGAAAAACAGGGTGGATCCTTGCCGCACGTCGAGTAGGGACATCGCACCGTCTGCGAAAAGTAACACTGTTACCAGAAGGTCTCCTCCTTCGAAAAACTGGTGCGCATCACCGCCACCCGCTTTTGAGTGGACGCATGACCAACTCTAGACCGCATCTATCGCGGACTCGCGAAACCACCTGAAACGGACGGAAGCGTCAGAACCGCATCTTGACGAGCTTGCGTCTGCCTTTCGCAGCCGTGGCGGTCCCTGAAACGTACGCTCGAGGACATCCCAACGATCATACCACCTCCGTGATACGGCCAATAACAAGGGTCTCCCACTTCGGGTTACACCTCGCTCTGATTGAGTACGTCGATCCATTCAATGACCACCGTCGTGAACCCTTATGTTGGGTTGGTTGGATTGGTACAAGCGGCTGGGTATGATGGTATGTCTCGAGTTCGATTCTCGGTCAAGCCGGTCGTTTGTTCAAGTTTGTACTATTTGCGCTCCAATGTCAGACGTTGGAATGTACTCCAATAGATGAACAATAGGTGCATTTTATGAAGGGTTTGGGGAGGTCTATCGTCAAGAGGCTGAGAGCACTCCACCGTACAATGGGAAGCGGGCGGCCTTCCGTCGGCTATCAGAAACGTCGGAACCGTGCTGGCACTACGTGTTACACCACCCACTGAGGGACAAAAATAAATTCAGAAGACTCGATGGAATAAGGACGGTAAACAACCCGATTAGCTTTAACAGGTTGTCTGCGGATGACCTACAATCATCGCGGATTAGCTGAGGGAGTGCAACCTCGAGCGCGCCAATTTCGATCACGGTCCGTGTACCTTGGTTGAACGTTGATGGCCGGGTGAAAGGCAACGCGAACGTCACGTGAGCAGCGTAGGGCCGTGATCTCATTCCACATCCAGCCCCGCTCCGAAGCGACAACGGACGTAAAATGGAACAGCTTGAGCGCCAACTCTCTTTCACCGGCCTCACCATCAACTCGGACCCGTCTTTTCGCATGCAGGCACGCCCCCCAAGGACGGGGATCGCTCCAGGGGCAGGTAAACCCCGCGAAGATTTTGGCTCGAGTGGATTCAAGCAATCGCCACGGAAATCGAAACCCGACAAGACACGCCCGGCTAGCACGCAGTCAACTGCCATTTCAATAAACTCGAGCGAAGACGACGATGATATCGACTTGTTCGACCCCACTCCTGGAACTTCGCGACTCAGGACGGCTAGGATTCGGACGACGACCGCATCGGGTTCGAGAGACATCTCCGAGGCGTCTACCGGGGTCACGTACAAGGGGCAAGTTCTCGAGTACCATCCCGGGTATCTACCCAAGGCGAAGCTCCCTAATTTCAAGAAGAACAGGTCCACAAGTCACACTGAGGACGGCGGGGACAATACTTCATCCCGTGCGGTTACCCCAGACCAGCCACTGAAACCACCACCGAAGAAGCCGCCTCTGACCCCAAAGCGGACGCGGCAGATAACCAACAAGGGGATCCCTCCAATCTCACCGCCTCGTTCTCCTCAACCCTCATCTTCTCCCCCCACAAGGGCTAGACCGAAACCCCGCGCTCGCCCAAAGCCCAAGCTAGTGGACGCTCTTGACAACAATGACAACCCCGTCGGAGATCGCGTGGAAGAAGAACATATCCCGTCCTGCACAGGAGAGCGCCCTCAGCCTGTGAAGAAACACATCCCGAAGGAGTTTCCCCTCCTAAACAATCCATCCTTCCACTCAGACAGACCGCTGCGAATCGTTTCGAACCTATCTCCCTCTCGTTCACGCCGATCTTCCCCCGAGGCCTCATCTGTCCCCTCACACGACGCGAAGAGCAAGGGTAAAGCCCTCGTATTGTTTGACGACGACACAGGCGATCAGACTGGTCACGCTCCTCAACCTTTCCCCCTCTCCACGAACTTCATGAATTCTACCCCGAAGGCTTCAAAACGGCAGCCTGAGGACGAAACCCACAGTGGGGGATCAGAGAGGAAGAAACTTAAGGAATCCTTACCAAAGTAAATTTGGCCTCATCTCCCATAAAACGGTATTAACTTGTCGTAGCGGACTGTTGCAGGACGATCTCCCCAGTCTTGGAAACCAAAGCCCCGATTTCTGTGAGCCCCGCCCTTCTTCGACGCCATAAGATGGAAGTTTACGCGCATATATCCTAGTTTTTCTTGACCCCAATGTCGATCCGACTACTCTGTGCCCCTGGTGTGACCAGAAACTGCCCGCAGATCCCACTCCTCGCCTTGAGTCGCTCATAGACTCCGTCCGGTCCAAGTCGTACTCGTCACCCCGCCCCTCGAACCCTCTCGGCCTCAGCGCTCCGCTTACAGCATTTGTGACCGTATGCCAACGGCACCGCTTTGAGTCACACCAGATCCCGAAAGCTCGAGCAAAAGGCTGGCCGACAAAAATCGACTTCGGGAAAGTTAAACCTCGGGTCGAGGCCCTCAGGACCAAACTAGAGGCGTTGGTGTTGAATGAACACTCTGGCGCAGACGGTTTGATACTACTGGACGAGGACGAAGAAAAGCCGAGGGATGTATGTCCGTTTTGGACGGAGATGATGAAGGAGGTGAAATCCAAGGGCACAAGAGCCGTGGTCAGTTCCAAGGGGCAGTTCGCAAACTTCAAGGACCTTCAGCCCGGATAGTGAGTGCAACCTGGTTTTTCCGGACTGTATTATTTGACGCTAACGCTCCTGACCGACAGTTATGGGGAACTGGGTTACCTCATCATCTACCAAACAATCTACCAACTGTTCCCTCCCGACACAATGGATCCAAGTTCCACCAGCCCTCTCACTCCAGGGGACTTTATCCAGCGTATCCTTGTCCCCGAAGTCGCCGTGCACTTAATCATGGAAGACCTCCACTCTACCTATTCGAACGCAATAAAGACACTCCGGGAGAGTGTCGAGTACGGGGTGGCCATGTTCCCCGATACTGGAGCCGACAATGAGGAAGGTATGAAAGCTGCTGACGACGTCGTCAAGGAACGTGCCAGGGTGAGGAGGAAGCAGCTGTTGGAAGAGGAGGTGGAGCTCCCGCAGGGCGACTCCTCGGAGATGGAGGTAGAGTTCGAAATATTGAGGCCTTCCACGCCGCCCAAGCACATCACCCCTAGAAAGAGTCGCCCCAAACGGGGGAAGCCAAGGACAAAAGTTCTCGCTGACGCAAGCGAGAGCGACCGGGACTTGGAGATGGTCGACTCGTGTGAACAAGATACCATAACCCACCAACCTCCTACGGCGAAGTCTAGAAAACCGACCTCTGGGTATCGCTCCGACGCATCGAACGCTTCCAATTCGTCTTTAGCCAGCCGCACGTCGACTAGGTCGATGACGAGGAAGCAGACTTCCAAAGTTAACGCTCGTACGGCGCAGGCTTCAGGCCCACCGCCACCCCTGCCTGCCTCTCAGCCTCCTAAGCGACAGGAGTCCACCTCGTCATACAGAACTAGAACGCCGTCGGTTCACAGCTCTGATGTGGAAGTCGTCTCTGACAATAGCACCCGGAGTACTCGGAAGCGCACCCGGGATGGGACCAAGCCAACTCCTCTACCACCTCTGAAGAATTCGAAGAGCATAGACAAGCGATCGACAACATCCGCCCGCGCCGAATCAACTCCTAATACCGACTCGGATGACGAATTGCTGAATTCAAGCCCTTTCAACGTTAAACGGCACATCTCGCGAAAAACCTTATCTACGGAGTTGGGGGATTTGGATATGGACGAGACGCCGAAGCCACAGAAGATCTTGAACATGAAGTTGAACCCGGATCCTTGGGGGATTTCCGGGACCCCCACGCGCGGGGTGAGTCGAAACCCATCCCTCAGCTCACTTTTTTCCTCACTTCCAATCCCGCCTCTCGTAGTCACGTCGTTCTGGAAGCCGCAGCTCACAAGACCTGTCACACCTGCTGGAGGGCGATTAAGATATTACATAGTGCTCGGCTGCCTAAGCCTTATTCTCTACCCTAGATTGTGCTCCGACCACCCCTAATGGCATGTTACGATGACTCACCCGTTGGCTGGCTTTCAGCTTGAGCAGATTGAGTAGCGACCTCCGAGAGTTTAGGATGAGCAGGACCTTCCCAGCCTGGCAGGGGCTCCCGCCCAGACTTCCCAACTCGTTTCTCAACCCGAGAGAAGAAATCTGGGGGAAGGAAGCCCCTTTCGTTGCCTGAAGTGAGGATTACGCCATTTGCAGAAAGTTGGAATTTGTGGCCTGCGTCCAAAGCTTTCTGGAGGTTGATGTAAATGAATATGTCGGCGGAGTTCCGCATGCCTGTGTGGAGGTTAGTGATTTGGCAGAGTGGCCGGCGTGGTGGAACTCGTACCGCTGACGACAGTATCCCCGGCGAGACCTTGGGCGATGTGGATGTGATTTCGTTTCATCCTCGAGAGGCCTTGCTTCTCTGGGAATCAATGAGAGCGTGTATCGTGTGGTAAAGAGCGGGGTTTTGGCATACCTATCGAAGCCCACGCCTTCCTGTTCGTCCCATGGACGGCCATGGGGACTTCCTCGGCTGACAGAATGTCTTTACCCTCTACTTCAACTGTCTGGGTCGGGTCAACCCGAGGAGCGGGTTGGGACTGAAGGCGAAGGTACCTGCAAAGAGTGACCCTGATTGGCACGGATGACCCAATCCGAGGGCGTGGCATCCTGGTCAACGTCTTGTACAAGGTGGTAACGTTGTTTATTGTCCTCTTTCACGATGGATTGCAAAGTCTCGAAGTCTAGTTCCCTGAATTTAGGGTTGGAAAGCTGCAGTGTGCAAAAATGATGTCAACAGGGATACATGCTGGGCGGACACGAGTGATTAACCGACTAGATCGTTGACCAGGACGAATCCGTCCGGGCGCATGCGTATGCCTTCCTTCTCGGCCCCGTGTCTCAGCACGTAGGATAGAGTTTTGGATAATCGAATCTTTGGATCATCCCTCGGACTCCCCCTGAGCTTTGCAGAAGGCTGTTGGTGAGATTTCCTGTCCTTCTGTTTTGTTTGCTTCGGATGTTCGTTCATGGTGGCCCTCTGCGCGTAGTTCCTGGATTGTGTACAAACGACTCTTGACGTTCGCCTGATGAGCGCGAGCATCAAACTCGGATGACCAGAAAGGATGACCGAAGAGATCAGAGTCAACGGAGATGGGCGCGGAACGGCGGTGATGGCACTGCTTCCACACTCTTATAACTCTTTTGTTCATACCAACCACCGACCAGGCTTTGGGCGATAATGTCTGAAGACATACGGAACTGGCGGCCGCTCATATCGTCCGCCACCAGCAAGCTACAGAACTTTAAAGGTTATCTCGCCTCAAAAGATCCTCGACCCCTCTCCCCGGCTTCGTCGTCGTCGTCATTCCAACGAGGCGACGGCGACCCTGCGACTCTCGGAGCTGATTCTGGTCCTGGTACCAGACAATCTTGGACGCAATGGGCAGGCGACAAGCTTAGGCGAGGTAGCCAGCCTGAGGGGAACAATGCGAATGTTGTGGAGAAGGTATCCTTGTTCCCTGGATGGGCTGCTCGGAGATTGCATAAGCCTTCTCCAGGCGAAGGTGCGCAGTTTTCCCGTGTTGCGCGTACTGTTTCCCTGAACATTTGTCGTAGACGTTCACTTCGATGCCGAGATCTATGTAGCGGGGTTCGCCTCGAAGCTCAACAGTCCTGAGTCCATGTCGCGGTCACAGAGAACATTCCTGAGACTTGCAAAAGGTTTGTACCCCTCTCACAGCACATCGTTTGTCGGAATCCAACTTCGTCGTAGGATTCGCTGCCCTCCCGAAGCTACAGGACGAGATACAATCGGGCCAAATGCTTCCAGATCACAAGCTTGACGCGCCACTCAGTAAATCTACCGAAGACCTGTTGGCCCGGGTCAAGCTTCCCCCGCCTCCGTCCGAAATGACAGAGGCAAAGGAGATGCAGAGCCTCGAGGAGCATTTCAGGAAACTGAATGGTGACCTCGGTGCCACTGACTCGGCCTCCTCTTCTGCCGGTTGCACACCACTCCGCCGTTCCCCCTCCATCTCATCGCAATCTTCCTCACATTCTGACATCCGACCTATCGAGAGAATGCCCTCGACAGCTAGTAGCGTTCAGGAACTCCACGCTAACCTCGAGCGACGACTCATGCCATTCTGGTCGTCAGCACTTTCCAACAGGGCGGTCCGGATATCTCTATACGCTTCTGAGGATGCTATTTCAATTGCGCGAGCTCTAGGAAACGAGGCCTACGATTATGATGATCCCAGGTTACTACCGGTTGCCTCCCGGGAGGTAACCACCGCCCAGGATGGATCGTTCCAGGTCAAATTTGGCGTCCCTTGGGATGTTCTACTCAAACACCCCGACGGTGTTCAGGTCGCTTTCGGGGATATGAAAACGGAACACGATTTCTTCATACTCGCAGAACTTCTCCCACCGCCACCACCTCCGCCATCCACATCTGCAGTCCCGCAACCGGTCTCAGTCAATAACACCCCGGTATCCTGGGCGCAGATAAGAGTTCCACTATCTTATACTCCCGTACGAGTGATTTCGGATATCGACGACACTGTCAAAACGGCAAATGTTTTGAGCGGCGCGCGGGCTATATTTTACACCGTTTTCGTCCAGAGTCTTGTGGAAATTGTTATCCCTGGCATGGGTGATTGGTATACCAAGATGTGGCAACACGGAGCCCGGTTTCATTATGTGGTTCGTCCTTTAGTCCTCGGTTTTGCAGGAGTGGCAGTAAAACCACCTCCAGTCCAACGGGCCATTCGAGATCCTTCCCGTACTCAACGAGTTCTTCCCGATTGCAAAACTCCCACCAGGTTCGACGCTCAATCCCAGAACCTGCGATCATCTGACTGATCGTTCGGTATAGGGTCTATTAAACTGCGTTCTTATGGGGGAAGGTCGCTATTTAACGGTTTCCTGTCGGCTCCTGCGGCTCGAAAGCGCCAGGGAGTCGTCGACATCCTCAACAGCTTCCCCGAGTCTCAGTTCATCCTCGTCGGTGATAGTGGCGAACAAGACATGGAGCTTTACTCGACGGTCGCGATGGAACGGCCTCAGCAGGTCCTCGCGGTCTTCATCCGGGATGCTCGTAGCCCCTCGGAAGGAGAGCAACCCCAGCCCGTTGAGGACCCTACCGGTGCCACTACTCAAACCAGGTGGAAGAACTATACTCACCGTTCAGATTCCACGGGGAGCACGAAGGGTGGTCGTCAAACCCGTGACGCCTCGGACGACATGACGCCGATTCAGCCCACGATGACACCGGGTCCAACCCCCAACTACCAATATCGACAACGTTCAACCTCCTACGCCAAACGACAAACTTCAGCGGATTATTTCAACCAATCCGGTCGCTCATCCCCCAGTCCCGGTAACAGCTCTCCCCCGTGGCTCGGTAACACGCAGATCCAGGAGGACCCGGTGACGGGAGAGATCGATACATCCGTGGAGCTCGGGCCGAAACCAGCAAAGATGTCCGACGCGGAATGGAAGCGGCTGGAATTGCAGATGCGAGTCGACAGGGCGAGGGTGAACATGCCTCAGAGTGTGAGGTTCAGGTTGTTCATGAACCCAGAGGAGTGTGTGGAGGCGTTCGAGGTGCTGGATTGGTCAAAGAAGGAGGGCAACAAGCTGGATCCGAACGCTACCACCAGGGCAGACCAGACTCCCCCCACCAATGCTCAATCGGACCCCGGTGGAAATTTGGTAGAAATTTGATTCTTCTTTTCGTGTTGTAACAACACCGTGTACTATTTCTGGAGTGTGTATGAAACTGAGTTACGTAGACGATGAAGTCTGTGGGATTGGCCATTGAGACCCCTGCCTTCCAAGCCGTGTGGCGAGGTAATTCACACGAAAACTGGCCCTCACACCCGGGACCGACCATTGCGGCTGGGGAGTAGGGGGTCGAGGTAAAGGGGGAAATATATAAATTGGGGTTCACCTCGACGGTGGGGAATACAAATGAACGAAGGTATCAATGAACAACGACGAGACCAAGGGACTAGAGACGAAGAGAAAGAGGTCATGACTGTGATTCCTTGATCAGCTTCTCAATGCTCTCCAAGAGAGTCAACATCTCCTGTGGAAGTGAAGGTGGTCAGCAAGACTGTATGCTGGGATTAAACGGGAACATACCCCGCTTTTAGGCTCGAACTGCAAACCAACATTAACAGCGTCCCGCGCTTCCTCGTATTCGTGTAAAGCGATGAGAGCCTTGGCTTTTCGGAAGTGACCCTTGCTCCATGGGCGCTTGAGATTGATAACGTGCTCAGCATCTACGAGTGCGCTGAGGAAGTCGCCCGCTTCGAGGAAGGTGACAGAACGGTTCGACAGGACAGTTGCCAATTCTTCCCTCATGACCTGATTTGATTCCCACAAAGGTCGCTGGACGGCAATGCTAGCAGCCATGGTGTATCGCTGGAGGGCCAAGTCGTACTTTTTGGCTTTGAACAGGGACTAGATATGAGGCTTGAACGTCAGGTGGCAATGACGTGACATCACAGAGACTAACGCACGTTTCCTTCTTCCTTGGTCCCATTAATCACCTGCGACAGTTTCTGGGAGACGACGGTTGGGGGTGGAGGACACCGGAGGTTTACGTTTGTCGACAGCAGTTTGGCGAGTCTGTTCAGGCGGGCGAAGTCCAGGCCGTTCTCCTCATCGACCTCCTCCGAGTTCGCTCCTGAAAGGACGAAGATGCCGTCTGGGCCGCCGAGTTTGAGATTTACCGGCTTGAAGTCGGCGTCGATGACTGCCTGCAGAACGGGGTCTGGGGCGGGCTGCAGGATCGTCTGAACCTGGGCCATATCGTGGATGTTTAACAAGGAGGATGGATGGCTACGTGTTAATTATTCCCTAATCAGGCAGACCGGGACCCCGTGAACTATTTTCCTGATTAGGAAAGGGAGGCCGGGGTCTGCCGACGCTTAGTGAGCAGAGGGTTTGTTTTTTTTTCTCTTTCTTCAACGGTGATCCTCACCTAGAAACCGCCTTCTCTCACATCCTCTGTCCCATAGACAAAACCAAGTTTTCACTCAGCATCCTCGTCAAAAGTATTCGCTTAATATGACAAATGGACCTGTAAATGGATCTGCTTCGCTCGAGAGCCCGTTTGGTGCGTCCACCCCCTCCAGCTGGCACTGCGCTCGTCTGACACCCTTCCTCACCCGCAGCCTCTCTGGGCATAAACGGCGGAAGAACCGCTTACGTCCCCCCTCATATGAGAAACCAGCAGCGGGCTGCCTCCACTCCCTCTCTTCCCTCCACCGGGTGAGCACAGCGTCGTCCCTTGCACCCCCCATCAATCTGACTTTTCCTTTCCTAGGAACGGCTGGAACGACTCCCGCTCTTCCACACCCTCTTTTCGTAGTAACGACGCCTTTTCTAAACCACCTCTCCAAGACAGAGGCTCTCGCAGTGGCCATGTCACCCCCGACAAAGGCGGCAACAGGTGGGGTGCGGACCGGCCCCAGTCTGCCGGCGGCTGGAGTGGTCCTCAGAAGGAGCACCGCGGTGGAGGGGGCGAACCACCTTCCGGTTACGGTACTTGGAGGGATGGAAACCACGTCGTAGGCGGGCGCAGCGTTCGTTTGGAGAAGGAGCTCTTTGGTGAACCCAACGACCCTTCCAAGCAACACACCGGTATCAATTTCGAAAAGTACGACGATATCCCCGTCGAGGCTACCGGCGCCGGAGTTCCAGACCCCATTACTACCTTTGGGGGCTCCCCACTCGACCCCGTTCTCTTGGAGAACATCACCTACGCTCGTTACAACACACCCACCCCCGTCCAAAAGTATTCGGTCCCTATTGTAGCTGCTGGCAGAGACTTAATGGCCTGTGCCCAGGTGTGTCCGCTTCCTCATTCCCTTTGCTCCCGATCACTTACCTTTGAGCGCATCAGACCGGCTCAGGTAAAACCGCTGGCTTCCTCTTCCCCATCCTTTCCGCCTCCTTCTCCCAAGGCCCCCGCCTCCCCCCGCCCGATGCCGGTGCTCCATCCTACAATCGCTCCCGTAAGGCTTACCCCACCGCCTTGATCCTTGCTCCCACCCGTGAGCTAGTCAGCCAGATCCACGACGAGGCTCGCAAATTCGCTTATCGCTCGTGGGTGCGGCCCGCTGTCGTCTACGGCGGTGCTGACATCAACACTCAGCTGCGTCAGATCGAGCGGGGCTGTGATCTTTTAAGCGCCACTCCCGGACGTCTCGTTGATCTCATCGAACGTGGTCGTGTCAGCCTTGCCAACATCCGGTACCTTGTCCTTGACGAGGCCGACCGCATGCTTGACATGGGTTTCGAACACCAAATCCGTCGCATCGTTCAGGGAGAGGATATGCCTGGTATCCATGACCGTCAGACCCTCATGTTCAGCGCCACATTTCCACGCGACATCCAAATCCTCGCCAAGGACTTCCTCAAGGACTACATCTTCCTCTCCGTCGGCCGTGTTGGCTCCACCTCCGAGAACATCACCCAGAAGGTCGAGTATGTCGAGGACCACGATAAGCGCTCTGTCCTCTTGGACATCCTTGCCATGGAACCCAAGGGTGGCCTGACTCTTGTGTTCGTCGAGACCAAGAGGATGGCCGACATTCTCTCCGACTTCCTCATCGCCAGCAACTACCCTGCCACGTCTATTCATGGTGACCGAACCCAGAGGGAGCGTGAAATGGCCCTCCAGACTTTCCGTCAGGGTCACACTCCCATCCTGGTCGCCACCGCTGTCGCTGCTCGTGGTCTCGATATTCCCAATGTTACCCATGTTATCAACTATGACCTTCCCTCCGACATCGATGACTACGTCCACCGTATCGGTCGTACTGGTCGTGCCGGTAACACTGGCACTTCCACCGCCTTCTTCAACCGTGGTAACAAAAACATCGTCCGTGACCTCATCGAACTCCTTCGTGAGGCAAACCAGGAGATCCCTGGTTGGCTCGAGACCATCGTTCACGAGAATGCGTTTGGAAACGGCGGCGGCGGCGGCGGCGGTTACCGTGGTCGGGGAGGTGGACGTGGGCGAGGTAGGGGTGGTGCCAGCAGAGATTACCGGTCCGCCAGCAGCAGTGCAGGTTATGGAGGCGGAGGAAGGAGTGGTGGTGGTGGAGGCGGAGGTGGTGGCGGTTACGGTGGTGGTGGTGGTGGTGGTCCTGGTCAGTACGGTGGAGGAGGATACACTGGCGGTGGAGGAGGGTGGTGGTAAACCCAACAATCGATGCTGGTTCGGTCAAACTTTAAATCCCTCACACGAAACTACCCCCAGCATCGTCCAACAAATTTCCCCTTTCTCTCAAATCCCGGTTTTCTTCGACTTGTCTCTCCCTGGACTCTTTGCGCTGCTCTCATGACCCATCGCTGGCTTTGTCTCGTTGCTCATCTGCTCATTGGTTGTTTGTTTTGGCCCTATCATTATTGTCTTATCCTTTCACTAATCTGGCGTGCATACTTTCCACTTCATTCTCCCATCTTCCGCTTTGTCATGGCACGCACCCTCCCTTATGTTTTGTCTCCGCTCGCCTTTTTATGATCTGCTAATTCCTAGACGTCTTCGGGGCCTTTTATGATTATGAGCAGTATTATTGTTACACTTTCGTCGGTCGACGTTTCGCGATACCCGCTTCTCTTTTGCGACACGCAGTCGGACGTTGTTATCTCTTCCCTAGTAGCATTACGAGGCAATCTGTTGTATAGAGCATCGCATACACACTCGCATTTCTGTACTTACTACTCTATAAACCACATGTCTTTTTTTTCCGACCGGGCTCTGGTGGGATCGATCGCAAAGGGACGGGTTGATTGAGTGTCGCCTTGCCTGGTTGTCCCGTTCCGGGTGTGCTATCATTTCTGAAGCGGTACCACCACATCCTGAGCGACCTGAGTGGGATTTCAGGGGGCACATACACAGATCCAAACGCAAATCCTCCAAAACATTCCACCGAATTCCATTTTCCGCAGCGCCTTCTCCAAGCAGTTATGTACAGAACATCCTCCCCGATCTTTGACGTGCCAGAGTTTCCTCCTCTCAGGAGGGTCAAACCTCTACCAAAACGAAAGCGCATACATCCCCCGTCCGAACACGACTACGATTTCAAACGAACGGATGGTTACCCGACTCCCGCCGCTCCCCCTCAACGCCGACCGTCCTCGACCACTCCACCTTCGCAGACCTCGGTTTCAGGTCGGAAAGGTGACGGCACGAGCCCTTCCGAGAAGGTTGGTGCCCACGCCGGCAGGATCTCCGCCCACCTGGACTACTACAAGTCCACGATCCTCGGAGACAAGGTGACCAATTC
>Ga0307516_10007392_pt1 | contig 12639 bp, 16 predicted proteins | sample 19_EM_MG_FD_203310 | JGI IMG/M metagenome (GOLD analysis project Ga0307516, IMG submission 203310) | Populus trichocarpa ectomycorrhiza microbial communities from riparian zone in the Pacific Northwest, United States - 19_EM | ecosystem: Host-associated > Plants > Roots > Unclassified | place... | reverse complement strand
GAGGTGTCAAGGTTATCCTCCGCAACACCCATACTAAAAGCTACTAGTTGCCGTATACCAGCAAAAATGTCAACTTTTTCTGGGTACAATATAACTCACGAGCGGTCGTGCAGGACGCGCGAGGCGGAACGGGTCCGGTGGGTATATGAGGGGAGCCAGACCATCTGTCAGTTGTTTGAAGAAGATCGGACCTTAACTTGTTAAGTTACAGAGACGTATTCTTCAGTTAACTGCGATTGCTGCGGCACTTGTACCGACATCACCAGACATTCCTGGAAGCATCTAGACTCATAGATTGCGACCACGGATGTACCTGAGAAGCATTTAGCCAGTAAGGGCTGCGATCAGGAGCACGAGGGTGACGACGCGTACAAGGGGGTGCAAACGAAGATTGTTCGCAAGCGCTCAGATCGAAGATCTTCTGGGTCCATACCTATCAATCAGTTCCACGTCCCAATCAACCATATCTCCCTCGGACGAGGAGAGACGCTGTTGCGTAACACCGAGGTATTGCGCTTCCCGAGTCAGCCTGAGGGCGGACGGCCAAAGAGTCGGCGCGACATTTAAAGAGCGACAGTTTCCTATGTAGAGAGGCATCAGCAACGATCAGTCGGAAGTTGAGCCTTAACAATATTACATTGTTTCTGGGATCAACTCTCTAGTGATATTTCGAACGTGAATCTCTTAGTGAATTTTCCCACCCGCTCCCGTGGGAATCCTTCGGAACTACACAGTCACTCCGCTGCCATCATACAAGTGTTGCCCGCTCAAGGGTGATAGACTGTTGGTGACCATCTGGGCGATTGTGCTGTTGGTGAAACACCCGAGTGTTACAGCCACCATTTCCTGGCTCTCGTGCAAGCAAGGACTAGTCGCATTCTCTACCACAGAAGCCGAGTATATTGCTTGCTCTGACGCAACCAGAGAAGCAGAGTGGTTGGCACGACTGCACAAGGACGTTACCAGTGAGACTGTAGTTCCAACGATCTACTGCAATTCCAACGGCACATTGAAAACGATCTACTCCGGAGTTTCAAGCCCTAAGACCAAGTATATCGACATCCGGTACCACATCAGTCGTGACCGGCAATAGCGCGGAATAGTCAACTTCACCGAAATTTCCACCGATGACAATCTGGCCGACATCATGACCAAGGCTCTCAGCCCCGAAAAACACCAACACTTTGCTACCGGTATCAGCCTATGCACGAAAATCTGAAGTTTTATTGGTTTTATTGGTTTTATTGGTTATCTTCTGTACGGACGATTGGAGTTGGTACTCTTTCCTAGCAGGTTTCTCCCACCGGGTTTACTGTGTAGGTTTTAATGAGGCCAATGGGGAGTATTGGGCATATGTTCTCTCGTTTCTTTTATGCGCTTGCTGCTTTGTTTTCACGGAATACGGAACGCAGAAAGGGAGGAAGTGTTGTAATATCTCACTCGTTGCTTAGTCATGGCGGGCAGGCATGGACCTGCCCCTATATTCTCCTTTCTCTCGAGGCTTCAGTCTTACTTAGACAATACACACGTTCATCACTTTCAACAGATTGGGTCTGGCGAGTCATACTAATTGCATGTCTTGGGGTGTCATCAGCACGCTGGGTGTAACAACTACAGCAACGCATCACTCACTTTTGGTGCGACAATGGCAAAGCAGAATATCACAAAGAAGCATTGCGATCAATTCTTGCAGAATATGGTATCACCTTCGAGCCATCACCACCATACACACAGCATAAAAATAGGGTCTCCGAAAGGATGATTCAGAACGCATAATCCAAAGTCTCATGCAAATCTACTGGACTGTACTCTCCCACCAAGCATGTGGGCAGAAGTCATCGCCACAGCAATCTACTTCCAGGCTCGGAATCCGACCTTATCAAACAATGGCATGACTCCTTATGAAAAGCACTTTGGAAGAAAACCGAAAGCTGGCCATCTATGACATTTTGGATGTAAAACTTTCAAATCACTCCCAGCCTCCCACCGCAACAAGTTTGGCACATGTGCTCACCCTCTATTTATGCTCGTCTATGTCCATTACAGTACCACTATCTGGCATTTTTGGTATCCCCACTGGAGTCAGGTAATCCAGGGATGAAATGTCACCTTCTTAGAATCAGTCAAACTCGGACTCGATGTCTTGGTGGTCAGACTCGGACTCAGCGTCTTGAGCTAACTCAATTCCTGAGAAGGACTGGGAATCGACACCATAGCGGTTGGGCTTGGACTCGGCGTCTCAGGGGAATTCAATTCCTCAAGCGGTCTGGAACACGATACCGCGTTGTTCGGATTCGGACTTGGCACCTTGAGCAAACTCAATTCCTTGAGAAAACTCAATTTCTCAGACAGACAAAGACTCGACGCCTCAGCGGTCAGACTGGGACTCAGTGCATCGTGAGAACTGATTTCCTGACACAGACTCGGACTCGACACCTCGGCGGTCAGACCTGGACTTGGCGTCTCAAGTGAACTCAATTCCTCAAGTGGACTCAGACTCAACGCCTCAGCAGTCAGAGTTGAACTCGGTGCCTTGAGCGAAGTCAATTCCTCAAGCGAACTCAATTCCTCGGGTGGAATCGACCTCGATGCCTCAGCGGTCAGACTCGGATTCAGCGTCTCGAGTGAACTCAATTCCTAGGGCAGAATCGATGTCTCGGCAGTCGGACTCGGACTCGGCGCCTCAAGTGGCAGTCTTCGCAATTTTAAAGGAAAATCCGGCCTGCATGATCTTCGAAAGAGATCTTGAGCAGTTGGCCACCGGATGTGGGTGGAAGAGGAACCAATGGATTCTGCAGACCCTGTGTCCTACCAGGAAGCAATTGCACACCTGAGGCTTGGCCAAAAATGGTCTGATGTGGTTGATGAGGAATGCAGATCTTTGGCTGAAAACTCAACCTGGGACTACATCGGACTGGTAGACGTTTCAGCCAGCGTCACACCCATTAGATACAAGTGGGTCTTCAAGACCAAGGAGTTGCCAGGAGACGGCATTTGGTATAAGGCCAGGCTTGTTGTCTGAGCTTTTTGAAAAGCACATGCAGGTCGACTTCGATGATACTTTCTCTCCGGTAGCAAAGTTGCAAAGCCTATGTATGATGCTAGCCCTCGCTGCTGTCCACGACTAGGAAATCGAACAAATGGATGTTGTTACCACCTTCCTGAATTCAAATTTGATGGTGATGTCTATATGGCTCTGCTGCAGGGTATTAAGGCAGTCAAACATCAAGTTTGCAAACTGAGAAAGTTGCTTTACCGACTTAAGCAGGCCCCACATCTCTGGTATGAGCATATTGACCACTTTCTCAGATCTCTCGGTCTCCAGTAATGCAAGTACGATCCGAATTTCTAACTCTCAGCAAGCACCCCCTTAACTTATCGATTCAATCCCTCACTGGCCATCAGGAATTCCAAGCGATCGGCTCAGAATGGTGTACTAATAATTCTGCTGCTGTATGCTGATGACATGCTACTCTTCTCTCCATCGGCCAACCGAGTCACCACAATCAAGCACCTCCTCGGTGCCAAGTACAATATGACTGATCACGACGGATACTGCATATCCACCAAAAGCACACTATCAGGACGCTGCTTGCAACAATTGGTTTCTCCGACTGCCACAGCTACTGGACACCACAGCCTAATAGAAGCAAGCTCCAATGATCAGATCCATTGGCAAATCCGACAAACAGTACAGCAACGACTCTTGACTTAGATAATAAACAAAGGTATCACTCAATTGTTGGCATCCTGATGTGGCCAATGCTATGCACTCAGCCAGACCTCGTATTCATCCTCTCCCTGCTCAGCAAATTCTCCTCCACCCCGACTACTGAACACTTGGCAGCGGCCACATACACGCTACGATATCTGCGAAATACAGCTAACCTCACTATCCAGTACAATGCATCAGACCCTGAAGCCACCATGCCCATTGGCTACACCGACTCAGACTTCGCCGGAGATCCTAATGACTGAAAATCAACATCTGGCTATGTATTCATGCTTGCCAGAGGCACTATTACCCAGCGTGCTTGTAAGCAGCCACTTGTCACTTTCTCAACGGTGGGAGCCAAATACATAGGTACCTTCGATGCTGCAAAAGAAGCCATCTGGGTCCGCTACTTATACGCTCGCATATTATATGGCAACATCCTGTACAAGCATGCCGAACAATGCCCCCACTGCTTATGCTCAGAGACTGACTCTAAGGCTACTGAGCCCCAGCAAATCTTTGTCGATAACTAAGGTGCAATCTAACTTGCAAAGAATCTGAAGTTCCATGAGTGTACAAAGAACATCAGTGTCCACTTCCACTTCTCTCTAAAGCCTGTGAAAGGAACACCATCAAAACAACATACCTTCCGACATCTGATATGCTTGTCGACATCATGATGAAGAACCTCCCGAGAAACACTCACTGGAATCATGCTCATGGGCTTGGGCCCGTAAGCCATGACTCAGGGGAAGTGGTTGTCAGACTACACATTAAGCAGTTGAAATAGTTTTTCCCACTTTTTTTCCTTTCCCTCTCATCTTCCTGCTCTTTCTTTGGAGAATGCACTCTTTCTCCTATGTCCGTGGTTTCTCCCTCGAAGGGTTTTTTACATGGTTATGAGTTTTAATGAGGCATTCTAGGATTTTGTTTCTTTTCTCTCTTGTCTGTCTTTGCATCTTCCATATGAGGGAAAGTGTAAGAATAATAGGTGTCCGGAGATGACGGACCGGAGCTGTTGTCCAGACATGACTGACCTGAGGTGGCATCTGGACATGATGGACCGTAGGTGGTGTCCAGACAGGACGGACCACAGGTGGCATCTGGACATCAATGAGTCCCCAAGCACCACTTCGGGGGGGGCAGTCTTCAGTCCTTTGTGCTGACGGCCCTCCTCTATATGGAGAGATCTTGCGCTAATATTATACTGTAATACATCTTCACGTTCATTGATCCATATATCCCAACAGCTATCAATAGTGGCATCAGGATTTTCAAACTATTCAAATAGTAGTTAGGTGTTGGAAAATAACATTGTTACAGAAACTTGATCAGATCAAAAGAATTCTGGCCTGATACCATTACTCTCCAAAGCATTGCCCATCTGCTTGGCAACACTAACAGTTGTAGTAACCAAAGTTGCAACAAAGACGCCTACAACATAATGTGAATACCTATCGATCATGGTATAAATGCCAATGCCATATTCTCGAAACTTGAGATTCCCATAAATACACCACCTGCAATTGGGCGCAGGAACTTCAAGCTGTCCACTATATCTCAGTTGCATCGAAAAGTAGGTTGGCTGTTCTGAACACCTTTTGGATCCAATTGCTTCAAAATCACAAAGATACATATCTTTGTTACTGGGATACCCTGTGCTTGAAGATGTTGGAAAAGATAGTTTCACTCATACGTACTCTCATTACCGCTGTCCGACTCATTCTCCAGTGCAGCTGTAAGCTGAACAGTAGCTTCTTCGATAGTGATCATATTCTGAATTCTCTGCAGAAGACCCATGTCTCGTCTGATCATCTGCATTGTCCGCTTGGCGATCATGTATCCTGTTTGATATAAATAACAATTCAAACCGGAAGGTAGCAGTATCACGGAGCACAAACCTTCATCATTGAGCACAGCAATGATCTCCTCATCTTTCAGGCATAATAGAAAGTAGCAAGAAGCAATACAACTCCTTAGCTGCATGCTATCATGTTGATTGTGACTATTGTTCTCGTATATGCCCTATTCTCTGAGTGCATTGAAAAGTGCACTCCTGCAGACTTTGAAGTGGTAAGGGTCATTGGCAAGAATGGTGAGAACTTCAGAGATACGTCAGAATAATGGGCATCTGGAGATGACAGACTGGAGATGGCGTCCTGAGATGACGGACCAGAGACAAAATGTTCAGAGATGATGGCAGCCTTAGTCTCCGAGCACCAGCTCGGGAGACAGTCTTCTGTCCTTTCCCCTTAGCGAGTCCCTCAGGCACATTGTATATAGAGAGAATGTTTTTCCTTCGATGTCGTATCAATCAATCAGTTCACCACCTTCGTCTCTATCGATCCCTATGTTCCAACAGGTTATGAGCCCGGATTAAATGCTCTGCCAATCTGCTACCCATCGATAATCGCATCTGCTGTACCTGCCACTTGGTGCCTCACTCCTGCGTCTCATCCCTGCACTCATGTTTTTTAAGCTTCATCTTTTCGAACTGTGTCGCGTCCGATGACATCGCCAAGATGGTCTCAACCAGACAACGCGTCACGTTTCCAGCCACTTAACACCCGAAACTACCGCTTGTGGAGAATGGCATGAGATCATTCACTACTGCTGAAGCCGTCACTACATTCAATGCGACGTCTGCACTGCCTTAATGATCCACCTATGTATCGGTTGAACCTGCTATTCGAACATTCATCCGAAGTCCTCCAATAAACTAAATCGATTCTGCAGCACGCATTTGCGAAATCCTTAGCCAGGACTACAACTCTGCCTTCACAATATTCGGTTGTCGAATACATTGTTGGAATATATGGATTGATAAACATGAAGATTGTATTACAGTATTATGCGGGCTCAAGATATCTCTATATACAGAAAGGCTGTTGGGACAAAGGATGGAAGACTGCCCCCTGAGCTGGTGCTTGGGGACTCAGTCATGTCCGGATGCTTCCTCATCTCCGGAAGCGACCTAATTCTGAAACTTCCCCTCGTATGGAAGATGTAAAGGAACACAGGAGAGAATCAGAGAAACAGAATTCTTGGATGCCTTGTTATAACTCGTAACCATGAAAAAAACCCTGCGAGGGAGAAACCATGGACATAGGAGAAAGAGTGCATCCTCCAAAGAAAGAACAGGAAGATGAGAGAAAAACTATTTCAACCGCATAATGCGTGGTCTGTCAGCCACTTCCCCAGAGTCCCAGCTTACAAGCCCAAGCCTATGAGCATGCTTCCAGTGAGTGTCTCGAGAGAGGTTCTTTGTCATGATGTCAGTGAACATCTCGGATGTGGGAAGGTATGTGGTTTTGATGGCGTTCCGTTTGCAGGCATCACGGACGAAGTGGAAGTGGACACTGATGTGCTTGGGGCGCTCATGGAACTTCAGGTTCTTTGCAAGTTGGATTACAGCTTGGTTATTGACAAAGATTTGCTGGGGCTCGGTAGCCTTAGAGTCATTGTCTGAGCATAAGCAGTGGGGGCATTGCTCAGCATACTTGTACATGATCTTGCAATATTATATGTGAGCCTATTGGGAGCGGACCCATATGGCTTCTTTTGCGGCGTCGGAAGCACCTCTGTATTCGGCTTCCACGGTTGAGAAGGCAACAAGCGGCTGCTTACGAGCACGCCAGATGATAGTGCCTCAGGTAAGCATGAATACATAGCCAGATGTTAATTTTTGGTTATTGGGATCTCCGGCGAAATCTGAGTCGGTGTAGCTGATGGGCATGGTGGCTTCGGAGCCTGATGCAATGTACTGGATAGTGAGGTTGGTAGTGTTTCGCAGATATCATAACGTGTAGGTGGCTGCTGACAAGTGCTCAGTAGTCGGGGTGGAGGAAAATTTGCTGAGTATGGAGATGGTGAATGCGACGTCCAGCCAAGTGCATAGCATTAGCCACATCAAGATGCCAACAATTGAGTGATACCTTTGTTTACCATCTGAGTCAAACGTCGTTGCTGTGCTGTTTGTTGGATTTACCACTGGATCTGATCATTGGACCTTGCTTCAATTAGGCTGTGGTGTCCAGTGGCCGTTGCAGTCGGAAAAGCTATTTGTCGCAAGCAGCTTCCCGACAGTGCACTGTTGGTTGATATGCACTATCCATCGTGATCGGTGACGCTCAATCTCGATACCGAGGAAGCAGTGAACTGGACCAAGGTCGGTCATCTTGTACTTGAGATGGAGGAGGTGTTTGATTGTGGTGACTAGGTTGGCCGAAGGCGTGAAGAGCAGCATGTCATCAACGTACTGCTGTAGAATTATCGGTATGTCATTCTAAGCCGCTTGCCTGGAGTTCCAGATGTCCAGTAGGGGATTGGTTCGATCGGTTATGATGGTACTTGCCAATAGGTAGGCGTTCAGATCATACTCACATTGTCGAGACCAAGTGATCTGAGAAAGTGGTCAATATGCTCATACCAGAGACGGGGGGCCTGCTTATGTCCGTAAAGCGACTTTCTCATCTTGCAGACTTGAGGTTTGTCCACCTCAATACCCTACGGCAGAGCCATACAGATGTTACCGTCAACTTTGGGATTCAGGAAGGTGGTGACAACATCCATTTGTTCGATTTCCCAGTCGTGGACAGCAGTGAGAGCTAGCATCATACGTAGGCTTGATAATTTTGCGAACAGCAGGAAAGTTTCATCAAAGTTGACCGCCGCCTCCTATTCAAAACCTCAGATAACAAGCATGACCTTATACCGAATGCCGCCTCCTGGCAACTCCTTGGTCTTGAAGACCCACTTGGAGCTAATGGACATGATGCCGGCTGGAACGTCTTCCAGCCCGATGTAGTCCCAGGTTGAGTTCACTGCCAAAGATCTGAGTTTCTCATCAACTGTATCAGACCATTTCTGGCCAAACCTCAGATGCACAATGGCTTCGCGGTAGGACACCAGATCTGCAGAATCCATAGGTTCGTCTTCCATCCAGATCCGGTGGGTGACCGCTCCAGGTCTCTTCCAAAGATCATACCGGCCGGTGTTTCCTTTCAAATTTGGAAGACTTCCACTCCAGGTGCGGAGTCCGAATCCGACCACTGTGGCATCGAGTCCGAGTCTGCCAGAGGAAATGAGTTCGCTCGAGGCGCCGAGTCCGAGTCCGACCGCCGAGACGTCGAGTCCAAGTCTGCCCGAGGAATTGCGTCTGCTTGAGGAATTGAGTTCACTCGAGGCACCGAGTTCGAGTCCGACCGCCAAGGCGTTGAGTCCGAGTCCACCTGAGGAATTGAGTTTGCTCAAGGCACCGAGTCCGAGTCAGACCACCAAGGCATCGAGTCCAAGTCCACCCAAGGAATTGAGTTCGAGTCTGCCCGATTGTAAGAAAGTGACATTTGATGCCTGGATTACCTGCCTCTGGTGGGAATTCCAAAAGCACAAGATAGTGGTACTGTCATAAACAGAGCCGAGTATAAACAGAGGGTGAGCACGTGTGCTGAACTTGCTGCAGTGGGAGGCTGGGAGTGATTTGAAAGTTTTGCATCCAAAACGTCGTAGATGGCTAACATCCGGTTTTCTTCCCAAGAGCTTTTCATTAGGAGTCACACCATTGTTTGATGAGGTCGGGCTCCGAGCATGTAAGTAGTTCGCAGTGGAAATGGCTTCAGCCCACATGATTGGTGGGAGACTACAGCCCAGTAGCATTGCGCGAGCCTTTGCATTCTGGGTCTGAATCATCCTTTTGGAGACCCCATTTTAATGCTGCATGTATGGTGGCGATGGCACGAAGGAAATACCGTATTCTGTAAGGATTAACCGAAATGCTTCGTTGTCGTATTCTCCGTTGCCATTGTCGTACCAGAACCGTGTGATGCGCTGCTTTAGTTGTAGCTCGACAAGATTTTTGAAGTCTCTGAATACTGTGCACACTTCCGATGATGACTTTGAGTGTAGGAAGCATACCCAGGTGCAGCGGCTGAAGTTATCAATATATAGTATGTAGTATCGGCGCCCGGACAGTGATTGAGGGCTGGTGGATTCGCATAGGTCAGAGTGGATCAGTTCCCGTGGCTTTGTCGCTCGCTGAGCTGGAAGCTACCTTTGAAACTTCTCCTTAGCCTTCGCTTTGATGCAGATATCAAGGCCCTGGATGTGGCAGTTTCCTTTTCAGAATAGGATCCCTTACACTGTAGCTCTCGGACAGCGCTGAGGTTGAGGTGACCAAGGCGTTGGTGCCAGATTTGAATATCTGTCCGAAATGCCAAGCCCAGGTTCGACCGAGGCCCTGAGTCTGAGTTCAACCCAGATGTCGAGTCCTAGTTTGACCGAGGCACCGAGTTCGAGTTCGACCAAGGCGCCGAGTCCGAGTTTGACTGAGGTGCCGAGTCTGAGTTAGACCAAGGTGCCGAGTCTGAGTTTGACTGAGGCACCGAGTCTGAGTTCAACCTAGGTTGAACATTTGCTTGATGCACAGTGGCGTTTGAATGACTCCTTTTCAAGGTTATGTTGCCGAGGAGAACAAAGGACATGGAACCAGATGCACATCTGCCCAGGGGTTGTTCCGTGAAATCCTCTGATGTAATGTAAGCAGTGCGTAAATGGGTATGGAAACAGACATCAATGCTATCCTTGATCAACTGGGGTACTGAGAGCAGTGAGGCTCCGAAGTCTGGTACATATAGAGTCTCTACCCTGACGAGCATTCCACAATTGAGCTGGAGGATGATGCTGCTGCTGGCTGTTGTAAAACAGACAGAGTCGGCTGACTCGACTTGTAAGGACTCCTCAAGTGGATGGTATTCATGAAAGTCGATCAGATTTGGCGAGAAGTGGTGGGTAGCACCTGAGTCGATTATCCATTCATCAGTATTGCCTGTGTTTCCAGCCACTCTTGCCATCGCAGTCAGGCCATGTACTAGAGTGTCTCCGGTTTTGACATGATGGGTAGATGCTGACTTTCCGTGCTTGTCTTCGCTTCCCTGTTTCATCTCGGTGGCTTTCTTCCTGACTTCACAGTCAATCGCTTTGTGTCCTTTCCTTGTGCAGTAGTAGCACGTGATATTGCGAGGGTCTGAGGTGGCCTGTCTCTTATTGTAGGGCTTTTGATGGTATTTGTCTTTTCCATTGGTTCGATGGTGCTTGCCAACTTTGATGTTGGCAGACAGGGCATTGCTGGAGGTTCCGGCCAGATTGAGATTGGAGCCAGTTGTGGTGTTGCAGAGAGCTCTTGGGGTTTTGTGTTCAATCAGAATCGTACTGATTGAGTTGAGTATTTGTTCTTCGATCGGTCCGTTCTTGTGGATGTCCACTATATTGGTGAATTGCTCGGAAAGGGTCACAAAGATACGCATAATCAGGTATTGCTCCACGACTTCATCTGGAGTCCCTTCCAGCTCCTGACTGATATCTGAAAGTGAGGAGATATAGCCCAATACTGACATTACCGGCTTCATCACAGCGGAGTGAAGGCAGGCAAGGGTAGCAACACCTGTACACTGGGATGCGGCGACATCATATCGTTCGCGGAGGACTTCCCAGGCTGCGTGCGGATTGTGACATCCGAGGTGATTGAGAAACATTCGAATGCTGGGTTCTGTTGATGACCAGATTATTCCAAAGGCACGTTGCAACTGCTTGCGGAAGTCTCGAGCCTGTGCTGTTGCATTGCTGGCAGGTGCCAGCTCCAAACCAAAGACGATTTCAAGGGAGTCGTCCATTGCGAGGAGGTTCGTAATGTTGTTCTTCCATGAGTGGTAGTTTCTCACACTGAGAATGGGTGTCAAGCCATGCTTGCAGGTGTACGTGGTGAAATCGGTCATGACATTGACGCGAGATTTGTTGAGGCTTAAAAAAAAAACAAGTTCAGAGATGAGATGTTACACCCTAAATACTACAGGGTCAGAATTTGGATGCCAACCAGGCAGGAAGGTATTGGAAACTCGACACACGGTCTTAGGACGGCATACTGAGACTGGGCTACTGACACAGACGGGGCTCAGCTTGGGTCGACCGACTCTGCAGCACTGGACGATCCCAGACCAAGTACCGGCACTGACCAGGAAAGCGCAAGTACAGCTGTGGAGGAAGACAACCTTGGTGGTCATCATAAGCAGTACAAGCAATCGGAAGGAAAACAGAAACGCAAGGAGCTGCGAGTCTAGATCGCGGTATAGGAACGGGGTTGTTTCCAGAGGCACGGCCCAGTGGAACAACACCACGAGTCAGGAATCACTGTATCGTCGCAGACGGCTCGAAGGCCCGAGGCGATACCGTTGTACCCCATGGTTAGGAGATACGAGGGATGATGCTACCACTCGCATCCTCGTCATTGACACCCGATTATGACGATCAACTCTGGGCTTTCCCAGCACATGACTGTGTGAGTGCATCCCCCACTTATCCGAGATGCTTACAGGGATTATGATGCAGGGCATATGCCGCACCAAGGCGAGGGACGTCGAGTTGACCGAATACTGAAGCGGAGGCTTGACTTCAAGCTGATCCTGTAGCACTGGGTAGCCCCAGACCAAGTAGTGGCTCGTGTTCTGTAAAAGTTTGCCCGATCACTGTTTCTCTTAAAGTCTTCACACGAGCAGAGAGAGAGAGAGAGAAAGAAGTTTGACGAGATGATTGTATCGTTGACGTGTGATGATCTTCTATTTCTTTTTCTATATAGAAGTATGTAAAGGGAAAGAAGAAAGAATGCCGAAGACGCTGCTATGAGAGAATGCCAAGCCTTCGTTGCCGGGATCCCCTTGCCACTGCCGTTGCTATGCCATTGCTCTCCGCAGCGTTGCTGTCGTCGCCGTTGTTGTGGTGACGCTTCCACCGGCGCGCCACGCCGCAGCGGCGAGCGGCGAGAAGCAATTCCAACACACACCCTCTTCTCGCGCTCCGTGCCAAAACAGAAATCCACCAAATCAAAAACAAAAGAAAATCAATCCCATTAAATCCTCGTCGACCTCATTAAAACC
>Ga0307516_10007391_pt1 | contig 12640 bp, 13 predicted proteins | sample 19_EM_MG_FD_203310 | JGI IMG/M metagenome (GOLD analysis project Ga0307516, IMG submission 203310) | Populus trichocarpa ectomycorrhiza microbial communities from riparian zone in the Pacific Northwest, United States - 19_EM | ecosystem: Host-associated > Plants > Roots > Unclassified | place... | reverse complement strand
TGGTGGGTAAAAAGGTAACCGGTGCACACAATGGTACCATTGCCGTTAAAGAAGGTGAAATTTTTTTGACTGACGGTAAACTTACCGGCGGTAAGTTCGTCATCGATACCACCTCCATCAAAATACTGGATATAACCGACCCTGCGACTAATGCACAGTTCTTCGGTCACCTGGCTTCTGATGATTTCTTCTCTACTGAAAAATATCCCGAAGCGACTCTGGAGATCATCTCAGTTTCAGGCAATCATGTTGAAGGCAATCTGACCATCAAGGGCATTAGCCATCCTGCTGGTTTTGATGTAGCTGTCAATGTTAATGGAGATCAGCTAACTGCAACCGGCAAGCTGTTGATCGACCGTACCAAATATGAAATGAAATTCCGCTCAGGTAATTTCTTTAAAGATCTGGGCGATACTCTGATCTATAACGATTTTGAACTAACTGTAATTGTAACGGCTAAAGCTGCATAAAGAGCCGTTTGAGCATAAAAATGAAAGTCATGCCATACATTAAAATAGAAGTGACCCGCGAAGGGGTCACAAGAGAACAAAAGCAAGCACTGATCAAAGGGGTAACCGACCTGATGAGTGATGTATTAAATAAAGATCCTCAATTAACCTTTGTGGTCATCCAGGAATATGACCTGGACGACTGGGGTCATGCCGGAGAACAGGTGTCGGTGCTGAGAGAAAAAGGGATAACCGCTGAAAGAAAATAAAAAAAAATAAAATGAAGAAGCAAACAATAATAGTTACCGGCGCCTCATCCGGCATCGGCAAAGAAGTAGCCCGCCACTTTTTAGCATACGGGGACAATGTAGTGATCAATTCCTCAAACGCTAAAAAACTTGAGCAGGTTTATAATGAACTGGGCGGAGGTGAAAACTTAGCCATGGTAGCCGGTGATGTGAAGAATAGAAGTACCGGTGAGAAACTTTTAGCGACAGCCCTTGCAAAATTTGGCTCCGCAGACGTACTGGTGAACAACGCCGGTATCTTTGAAACCAAGCCTTTCCTCGAAGTGGACGAAGTTTACCTCGACCGCTTTCTGAATACAAACCTGAAGGGCACCTTCTTCACGACTCAGGCCATTATTCCTCAAATGCTGAAGCAGCATGATGGTGTAGTGATTAATATCGGCACACCCCTGGTCAATCACGGCCTTGGAGGGGTACCCATTACTGCACAAATGGCATCAAAGGGGGCAATACATGCGCTGACCATACAACTGGCAGCCGAATTCGGCAAGGATAACATCAGGGTGAATACGATTGCGCCTGGCACAATCCGCACCCCAATGCATGATGGTAATGCCGATCAGACTGCAGGCTTGCATTTGCTGAACCGTGTGGGCGAAGTGGAAGATATCGCAGAAATGGTGTATACGGTTGCCAAGAGCAATTTTATTAACGGCGCCATTATTAATGTTGATGGTGGTTTGGGAGCAGGGCGCAACCTGAATTAATCAACCAGATATTTTACCAAGCAAATATAAACAACATGAAACGTACAGCAAAAGCTCATTGGAATGGTAACCTTAAAGAGGGTAAAGGAGAAATTTCATCTCAAAGCACGGTCCTAAACCAAACACCCTATTCGTTTAAAACACGATTCGAGTCTGGTATCGGTACCAATCCCGAAGAATTGTTAGCCGCGGCACACGCAGGCTGTTTTACCATGTCAGTAGGTGCAACGCTAGAGCGTGCGGGCTTTATAGCTAACGACTTGAACACCGAAGCTATTCTCGAAGTGGATTTGGCTAACCTTAAAGTTACCGGCATTCATTTGGATCTGAAAGCATCATTGATCGACGGTGTATCCGCCGAAGCTTTTCAGCAAATTGCAGAAGGCGCTAAAGCCAATTGTATTATATCCAAAGCGCTGAGCGTGCCTATTACTCTAAGTGTCTCTTACAGATAATGATGGAGACTTAATGCCTCTGAAAATATAATATCATGAACTCTTCAAAAGTATGGTACGTAACAGGAGCCTCTCAGGGGCTGGGACTGACCCTCGTAAAAAAACTGCTTGAAAATGGCTACAGGGTTGCCGCAAGCTCCCGTGATGCCCATGCACTGGGCCAGGTCGTCGGCTTGATAGATAAGGAGCGTTTTCTCGCGCTGGCTGTCGACTTGAACAACCCGGATTGTATTGATGAATCCATACAGCAAACGCTCGCAACTTTCGGGCGGATCGATGTGGTGGTTAATAACGCGGGTTACGGAATGGCCGGAACAATAGAAGACACAGCAGAGCAGGATATCAGGAACATTTTTAATGTCAACCTGCTGGCAACAATAGATGTGGTAAAGAGTGTCTTGCCGGTAATGCGCAGTCAAAGATCGGGTTACATTATAAATATTGGTTCGGTGTCCGGTTTTGTGGGTGCTCCTGGCTGGTCTGTTTATTCGGCTACCAAAGCCGCGGTGGCCGCTTTTTCCGAAGTGATCGCGCTTGATGTCAAAGAATTTGGAATTAAGGTTACTGTAGTCGAACCATCGGGTTTCCGAACCGGCTTTTTGACCAAAAACTCACTTGCACTGATCCCCACTAAAATCGAGGGGTATGAAGCTGTAAAAAACACACAGGACCGATACCTGTCTTCGGATGGAAAGCAGGCAGGCAACCCGGACCGTGCAGCGGAAATATTTATGGAATTAGCTGAAAGTCCGGAACCGCCAATGCACCTGTTTCTCGGGAATGATGCATACAACCGTGCTTCAAAAAAGCTTACAGATATGTCCGCAGAACTGGAGCAATGGAAACCTATGACTCTCGGGGCAGATTTTAAATAACGATCTATGAGCTTAAATGTATTAATTGTAGAGGATCAATTTCTTGAAGCGGATAATTTAAGTATCATTCTCAAAAACGCGGGTCATTCGGTACAGGGAATTGCTAAGTCTGTCGATCAGGCTATTGGCCTGCTTAAAAAAAACAACCCCGACATCGCCCTGGTTGATATCGTTCTCAAGGGCGACCTCAATGGAATTGACCTGGCTCGTATGCTGGATAAGAAAAACATACCTTTTATATTCCTTTCAGCAAATTCAAATACAACGACGCTCGAACAGGCTATCGCGACAAAACCGTACGGCTTCCTTGTGAAGCCATTCAGGGAAAAGGAACTTCTGATTGCCTTGAATATCGCTGTTTATCGTTGTCAAAAAAACCTTGAACTGAATACCAGGCAGCAAAAGTGGTTAAATGGCCTGCTTACCTCTGTCATTGAAATGCCGGGAAACAAAAATGACAAAATATTATCGCTGATACGTGCACTGACTTCTTTCCTCCCCTTTGATTTTATTATCATTGATACGAAGCTAACCGATAAAAATGATTCAGTGGTATACCGTTACCAAAGAACCGGCTTCGACGCCTATGTTAAGTTAGGCGACAAAGCAATGCAGTCCGATTGCGAACTGAACGCTGCCGATATGAATACCGTAAGAAAAAAATTCAAAGGCAATAGCAATGCCTATTTTCTAAATGGACAGGATTATATAGACACTTGTGCGCTTAGCCCTTTAATGGACAAGATACGTCAGACCAAAAGATTTACCGCCGTGCTGTGGCTTCCCTTACCGCATCACTGGGAGGTGGATATGGCCATTACCTTTTATCGTTGCGGCGGGGAAAGCTACACGCAGGAACACCTTGAGCTGATTGTTTCCATGCAAGAGCTTTTAGCCGAGGTCGTGGACTGTATCAGGAAAACTGCTAACGATCATAGGTCTTCTGCGACATTTCAGCCTTCGAAAGCACCCAATCAGTTATTGAGCCCTGGAATTGAAGGCATCATCGGAAATAGCCCCAAGTTAATTGAGGCCCTTGACAAAGTGATTCAGGTCGCACCGTTTGACAACACAGTGCTGATACTTGGTGAAACCGGGGTAGGAAAAGAGGGAATAGTGAAGGCGATCCACCATTTATCTCCGCGAAAAGGCCGCCCCCTGGTGAAAGTGAATTGCGCAGCCATACCGGTCAACCTGGTGGAGTCCGAATTGTTCGGGCACGAAAGAGGCGCATTCACCGGGGCAACCGAAAGAAGAGTCGGCAAATTTGAACAAGCGAATGGCGGCACCTTATTTCTGGATGAGATAGGTGAATTACCTGTCGAGATACAAAGCAAACTTCTACGGGCTTTACAGGAAAAAGAAATTGAGCGCGTTGGAGGCAGGTCAACGATAAAAACGGACGTTCGGATCATAACGGCCACAAACAGGAATCTGCTAAAGGAGATTGCAGCCGGTCGCTTTCGCATGGATTTGTACTACCGGATCAATGTCTTTCCAATTTATCTTCCTCCGTTGCGGGAAAGAAGAGGAGACATTCCCGCTCTCACCGACTATTTTCTGAAATACTATGGCAGTAATATCAGATCAGAGCCTATGAACTTCTCCGCCGCTGCGCTCCGACAGTTGGAAGACTATTCCTGGCCCGGCAACATTCGCGAATTGCAGCACCTGATCGAACGCCACGTTTTACAGTCGCGGTCAAGCCGTATAGAGGCGTTTGAAATGCCCGAGCAGATTCCCGGAAATGAATTTTTTCCAACTTCTGAACCCGAAATAAAATCATACGTCCAGATGGACCGTGAACATATTATTGCCGCTCTTAAAAAGTCAAATGGAAAGGTTTCCGGTCGGGGCGGGGCTGCAGAACTGTTAAAACTTCGGCCAACGACATTAGCATCGAAGATGAAGCGGCTTGGGGTCACGTGGCCAATTACAACGACGGAATAATTTGAATCATGTCAAGCTGTAAAAAAGTATTCCTCCTTTGTTTTCTCTTATGGCTGCTGGCCTGCTGTACCGGCTATTGCCAAAATACACGCGGAGGTCTTGCTGTTCCAAAAGTTGCTGCGAACAGGCTGTCTGCCACATTAACTGATTTGAATGGCACGACTGCCGATACCGCCGAAATCCAGGTACTGCTAAGGCTAGGTTATATCTATTATTGGCAAGACCAAAGCAGGCATCATTATTATGGGATCGATAGTGCGGTATTTTTTGCGCAGCAGGCGATGACTTTGAGCTCCCAGATTAACTTCACGGAAGGACTTACCGAGTCTGAATTTTTATTGTGCAGGATATTAATAAACAAATCAAACCTTGCAGGCGCAAAGCGGATAGTTGGAATGACCACCGGTGAGCAACGCATCCGGCTTTTAATAGTCATCGGCGAGCACTATGTTTTGCTGCCGGCTCCTGTTGACAAGGATAACTCGCAAATTGCGTACTCCGTCTTAATGGAAGCCCTGGCGCTCGCAGAACGCCAGCAGTCAAACTATTGGCTTGTTGAAAGCCTGGCTACTCTGGGAAAATATTACTACGCTGACGGACAAATTTCCAGGGGACAGGAATTTTTCTTCCGCATCATTAAGATGTTTGAACAAACACATGACATTGCAAGCCAGGCGTATTGGTGGGCGCAAATGAATAATTACATGCCGTATGCACCGGAGATGTACACCAGGCAGCTAAACGATTACCAAAAGGCTGTCGACCTGTATCTTTCAATCAATCAAAAAGCCGAGGCTGCAGGTATCTATGGAGCTATGGCCTTTGTGGTCAAATCAATGAATGATCTCGATTATGCGAAGAGGCTTTATTTTAAGAAGATTGCGCTGCTTAAAGAGGCAGGGAATAACAAATTCTACGAAAGCTTCGAGTGCCTCGCTGATATTTATTATGAAGAGGGTAACCTGGATAACGCATTAAACTATGCCCTTCAGGCGCTAAGGAATACAGAACTTTTGCATGTGGACGAAGATCTTCTCCTGGTTTATAGGTTACTCGGTGATATCTATCGCGGTCTGAACGAGATCGGCCGGGGTAGTTATTATTATCGTTTGTCCCTGGATTACGAAGGTAACGCTGTTTTCATACATAACTATGGGTACGCGGTCCTCAGAAGTTACATAGCAACTTTGATCTTACAAGGGAAAGCAGTGGAAGCTTTAGCGTTTGCCAAAAATTATATCTCTGTCAATCCGCCCATGTCCATGTTTGATGAGGAGATTTCCGAAGACGTACTTGGAGCATGTTATGACGCCGTTGGGAATATCGACATGGCCGAAAAAAAGTATTTGCAAATGATGAGGCGTGACGCGTTTTGCCAGGCCAATATGAGAAAAGAGATGTTTCTCACCGGGAATATTGTCGGTACAGAAGCGTATTACGACATAGGGAAATTTTATGTATCGCATAATAGATACGAGGAAGCGCAACCTTATCTTGAAAAAGCTTTGAACTTTGAAAATGTACCGGCCCCTCTCAAAAAGGATGTAAACTACCTGCAATTCAAGACAGACTCCGCGTCCGGTAATTTTGTCAGTGCTATCCGGCATTATCAACAAAGTGTTTTTCTTAAAGATTCGTTATTGGCAGGGGAACGTCTTAAAGAGCTCAATTTCCTGAAAGTGCAATTCGAGACGGCTGAACAGGAAAAAAACATCAAGTTCCTGGAGAAAGAGGCGCAATTGCAAAGAAGAAAGCTGCAGCAATCGGCTCAATTACGAATGTGGTCCGGCGCCGCCATGATTTTGCTGGTAGCTTTCCTGGCCATTCTCTATAACCGTAACAGGCTTAAAAATAAAAAGAACATCCAGCTTGAAAGACAAAAAGAGATCATCAACGATAGGAACTTATCTCTGTCGCAACTGGTTAGGGAAAAAGAATGGCTTTTAAAGGAAGTTCACCATCGTGTAAAGAATAATTTGCAGATCGTTACCAGCCTGCTGAACAGCCAGGCGGACGTTGTCGGTGAGGGCCCCGTATTGGACGCTTTATTGGAAGGAAAACACCGGATACAGGCTATGGCCATGATCCACCAGCGGCTCTACAATACGGACGATTATAACTTTGTTCTAATGCCATCGTATATTTCGGAACTGGTCGATTATCTAAAGGAGTCGTTTAATCCCGGCACCCGCATTATTTTTAAGTTGTCTATTGATCCCGTGGCTTTGAATTTGAGTGTTGCCGTACCCATTGCTCTTATTTTAAACGAAGCGATTTCTAACTCGCTGAAGCATGGATTCCCTGACGGCCGGGAAGGCATGGTTACTGTTGAACTGCAAAGCCTTGGTGGCCAAACAAAGTTATTGAGGGTCGCAGATGATGGTATCGGAATTCCGCCTTCCGTCGATGAAAATAATCCTAATTCCTTCGGCCTACGTCTTATTCGTGGTTTTACTTCCGATATTTCCGGGGCACTAAAGATAGAAAAATCTAAAGGCACATCGATTGTAATCGTTTTCGATGTTAATGATGAAGCAAGGTTTTCTGTTGCTAATGCGTAGTTGCCTGTCTGTGCCCCCGCTTATCGTGTCGGGGAGCTAGGTTGTTCAGGTGTTGCAAGGAATTAAATTTATATGTACCTTACAAAATATAAGTAAAGTATTTATAACTTTTTAATGCCTTAAAATGAATAAGATCCTTTCGCTTATTTTGTTTCTGCTGGTTGCCTCCGGTGCCATTGGACAGGTTATTGGTCGTGTAGATAAAAAGACCAAGGAATTCTCGGTGCCAGCCGACCTTAAGATCGAATACACGATATATGGCTATGAGTTCGCCAATAATACAACCCGTAAAATGATCTGCTTTTCTTCGAATGTCAACAGTGTGAGGGGCAGCACATGCCCGCTCGGTGCTTATTTCGACACATACACGATGAAACCCGGCGACAAGATCTTGTACCTGGGGCCGGTAGGACCTTTTGCCAGAATGAGCTTCGTTTCGGGCGACGGCAAGAAAAAATTATTCTACCTGCCAAAAACCAGCTTCACAATAAAGTGATGGATCTTCAGCCTACTTAAAACTTATCTTCCTCACTCTGTTATTCATGGCATCCGCCACATAGAGATTCCCTTCGGCATCTATTGCCAGCCCGGCCGGGTAATTGAATTGAGCCGCTGGTCCGTCCCCATCGGCATATCCCATGGTACTGCCTGCAATGGTCGAAACCTCACCTGCCGGGTTTACCTTACGAATGCGGTCTCCATCGCTCAGTAGCAGGTTCCCGTCCTTATCTATCACCATATCGTAGATATAATGGAATTGAGCAATACCGGGTCCGCCGTCGGCCATTCCATGGGTTCCTATACCGGTAAACCGGGATACCATTCCTGCGGGAGTTATTTTACGGATACAGTAATTCCCATTGTCCGCTACATACATATTCCCTTGTTTGTCAAAAAGGATCCCGTTGGGATTTAGGAATGTTGCCACTGATGTATCCCCGTCCACAAACCCCTTGGTCTCTTTCCCTGCAAACGTACTTACCTGCCCGGCAGCACTGATCTTCCGGATGCGGCCATTATTCGTGTCATCGATATAAATGGTTCCTTGTGCGCCCATGGCAATACCACCCATACCCTGCCTGAACAGAGCGACGGATACATCTCCATCCTTAAACCCGGATACCTCTGTACCGGCATAAGTGGATACTACCCCATTGGGAGTGATCCGGCGGACACGGGCGTCTGCCTGATCCATGACATATACATTACCATCAGGATCTACCTCGATACGGTAAGGATCTACAAATTGAGCCGTGTCACCGTCGCCATTCCTGGTCCCGAAGTTCCCATCACCGGCCAATACGGACACTTGTCCGCCGGTGATCTTCCGGATGCGGCGACCGTTATAATCCGCTACATAGAGGATTCCGCCAGCGGAAATTGCGATATCGATGGGTGTGTGGAATTTGGCGGATAATAAGGGGCCATCCAGGTAAGCATCCGATCCGTCACCGGCAAAGGTGCTGACAATCACTTTTTTTTCAGGCGGTGGCGGAGCCTGACTGCCCCCGGAATTGCCTTTTTTGCAGGCGGTGGTTACGGCAGTGAAGAGGACGACGTATAGAATAATGCGTTTAGATTTCATGTTCGCCAATTTAGTATTGGCATTGATCAGAAATCCACGCTTATCGTTGTACGGGATTAGGTCAATTTTTTCAACGGTGGCTTTTTCTTTACTAAAGGCATCATTTTCATGTTGCCCGGCGGTAGTTACCCACTATTCCTTCATTTCCTTATTGTCGACCGCGCCTTCTAAATCAATGAAAACTTTGTACCCGGGCTGCATAGGCCGATCAATCATCTTCCCTCTCAGGTAACATTTTCCCTGCTGCTTGAACACTTTATCCACCTTTACCTGACCTTTTGAATGTGCTGATTCCAAACGCCTTAGACCTAGTAATGCACCGCCCATCTGTACGAATGCAAATTTCTTTCCCTGGTCGCTGCCATAGGCAAGATTAATCGTATCGCCAACAATATACCGCTTGCCATTATAGGACGCAGTATCGTTATCGATGCTTGCCTTCTGAGCGAAGCAGGAGGAAGAGCATATAAGGAATAGGACCAGCAATAGTTTATTCATGGTAGAGTTTTGCGTAAGATAGAAAATACCTGCAAACCAGGCAAGCCCTGAGGGAAACAATTCCCTGCTTTCTTCGCTTATAGCTTATTTCGAAAGATCATAAAGTACAGGGAAAAGTGCTATAATTGTGAGTATTAATGGAAAAGCCTTCTATTAACCTAAACTATGGCCGCCAGGCTTTCGGAGCTGATCCGGCTGGCTATCACGCTGCACGGCCTGCCTATCCTGATTGGGTATTTGAGATCCTTCGTAGTCGCTGCGGTCTCAAACATGATACGGCCACATTTGAGATCGGAGCGGGGACAGGGAACGCGACCCGTCGATTACTTGACTTTGGCGCAAATCCTTTGATAGCTATAGAACCAGACGATCGCCTGGCAATCTTCCTTCGTGAGACCATTCCCGACCCTGCGCTCACGGTGATCGTCTCACCGTTTGAGGACGTTATATTACAAGAAACTAATTTTGATCTTGGTATCAGTGCTACCTCTTTCCACTGGCTGGACGAAGAACAGGCTCTGACAAAAGTGGCAAAGCTGCTCCGGCCGGGTGGCTGGTGGGCAATGGTCTGGAATGAGTTCGGCGACCCCAATCGCTCAGATCCATTCCATGAAGCAACGAAGGCTTTGCTGGAAGGCCCGAACAGTCCTGCTGCCGGTGATGGCCTGCTGCCTTTTGCTCTCGATGTAAAGGCCCGCCTGGGTGCGTTGGAACGAATGGACGCCTTTGATGTCGTTGAGCATCGGGCCGACCCATGGTCACTCATTCTCGATCCTGATCAAACTGTTGCGCTCTATGCAACCTATTCGAATATTAACATCCGTTCAGACCGCGAGGCTGTTCTTGCGGAACTGGGCCGCATCGCCCGCATCGAATTCAAGGGGTGTGTGACCCGCAACATGATCACTAGTTTATATATAGCGCGACGTCGGGTTTGACTGATGACTGTTTGGTCCTGTTCTGGTAACTCTATTTGCCATCTCGTAATTCGTTCATCATATCCAGTATAGGCATACCGGTGATCTCCTTTGTCACCGGAAAGCGCTCTTTGCCGGGATAGACAATAAAACGTTTCGTGGCTTCAATGTCTTCACATCCAAGATGGAACCCTTTCGAAACGGATGGCGCTTGAGAGCGTTTTATTTCAATTGCGTATCTTTCTTTGCTATTTTTCTCAATGACCAAATCAATTTCCGCCCCGGCTGAGGTACGGTAGAACCATGGCGTGACGCCGACGGGTAGGCAGGATACCAGGTTTTCAATAACAAACCCTTCCCAACTTGCGCCTACTACAGGATGCCCTAATACATCGTCGAGTGTTGTTAAATTGAGCAAAGCATGTGTCAGTCCGCTGTCACGAATGTAAACTTTCGGCGCTTTGACAAGCCGTTTACTAACATTGCCAGCCCAGGGGCGAAGCGTACGGATTAGCAATAGATCCTCCAGCAATTCAACATATCGTTTGGCCGTAGGAGCTGCAACATCCAGATTATTTCCAAGCTGGGCAATGTTAAGCTGCCCTCCCTGGCTGTGGGCTAACATTGTCCAGAGCAGGCGTAGGGTGGTAGCCGGTATCCGGGGTCCAAATTGAGGTACATCCCTCTCCAGATAAGTACTGATAAAATTCGACCGCCATCTGAGACTGGCCTCATCATTCTTTGCCAGAAAACTATCTGGGAATCCTCCTCTTAGCCATAATCGTTCAAAATCCTTGGACATCTTGTTGCCGATTTCGGCGGCTGTAAAGCCGGATAGTTCTTTATAGGCAATTCGCCCGGCCAGCGATTCCGATGATTGTTTCAGGAGATCGAGAGAGGCCGATCCCAAAATGAGGAATTGACCAGTTCTGAGACCCTCCCGGCGGCGGCGATCAATAACGCCCCGCAGAATTTGAAACAGCTCGGGGACGCGCTGAATTTCGTCCAGAATGATCAGCTTTCCCTTATGTAGTTCAAAATATTCTTCAGGCTCGTTAAGCTTTGCTGCTTCGGAAGGCCTTTCCAGGTCCAAGTAAATCGGCTCCGGGTTTACGGAAGCCGCGATCTCCTCGGCCAGGGTCGTTTTCCCGATCTGGCGGGGGCCTAGAACCCCTACAGCGGGAAATTCTTCCAGCAAAAGGGCGATTTCTGATTGGGCTTGTCTTTTAATCATCCTTGCAATTATAACACAAAATGTTCGATTTGCAAGGATATTTTTGACGATTTATAGGCATATGAAATATTCCCAAAGCCATTATATTCAATTAATGCCTAAGAATCAAAAAGGCGTCTCTTCATATTTCGATAAGATATATATAAAGATAATATAGTAATATATATATGTATAGTCGTCTTACTATAGATGAAAATTAATTGCTTATAACAAGGGAACTATTAATGGAATAGCCTTTAAAGACCGTCTTGCTCGATTAAATGAAGTCAGCAAAAGGCTAAGAAAAAATAGCTGACTTTACGATAGCTAGAAATGGGAATGGATGCATTCAATTAAGATCACGTTTGACTATCAGTATAATTTTAAAGTAAAAAATGAAAGGTTATGGCTAAAAGCAAAAAGATAGCAAAAGAAGCTGTATCGTCAGTTGCTAATGCAGGTATAGTATTAAATGACGAGTATATATATTGTGATTTATCCTCTTCAAGATTTGGTGCAAAATTCCCTAAATAAAACCTAACGCGATGAGAGCTACAAAAACTCGTATTTCTAACCTCAAAACAAGAATCGACGAAACACTTCCAGAGGGCGTGGATATTTATGGGTTTCCAGGGATATCCAAGAAATTGATCATTGAAACGCTGGAAGATTGTTACGTTATTGTGACCAGCCTTGATGAGTATGAAAAGAAATTCGAAGCGATACTCCTTGAGAGGAAAGCTTCCGACTATTTTGAAAAAGCAACTAAACTCTTAAAAGAAGATTTTACCAACAGAAGAGATGAATTCAATGAGTTTTTAAACATCATTTCTAAGTTTCACTTTAGAGTTAAAGAAGTGTACATCGCTGTTGCCAAAGAACCTATTCGAACTGAAAGCCAACTCTATCAAGCGAAAACCGAATTGCTCGAACTACAAGAAAAAATAAATGAGATAAAGCCATTTTATGGAGAGATATTAACCATCAAAGGTAATGTGTAGATTCTGTTCATGATGACCCACTATTCTGGGATGTTGCCCCACCTGCGAAGCAGGCAATAAGAGTAAGAGCTTGATGCAGGTTAAAAATACGAAGGTTATTGATTTGTCTTGGCTTTTTTTC
>Ga0307516_10007390_pt1 | contig 12640 bp, 19 predicted proteins | sample 19_EM_MG_FD_203310 | JGI IMG/M metagenome (GOLD analysis project Ga0307516, IMG submission 203310) | Populus trichocarpa ectomycorrhiza microbial communities from riparian zone in the Pacific Northwest, United States - 19_EM | ecosystem: Host-associated > Plants > Roots > Unclassified | place... | reverse complement strand
TCGCAGCCGTCTGCCTTTTTGCAGCCGTGAGTCTGTCCAACATACGAGTAGTTATGTATGTAACAAATCGGTAGGTTCGAACCCAGGCCAGCCCTTTTATGTATCGGCTGGGGGGGGGGGGGGGGGAGGGTGACTCGGGCGCGCTTGTGTCTGTCCGCTGCCGATTCCCCCCGCCATACATTACCCCGAAGAGTCTGTGACTTCGCATTCCAGTCAGCCATACATACAGACGTAGTGAGTGAGATGTACGGGGCTGTTTGGTCACGGAATGTCACTTCAGCTAGTGGGCCGGCTTATCTGGTCTCTTCTTCTCTGGAGATACATACGTACGGTACATAGCGTCACATGATTGGCCGATTATGTGCTGTTTGATTCCCGCATGCCTCGGCTTGCTTAGCTTACACACCTACCAAACATACGTATCCCCCAGCTGAACAACAAACACCCGTCTGCGTGGTGGCTTCGAACTCACGGTGGGTGTGTAAGTAAGTATCTGTGACTGTGGATGACTCTTCCTTTGCTACCGAATAGAGGTGCGCAAACACTCTTTCTCTCTCTACATAGTTATGAACATAGATCCTTTTCGTTGTTGCGTTCCTGCCGCTGCCAAGCTTGGGTTTATTCCTATGTAACCGTGTGCGAGCCAAAAGAAAAAACCCCCCAGACTATGTACACCCCCTCCCCATAGCAACCGACCCAACTAACTGGCAACCAGCAGGCATCAACGGGTCCGCTCCCTTTCCCACACAAATCCCCGCCTCCCTTCCGACCATGCCTCTCCCCCCTTACTACCGCTCAACCGCCGCCGTCCGCCTCCTCCTCTTCCGCAACCCTGCCGTCTTCCGCGCCTCCGCTCCCTGCAACCGGCATGCTCTGAACGTGCTGCGTTCAACCCGCTCTTCGTCTTCGTCCGCGTCGTCTTCCGGATCCGGACCGCACTCGAGCAACGGTGCCGGCTCGTCCATGAACTGGCACAAGATCACGGTCGCCCTGCTCAGTGGAATCATCTTGACGGGAGCGTGGTACTATCGCGACTCGCTCGCCGCCCTGACGCAGCCGTCGCCACGTGAAGCGGTCGCTCTGCCGTCGTCGTCGTCGTCCTCCTCCTCCTCCGCCTCCTCCGCAGCCGCAACCACGAACTCCAATCAGCAATCCCAGGACTCCCCGGAAGGAAAACGCATCCTGGCCGTCGACAACGCGGGCATATACACGGGGACGCAGCCAGCGTCGGCTCCGATCTCGAAGGAGTCCGCGGACAGCAGGAAGGTGGTTGAGATGCTGTCGCCGGAGGAGGCGACCAAGAAACTCCGTCGCAACGAGGAGAGCTATCTGGTCAACCGCGGCCGCGGCGTGTTCCGGTATGACGTCGTGCAGGTCCCGAGCAACGACCCCATCGAGGACGACCACGCCGAGAAGATCGTCGAGATTCCCGAGACTGCCACCGCCGCCACCGCCGAGGACGGAACCCCCGGAAGCACCGATTGGATGTTCTGGGGCGTGTTCGACGGCCATTCCGGATGGACCACTTCGGCGAAGCTGAGGCAGGTGCTGATCGCGTTTGTGGCTCGTGAGCTGCATGCTATGTACAAGGCGGCCATCGAGGATCCGTCGCAGAAAGCTCCCGGGCAAGATCTGATCGACCAGGCCATCAAGAATGGCTTCTTGAAGCTCGACCACGAGATCGTGAACGAGAGCGTCGAGAAGGTCTTCAAGAGCTCGTCCAAGCTCGTGGCTGCCGAAACACTGGCCCCGGCTCTTTCCGGGTCCTGTGCGCTCCTTGCCTTCTACGAGTCTCGCTCGCAGTTGCTCAAGGTCGCCGTCACTGGTGACAGCAGAGCGGTCCTGGGCAGGATGGGCCAGAACGGGAAGTGGACGGCCACCCCGCTCTCGGACGACCAGACCGGTTCCACCAAGTCGGAGGAGAAGCGTATCCGTGCCGAGCACCCGGGCGAAGAACACGCCATCAGAAACGGACGGGTTCTGGGAGGACTTGAGCCGACCAGGGCCTTTGGAGATGCCTTCTACAAATGGTCCCACGAGACGCAGACGAAGCTCAAGAGCCAATTCTTTGGACGGAATCCACACCCTCTCCTGAAGACACCGCCTTACGTTACTGCGGAGCCTGTCATCACCACCACCAAGATCGAGCCGGAGAACGGCGACTTCCTTGTAATGGCCACCGACGGCCTGTGGGAGATGCTCACCAACGAGGAGGTAGTCGGCCTGGTAGGGAAGTGGATCGAGGAGCAAAAGGCTGCGGCGGCTGCTGCCGCAGCAGCAGCAGGGACTAGCAATAGTGTCCCCACTAGCGGTGGCAAGAACGCGGGTTGGTTCGGTGGGTGGTTCGGAAAAAAGCAGCCGGAGGTGCTCCCTGTGGAGGAGAATCGGGAGGACCCCAGTGGCCAGCGCGCGCCCATCAGGGTTCTGCAGTGGGGTGTCAAGAAGGAAGACGAGAGATTCGTCTGCGAGGACAAGAACGCGGCGACTCACGTCGTCAGGAACGCCCTTGGAGGAAAGAACTCAGAGATGCTCTGTGCTCTCTTGACTCTGCCTAGCCCGTATTCCAGACGCTACAGGCATGTTCCCTTACCGCTCTGAAGCAAACAGCAATTCTAACCAGATACCACAGGGACGATCTTACCGTCGAAGTCATCTTTTTCGGCGAGGGCGATAAGAGCGGAACCGTCGAGATTAACGAAGAGGCCACGGCGATCTCCAAGCAGTCCCCCCCCAAGGGCCAGAAGAAGGAGAAGGAGAAGGACATCGGCGAGGTCAAGGCCAAATTGTAAAACACCAAAGTTCCCTCGAGAGGGAGGCCGGTAGAATAGATGGATTCGTTCAAACAATGTGGGAAGCCCACGTCGAATTCATAGAGAGGGGGCATAGAGTTGCTCCAACGATTTCTTTTACACTTTCCCTTTTATTCAACCCCCCCCCCAAAAAATTTCCTTCATTTTAACCTCGTTCTTTGCGGGTATTCTTTTTATTTTATTTTTATGTACATGGCAGATCTTTGTTGCTTACTTGCTTCTTTTGGCGTTTGAGAGGCTGTCTGTTTTCAATCTTGACATCGATACTACGTGCATGAATCTCCTTTTTGTATGTTCTGTCGACAAAGCAGTTATGATCCCACGTAACTACTCGAAGCAGCAAGTGAACATGACCTATCGCCATGATTTGGATAGGTCACACGTGGTTGATGAGAAAATGAAAAGAAAAAAAAAGAGTGAAACCTTTACTCTAGAATCGCTTGATCGAACCGTTGCTCTGTTGAGTGACTCGTGATGAAGGCGAACGGGAGGTTTTTAGCGCCGAGTGCCACTTCCAGGGTTTGGAGGGAGAGGGCAAGAAGCCCTAATTTAGCGAAAATCCCAGTCAGAGCCCACAAGCCCACAAACCTCCTCGCGAAGCCACCCCTGGGCGCACTACAACGGTTGGGAGATCGAAACGGTAATATCGTGAGCCAAACGACGACGACAAACCCCACGACCCCACGACCGACCGACCGAGCTATCCTCCCCGCTAAAACGAGCCGCAATCATGTACGTTTCTCTGTCTTTTGTTTTTCTGCCCCTTCGAAGCTCTGAGTGAAGAGGAACAAAGGGAAACCTGGCGGGATTTCGACGGAAGGCGGGGAGCGCAGACAGCAAACGCAGGCGGATGAAAGGAAGAGCAGGAGGGAGATACCGGCGGAGATCTGCGGATAGCTGCTGCTGCGCAGGAGACGGAGGGAGAGAGGGAGAGGCAGACAAAACGTTGAGAGAGATAGAGCACATGGGCTGATTGAGGGTCGCTTTTTCCGCTACAGGCTCATCCCCAAGGCCGACCGCAAGCTCATCCACGAGTACCTCTTCCGTGAGGGAGTCCTCGTTGCCAAGAAGGACTTCAACCTTCCCAAGCACGGCGAGATCGACACCAAGAACCTCTATGTCCGCTGCCCCTCCCCTCTCTCCCTCTGTACGTATTCGAACGGAACGCGCCCGGGCTGACACACACGCACGACGCGGCGAACAACCAATAGGTCATCAAGGCTTGCCAGTCGCTCACTTCGCGCGGCTTCGTCAAGACGCAGTTCTCGTGGCAGTACTACTACTACACCCTGACCGAGGCTGGACTCAGCTACCTCCGCGAGTGGCTGCATCTCCCCTCCGAGATCGTGCCCGCCACCCATGTCAAGGCTGCGCGCGCCAACATCCCGCCGCCCGGAATGGGTGGCGGTGACCGTCGTCCCCGCCGCGAGGGTGGTGACCGTGGCGACCGCGAGGGTGGCTACAGGAGGAGGTTCGACGGCGCCGGTAAGGAGGGTGCAGCTCCCGGAGAGTTCAAGCCGGAGTTGTGAGTTTACCTCCCCTTCCGACTGTGGAAGCGACGGAATGCTGATTGCTCGAACTACAGCCGCGGTGGTTTCGGTCGTGGCCGCCCTACTCCTGGTGATGCTTAAACTTTAAACATGCGATGTATCAGAACGGATTGGGCACTCTTTTTTTTTTCTCACGGTGATCTTCCGCAACGGTAATCCAAAAAAAAGGATTCTTTGCGAATAAAAGAATTGGAGAAATCATCGAAATTCCTGAGGGTCTATCATTCCTTCCCCAAACCAACGTGACAATGGGATAGTACCTACCAGTAAATAGTGGGGTGTGGATAGAGCTGCATACTAATATTACATAAACGGCGTTTTGAGAAAGTTCACATTCGAAAGAGAAGGTGGACTTGTAGAATATACCCCTAACCACCACCTCGCAAGCGTGGGAGAGGGTAACTGGCACTTTAGTGACGTTTATCTTTCCGGAGTGTGTGTCCGCGGCGGTCGATAGGAGGTCTCGGTCCGAGTTCGTACATACATAGAGTAGATACATAAGGCTGATCTGGTCGATCGACCGCATCTCGCACAAACACAAAGAAAGGAAAAAAGAAAAAAAAATCCACCACTTACATACAGATGTACCGAAGCCATTTTTGCCAGGACGAGTTTCTCAGCTCCCTGACCTCCAGACTGCTTTTAAAAGAAGGTAGAGCCGGATTTTGGAGGGGGGGAGGGGGGGGGGGGGGCGTGAGACGTGCGGCTTTCTTTCTTTCCCTCTTTCTCTCACCTTTCACCTGCATTTTGTCGATCGATTGACTTGCAAGCTAGAAAAGTGGAACCCAAGAGAGAGAGAGAGACGACCAGAATACATATGTAGATGGGATCTCCCAGGGCAGCTGACAACAGACAGAACAGCGGAAAGCAACGGAGTAAGTCGACAGATAGCGGGTAATTTCACACGGTGAAAAAGAGATACATAGCACACAACGAGCGATACGACAAAAATAAAGTAAAAGAGAACATCAAGTCATACACCCCCTTTCGAAATCGGAATCGAAGCAAGGAAGAAAACCGGAAAAGAAGATGAAAGAGAGCCCACATCACTACCAGCACCCACCACGGCTGCCCCCCCACATCGGTCAAAACTAGACTAGAACCCCTCAACGCCAGAGAAAACAACGACGGCGACGATAACGCACTTGCTTGCAACTGTGCTGTAACGACCGAGTATGCTGTAAAAATCTGCGCAATGTGTGGGAAGGAGGGGGGGGGGTAGGACGTGAGATGCCTGTGTGTTTTTTGTGAAGAGTAAAAAGGTATGGTTGCGTTGCGATATCATCCCACAGAGTCCCCTTCTCATCTGGTTCGCTCGAACGAAGTAAAAAGAAACCATTGTCCACACCATTTGTCACCGTTCACACTGCATCATCATCACCACCCACAGCAGTTCCCAGAGCACCGTGTGTGGCTACGCCTCGGTCTCCTTCTTCTCCTTCTCGGCCTCCAGCTCGTCCTCCTCCTGCTGCTCGCGCTCGAGCTCCTCGGCGGTGACGGGCTCCTCGCTGGCCATCGGCGACGAATGCAGGTGCGTGTGCTCCTTTATCGGCGATCCGACGTCGCCCGCCTTGCTGCCAGGAGTCGGGGTGCTGTGGATGTGCGGGATGTTCTCGGGCAGCGGGTGCTGGCTGCCGATGTTGGTCACGCCGATGTCACTGGCCTTGCCCGCTTTCGAGAGTGCGTAGTCGCCCGAATCGAAGTATTTGCGCTCCTGCGGTGCGGGAGAGGGGTTAGTGGGGGGGAGGAAAGAGGGCATAGGGAGGAGGGAAGGGAGGCACCTTGAGCTTGTTCTGGAGGATATCGCGCTTGGAGGGGAGTTTGCCGTAGAGACGGAAGAGGCGCTGCTCCTCGGCGGATAGTGACTGCCATTGCGGCCATGCGTTAGTTGAGTTTCGTTCGGAGTGGTGGTGGGTGGCGGTAGCGTTGCTCCGCGAGGCAGGAAGTGGACGGGACAGGGGGCGGGGTACGATGAACTCACACTGACATCAACCTTGTTGCGCTGTTGGGGAAGCATGGCGGGCTATTGTATGTTCGGGAGGAATTGGGTTGGTGGGATACAGAGGAGGTGGAATTTGGCCTTCTAGGGAGCGACGATGGGGGTTGTGTGTGTGTGTGTGTGATCGTTGAAAGGTGGGAGAGGAGGTTGCAAAGTGGTGGTGGAGGAGGTTGCTGGTGGTGATTAGGTGCGTTGTTCACAGGCCAATCAGTTGGTAGGGAAGCAGAGGGAGTGGATGGTGGTGGGAAGAAAGAAAGGCCCATGCAGCAGCAGCACCCACCCCACCACCAATCAACCCACCGACCCCGTTCATATCTACAAGCAAGAGCTTGTTTTTTTCTTCTTTCTTGCTTTCTCGTATATAATACTCCCGTTATTGATGAACGACCGACCGGGTTCGGGGAGCCGTTCTTGGGCAATGACGATGGTAATCCCTTCGTTGCATTCAAGGACACGCTAACTACTTGTGAACTAAGCCCTTTCTGTCACAAATTTAGTAATTACCCTGCACTAAATACTAAACCTCTGTGTGTCGCGGCGATGAATTGTGAGTCCCGACTCCTATCTAACTCCCCTGTCGCTCTAAAAGACACAAGAGCGCACTAAAGGTCGGTGGAATTTGGGACCGATCAAGGTGACGGGAGCGCTGGTACAGGCGGGGAGATGTTCTGGGGTTTCTAGAATAGAATGCATTGATCGAGACAAGTTACGCTGAGCCGGAGAGATGTCGGAGCGGGCACCAATTACTTGCGGATGTGCTTCGGGGGGTTGGTTGAGTGGGGGTGGGGCTCGGGATCCCCGGGGACTTCGGCTCGGATGAGGGGTAAGTGATAACTGTGAGTTTGATTGCTACCTGCCTATACAGACGACCACGGCGTATCACTCGATATTGTGGAGAACAGTACTCCACACGGTACCGGAAACGGACTTTGGCAACGGCATGCGCCGTGGTCGCCGCAGCATGACTCCTCGCAATCGCCAGTCCTAAGCTACCTGTCGGTTTATTACGGCTCACAGCCGGTCTGACAGTAACGACATCGGTAGCAGCCAGCACTCACGCGCTCCACTGCAACACGGTCCGTGACTGGCCTGATATCGTACCACTAAACGCGCCACCACCACCACCACTGCCGTGTGCCTCATGCGGAATCCTGCGGATGCCAATCGTGGAACTGAGCTGCGCGAGGCTGTAGACAGCCGCTTCCACCACGACGGCTGAGGCTGGTATCATATCTTTCGATTTCCGGGAGCATTCCGCATGCTAACCGTGCCTTGTAGTAGCGATGCTTTCTCACCACGACACTTCTCACTGCAGTTGTGCTGCTGCTGTTCATTACATTCACGCTGCGAACACCAGCAAGCCGAATAACAACGCGGTAGCTACCGCGTCTCTCAGCACGAAGCCCGGGCGGATGTCGGCGCTCGGGGCATTCCAGCTTATTCCGTGGCACCGAGACGGACTGCGATGGAGGGGACGAGCCGGCGGTCTCGGCATGCGCAGCGAATGTTCTCGCAACTCTGGATATCTGTGGTCCTTTCCGCGGGCACTGATCCGAACTCTCCTCCCGCGGCGGCACCGATCGCGAGATCTGCCAAGCATTCGGATCTTGCAGTGCAAACACGCCGTCTTTTGCTGCGGACGCTCGTCTTCATGCACGGGCTTCCGGGCCGACGGGAATATATCCGACCACCTCGCTCCGCCAAAGGCCAGCGCGAACGAGGTGGCCAAGCACGTTCGATCACCGCCTCACGCCGAGCCAGGGTTCGTCGGCAAAACGGTGGACACGCGTGGTCCGGTGTGGCTTGCCATCCATTGCGGCTTGCGGGCTATCTATCGCCGCCACGGATGCGGCGAGTGTGTCGAACGATCCCAGCCAGTCAGCATCGTGTCCGCACCCGCACACAAACCCGCCCCCTCCCCCCCCCCCCTCCGGGCCCGGATTCATATGTATCGCCCATCTACTCTACATATCCACGGGGATTCGCCGCATCTGGATCCTGCAGCCATGCTTCTCTGCCAGCAGGATAAAGTCTCGAACTCGACGCGAGCGGCTTGAGGCTATATGTATGTCTTATGCACATATTTGTCTGTGCGATCATGCATGCGAGTTGAGCGAGTTGGACTGCGGGCTTTGCTTTGCTCGCACTCCGGCGCGGCATGCGGGAGTCGAAAACTGCAAGTTCAACCTTCTGCGTATGTATTGCGCGGTCCTGCGGGGGTGCGGTCATGCAATACGTGGAGGGAGAGGAGATCGATCGGCAGCCCTAGTGGTCGCCACACACAAGTATCATGTATCTACTATGTGTGCACCGCGACGACGGCCTGTAACCAGCAGAGGAAAATCGACATGGGAATGCGGTGGGAGAGGGGAAGCGGGAACCAGAATACACTCTTTCCTCCGCGAGATTCCCGATCTCGATATGGAGTGATGGACGGAGCGGTCATCGCAGCGGTCGGAAGACTCCCGCACAGGATGATACGACGCCATCCAATAATCGACTTGCAGAGCACTCCACATACACACGTTCACAGAATACTCTGCATGAAATAAGCTGGTGGCCGCCGCACGGCCGTGCCCGCCGTGCGTGTTCCTGAGATCCTACATAGATGGATACCTTCGTCACCGTCTCGTGCGGACTGCGGGCCAGTTCGCAGTCCGCAATCCCGGCCGCTTCTCTCTTTTCTTCTTTTTATTTTTTTCTCTCTTTCGCTCGGAGATATTTATGGATTGTACAAGCCAATCAGACTTTATCTAGGTACATACCTAACAGTGTCGTATGTATGGTGGACTTGACTTGACTTGACTTGACTGCCGTCTTCCTTGCCGAAGAGGAAAAAAGAAGGATGCGTCCGGGACCGTTTCCTTTTGCCCGTTTTCTTTTTCTTTTTTCGTTTCTTACCCCCAGTTGTGGACACCCACACGCGACGCTGTTGCATGGCATCCTGTTTTGCCAGCCTGTTCGCGTGCACGTGATAGGGGCCTCATTCAGCGTCCTAGAAGAGTATATAGCCGAAAGCAAGGGAGCGACCGGTCTGACGACGAAACCGCCCAGCGGTTTGCATCGTGATTGGACAGGGAAATATAGAGTTGTCTCTGCTTTTTTTTTTTTTTTCTTTCTTTCGAACGTCTGCAGAGCAAAGCCTCTCTGCAAAAGCACCAACGGCTGATCTGCAACGTCACAACGGGCGACGACCAGAACTTGGGAGGGGGGCTTCCTCACGGTGCGCAGTGGTTATTGGATGTCGATCCCACGAAAAGTTTCTCTCGCTGCCTCCGTCGGTACCTGCCTATCCGCCGCATACCTCGCTCACCATAGATCCCACCTCTCGCCGTACCCTTTTCAACGCACGGCGAGAGAAACTTGGAGGAGTGGGCCGGCTGGCTGCTGTCCCCAGCGCATACGCCACTTTTTCCGTCCCGCCTTGGTTGTGTGGTTGTTGGCCGAGATGTGACCAGGAAGTGAAGAGTTACCCAGCACGCACTCTATGTATGTGTGCGCCAGCGCCGCCCGCTCGTTCCACTGGCGGATTGGACTTGCCGCCGACGGTCGCCGTTGCGCGTGGTGACTGCCCGTGCTCGTGCTCCCATTCCTGTTTCTCCCGAGAGAATGATCCGCTTGCCCGTGGGACGTTAGCTGTGCCTGGCCTTCTCTGGCCGAGACGGCACCCATAGCGACCGCCATTATACTTTGCCGCCACGCCGTCCACTGTCCTCACTGCTTGCCCCCGCCGTCCAGTCGTGTCCCTTCTTCCTCATGTCCCCCGCAAGCCTTCCAGACTGCCTTCAAGTCTACCTTCAAGTCTACCTTCAAACAGAACCCGCACACTTTCTGCAAGTTAAGCCTGCCCTGCATGCCACTCGTTGCTTAGCCGCTTTGGGACCCCATACTTAATAACCCCCCATCCCCCCCATATCCCACGCCTCCCCCCCCCCCCCAATCCCAACACTTCCAACACTTCTTCTCACGCACGCGATTGTCTTCCAGCCTCCTGGCACACTGCCTCTGTCAGTGTCCGAGGCACCCTGCGTCTTTCGCGTCCGATCCCGCTTCGTGCCCTCCGCTCTCTCGGCCCGCCCGCTCCTCGCGGTTATCGATAAATAGATAATCTCGCAACCACCACCAACACCACCCCCCCCGTGTCGCCCCCCTCTACGTACTCTATTCCGTCCCAACACCCCCGAACTCAGATCTTTAAAAAACAAAGCCAAAAAAAAATATTCAAAGGAGAGAGCGAGAAAGTGGGAAGAACAAAGATCCACCCCCCCCCCGAAGGAAACACAACTCGCCGGGAAGTCGCATACCTCCTAGCAAGCTGTCGATCCGACAGCCTGCCATCAAAACGCCTTCCTGCCAGAGCTGTACTTCCAGAGAACACACGCCGCGGTAACTCCGATGCCACAGCGGCTCTTCGACCGAATCCAGAGAACGCAGTCCTACAGTCCGAACACCACTTCCACATCCGAACTCAAACACCAGCACCATGACGATCAGTTGAACCGCTCCGACGCTGCCCACGTCGTCCCTCGACCGTCCACTGCCCCCCACCACCAGTGCTCGAGCATGAACTGCTCCGAACCCGCCCTCATGGATGGCTCCCACCAGAAACGCTCTGCTCCAAAGGAAGACGAGGCCGGCTCTCTCGAGCAAGTAGGAGGTAACACTCCGCTCTCTGGCCGCTCCGGGTGAGCGTGGAAACTCACGATTGGCCCCCTCGCAGCAGCGCTACGCCCGCCCCTCAAGATGGCTCGCACCATGAGCTCTTCGAGCATCTCCAGCATGGGTTCCCACATGCCTCCCGACAACTTCGCCCTAGTGACCGGAATGGTCTATCGGAGCAGCTTCCCCAAGCCCGAAAACCTGCCATATCTGAAGAAGTTGGGGCTGAAGACCATCCTGTAAGCTCTCTGGAGCCAACGCGCTATCCCCGAGCGTTCTCTGACGGATTGCCCATAGGACGTTGGTTGGCGACGAATATCCCGCCGCGAATGTCGAATTCCTGAAGGAGAATAGCATCATGCACTATCAGATCGATATGCCGGGAAACAAAGAGAATTGCATCACTCCAGTTCCCGACGAGAAGATCACTTCTGCCCTTCGGGTCATTCTCGACCGCCGGAATCATCCTATGCTGATCCACTGCAACAAAGGAAAAGTAGGTTCTCGATGCGGTTTAAATGCTCCCCTAAGATCGAAGCTAACGGCGTCCGCAGCACCGAACTGGAACGGTCGTTGGATGTCTCCGCAGGTTCCAAGCGTGGTCCCCCGTGCTCGCTCTGGATGAATACCGACGGTTCGCTGGCTCAAAGAGCCGGCCCCACGACCTTAAGAAGATCGAGGCCTACCGACTCGAAGCTTGCTTGGACATGGCCTGGGAGCACGACTGGATACCGCAGACCATTCCCGACGAAATCGAGGAGGAGGCACCCGACACCCCCCTCTCGATCATGTGTCCGGCCGCAATAAAGGCTCAATAGCAATCAACGCGATGATCAATTGGTTCTGCCTGAGTCTTTCCCAAGGTTGCAGGGAGGCAAGTTATCTCTGCAGCGTTCAGTTTACTGCGGAAGGTACGGCTTCACTGCCAAAACAAAAAGCACAAAACTGGTTTCTTGCTTGGCTTTGTTTCTTTTCTTTTTCTCTTTAGATTTTCCCCTCCTTTTTTTTCTTCAAAATCAAACGTCGCAATGACATTACTCAAAAGGTTCCGGGAGAGAAAGCAAGTGCGAGTCTCTGTCATGTTGGGAATCGCACTTAATTTGTGCTTTTTTTGTAATTCACGGCTCTTGCTAGATGGTATGGGGGTTTTTTTTCCCTTCCTTACCTTCCTTCTTTGTACCATATCTCTGCAGGGAGGTGAGGATCCCGAGATCTCCTGGTTTGCCAGTATCCCCTCCGCCTTGCCCTTTATTCCTTTTAAACGTCTTTTTTCGCATCGGGCCAGGGGTATCTGGCTTTCAAATGTTTTATTTTCTTTGTCTTTGTTGCTCTTCATTCATGTCAAAGGCGCGACCCGGCGTATGGAATTGTGCTTGCATGCGTTCAGCATCATCCTTCATCTTTCTCTTTCACCTGTGAGAGCATATTATTATTATTTTCTTTTTTTTTTTTACTTTACTGAAGCTTTTTCATCAGTTGACCGTGGGACGGGGCTACGGTCACCTTTGGTTTGGCGCTGTGATCAGTGCGAGTGGACCGTGCGCTCGTTGGGGGGGGGGGGGGGGGGGTTGAGGGTTTAATATTTTTTGGGGAAACACCCCAACACCCACGTAGAGTAATAA
>Ga0307516_10007389_pt1 | contig 12641 bp, 11 predicted proteins | sample 19_EM_MG_FD_203310 | JGI IMG/M metagenome (GOLD analysis project Ga0307516, IMG submission 203310) | Populus trichocarpa ectomycorrhiza microbial communities from riparian zone in the Pacific Northwest, United States - 19_EM | ecosystem: Host-associated > Plants > Roots > Unclassified | place... | reverse complement strand
TTGAGAATATGCGATATTACAGGATTCGAGGTGCGTGTTTCTGTTTAGATGTGTTTAGTGCTTGAACTGGCAGATGAAATTCATCATTATTTCTAGCTCATTTGCGAATAATGTGGCCAACTTGAAAATGTCATATAAATCAGATCATGAATGAACGAGTCAATCACTGGCATTAGATTTAAATTTTAATGGATCGAAATTTAGAAATGTCTGGTAAATTTAGAAATATCTTTGAGTGTCATATTTTCATCAGTTGATTCATATCCTTCTGAAGTCCTTTTTATTTTGAGTGTCGGGAGGAAGAGCTACTTTGTGCGTCAAAACCTTGCTTGTTGAATATTTGGTGGTCTCAAATTGAGAGAGAATCATCAGCTGTTCATGATAATCTGCATTTTATTCCTTGCCTGCTATTCAGCTAAGATACACCTGCTGTCATTGAGGATTAGGATTAAAGTTTCAAATGTTCTTTAGCTTGGAATTGAGGATTAAAGTTTCAAAAATTCCAGAATTAAATAGAGCACTGGTTTCTTTTACTTGACTTCATTGGCCATGGCAATTTTTTTTGTTAGTTGCATGGTGAATCTTTTTTTGGTTTTGAATATCATGAACTTATTGGTTGCTGTGGATAAATAACTTGGTTGTACTATTGCCAGTTCAAATTTGGACACTACAAACTATTGGTTGAGAAAAAACAACTGAAGGCTAGATTTGTTTGGCTTCATCTAACCTAAATATAATCCTGTAACTTGAAGGAGGCTTTCCGATCAATTTGCATCGTCTAAGTACCTCATCAACTTTCTTTTAGAGTGAGAAGATTATTATGAGCTGTCCATCATTCTTCATATTATGCATTGCCATAATTTGGTTGAGCTACTCTATTAGTCAGTTGAGCTACTCTGTCTCTTAGTTTTTGAGCTCATCACTTATAATTTGGTTGAGCTTGAGCTTGTTTACATCTGTAGAAGCTTATTGTCTTGATGAAATTGAGGATGGAGGTAGAGTTCCAACAATTACATAACTCAAACTAAGAACTGGTTCCTGTTTCCTGCTTGGCAATGTTCTTTATTATGTCATTACATGTCGCATCATATTTGTAGCAATATTTCTGAGGATGAATTACATCCTAGTACTCTATTGCTTGTTAGAAATGTTAAAACTGGAAGTTAGTGGTTGGGGAAAAATTCTAAGATAGATTTGTTTGACCAGATTTAACATGTAATCTTGCTACTTTGATGAAGCAAATGTGCATGGTACGCATCTTTGAAGGTGCCCTGGGATGTCCTACAACTGGATTCCTAATACATCTGCTTTTGTTTAGCTGGAAGAAGCCATGGTGCTGGATTAGATTGTTCAGGATTGAGCTTGGCGCTCGAGATTGTACTGACCTTGTTAAATGTTTATTTTGATATATGAAATTGAAAAGTAAAGAGCCGAGCTATCCTCTGTTCTTGAGTAGCTTGAAACTTGGACACCATATGTTATCAATTCCATTCATCCCCTCAAATACAGATTGAACATGCAATGATTAACTCCTACTATCTTGAATGCTATCTGAAACAATATGGAATAGTATACCAATCTCTTTACAGACCCTCTTATACATAGTGAACAACTTCTGCAGGCACCTTACCATGATCCAAGGACCAACCTCCGTTATGCAAATACTGATGTCTTCAAACTCGTGAGATCACTTCCAAATGAGCATGTGCAAAGGTATCTGGCATTGAGAAATGCAGCTGTTACTCTGAAATAACTTGCAAGAATTTGCCTTGACAATTCTAGCCTGCTCCTGTTTCTGTTTCTGCATTAGATAGGGTAGAGCTTTTAAATAGTTTAGCTCGAAGACATGCATTTTTATTGTTATTTGTGATTTTGTGGTGAGAGTAACCATGATTAATTGCACCGAACTATGTTTTGGAATTTGTCTGTTTCTCTCCTTTTCACTCGAGCTAATTTGATGTAAACCAATCAGTGTCTGTAACTGGGGTAACTGGATCATTTATGGATCTTGACCTTTTGGCAGGCTTGCTATATCATGCAATTGATAGGTTCTTGAATTGTGCATGGCATTAAAAACTTGTGCAATTGCTTATGAAATCATCCCCATCCTTAATCCAAAATTTTGTATGTTTTGCCACATGAATTACTTCATTGCCAACATCTCTTGGTTCTGTTGGTTGAGTTTATACAGAAACCCTCCTTTTGTTTTGCAATTGAGGACTTGACTAAACAAATCACAAATTGAGGACTGATTTGGACTCTGACACGTTTTTGGCGCCATTTCCTTTAAAATAAAACGGCGCGTTTTATCCAAAACGGGGCTGTTTCATCCACTGTTAAAAAAAAAAGACCCAAAACAGTGCCATTTTGAACGGCACTATAGGTCTTCTTCTTCCCTTGGACGCGCGAGGTAGGGGCAGAAGAAGCATTTGTTCCCCTGCTTTTCTCCTCTCCCTCTCTTTCCCAAAACCCGAAAGCAAACATGACAAAAACCCCCCACTTGCCTAAACCCTGACCCATGGCCTACCACAAGACGAAAATGCAGAGGGAATAAACTCTGCGGGCGGCTACCCAGTGGCCGCCGGGCCACCCCCTACCCCTGTGCCATGACTGGACAGGGGTAGTAGACCTCTCTTCCCATTTTTTTTCTATAAATACTGACATAAGAGAGTAGAACCGGGGGGGGGGAAGAAAGAAAAACGAGGATGAACAGTGGGAGGATCGAAAAAAACAAAGAGGAGGGAAACATATAAGAAAAAAGGAAAGAGAGGAAGGGACGAAAGAAAACAAAGAGGAGGGAAACAGATAAGAAAAAAGGAAAGAGAGGAATGGACGAAGGAAAACAGGGCGATTGTCTTTGAAACTAGAGAGAAAAGAATAGAAAAGTTGAGGGGAAGAGAATCTGAGAGAAGGAAAACAGGGGAGAACAAAGGAGAAGGAGAAAGAAGAGAAGCAAAAGAAAAAAGAAGCAGAGAAAGGAGAAGAACTAAAGGAAAAAAAACACAGAGAAGAAGAAGAACCAACCACTAGCCAAACAATTCTCCAATCGCCACCGCAGCAGCACCTCCACCAGCAGCACCGCCACTGTCAGAGAACAAAAGGAGAAGAACAGGAAAGCAGAGGGAAGGAGCAGAGATAACCGAAAGCAGCAGGGAAAAAAAAAAGAAAACAATAGCCACCGTCTACCGCCTCAGTTCACCACTACCACCGCCACTAGCACCGTAAGCCACCACAACATCCACCACAAGTCAACTTCCCCCTCCTCCTCCTCTTTCTTCTTCTTCATCATCTTCGTTCTCCACTATTCTGCGTGAACAGTGAAGAGTGAATTAATTCACTCTTCACTGTTCACGTTGCATATGAACAATGGAGAGATCCTCCACTGTTTAGTTGTCGGCCCAGCCCAAAATGGTTGGGCCGGGTTTGGCCCAATTAAAAAAAAATTCAAAAATTCTTTTAAAAGAATTGTGATTTTCCCGCATATTTTTCTACTAAATTTTGCTTAATATTGGTTTGTATTTTTATATCATAAAGATACAAATCCGGTATCAAAATACCTGGTTTTAGTCAAAACATTGAAAAAATTAAAAAATATATATATTTTTGTTTTCAGCATACAGCCAAGTCTCTCAAAAAAATTCATATCGTATTTTCATACAACAAAGAAAAATCCAAAAAAATATTTTATCATGCATTTTGGCTTTAATAACTAGTTTATTAAAGTCACGAGAACTTGACCAATATTTCAAAAAGTCCAAAAAAATATTTTGTTTTGTTTTAGTATCAGAGATTATGAATTTATACGTAAAATGTATTCCCAATATTAAAAAGGTAGTTCTTTCGTTGACCTTAGGATAATTAGGTTTTACCCGATAAAATAAGGATCTCCTTACCGAGAAGGACTTTTCTTAAACCATAGACAAACCAACAATTAGAAATAGATAAAATCGTAGCATATATCAAACAGTAAAGCAATGCAGCTTACCTTAGGTAGGGCGTATTTGGGGTACTAATACCTTCCCTTTACGCAACCAGTCCCCGTACCTGATCTTTGAGACTAATTAGGGTTCCTAGTGACCAAAATATTAGGTGGCGACTCTCATTCTATTTTTCCAGTGATAAGAGACAAGAATTCCTTGTCTCTCCACATTTGCTAGACAGATAAACTACACATACCTGAGGGTGAGACAATATCACTGCGACACCGCACACGTGCGACAATAACTTTTTCTTTTTATCATTTCAACGCTATACGAAACTAAATTAAAAAAAAAAGTATAAGGTTTTTAGTTTTTAGTTTTCATTTAAAATATTTTTATATCATTTTTTCTAAAAATACTTTTTTAGTTTTCAAGTTTCTCAAAATAATAAATAATTAAAATTAATGAGTAATAGGCTTTCATTTTTATCAAAAACTATTTTTTCTTTTTATTGAAATTATTTTTAAAAGTTGTCCAAAACTTAAATGGGACCAGTAACAAAAATTTAAATGAGTCAAAGGTTTTGAATTATTGTATAAATATACTTTTATCAAAAGTATTTTTATAACTTTTTTCTTTTTAATGGGTAAAAGGTTTTCTTTTTTAAAATTCTTGGAATAATTAATCTATGGATTTCCTTTTCTTAACAAGTCATTGATGCATGAATTTTTTTAAAAAATAACTATTTTCTTAGTTATTTTCATTTTTTATTCAATTTAATAATTTTATTTTTTATTTAAAGGGAATAAATTTTTATTTTTATTTTTTATTCATTATTATTATATTTTTCTATTTTTTTATACAAAACATTGTAATAAATCTTTTGATCAAGCAAGAAATGAATTTTTTTGTTGTCTACATGTTACATGAGATGAGAGGGGCTTGATAGTGACTGTGTTAGACCCACAATGTTGCTTGATAGTGACTTTTTTTTTTTTGGTATTTTGAGTTGATGAATTGGTTTGTGGGTGTCTTAAGGGTGTTAATGAGGTTTTTTGGGGTTAAAATATCTTGAAAATTGGGTTTTTTAGACAAAAGACGTGTTGCTAGATTTTTCAACCCATTACAATGGTGGCTAAAATTTAGGTTTGCAAACAACACGTCGTTTGCCATCGCCTGCATATTGTTTCTCAAGATAAAGAGGGGCGGACATACCTTTCAAATATAAAATAAATAAATAAATAACAAGCTCAAGCACGCATGTCTAGAATTGTTTTATTTATCTTTTATATAGATGAACTTTGTAAAATAAAAATATTTTTTTCAGATAATATTTCTGATATGTATAGCTTTACATAATGTTTTTCATTTTATTTTATTCAAACAATTTAATGTGTATGTCTATTTCTATTATAATTTGATTAAATAAAAAAATATTTGAATAAATTAGATTAAGAAAATACAATAAGGTAAATATTTTGTTTTGTGAGATTAAATATCTTGATCTACTTCTGTTTCTTGATTTTTTCAGTTTTATTTTTAGTTATCATTAATAACTTATTTATTTATTTATTAACACATAGTTTTTAATTTATTTGATTACATATATGCATAAGCTTTTTAATTTAAATTTATAAGTTTTTGAGCTACAAAAATATATCCAAAAAACCTTCATAATTTGTTTTTGAAAATAATGTATGAACCATGACGCAGCGAGGGTTAAATAGCTATTGCAGTAATAAAACCCACATGTGGATTATTAAACTGGGACGCTAAAATGACAAACTTAAAAATTAATGAAAGTGAAGACCACATTGATTGCAAGAAAGTTTTTTTTTAATTAAAAAAAAAAAACACTTACTTTCTCAGGTTTGTTGATAACCTTTGGCACCTTCAGAGGTTGCTTCGGAGAGGATGGAGGAGTTGTCAGATCTCTATTGAAAATTAGTAAACAAAGTACAGGAAAAGTATCCAACACTAAAAAATATTCAGTCTGGTGGAAAAGTAAACAAAATGTTACGAAATGACAATGAAATAGAAGATCAAATACAAATACTCTTAGTGTATTGAATGAATAAACAACAAGCTTTTAAATTGGTTGTACATCATTGGATTGTTCACAAGATTGAACAACACCACTCACCTCATAATCTTCCATCCAAGTTGGCCTTCTTCTGCCTCGTTGAGATCATGAATCCTCTTGGGATTGTACACCAGATTGAACAACACCATTCACCTCATAATCTTCCATCTAAGCTGGCCTTCTTCTGCCTCGTTGAGATCGTGAACCCTCTTTAGCTGGTTGATCTTCATTAAGGCTCAGCTGTTGTAATTCCTCGTCTGATTGCAGGCTTTGTAGGTGTTGCTGGTGTTGCAATTGTTGGTCTGATTGTTCACATACTTCTGCTTCTTTTTCATCAAACAATGCTGGTATTTGTTGCTAGTTTGCTCTTTGTTCTGTCCAATTCCAAGTGCTATCCTCCTTAATCACAACATCTCAAACTGATGACAATCCTTTTTGTGATAGGATTGAACAATTTACAGGCTTTTGAGTGTTCGCTGATTCCAAGGAATACACATTTTTCGCCTTTGTCATCTAGTTTCTTTCTCTTCTCATCTAGAACATGTGCATATGCAATGCATCCAAACAATTTGAAGTGATCAACTGATGGCTTTGGTCCATTCCAGGCTTCTTCAGGTGTCATGTTTTGAACAACAAATGTAGGACTACGATTCAAAACATGAATGCTCCATTTCACAGCTTCTGGCCTGAAATTCATTGAAACTCTCATATTTTCAACATCCATCTCACCATATTCAGAATAGTTCGGTTTTTTCTCTCTGATATTCCATTTTGTTGTTGTGTGTATGCTGCAGTCAAGTGTCTTTGAATTCCATGTTCATCACAAAAGTCTTGAAACTCTTTTGAACAAAATTCTCCACATGATCTATATGAAGAATTTTAATGGTTCTCTCTACTTCATTCTCAACATGTGTCTTGAAGTTTTTGAATGCATTAAAAGCTTCAGACTTATCCTGCAAAAAATAAAACCATGTTTTTCGACTGCAGTCATCGATGAAGGTTGTCATAACCCAATTATGGGTTATTCCCCAAAATTTACTCTTTTTTTTCAAAATAAAATTCAAAAAATAAAATAAAGGCTGGCAACGTGGAGAAAGCAGGCCGGGAAATCAAGCTGCAATTTTTGAAGGAAATTCAAGGCCTAATTGTACCCCATTATGCCCAAGAATGGAGAAAAAAAATGCAAATTCAAGGTCAAATTAAATGATTATTGGACGAATTTGCATAAAAATTAAGTCCAAGGATATAATTAATTTTTTAATAAGCCAATTTGATTTAATCATGGGCCAAATTGAATTTTAATTATGATTAAGAATTAATTTGGGTCCAATTGAAGAATTTAATTAAGTGCAAGGACTTAATTATACTTTAAATGGGTCAAATTAATTTTATTTAGGGCTTAATTGGTGAAAAATAAGTTTGGAAGCTTAATTTGGGCTTAATTGAGAAGATTGGAATTTTAAGAGACCAAATTTAATTTTTACCAAGTTATTTGATTGAAATCATGGGCAAAATTGGAAGAAAATTGAACTTTTGGGGTCAATTAGGGGTTAAATTGACAAAATTCATAGCCAACGACCAATCTGCAAAAGATGCCGAACTATGGGGGCTCAATTGACAAAAACCGGGGGTGAAATTGAAAGTTTAATGGTTAATTAGGGGTTAAATTGACAAAATCCGGGACCGAGGACCATATTGCAGAAGGCGCGTAAATACGGGGCTGCAATTGAAGTTCGTCAGGGGCTTAATTGCATTAAATCAAAAGTGTAGGGTCAATTAGGGGTTCAATTGCAACAAATGTAAAGCTGGAGGACTAACTTGAAAATCAGTAAAAATCCCCAATTCAATCCACAACGGCGCCGTTTTGCATATATATATATATATATATATATATATATATATAAAAGAGGACCAGACGACGCGTAGTCTGGTCATTGTTCATTGTTTTCTTTTACCTGGTTAAAGCTGGTCCGGTTACCTACTTTGTAGGTGCATTTAATGCACCTAATGTTTACCAAATTTAACCAAACTTGCACGAAAATGATCCCCTGCAGTTCCTCTACAATGCCATTGAAGATTTCAGTCTGAATGACAACCCATCGGCGCCGGCGCTAGCCTAAACATGACAACTCAGACAACCTTTTCTGTAGATTTGACAACTCACGATGCACACTTTGAGCCAACAGTTGGGATCCTTCCCAACTGAATCAAGGGCTGAAATTTTACCCTAGTGTAGACAAGATTGCCCTCTTCCACCGCCTATAAATAGAGATGGATTTCATGGCCTGAAGGAGGAGAAAATCGGGTCTAAAGTTAGCCAAAAAACTAGTTTTTTTCCAGTTTCTGCACATTTCTTCTCTCTTCCTCTCTCCACCGCGTCTTCAGCCGTTGAAGACCCCATGGAAACCTTTCTCCTCCACCAACAGACGACTGCTTAGCCTCTCCACGATCCCAAATCCTCATCGGCGATAGGGGCAGCCACTGCGAGGTCCTCCCTCTCCCCCCAGCAGATTTTCTTCTTCTGCTTCTTCTTCTTTCTTCATCCACCACAGGAAACCAACACCGTCAACATTTCTTCCTCTAGCTCCGCCTTGAGCAACCAGCACCACCACGCGTTGCCAAGACCACCGACCAGCCACCACTGCGTTTGTTATAAGCCACCATGAACGTCTTTCTCTCCTCTGCAAAACGTTTCTTCTTCCCGCTGTGACCAACGCCGGCCATCATTCATTGCAGCAACGCCTCCTGAACCACCGTCCGGACTTCTTCATCGCGGTCGCAACCTCCTGCTCCAGGTAAGCTTCCCCTGCGTCCGTGCTCTTTCCCATTCCCTTGCTTCGCCTTCATCTCCCTGCAGTTCCACTGTTCATGCGTGAACAGTGGACGTGAATTATAATTCACATCCACAGTTCCAGTGGACACATAAAAAAAATTCAAAAAATTCAAAAATCCTTTAAAAAAAATTGTGATTTTCAAAAATATTTTTCTACCAATTTTTCATAATATCGGGTTGTATATTTACACTGTAAAATACAAATCCGGTATTAAAATACCCATTTTTCTCCGAAATATTTCAAAACATTTTAAAAAAAACAAAATCTAAAAAACTTTTAAAGTAATTTCCCTTTTCAAAAACAAAAAAAAAGATTTTGTTTTTATGCATACGACCAAATCCTAAAAATTTTCCAAGCATATTTTCATTAAAAGATTGCATCTTTCTCATGTTTTAACAAGTCCAAAAATGGATATCGTAACCAGTTTATGATTATCCATTAGGATTTAGCCAATATGTCAAAAATCTTTTTCCAATATTTTTTTAGGATCCAGATGTAGACTTTAATATTTGTGGGGTGAAAAATTACACGATAAAGTACACCCTCAGGTATTAAAGATACAAGGTGTAAATAAATGCGATGCTAAAATTCAGACTTTAGAACGGTTAGGATTTAACCCGATAAGGTAGAGACTCTCTCATGAAGAGAGATCTGCCTTGAGCCTTAGAAAAGACCAACAAATAGAAACCCGACTTAGAAAAAACAATCAAACAGCAATGCAGCTTACCTTAGGTAGGGTGCACTAGGGGTGATGCGTCTTCCCCTTGCGCAACCAGTCCCTTACTCAGACTCTCGCAGACCATAGGTTCATAGTGACCATAATACTAGGTGGCGACTCCTAAACATTAATCATAATTTTATGATTAAATCAAGAAACCCTTTTCAACACACAACACCCCTCATCAGGAGGCACGACAAGAGCCTCCACCGTCGCCAGACGACGTCGCGTCGGCTCACGCGCACCCCGCGATAGGATGGTAACTCCACTGGGGACAACCTTGTCTGGTCGGACTAAGCTTTGCTTGTTTGATTGTTTGTCTTTTTATTGGTCTTTAATTTTAGCTCGCATTTTTATTGCTTTAGCATGCATTTTAATTTTGCGAATAAACTAAAATTCTAGGTTAGGTATGGAGTAGCGGTCTGCCTCATAACTTTCAGTTGGGGTTCAGATTCGTGAAACATCCAACTATGAGCTGAGTGTTTACTCGATAATGGCGGTCACACTATGCCCCAACCATTCCTTGTAAACCCATATATTGCCTTCACGTGAGGTGGTCACTGGGTAGTTCATAGACCCTTTTAAGACTAGGTAGAAAGCCTACCTATCATGGAAAGAAACATGGAAGGTGAAGAGCGTGCTCACCGTGACACCCATTTCCAAAAAGAGTTAGAGTCTCTGAAAGCAAGCGTGGCTCGCCTCACTAGCTTATTCGAGCAAACACTTAGAAATGCCTCTAGTGAAGGTCCTTCCAATCGACCAACTATTTTTGTTCAGCCTCTGGCAACAGCTCAACCCGAAGAAACAATGAGTGAACATGGTCAAAAACCTCCATACAATCCAGCATTTGTGCACTCAATGCCACCGGCACCAACCCCTGCAGTCATGGATCCATTTGCCAATGAGTTCCATAAGACCAAGTCATCCAATGGTAGTGATCAAGATAAGATGGCGGCATTGGAAGCCTGAATTAGAGCCATTGAAGGGGTAGACTTGTACAATCTAGTATGGGCAGCAGAAATGTGTCTGATCCCAAATGTGGTTGTCCCGAAATAGTTCCGTGTTCCTGAATTCATCAAATATACTGGAACACAATGCCCCATGACTCATCTCAAATCCTATTGTAATAAAATGGCAGAAGTAGTACATGATGAAAAACTATTGATGCACTTTTTCTAGGATAGCTTGAGTGGGGCGGCATTGAGCTGGTATATGAGATTAGACAACACAAGGATTCAAAAATGAAAAGACTTGGTGGATGTTTTTGTCAAGCAATACAAGTACAATATGGACATTGCTCCTGATAGAACCAATTTATCCAATTTAGAGAAAAGGGATAAGGAAAGCATAAGGGAATATGCTCAAAGGTGGAGAGACTTAGCTGCTCAAGTACATCCTTCACTCTGGATAAAGATATGGTCACTCTATTTGCCAACACACTCAAGACGCCCTATTACGAGCATGTAATGGGTAATTCGGCCCAGCAATTTACTGATGTTGTGGCAGTAGCTGAGCGCATAGAACAAGGAGTAAAGAGTGGTAGAATCTCTACACTTGTGGAGAAAAGGGCCTTCGAAGGTAAAAAGAAAGAGGTTGACCATGTTAAGGGTAGAAAAAACCCATTCCAACTATACCACACTCCATTCCTTTCATCCCAAATCGCCAACATCAATTTCAACTCTTCTTTTACTGCTAGAAAACTTGAGCCTCAAACCAAACACCAAAGAGTCTAGGAAGAACTACTCCATTACCGCTGCCTTTAAATGAGATGTACCAAAAGCTACTGAGCATTGGGCATATAGCTCCAAAACCCTTGATACCTCTGCAACCACCTTACCCCAACTGGTACAAGTCCGACCTCACTTGCAAGTACCATGTTGGTGCTGTGGGACACAACATTCATACCTGTAGTGCCTTCAAAAAGAGGCTTATGTATTTGATTAAAGCTGGATGGATCTCTCTTAAAGGAACTCCAAACGTGAGTTCGAACCCTCTACCCAATCATGCTTCAGGTACTGGAGGTGGAATGATCCGAAAACCTCAAAGCACTGATGGCAAGAGTAGGGTGTGAAGAAGGTAGTGTGCACTCTCGAGGATAGAAGACAAAGTTCTGCTATAGAATGGAAAGATGGAGCCTACCTAATTATTTCCTTTTGTTTGATCATGTCTCTTTCAACCTGTTTTAGTCTTGTTGGTAATTTAGCTCATAATGCCACAAGACTTTCTCTGTCAAATGAACCTTTCCTATTTATAAAATCATGTGTTTTTCTGTGTTCATGATGTACCTTCATGCAAATAACATACTGAGCACACCTTTGCACCAAGAATTTTTTGGTGTTTTCATTTTTTTTTCTTTTTTTTCTTTCCTCTCCAAAAAAAAAAAAACAAGTATGACCCCATGTTTTCACAAGGATTTTTGGGAAATCAAAATTTTAATATAAAAACAAAAATCAAATTGGTGTTTGTTATAATAAACAAGTTCTAAAAATTCAAGTGATATCCTGATACCCTAGAAAACCTGAAGAACAACCCGAACACCATGAGATAACTTCAAAGCTGAGTTTTGATTGCATGAATAATGAGAAACCATTTTTCATATTCACATAAAAGAAAGCAAAGCTTACCAATCCTAAGTGCTTGCATTTGAAATGAAGAAAGACCATCTTTGATCATCCTTTCACAATTCTAAAAATCCCTTATAGTCCCCTTTTGAGTCTAATAACTTTTTTCTTGAAAAAATAACCTTGGCTAGGATCACACCCTACACTGAGGGGCAAGTGCAAACAAATCCTTAATGACTAAAAGTGCCCAAACAACCCTGGGGGGCATGAAAAAGTCCTCAACGATAAAAGTGCCCAAACAACACTAGGGGCATGAAAGAAAATCCCCAATGATCAAAAGTGCCCAAACAAAGCTGGAGGGGCATGAAAGAGTTCCAAAAATATTTGAGCGTGCCACAAAAATCACTAATATAATGATGCTCAAAACCAAAAGAAGAAAAGCCCAACATTGAGGGGCACCGTGGATCATTTTGCAAATCAATTCCAAGGTCTAGAAATTCATGAACCAAAAAAAGAGTTTGGGAT
>Ga0307516_10007387_pt1 | contig 12642 bp, 11 predicted proteins | sample 19_EM_MG_FD_203310 | JGI IMG/M metagenome (GOLD analysis project Ga0307516, IMG submission 203310) | Populus trichocarpa ectomycorrhiza microbial communities from riparian zone in the Pacific Northwest, United States - 19_EM | ecosystem: Host-associated > Plants > Roots > Unclassified | place... | reverse complement strand
TTCTTCCCGGTGTGTTTATTTTATCTGCCCCCTCCCCCCCCCCCCCCCCCCCACCCCCCCCCGGTCTTTTTCCCCTCCCTCCCTCTCTCTCCCTGACCGCTTCCCGCTTCCCGCCGGACGGAGTGGGGCTAATGCCGGCTGCAAAAAAATCCAAAAAAAACAGACGTACCTGAGATTCTGCGGCGTGGCGTACACGAACGTTGCGTCGAGCAACCACGCGTCTCCGTCGGGACAGCTGCCGTTCCTACTTCTCCCCGGCGACGACGGCGGACGGGTTCTGCCGGCGAGCAAGATCCAAGAGTGGGCCGGCGGATCCGGCCGCGTCCCCGACGAGCCGGAGGCTAAGGCTGTGCTCGAGCTTGTCGACTCGCGGGTGCGGGATGCTTGGGTAGCGTCTCTCTCTCTCTCTCTCTCTCTCTCTCGTTTCTTTTTTTCTTTTCTTCTCTTTTTTTTTTCTCCTCCACCTTCCTTCCTGTGGAGTTGTGTTGACGTGTTTCGGGGCCCTAGTTGTACGCGCTGTACCTCTCGCCGCGGAACCGCAGACTGGCGATGGAGATGTACTGCACGACGAGCGTCCCGCTGGTCAACGCGCTGCTGTCGCGGAGCATGCGTGCCGCCGCCGAGGCGGAGCTGCAGCGCACCCGCGGCGGCGTGCTGATCGTGGACGAGATCTACGCGGACGCCGGTGCAGCCTGGAGCGCGCTCGAGGAGATACTGGGCGACGACGAGTGGTTCTTTGGCGCGCGCGCACCGGGACTCGTCGACGCCGCCGTGTTCGCGTACGTCCACCTCGTGCTGAGTCTGCAGTGGGATCCAACGGCGGCGGGCGTCGCGACGGGACTCAGGCGGTGCGCCAGTCTGCTGGCCCACGAGGCGAGAGTCAAGGCGCTGTGCGGGTGGCAGTAGAAGGGGACGGGCGGCTCGGATGGTTGTATGTACGATGGATCCATAGATTTTTTTTTTCTTTTTTTTTGAAAGACAAAAAAAATAAAAAAAATACATGCTACGGAGATCATGGATCCAACTCCCGTCGGAACATGTCCCCCCGCCAAACATGCGTCTTCCCCGAGCCTGTGCACTTCCTCATCCTCCTCATGCACGAGCAGCGTCCATCGTCTCCCGTCGGGACCAATTCCAGCTCTCTCGCCGACGACCTTGCCGCCCTCCGCGGTGCGGAAGCCAGCCGTGGAGACCGGCGGCTGCAGCACGTTCGAATCGTGGTCGTAGGTGGCCGCCCAGGCTGTGTACAGCGCGGGCGTAGATACGGTCGTCGGCGGGAGCATTCTCACGGCGAGGGCTTTGGGTAGCCAACCGTGATGTGATGCGAGGGGAGGGGGCTTTATCTCATACGCTATGTAGGTTAGGTGGTAACTGTTGAAGTGCGTGAGGCCTCACTCGGTTCACCCTACGGCAATGAATGGAGCATCATTTCGGCGAGTTTTGGTTACACTAGAAATCCATTCCCCCACTGCAAGATATATCATACACCAAAGAAAGAAAGAAAAAAAACCAGCCGTTGTGATTTATAAAAAGGGAGAGAGAGAGAAAAAGGTAAAAGCGAAAACAACCTCTGTCGGATTTACTGCGTCTTCTTCGTCGACCGCTCCGTGGGCGCCGAATACAGCCAAAGCGCACAGAACACGGTGAATCCTCCGATCGTGGCAGCGATGCCGGCGATCCAGACCCACGCACCGCTGATATCCCAGGAGCGAGTGTACTCGTTGTGCGCAAAGTGCCTGAGGGTGACGGTGTACTTCTCCTCGATGTAGGTGACGAAGGGACGCTTGTAGTTCACCTTGAAGGCGAAGATGCCGTGCTGGTCGGGCGCCTTGAAGGACGCGGTGTAGACCGACGACGTCGGCGTGGACGAAGACGGCAGTAGCGGGAGGCGGTAGTACGGGTCAAGCATGGTGAATTCGAGCTGGAGATGGTCCGAGCGGGGGACGGTGAACGGCTTCCAGGTGTTGGACGACCATTCCGACAGCTCGATCTCGAAGGTCTGTATTGTGTGTCAGTGCGCTCAACGGATGGATCGGTGGCTGGGGGAATCGAGGACGTACGATATCGTTCTTGACCCTGTAGACATTGGGATTCACCTCGGCATCGGTGGTGTTGGCCAGATAATGTCTGATGGCCTTCACCTTGACAACTCCGGTCTCCATGAAAACCCAGCTCGTGATCTCCTCCCCAAACTTTCTGTTCGCGGTAGCCACCTCCTTTTCCGACTTCGGCGCCTTGACCTTCATATCGAAGAAGGCGTCCGAGAACATGTCGGTGCTGCCGGCAACGACGACCCTCGCATTGTTCCTCGTCTGCATGGCCGTGACATACTGCATCTGTCGTCCAGCGGTCCACGGATCCCCCGCGTGCGAGAAGTCCTCCTTGGTGTCGTAGGTGTAGGCGGCCCTGCCAGCGGAGAGCACGGGGAACAGCAGCGGGCGGTTACCGAGGCTGTGCCCTGCGCCGCGGAAGGCGATGAGCTCCCCTTTCTTGCCGGAGAAGTAGTTCTGCGTCGACGCCGACGGGGTCGGGCGCGGGATCAGGATCACATCGTGTTTGCCCGAGTCCGCAGCGGAGAGCGTGTCGTAGCTGCTGTGGTCGAGCGCGAGGAAGTCGCGCGGCGGCAGGTCGATGTCGAGCTCGCGGGCGAGCTCACGCGCTTGCTCCGGCGTGCTCGACGGCGAGGTGAGGAGGAGGATGTTGCCGTCCTTGTGGATGAATTCGACGAGCTTCTGCGGGGTGAGCGAGGGGCCGTAGCCTGGTGGGAGGAAGGACGTGTCAGTCGAGTCGAATCAATGGAAAAAAACAAAGAAGGAGGGACGGAAGGTATAACGACCTTTGGCTTTCGGCGGGAACAGGATAGCGTGGTCGTAAGCTCTCTGGCCGTGCGTGAACAGCGACAGCGTCTCGTCCTTCGGTGACTGGAAGTCAATCTTGTAGCCTCTGCCTAAATAAAATAAAAAAAAACAATCCAATTCCTCAGCATTTCCTCTTTCTCATCCGTCATCTTGTCCATCGGGGGAACGAACCCTCGAGATCGCCGAAAAACTTGGAATACAACGGCCTCAGCTCGGCGTCCTCAAGGACGACTAGTAATCTCGAACCGGTGAGCGACTCGGCGGTGACGAACGAGACGCTGAGGCAGAGACATAGTAGGCTGCTGGTGAGGGAACGGAAAATCATTGTGTCTGTGTTGTGTGGGCGGATTGGGGACGGACGGCGTGTCTTCTGTCTGGATACGTATTCGACATGGTAGCTGTCACTTGGAAAGAGCCGCACCGCTTGGAAGGACACTTGGCCTTCACCGGGGAACACTCGGTGGTCCCTGCAACTGGACCCCACTGTTCTAGATGCCGAACTACGGGCGCGGAAAGCAGTAGATCCCGGAATGCATCCATGTGTTGACGCTGGAATCTGCATCATACATACATAGATATACGTTTCTCATAGATAGTGGATGCATCATCCCCAAGCTCACCATATAATATGTACATACATAACTGCAATCCAATTCGCTCCAACAAAAATGAGGTCCTTTTCATTCGGACACAAACAGATCCCAGATCACTCCCCCTTCTCCACAACCAATTTTTCCAGAATACGATCCAGATGGTCGTTCCCTCCATGTCCCTCCACCAGCTCCGCCGCCCTGACATGCAAAGCCTGCAAGACGCCTCTCGTATATCCGAAGCTGTCGGTTTTCTCCTCCATGTACGCAACCGCGTATTTCTTGATCTCTTCATTCTCCGTCCTCTGCTTAAGAATGTTCAAGAGCTGCAAGTTACTGGGGTCCTTATGGATCGAGTGGATGATAGGGAACGAGAATTTCCCCTCCGTGAGATCCTCACAGAACCCTTTGTTGTTGTGATACCGTGACGACCTCAGGTTGATGTAGTCGTCGCGGATCTGGAATATCAAGCCGATGCAGTCGACGAGCGCGACGTAGTCCGAAGAGGTGGGGGAACAGGCTTGCATTAGCTTGATGGCGAGGCGGAAGAGGCCGCCGGTTTCTGGAGTGGGGAATCAGTCATATGGGGCATACAAGGAAGTGGAGGACGACGAACTGTTGCTGACCATCTCGAGATAGTCCTGTGTCGTCGGGCAGCGAAGGTTATCACGCCAGAACAACTCCAATCCCTGGCCACGGTGGAGGTTCAGAAGCTCCTCTATGCATCTGTCAGCACCTCCCGTATGATCTCAGCAAGAGCGACAGCGCGCGAACCAGTGTAGATAGTCAAGCATTCCGGGTTCTTGAGCTTTGCCAGCTCCGCAAGTGCCTGGAAGTAAACGTAGTTGGCGGTGTTGATGGTCTGGGCGACACCGAAGATGCTGTGGGCCACTGGCACGCCGCGCCGCAGTATCGAGTTATCTTCCACGTCATCGACTCTGAAGGCTTCATCAGCACGTGGCCATGACTACAACGACGTCGGGGAAGCTCACAGTAGTGAAGCTGTGTGCAGCATCCCCACAACGTTTCCTATTACTTCCAGCATATCTTCAGGGACCCGTAGCCAGACGTTGAATGCGCCTATGAGCTGTTTGCGGATATCTTTGCCGGGATAGGAAACGAGATAATCGTACGGACCGAGTAAGATCTGTCGTCGCCATCGTCAGCCGAAAGCTCCAGAACACAGCACATGCACTTCTGTGTTGGTGACAACCTTCTCCTTCTCAGTAGTCCAGTCCGGATGCAGCGTGAAGTCGAGCTCTGTCTCTCGGTCTGCCGTCGTTGTAGTTCCGTTCGCGGCGGGCTCGCACCCGGCCGCACTCGCTTTGGCGTTCATGTGGAGCACCGAGGACTGTGTGCTTGCGGTTTGTGTACCGTGCGATTTTGTGTGCGAGTGTGGCGGGGGTGGGAAGGGAAAAGAGCACATAGCGGGATGACGAGAGGTGGCTTGAGAAGCAATCCAGGAATAGATGGTGACGCGATGTGGGATGTTTCGTTCGGATTACATAACGGAGGGTGGAGGGTTCTCTCGACGGAGGCTTACAGCAGGCAAACGGAGCTCCACTAACCATGGTGCGTGCGTCGGGTACGCGCGTAAGCATCCTCCAGGCGACAGCCCTTCGAGGGAGCGAGGCATCTCAATTCTCGATCGTCGGTTTGCACGTAGCACCATGAGGCGTAAGGGGAAACACAAACGCACTGTGCTAGGTACCTCCCCGCGCGAAGACCTCCTCCATACTCGGCATATACAACGGGGATCACCCCTTCCATACATCGAGATGGACACCACGATTCCACGTCTTGTGTCTATCCGCCTAGCTGGTTGCGGACGCGCCGAGATCGCCAGCGACAATCGAGCGAGTTATCTAGCCGTGCAGACTTGCACATAGACTAGATACATATGTACATAGACTGTTCTGCTGTCGCGGTGCTCTGCGAGGTGTCTATGTACCTATGTAAATGCTTGCCTAAAGCAAAGTCGACGAGGATCTTGTCTTGAGGATATCGTCATGCGAACTGCAGGTGAACTGCACCCCGCCGACGACATGGGTGGGCGTCCAATCGGTGGACTGCCTCTTGCAGAGGAGATGTCCGGATGGAGGACAAGATGCGATGATGTTCTCGGGGCAGTGCTCTAGGTATATACCACGAGAGAGAATGAGAGGGAACGAGAAAGAAAAAGGATTTCGCTACGATCGTGGTCGTAGTATCAAGAGGTTCTTCCACCCCATCCCCAATACCCCAGTCGAGGCCGTATACCGTGCGGGAAGAAGGGAGTGGGTGATTGTCGGTGGGCGAGATAACAGTCGGGGAGGAGATTCGTGAGGAAGACCCCCAACCGTCCAGCCAGACTCTCTTCTGCAGTCCACTCGTCATTTGTGTTTATGGGCGATTCTCCTGGGACCTTCGCAGCCGCGGTTGTAGTATTGTTTGGCGAGGAATTCTGGTGTTGCTTCCCTCATGGATTAGCCAGGGATCGGCAGATAGCAGGGAAGTGTAGCTGATATGTATACTAACCTAATTATACATCTGGGAGGGGTTGCGAATGGCGATTCTGTTCTCGAGATCCTCTGTTCGCACAAACGGGGCAGAGTCAGGTGTGCAATTTTTGAAACTTTAGGAGTTGCACCCGAGATAGTGAAACCTTATCGGGGCGCTTCCGGCTGTTCCTGTGGTAACCGGCAGGACTGACCGAGCCTGTTGACGTTCCGGAACCCCCCAGCTTCCCTCTTAACGCGACTCCCTCCCCTCGAAACCAAACACCAACTAAAACCCGACGCAAAACAACATTCTTACCATTTACTCCAAAATTCCCCCTTGTTGACTATGGAAGCTCTTCTATCCTCTTCGTTTGACCTCGTCTCTTCCTATGACACGCTTCATATCCGAAAAGGTCTGCGCTACCTCGAGGGTTTCCTGGCGAAGATGTGTCTGCAGAATCCAGCGCCGCCGGTGGCGCCGCCGACCCCGAGAAACGGCGCGAGGAGGGATAGTATCGCTCCTCCGCCTGTTTCTGCTGGGAAGCCGAAAGATGCTGCGTTCAGGGAATTTCTGAGGCTGCAGAATGGATTCGAGTGGAATGGTATGAAGCGACCCCTGAGCCGGATAGCAGTGAGTGCGAACTGACGAGTGGATCGCAGTGACTATCCGTCTCATAGCATGCTTGGAACGGCTACTCGGCAAGGAAAACAGTGAGTCGCAGCCGGCACGGCAGCCCTTTTCGATGCTGATATGCTGTATGCAGACAACCAGAACAACCTCCTGATCCTTGCGTCACTCGACCTGATTCAGGGAATGCTCCTCCTCCACCCACCGTCGCGCAAGCTCTTCGCACGAGAGATCCACATGAACGTCATGCTCGACCTTCTCGACGCCGGCAACAGTTACAATATCCAGTCGGCGACACTTCTCACACTAGTGTGCGCTCTCATCGAACATCCTCAGAACACTAGGGTGTGTTCGCCCCCCGCACCAGAGGCTTGCCGATGGGATGCGATACTGACCATAGCTCCCAGGTGTTCGAGGCACTCGATGGTCTGGCTACTGTCACCGCCTTGTTCAAGCGTCGCGATACTCCTCGCGAAGTCAAGCTCAAGATTCTTGAATTTCTATACTTTTACCTCATGGCCGAAACCCCTGCAACAGGTCCTGCGCCAGAGGGGGCTCCATCCGGGAAGATGATTCGCATTGACCGCACGACGGAGGAGAAGCAGGCCATGCTTGGGGAGTTCATGAGCAATGTCGATGGTTTGGTTGCGGACCTCAAGGAGAGCCAACCGTTTGGAATGTGATATAGGTGAAGTACGTGTACGATGAGTACGATGAGCATGGCTGGTTGTGTATTGTGTATTGCTGTTTTCATGTCATGGATTTCGCGAGGGAGTATCGGCGCTGGTTGGTTGGTTGGTTGATTGGCGTAAATGTACGAGAATTCGATTGGAGTGGGGATCATGTATTTGGTACTGCGGTGTAGCATAGACAGCATGACATGAGTATGTAATGTTAGCATTGGATCTCATGAAACCGAGTGTGCTTAAATGAAGGTTCTTATGAGTATATCAAAGTTACCTGCCAGATTCCTTGTCCCACTGACACGGCATCTCACTCGTCTGTTTAGCAGCCGCAGCCCTACTAGCGCTATCGCTTAGCAGGCCCACAAACCACACCGTTGCGCACCCACACTGAGGTTTGGTGACTGCTCTTTTTCTTGGGGCCCAAGAATTCCATATTCACAGAGGCCACATTCTGCACCAGCGACTTCAACCCACTAACCAACAGCTCAACAGCCGACATCCTTTGTACAACGACTCCACGAACGAATTCAAAAGATGTCTCACGTATGTGATAATCCTCCCACTCAACTCGTGTAGAAAACAAAGGGTCTAAACGGAATGCTGACGTGAAATTCTGGCCTGCAGAGGAAATTTGTACGCCTTCACCCCAAATCAGCCGTTGTAATCAATCTCGAATTCGGCAAACTGATTTTCTCCAACAGGAAGCGCCCCGACACGGCTCGCTGGCATTCTTGCCCCGCAAGCGTGCTGCCAGGCACAGAGGCAAGGCCAAGGTACGCAGCCAGCACATTCGATACTTGCTTCCATTCGACCCAATCTGACGATGCGTGATCCGTCTAGTCCTTCCCCAAGGATGACCCCAAGAAGCCCGTGCACCTCACTGCCACGCTTGGTTACAAGGCTGGTATGACTACCACCGTTCGTGAACTTGAGCGTCCTGGCGCCAAGATGCACAAGAAGGAGATCGTCGAGGCTGTCACCATCATCGAAACTCCTCCGGTATGTTCTACCCTGTATACCCCGGTGCTTCGGGACGAGATAGCTGAGAGGATTTACAGGTTGTCTGCATTGGTGTTGTTGGTTACATCGAGACTCCCCGTGGTCTGCGTTCGCTCACCACGGTCTGGGCGGAGCACTTGTCCGACGAGGTCCGCCGCCGGTTCTACAAGAACTGGTACAAGTCGAAGAAGAAGGCCTTCACCAAGTACACTAAGAAGCACGCCGGAGAAGGAAAGGACATTGCTCACGAGCTTGCCCGCATCAAGAAGTACTGCACTGTCGTCCGCATCCTCGTCCACACGCAGATCCGCAAGACTCCCCTCAAGCAGAAGAAGGCGCACTTGATGGAGGTCCAGCTCAACGGTGGATCCGTCGGGGACAAGGTCGACTACGCCCACGGACTCTTCGAGAAGTCGATCTCCGTCGGTACCATCTTCGAGGAGAATGAGGTCATCGACATCATTGCTGTGACCAAGGGTAACGGATACGAAGGTGTTACTGCCCGTTGGGGCACCAAGAAGCTTCCCCGCAAGACCCACAAGGGTCTTCGTAAGGTCGCTTGTATCGGAGCATGGCACCCTAACCACGTGCAATGGACTGTTGCTCGTGCTGGTCAGGACGGATACCACCACCGTACCTCGGTCAACCACAAGATCTATCGTATCGGAAAGGGTGATGACGAGTCCTCGGCCACCACCGAGTTCGACACCACCAAGAAGTCCATCGTATGTGCAAATACCGCCCCAATTGACCGGAGTGACTGGCTGACATGGGTTTCAGACTCCTATGGGTGGCTTCCCCCGGTATGGTGAAATCAAGAACGACTGGGTTATGGTTAAGGGGTCCGTTCCCGGAGTCAAGAAGCGTGTCATGACGCTGCGAAAATCCCTCTTCCCTCACACTTCCCGCAAGGCTCTCGAGAAGGTCGAGCTCAAGTGGATCGACACTTCCTCCAAGTTCGGCCACGGAGGCTTCCAGACCAAGGACGAGAAGAACGCTTTCTTGGGTACCCTCAAGAAGGACATTACGGCATAAGTGGTTTTGTGGGCTTTCTTTTTTTGTCTTCGGGTGTTTTTCTGGCTGGCTTCGTGTATGGGGGAAAAGCATGTGGAATAAACAGAATTGATCCAAGTGCTGGGCGACTACATCGCTTGCCCCATCCAATGAATTTCATGATACTTCCGTGCCTACTGCTTCTCGTTGCGTCAGTTGAGGGATAATACGCTTTGTACATAGTGCCAATTAGTCGAGCGTATTGAATATTTCGACTATTTTGGCATGGTGACAAACGGACAATCGAAACCCAACACCGTGACGGTCAATCGCCATATGAAATGCTTCGCCCGGCTAGCTGACGGCGGGATTCCGGTATCTTACTATCGGGCAGATCAACCGTCTTTTTCGTTCATTAGACACGTGAGCCGATACGTACTATAAACATCCGAAGATGAGCTCGCAACCTGTTGGAATTCGAACGCAAATCACAAGTATATCTATGTGACTAGTGATCTCAATCGGGTGGGGGGCCCCCTATCGGGGTTGGGGACTGTTCACAGATCGCAAACCAGCAAGCAGAAATGAAGGGGAAAAAAACAGAAAGCAGCAATTCGCTTGTCCAGCAATGCACACACACACACACACACGAGACTCCAAACCCGCATCACCATCCTCCTTTCGTTCTCTACCCTTTCCTTTCCCCTTTTTACTCAATGAAACTTCGAAAAGATAACAGCCAAAATCAGCAGGACCAGCACTGTGATGATGGCGATGGTGATGATGCGATTGGTAGCCATCCTAAAAAAAGAAAACCGAACAAACAACGCATGAGCAAAATCCCTTCCAACAAAAACCCACCATACCGAAGACACCCATCCTGCCGGCAGTTCCCCTTCGGTCAGAATGGCACATACCTTCTCGCCATCCCCCTCAGCGTCTTGATGCTCCGGTCGAGATATCTCTCGCTATCGTTGAGAGTATCGTGTGTTCTCAGGATGCTCTCGCGCTGTGAGCTAAGGTCCCCCAGAATGCCGGCGCCGATCTGCTCGGTCTCGATAGCGATGCGCTCGGTGTCCCTCAATCTCGCCGACGACCGTTCGAGGCTCTGCGTTCCAGTGAGCAGCTGTTGTCTCTGGGCGACCGTTTGGTCAGCGGGGTGGGCGCCGCCTCTGGCGCCCAGGAGGGCATCGCGGTCTGCGGTCTGCGCGAGCTTGACGAGCGAGCCCCGTGCGCCGTCGAGGTCCGCGATGTAGTTGCGCAGACGCGCGCGAGGCTTCGTCTTCGCGGACGTCGGGATGTTGTTGATCTCGAGAGACATCTGTCCGATTATCTCATCCGCCTCGTCGATGCTCCGCTCCGTCGCGCGGATCGACGCCTTGCGCGACTCCCCTGAGAGAGTCGGAAGGTCGTGGAGTCGCTGCGATATGTCCGTGAACAACAGCTTGAAGTCGGACTCGTAAGACGTGAAGAGCTCCGTTGCGTTGTCCATCTTGGTGGCTGTGCAGAGGGAAAGGCGGTGGATACAGGATGTGATGTACGAAGCGCGCGGTGGTGGTGGTGGTTGTGATTGTGTGGGTGCTGCGGTGGTTGAGTCGAGGGGTTTGGCGCGAGGGTTGAGGGTGAGAGGTGGAGGAGATTACGACGATGCAACTTGGTTGCAGGTAGTTATGTGGCGCGGAAAGCTCTCAGCAAAGCCACCGCCACACCGCCCTTAACAACTACACGTCACAGAATTTGAATCAAACCACAGGTCATCAATTCACTATTGGAGTGAGATACCGTAACTCTATCCTCCGAGGTCCCTTAACCGCCATACTATACACTTCTTCGATCACTAAAACTGATAGGCCATGAGTTGAAACGAGTCGAACCCGCTAGACTCAGCTCATAGAGGAGGGATCGACTACAAAGATCTGTCCTGCAAGGCCCGGGCCCGTGAGATCTTAATGGCAAGTAACTAATGGAATTGTATTAACTCACCTAAGTGGCACACTTTTTAACCAGCGCACTTATATCGGGCATTTTTTATCGTCACGTTACTGATATCGGCTGAATGAACGTCCCCCAAGTCCTTCCTCGTTCGGGAGGCTGGTCGAAGCTACATAGGCAAAAAAACAATAATAGAGACGAGCGGGAAGGTCACTTCTATCGGTATACCAACCTCCCCTGCTTCGTGCGCTCAATACCACCTGTGAACGACCACGAGCTCTCGATACTATTCTCTACCATCAGCTCAAAGCCTACCGAAGATTAACTGCCAGCCTCAAATCAGATAGTACCCTATCCCCACTGAAATTCAAACGTCGACCAGGTCCCCGTAAGCAACTGCTTCTTGCAGCTCAAGGTTGGTTTCCACCGGCGGCAGCAACACCTTCACACGCCGGGAGCCCCCGGACAGTGGAATTCAAGTTGGGAGTTCTCTCTTGGGCCTACACCACACGGGTGACGGCCAGACTAGTAGGGTAAAGGCATCAACGAGAGAAGAGATCAGGAAAGGTTCAGATTGAGGAGTGTATCTCAGATATCACGATGGAAACGAGTAAGTAGTCCTGGGTGATCATGCGACAGCATCTGCCATTTGACAAAGATTGATAACGTACCGTGACGGGTGTAGGAGGAATCAAATCTACTGCAGGCTGTCAGTAAAACCCAAGGAGCCCAGAGCACTAAAAAGAAAAGCAGTTCCGACTCTGAGGATGCCGACGATGATTCTGACAGCGACTCCTCCATCTCCGGTCGTGACGTCGATATATTTGCGGACTCACTACGAATATCTTTGGAAACCTCACTCTACCCATAATACATATAGCACAGTTCCCACAATCGCTGACGCAGAGGAATCTAATGAGAATAATAAAGTTGAGTATGACTTCTGTTGGCAGGATGGCGAGTTCTAGCAGTGGCATATATATGGCTAATTGGAAAATTGTGCCCGCCGGGTGGGGATAACCCTGAAGTGCTCGCGCTGGGCGGCTGGGGCTCCTGATTTTAATATAGATACTGCTAGTGCACTTAGCGCGCTCTCGGCCGCGGGCAATATCTTAGATATGTATCTACGTGTCCGGGGCCACGCACCGCCGTCGGGGCACCCGAAAGCCCAGCACCGCGGCGCCCAACAGAAGCAAAAATGCTGAGCTTTCGGGTGTCGCGACGACGATGCGTGGCCCCAAACACATAGATAAAATATTGCCGGCGGCTAAGAGTATTTTTGCTAGTGCTAGTGCCCACTTAGTGCGTTAGTGCCCGACTTACTGACGCCCTCTCTACCTCTTGATACAATGTTCTATCCCAGTGGGCAGAATGGTCGGTCTATAGATGGGCTGGTCCATCTATAGACTGGCCGGCCCGTGTATGAATGGGCTGGATCTACGAACTGGCCGGACTGTGGGTAGATTTTTTTGGGTA
>Ga0307516_10007386_pt1 | contig 12645 bp, 9 predicted proteins | sample 19_EM_MG_FD_203310 | JGI IMG/M metagenome (GOLD analysis project Ga0307516, IMG submission 203310) | Populus trichocarpa ectomycorrhiza microbial communities from riparian zone in the Pacific Northwest, United States - 19_EM | ecosystem: Host-associated > Plants > Roots > Unclassified | place... | reverse complement strand
AGATGAGAATATTGGAAAGGGGTTTTAATGCCACTCCCTCTTTAGATAGATGTTATCCTCTCTTCAGGTTTGTGCTACTCCCTCTTTAGGTTCTGATTATATAAGAAGCTAGTGCTATTCCATAACAGATGGATGGATGGTCATTGAAATGTTGATGGACTGACTGTAACAGTTGTTACAAGCTCTAGGATCTTATGTTGCATCAGGTAAACTAGACTTATCTTGGATTCTAGTGTACTTGGTGCTGGGTGTAAGGTAAAGGCTGAAGATTACATAATGCACTGAGTATCTAAATAGAGCATAAGCCCAATGCCTGTAACTCCATTACATACTCCCCTTTGAGGTTGCTGCAGCAATCTCAACAAGTTTCTTACAAATAAGATCTGCAAGTAAAGACAATATATTTGCTGCCTTAATCAGATGACAAATGAAGTAAAGAAGTTGGTATGTATAATACTGACTGACACATAGTAGATTGAGGAGGCAGTCAATGCTATCTTCCACCAAACAACACACAAATTACAAATTTGATGATCACAATACAGACATATCAAAAAACCGGCGACAACAACAGAGATTCCCCCTCAGCCAATAGAGTTGTTGAGGAGTCATCCAACTCCTGGATTGCATTAGGGTCGTTAAACCCTTCTCCAGCCTGCACGTCCACCACTATATCTTGAGCTTGAGGGTCATTAAACCCTCCCAGAAGAGCCAGTCCACCTGTGAGTATTGATGATTGAGGGTTGTTAAACTCTCCCATGATGCTGAGATTGTTATCTGCCATGGTGACATCTCCATCATTTGGAACAGCTATGTCCAAGAAGAGTGTTCTGATGGAGGTGAATAAAAAAAGACCATCTGCCAACAGGTCTACCAATCTTACAGTTGAGGTTGAGGTAGTGCTGCCACCGGTGTTGAGGTGGGGTGGACTGGCAAGAGTCCTATCTCTGGGACAGTGAATGGATCTTCTTCCAATAGCAGCCAGACCTCACTCAAGAGGCTTCTGAAAGGATTAGTGGCCCTCTGCTCCTTCTCAATGAGATGCCATATGCAAGCTATGTTGACAGATGAAGGTGTATGCCACTCATCCCATTCCAGTATTGCAGGAGGAAACCCGAGTTCCTGAAGATGCTGCACACATTCTGCGTCAACTGCCTGAAGAGACTCCAATTCCATGGAGTTTGCCCACATATGCTCACGAATATATTGGGCACTATAAGAATACCCATGTGCCACCCAGAAGGGTGGGATCTCATTCAGAATCAAGACAGCCACAACGTCGTCCACAGTCAGGTTACGTTACGTTAATTAAGATGGATGGAGTCAACTGAGGAGATCAAAAATCAAACTTACATTGAAGAAAAACCCTTTCCGATGGATGATGACCTCGTCTGCTGCTACGCCGGTCACTTTTGCAGGCCTCTTGTATGGAACATCAGTCTTCTATTGTGACACTCTCAACTATGAGACAAACCTTCATTCTGCTTCTCATGATTGAGGTGGAATGAGGGTCATTGTCCTTGAGAAGCCGGCTGGGAGGGAGCAGTCATTGGTATAGCTAAAGACAACAGAAAGTAAGTATGTAGCCTTAGGTGAGGAGGTCTTTATAGCCATATTGGATTTGCCACAGGTATTTGGACTTTTCAACTGACTTGAGCACGTCAACAATGTGTTTCAATGCCCTGTTTGTTGAGGGGATGGTGGTGGTGAGGAAGAAAAATGCGTAATAACCAGGGCAAAGGGGAGAGTGGCATGATCCATTGAACAATTTGCAAAAGTCTTCATCAGAAATAGATGTAGTCACAGACCAACATGGGCACATCAACAATAGGGGATGGTTGAAACAGGAGGGATAGAAACCAACGTATCATGGCCTCATACTATTCCCCTCAATGCCCATATTGCTTGAAGCCCTTTCTGACACAACACAGAGTTAGCAGTCATATTGGGGCTTTGGCAAAAGCATGTCATGATGCTTGGACACAGGCACTTACAGCAGCTGACATAATTCCAACAGTTTCCTCTGAAGTGTTTGCAGATGTTGGTGCAGGCTATGATAACAACTTTGGAGCTGATGTCTTCTTTCTGGTTGAAGAGCTAGCATTTTCCAAATATGCTCATGTCATGGATATGAATGGCATGGACATGCCTGAGTCACTTTCTTCAACTACAGCTATATCTAGTGTTTGAAGGTCTGGTTAGGTCTGATTAAATTGCCTTTTTTGGATTAACTGGACCTTAACCAGTTAAAGAGGACTTCAAAATATTCTATGACCTAACCATAACTGGTTTTAACCAGTTAAAATTAATTGCAAATCTCAATTTATATTAACCTAATAGTTAAGGATTTTTAACCAGTTTTAACCAGTCTTAACTGGTCAAACCTATTTTTAATTGATGTATTTTGATAGAATACAGTTATTAGTCCATGTATGCAACATTTTATAGGTCATTCTCCATAAGAAATATAAAGAAACCCCCCAAAAATGTACAAATTTCAATGTTTTTGGCTATTTTTCATTGTTTTTGAAGGTTTTTTTGGATGTAACCTCTGGATATTGTTGAAATATCAATTGACTGGTTATAACTGGTTATAACTGGTTAATTTTCAGTTAAGAGAATTCTGTGAAATCATTTAACCTTAACTGCTTCTGCCCCAAATTTGCTTTAACCTTAACTGCAGTCCAGTTAAAGACTGGTTAAGGTTAGGTTAGGTTACAGTTAATTTGTGGTCATGTAACTGGACCTTCAAACACTAGCCATATCCAACCATTTTACTGAGGCATATTGCAGCCCTGCAGGCATCCCACTGAATCTCTTCAAGCAATGGACTCCTTTTGCAGAACTTCGTGATGAGCAGGATGCTAGGAGACTGGGGAAGCATTCACCTTTCTATGACAAAGAAGAGTGAGATCTTGCACGGTGACTGATAAAAAATGTGGGACAAAGATCCACCAATGAATTTCTTGGATTGGATATCGCGAGTGACAGCATGATGTGCCTTTTACAGTTCAATTCTTATCACCACAAAAGATGAAGAAGCACATCCGCATGTCCTTCCATAACAACTATACCTTTCTCCAAAAACTCAGCAGTCTTCCGACAGGCCCAGAATAGAGGTGTGAAGTCATCAAGGTCATTGTTAGAGCAACACCAAAACCAGCAAGCTCAATGGCACACTCAACAGTGACCAGAGCACTAGCATTGTAGGCTCACACATAGAATCAAACAATAAAGGAGTGGAATGAGATAGTATTGACATTAGAGTCACATACTGGTTAGGTGGGAATTCCAAGAGAATACAACTAGAGTTACAGGCTTCTGTACTACTCTATATATACTATTCTAGCTTAGGCTTATCAACCAATAGGATATGATCCTGCTATCAGATGAGTCAGAGATAAGAGAGTCAAAGATAAGAAGATAAGGTGTGAAATAAAGAACATATAAGGAAATAGCTGAGTAAGAATAGAGTTTGGCTGAATCAGAATAAGGTTTGAGTGTAAGCAGTATGAAGTAATAGCTTGGCATTGAGTCAGCAGTATGGAGTAATGCCAAGCATCTGTCAAACCTTATAATAATGTCCACAAGACCAAACAATGAAAGGATGGAGAATATTGGAAAGAGGTTTTAATGCCACTCCCTCTTTAGATAGGTGTTATCCTCTCTTCAGATTTGTGTTACTCCCTCTTTAGGTTCTGATTATATAAGAAGCTAGTGCCATTCCATAACAGTCATGGGAAATTGATTGAACAAGGATAACCTGCCAAGGATTGAAGAGATTGAGTTTTGGGCTTGAGATGTGATTGAATGTGTCAAGAATCTAGTTGGAAATCCTGCATTCAAACCTCACACAGCCTTCGCACCTGAGCATATATATTACTGATAGCGAGGGGAAAACTCATATCTAGTGATTTCAGGTCCAATTTCACTCACTAGGACTGGACTGGACCTTAACTGCAAAAGACTGCAAATGAACCGGACTGCAGTTCCAGTTCACAAGAGGTTTGAATCAGTTGCAGTTCCAGTTCATATCTTTTGACAAAATTTTAAGAACTGTGAGAAACTGGTTCAAACTGGTTTTGAACCACGTATATTAAAAACATTGATAGCCCTAGATTACAGCTTCAAAATGCACCAAAGATCACTCAAAATAGTTAAGAAATGGATGAGATATGGTCAATGCAATCTCAGATAAATATTTTGTCAACACTCAACAGAAATATAATGATATCTCAATCATTTCTTCACCGATCTGGGTCATCTAAAGGTCGTTCTGATAGCGGAGAAGGTGTAGAAGATGATAAAACAGGTCTTGGACAGTTCCAAACTGGCTTGAGTCAGTCTCAGTCTGAACTGGTTATAAACTGCAAACTGGACTGCAAAAGACTGGTTTCACAGTTCTTTGCAGTTTCAGTCTAGTTTTTTGACTATTTGAACTTGTTTAAAACTGGTTCAGGTCTGACTTGCCTAATTCAGAAGGCAGAAACTGGACTTAGTCAGACTTTAAAACACTACCTATATCTATGATGAAATATAGACAGCAGAGTAGTGGTGGAAGATGCAGATAATCTTTGTCGTTGTTAACACAAGTGATTGTATTGACATTAACTCAGGACAACATACCAACAGGGGCAACAATTGTCCCATTGATCCTCTCCTCTGATAAAATGCAGCTGTCGCAGTTCCAAGGTGATAAGAAAGCATGGCCAGTATACTTGACAGTTGTTAGAGCAACTACTTAACTATCTTCTCAAAGCATAATCCAAAGACTATGCTGAGAATTAAGCATTGTGGGCTCATACATAGATAAGCTTAGAGAGAGAGAAGATGATAGAGGAAAGCACCAGTTTATATTGACTTTAGATATCACCACAGTCAAGTGGAAATCCTAAGTATATTAAAAAGTAAAGACATAGTAAAGACAAAATAATGCTAGTACTCTATACTAGCTGATTGAGCCCTTCTAATCATAAAATGAAGACCAATACTCTTGACATCCATAATGCTGTTGCTTAGTACTCACAATGTATCTAACACTGGAGCCATATATTGGGATAAGTGATGCGATCCAATGAATGACAACGAAAACAGATGAAGATGGTATTATCATTTGACCTTGGTGAGCTCGAGAGGCAAATGGATGGGGTGCTACTATGTATCTAAACTAGTTATATATGTACAAGGATAATAGAAATATGAAACATGTACCTAGAATATAAACGGCAAAGGGGAAAACCTAGAAAAGGAAAGGTGCGGGCAATGCATCGCGCACACTCACATCAATCACAAATTCCAACACCATACTCAGTCAGACTTGTTACAACCCTTGTCCTAGAGCCACTGCTACACAATCAAGTAGAGGGCAAGAGGGAAGAAGCTAGAGCCTAAGAGAATAAGACTAGAGTTTACAGGCTCTGTGCTACTCTATATATACTATACTAGCCCAGGCTTATCATCCAATAAGATATGGTCCAGATATCCTCCAATGGAATATAATCCTGCTATCAGATGAGTTAGAGATAAGAAGATAAGATGTGAAAGAAAGAATATATAAAGAAATAGCTGAGTAAGAATATAGTTTGGCTGAATAAGAATCAGGTTTGAGTGTAAGCAGTATGAAGTAATGGCTTGGCATTGAGTCAGCAGTGTGGAGTAATGCCAAGCAACTGTCAAACCTTATAATAATGTCCACAAGACCAAACAATGATAAAATATAAAAGATTAAATAAGGAGCTGTTCCATAACAACCAAACTGAAATAAGATAAGTGTTAGATAGTTCATTTGATAAAATGGAAGAGGCATGGTTGATAAGATGAAATAAGATGAGGGGCTGTTCCATAACAACAGTTGGAAATATCTCAAAAGAAGTACAACATCAGCTGTCATTACATGCTATGATACTGCTTGGATATTTAACCGTTGCAAGGCTGGAATGCTACACCAACTCCGAAAGGTTACTCATAAGTTACCAACTCTTCCACTACTGCATGACAAAGTTACTTGCATCACTCATTCAAGGAGGCAAGGATGGCATACCTATGCTTTGTTGTGATGGTCTTGCGCAATCTGTTATTCCGATACTGGCAGCTTATATTGCTGATTATCTGGAACAATGCCTGGTGGCATGCTGCATGGAAAACTAGTGTCCAAAATCCCATGTATATCCAGGTCAACGAGGGAAATAAATTAATGTGGGGCATTGGGATCCTGATCAGACACTCAAAATATTGCAACAGTATTGACAGGGCCTGGATCCTGTTCAGTTTGAGCAAGATAGTATCAGGGCAATTTATTCACTGTTCTGGCACAACCTCTCTCATTATGACATCTTCACCTGCATCACATCTGATCTTCTTCATTAGCTTCACAAGAGAGTCTTTAAGGACCATTTCGTTAAGTGGTGCACAAGTATTGTCAGGAGCGAAGAGATAGATGCATATTTCAAGGCAATGCAGGATTTTCCCGGACTCAAACACTTCAAAAATAGCATATCCTCAATCTTCCAATGGACAGACACTAAGCACAAGAAGATGGAAAAGGTTTTTCTTGGAATCCTTACAGGGGCTGTTAATTTGAGAGTCCTCACAGTTGCACACACAGTTCTTGACTTCATCTACTATGCTCAGTACCAATCCACACCTCCAACACCCTCTGCACTATAGAATTTTGCCTTGAGACCTTCCACAAATATAATGTTGTCTTCGTGAAGCTAGAGATATATCAGCACTTCAACATTCCAAAGCTCCACATAATGCAGCATTATTCTGAGTCTATCCATGCTCTCGGAACTATGGATGGCTTCAATACTGAGTCTCCTAAATGTCTACACATTGAGCTTGCAAAGGATAGGTACTGTGTGAGCAACAAGAAGGACTATCTTGAGCAAATGGCACTCTGGCTTCAACATTGCAAAGGGATTTGGAAATGGGAGGCATACCTTCAATGGGTGCAAGATGCAGCTGATGTCGCATAGACAGAGAGATTGGAGGAGGTAGAGGAAGCAATTGATGGAAAAACCAGTGGCTGGACATCAGAAGCCAACTATCATATTGCAAAGAAACCTGCATGTTATAGCGTGACAGTCAAGCATCTAATTTCCAAATTTGGCACTGTCAACTTCATCTCAACACTTGCCATCTGGCTTTGCGAGCATTGTCCAGCAAGTTCTATAGCTCCAAATGCTTATGACCAATTTGACATCTTCAAGCAGGTCATCATCAGGATGCCATTCAATCCCCACATCAGATCCAAGCCTCAGATGAACCACATTCAAACCACACCAGCCATGGCACCCCAGGGTCAGAAAGGGGGAATGCCTGTATATTTCAATACTGTGCTTGTAGTTGAGAACCCAAGAGAGTATCAGCCTCAGGTTGGGCTTTCAGGTGTGTTCATCATTTCATTATATTTGAGCCCTCTGCTGACAGTATCTCTTCTGTAACTTGCAGGTTTATGTGTAGCTCAAATCCACATCATCTTCCATCTTCCACCTTATCTTGGCCACTATCCCCACCCTCTTGCCTATGTGAAGTGGTTCACACCCTTCGGCAATCGCGATACACAGACTGGTATGCATGTGATCTTATGATCAACTTACCAGCACCACAGAAATAATGGTATCATTGCAGTCCATCAAATTGTGCAGGGCTGCCATCTCATGGGTAAGTGTACTGGTAGTATTACTGACAAGAGATGGTCAACCAATACTGTACTTGAACTCACTGAGCAGTGATATGACTGCTACATGTTTAGCCATTATTCTGTGCAATATGCTACATGCTAGCATTGATCATTCTCTATTATTAAAACACTTTCAAACCTTTCATTATGATTCAATGCAACCTGAAGGTTATACCAAGAGTTGTAGATGAGTCTTGCTCTGACAACTATAGTAGCAAAGAGGCAATGCACAACATTGGATCCTGGATACAGAACAGTACCACTTGGGCTTGACTGCATACTTGATCTATTATACCCTACAATGCTCGTGGAGCTAGGCAACACCAAGAGGACTTTTAAACCTTTTCTATTCTTTATTCTCTAATGCACACTGTGTGACTGTTTAACGACCATTGGCACAGTCTAGCGCACTTGTAACATGACATCATGCTGTCGAACAGCCTGATGAAATAGCTAGCCATATTTCTGGTTGACAGATACCTGGCTAGAACACCGGAATTGCAATCTAGCATATTGATCAAGATGGACCACATCCAACCAATGCTATATGAAATAACTGGAAGGTAACCCAGAGTGTTTTTGGGTTACTGCCAGATGAATTGGAAATATCTGCAGACTATACTAATTGCCAATGTGAATGTTGCTAATAAATGCATTTCAGGATGGCAACATATAGAATATGTGAATGGTGATCACATGATACAGTTAGCACACTGCTAGCAAGCATGTGGTACTGACACTTTGAGCCCTAGATAGAATGTGGACTTCTACTTTGGGTGTTTCTTTGATTAAACTATTATCTTTGAACATTTCAATATTTTATTTAGATATGCATAGTGTTTGAAGGTCCAGTTACACAACCGCAAATTAACTATAACTTAACCTAACTTTAACTGGTCTTTAACTGGACTGCAGTTAAGGTTAAAGCAAATTTGGGGCAGAAGCAGTTAAGGTTAAATGATTTCACAGAATTTTCTTAACCGAAAATTAACCAGTTATAACTGATCAATTGATATTTCAACAATATCCAGGGGTTACACCCAAAAAAACCTTCAAAAACAATGAAAAATAGCCAAAAAAAATTGAAATTTGTACATTTTTGAGGGGTTTTCTTTACATTTCTTATGGATAATGATCTATAAAATATTGCACACATGGACTAATAACTGTATTCTATCAAAATACATCAATTAAAAATGGGTTTGACCAGTTAAGACTGGTTAAAACTGGTTAAAAATTCTTAACCAGTACAACAGTTAGGTTAACATAAATTGAGATTTGCAATTAATTTTAACTGATTAGAACCAGTTATGGTTAGGTTATAGGATATTTTGGAGTCCTCTCTAACTGGTTAAAATTCAGTTAATCCAAAAAAGGCAATTTAACTGGACCTAACTGGACCTTTGAACACTAGATATGCATTCACTCATGTATAAAAGGCTCGCTAGCTTGTAGATTTACAGTGGCTATGGATCACCCCAATTGACTAGTGTTTTGAGAACATTGAGTGCATACTAAGGGATTATAGTCTCAGAGTGCAGAATTGGCCCCAAAGTGGCTAGTGTCAAGAACACTGAGTGCATAATAAAGGATTCTTATAGCTTATTGAGATCAAGGATCTTGCCTTTGTGTTTTAGTTCAAGGGGACAATTGTGACTGCACTATTGAGTGCAACTTGTAGATCTTGGTCATCTAGCACAACTTTGAACTCTGAATACCATTTCTTTGTGACAATCCATCATTGCTAGACCAACTGAACTTGAACTTCTGAGTCTTTCTGGAGAAGAAGGCTTTTTAGACTTTGTCACCCCAAACTCACCCACAGTTAGAAGCATTCTAGCCACTTGGTTTAGAGTGTTTTGTGTGAGCTATTGAGTGTGTTGGTATGATTTATTGCACTTGTGTGGTCTTCACCTACCCCAACCATGCGTATCAGTGGTTCTACATAAATCATTACATTGATATTGATACTTTTGCTACTGTGCAGGAATAGAAATTTCTCTCTGTAACCTAGGAGATCCAGATAGCCTTCAATAGGCATGATAGTGTTATGGAATGGCACTAGCTTCTTATATAATCAGAATCTAAAGAGGGAGTAACACAAACCTGAAGAGAGGATAACACATATCTAAAGAGGGAGTGGCATTAAAACCTCTTTCCAATATTCTCCATCCTTTCATTGTTTGGTCTTGTGGACATTATCATAAGGTTTGACAGATGCTTGGCATTACTCCATACTGCTGACTCAATGCCAAGCTATTACTTCATACTGCTTACACTCAAATCTTATTCTGATTCAGCCAAACTCTATTCTTACTCAGCCATTTCCTTATATGTTCTTTATTTCACATCTTATCTTCTTATCTTTGACTCTCTTATCTCTGACTCATCTGATAGCAAGATTATATCCTATTGGTTGATAAGCCTGGGCTAGTATAGTATATGTTAAGACACACTAAAACCAAATAGATCTTTCGCAGGCTTACAAGAATAACATGAGGAAAGGAAAAGAGAAGTCTATATTGACTAGGGCCCTCACACTAGGTTATAGTGGATAGCTTAAGAGAATACGACTAAGGTTACAGTCTAAACTACTGATTATATATACTAGTTGGAGAACATATGTTAGCAATGAGGCATTCTGTGGAATCCTTATGTAAGTAGTTCCAGAATGTTCTACATGCGTTATAAGTGAGGCATTGCGCAGCAACATGTGGTAACCATGAGGCATTGCATAGCAATGCTGAATGAGACTGGCTGTGGATCATGTGATGGAGCACATGATGTGAAAAGGTGAAAGAATAGAAAAAGACGTATCATAACAGTATATATAGAGTAGCACAAAGCCTGTAAACTCTAGTCTTATTCTCTTAGGATTCCCACTTGACTGTGGTGATATCTAAAGTCAATATAAACTGGCACTTTTCTCCATTGTCCTCTCTCTCTAAGCTTATCTATGTGTGAGCCCACAATGCTCAATCTCCGGCAGTCTTTGGATTATGCTTTGATAAGATAGTTAAGTGGTTGCCCTAACAGGCAGCATCCAATGTCTCCCTCACATTCAGTTTAAGTTCCAATCCCACCAAGCAAGTTCTGCATCCAATTTCTGCTCCAACTCATATAAATATGATATATGCAGTGATATTCCACAGTTGTATCTAGTGATCCACAGGGGTTTTGAAACCCATGCGGGTTATAGGTATGGGTACATGTGGGTATAGGTACAGGTTACATTTTTGAGACCCATTGCAAACCCATACCCTTGAAGTGGGTATGGTGGGTTCTGAGGTGGCAGAGTTTGAAACATTGCACCATTGATCAAACACTATATTGATCAAGAACATAACATCACACCATACTTGCATGTCAAACATTCAGGACTCCATCACTTGACCACGGACTTTGCTCTGCCAGCCAACTGCCACATAGCATACGCGATACCACAATGTATCACACCATATCAGCAACAAAAGACACGCAAATGCCAGAAACACCAAAGAGGTTCAGAAACTGAGGGATCAGAGAGTAATGTGTAAATATGGACACCGAGAGTACCAAGGTATTTTTCATCTAATCTCACAAAGGAACAGGGACAGCATATCTAGCCATTGTCTAATGATCTTTTCAACAGTTTCTAGGCTCTCAAATCACCCCCAGAACACCATTTCACCATCAACAGAATTATCAACTGGCCATTGTCAAGAACATTCTCAGCCAGATATGTGCATCATCACCAGCTTGTTCACTGGTGAATCTGATGTAGTGACCATCTCTCAGCACACCAGCTTTCCACTGTTCACCAGATTGCTCCTCAACCACCTCAAGATGGTGCTGTCCAAGGGGTTGCTGGAGTTTTGGGTCTGAGTAGTGGAGAGTATAGATACTTTTGGGTTAGAGTGATGTAAAGTACATGTCAAAAGTTGTCCATATCTGCCTGTACCCATAGAACCCATCAACCCATTCAAACCCCTTATCCATACCCATGGGAACTTGTACCCATATTCATAGGTGTGGGTTTGGGTGGGTATGGGTCCAGATCGACCTCAGAGTACCCAAGGGTTACCCATGCGGATCACTAGTTGTGCCAGACTAACCCTAGACCACATCATTTTGGACCTCTGGTCTTTACTTATGGTCAACTTTACACTGCAATTTCATAAGTATGATAGAGGGAGAACTGTAGTTTGATTCTGCCTGATGACCAGAAAGACAACATGCACACTGGAAAGTTGAGGTTTTTGGAGCAGTTTAAAACTTTATTTAATCCCCAAGTTTCAGTGAAAGAATCTGTTATACCAAAAACAATACCTATATTAAAAGAATAAGATAGTCTGAAAATAATGCTAAAATATTTATTTTAATAACAGTTTTTGGCTTTTCTGAAAACTGAAATAAAACTACAAATTTCAGTAAGCACAAAAACAACAACTAAGATTGACAATTCAGTTGAGGTTTCAGTTCATTCAAAAATTCTAATTTCAGAATGTCCAAGAATAATTATAAAACTTTTGTTTCTAGTTTTGATTTCAGCTAACAATAAAACTAAAATTAAGGGGGACATTTCAGGGGTGCCAAAATTATAACTGAAAACAAAAGTTTTAGTGCCTCCTAAATGAAAAAACAAAAGTTTCAGAGGCACCAAAATTGTTATGGAACAGCCCCTTAGCCCCTTATCTTATCTCTTTGATCTTATCAACTATGCCTCCCTCATCTTATTAAACAAACTATCTATCCTTTTCCATCCCATCATTGTTTGGCCTTGTGGACGATATTATAAAATTCAAGGGTGGGCACATGTCTAACATGTGTTTACCACATCAATCAGACACTTCTTCATATAGTTACCTTTTCACACCTTATCCCTTACTCTGATTGGATGATATCCATCTCTGTTTCTATTGGCTGATAAGACTACTTATCTACTTATCTTCTTATCTTCTTATCTGCTTGTATCTCTGACT
>Ga0307516_10007385_pt1 | contig 12648 bp, 9 predicted proteins | sample 19_EM_MG_FD_203310 | JGI IMG/M metagenome (GOLD analysis project Ga0307516, IMG submission 203310) | Populus trichocarpa ectomycorrhiza microbial communities from riparian zone in the Pacific Northwest, United States - 19_EM | ecosystem: Host-associated > Plants > Roots > Unclassified | place... | reverse complement strand
ATGCGGGTCGGCGGCCGAGTCGGCGGCGAGCCTCGCGGCCGGCTCGGTGTCGGCGGGCTCGGAGGCGGTGGTCGGTCGATGCAGCAGCCACTGGCGTTGCGCGTGGAACTCCGCGGCGGTCTCCACCGACAGGAGCCCGCGTTCCGCGGCGTGCAGGGCTCGCCAGGCGGCGGCGAGCTTTGACAGGGGGATGGCCAGCACACCGAACCGGGAGCTGAGCCGCCAGACGACGGTGCCCCCTCGGTCCAGGTCCTTCAGGCGGGTCAGCACGGCGACGACGGTGGCCTCCTCGGCCGATCCTTCGGCAGAGGTGACGGCCAGCAGTTCGGCTCTGGCCCGGCAGTCCCGCAGCCGGGCCAGGAACAGGCGGTAGCGCGGGGCGGCTATCAGGCCCCGGCTGGTGACATACACGATGAGCAGGTAGCAGGCGCAGACCAGCTCGAGTCCCTGACCGCTGTCACGCACCGGTCGTCTCCTCTCGCTCCCACGCCCCCGGCCGGGTCTGGCCCTGGGCGTCCTGTGTCCGGTCCGGGTCCGTGCTCTGTCCGGTCCCGGACGGCCACCCGTCGATGACGGTCTGAGCCAGGGTGTGGCCGCTGATGCCCTTGTTGCGCACGCTCCACTCGTGCCGGTACCGGCTTCGCGGGGCGGGGCCGTGACGCAGCGTCCGCAGCACGGCCTCCAACAGGGCCCCTCTGCCTCCCTCGGCCTGTTCACCCTCCTGGCAGGCGGCGAGCACACCCAGCCATGCCCGGCGCGGCGCCGGCAGCGTCCTGTGGGCCATGAGGCGCAGCGCCTCCTCCACCGCCGCGTGTGCACCGGCCCCGGCATGACAGGTGTCCAGGAGGACGAGGACCTGGTCGGCGCCGCTCTCCAGCACTCGGCTGACGAGGTCGTCGGTGGTGACGTACTCATCCCTGCTCCGCAGGCTCCCCGCCCTGCGGGTGATCAGCCAAAGGTCCGCCCGGCGCCCACGCTCGGCGTGTCCGGACCAGGCGACCACGGCAGGCCCGTGCGCCCCGTCCGCGGCCCACCCGGTGGACCACTCGGGCAGGCCGGAGAGCAAGGCGGCCTGGTCCGGGTTGGACAGTACGGTCGGGCGGTAGCCGAACGTGCCCAGTACGTCGGCCAGTTCGCTCACCTGCGCCACGGCCCCGTCGAGCGGTGTGAAGCGCTGATCGTCGTAGGCGTCGTACACGACGGCCAGGAACGTCCCGTCGCCGTACGCACTGTTCACCTGTGCCATGCGTCGCCGTTCTCGTCGTCACTGATGAGCGCGAGCGCCGTCACGGCCCCCGCCGCCGCGTCCCCCGCCGCACGCACCGTCACGCGGTACGCCCCCGGTGGCAGGTCCGTGAACCGCCCGGAATAGTGGCCGCCCCCGAGGTTGCGCAGGGTGCGGTGGCGCGGGATGCCGTCCGGGCCGGTCAGTTCGGCGCGGACGGCGAGTTCATCGGACCCGGCCCGGTCACCGGAGGCCCACGCCTCCACCGGCAGGGGCTCGGCGGCGGGCCACTGTTCCGGGACCCGCACGCCCAGCGGATACGCCGGGCCGGTGTTCCGGTGGACGCGCGGCGCGGGCGCGAGCTGATCGAACAGGCTCTCGCGCACGCCGATGTGGGCCTTGAGCGCCCCATGGGTGGCGAAGGCGGTCCTGGCGGACCCGCTGTCCGGGGCGACTTCGGCCGGGTAGGCCGCGAACCGCGGCACCCGCCCGTCACCGCCCTCGTCCCTGCCCTCGATGGTGTCCCGCAGCCACAGCAGTTCCCCCTCCAGGGCCGCCGTGGTCACCGTGGGCTGCCGTACCCCCACCACGGGCAGGCACAGCCGGTAGCTGCCGCCTCGCCCGACGCGCTCCGAGGCGGCGTCGCGGATCTCGGCGTGAAACGTCCCCGCGTCCTTCAGGAGAGCGGGGTCCACTCCGGGCAGCCCGCCGGTGACCTCCCGTGGCTTCAGCAGTCCCCGGTGGTTTTCCAGACAGGCGTAGTCCGGGACGAGTTGATGGAGGGAGGGAAGGGTACGGGCGAAGCCGGTCAGCCGGGTCGCCCGCGGCCCCCGGCGCCCCAGTCGGACCCCGCTCACCAGAGAGTCCAGCGCACCGAGCGACCCCCGGTGCGGGGTTCCCAGGGTGATCAGTCGGCGGGTGACCTCCGCGCCGCCCAGGCACTCGACGTAGTAGCGGCCCACCAGGCCACCCATCGAATGACAGATCAGCCGCACCCGTGCGTCAGCGCGCTCGGGGGCCGACGCCCGCCATCGGCCCAGCGCCTCGTCGACCCGGTCGGCCAGGCGGCGGGCGTTGTAGCGGCACGACAGCCGCCAGTCGTAGGCGAACTCCAGGAGATTCGCCCCCGGTCGGAGCGTGAACTCGCGCCGCAGCCAGGAGGCCAGCGTGTCGTAGCCGTCGGTGAGCGGCCACACCCCTGGCAACGCGTGCAGGCCGGGAACCAGGCCCGCCGGCACGACACCGTCACCGGGGTGGTCGTCCCCGATGTCCCTGGGAAGGGCCAGCTCCCTCACCGAACCGGCGAACGTCCGGACGGCCTGCCAGACGGCGGTCGGAGAGGGCCCCCACACCTCACGTCCCCCGAGCATCAGGCGGCTGCCCATGATGCCGGGGACGACCACCACCAAGTCCTCGATCGACTCGCGTCGCATCGCGCGGTACCCCCCGGTTCGCTGTGGCCACTGTTTAGCAGCCGGGGGACGACAGGGGAGCCGCATGGACAGAATCGGACACAAGAGGGCGCGATGCGAAGAGGGTTCGCTCAGTCCTTGGTCACGAGGGTTCCGCCGGGGATCACGTCGTGCGGGTCCACCACGCACAGCGGTTGGAGGCGTTCGTCCTGGTCGAGGAGGACCTCACCACGTCGGCCGGACCCGGCGCCGATGTCCAGCCCTCGCCCACCCGCCCGACGGGTTCCGCGAGAGCGGTCGTCATCTCTGGGCTCGCAACAGCTCCCGGTACCACCCGTACGACGACTTCGGCGTCCGCTCCAGCGTCTCGAAGTCCACGTGGACCAGCCCGAACCGCCGCGCGTACCCCTCCGCCCACTCGAAGTTGTCCAGCAGCGACCACACGAAGTAGCCGCGGACGTCCACGCCTGCTTCCGACGCCTCGTGCAGGGCGCGGATGTGGCCGTCGAGGTAGCTGATCCGGGACTGGTCGTCGAGGCCCTCGTAGGAGCAGCCGTTCTCGGTGATAACGATCGGGGGGAGCCGGTCGCCGTACCGTTCGTGGAAGCCGGTGAGCAGTTCGGTCAGGCCCGCCGGGACCACCGGCCAGCCGAAGTCCGTCACCGGGACGCCCTCGATCTCCCGCACGGAGAAGGGGAGTTCGGCGGGGATCGTCAGCCCGCCGAACTCGATGTCCGCGCCCTGCGGGGCACCCACCCGGGTCGGCGCGTAGTAGTTGACGCCGTACCAGTCGAGAGGCTCGCCGATGATCTTGAGGGCGGCGGCGGCGTCGCCCGGCATCAACTCGCCGAGGCCCTCCGGGTATTCGCCGAGCAGGACCGGGTCCGAGAACAGACGGTTGAGGAGAAGGTCGTAGAAGCCGGCCGCCTCGAGGTCGGCCTGCTCCCGCGACGCCGGCCAGGTGGGCCCGTGCGAGTTCGCGATCCCGATGTCCGTGGCGCCGGCCGCGCGCAGCGCCCGTACGGCCAGACCGTGGGCCAGCAACTGGTGGTGAGCGGCCGGAAGGGCGTCGAACATCAGCTGCCTGCCCGGCGCGTGCGCGCCCAGCGCGTGCCCGAACAGCGTGTGCTCGGCAGGCTCGTTGATCGTGATCCACTTCTTCACACGGTCACCGAGCCGGTCGGCGACGACCGACACGTACTCCGCGAAGCGCGACGCCGTGTCCCGCTCCAGCCAGCCGCCCGCCTCCTGGAGGGCCAGCGGCAGGTCCCAGTGGAAGAGGGTCGGGACCGGGCGGACGCCGGCCGCGCACAGTTCGTCGACGAGGCGGTCGTAGAAGTCCAGGCCGCCCTCGGCGCGCACCCGCGGCCAGGAGATCGAGAAGCGGTACGCGTCCACACCGAGGCCGGACAGCAGGGCCACGTCCTCGCCGTGGCGGTGGTAGTGGTCGCAGGCCACCGCCGCGGTGGAGCCGTCCTTCACCCGTCCCGGCTCGGCCGAGAAGGTGTCCCAGACGGACGGCTCGCGCTTGTCCGCCGCTCCCTCGATCTGGTGGGCCGAGGTCGAGACGCCCCACAGGAAGCCGTCCGGGAACTGGGGTATCGGGTTCGTCGCCATGCGCCGGATCATCGGTACTGACGGGTAGCGAAGTCAACGGGCAGGCGCGACAAACGAGTTACGCACCTTCCTTGAGCACCCGGGAGATCAGTTTCCGCTGCTCGTCCGTGAGCCGAGGGTCCGCCGCGTACACCGTCCTCCCGTCCACCGTGAGCTGGTAGGAGAAGCCGTCCGGCACCCCGATCGGCGGCGTGCCCCGCCCCTCGGCGACTGCCTTCTCGGCGAGGGCGTGCCATTCGTGGGCATCGGGCCGCCCCGAGGTGTTCACCTCGGCGTGCCGCTCGATGCCCGCGAACCCGCCCGTGCGCCGCACCTGAATACGCATGGTTCCTGTCTAGTACGGAGTCAGAGAACGCGCACCCCGACCTGCTCCCACGCCTTCTCCACCGCCTGGAGTTCCTCGCCGCCGTCGCCGAAGCGCTCGCGCGCGGCCTGGACGGTCAGCCTGGCGAAGTCGCCGAAGAACGCCCGCTCCGTGAGCTCGCCGCCGGTCAGGGCGTCGTACCAGATCTGTCCCGCCTTCTCCCAGGCGTAGCCGCCGAGCGTGGTGGCGGCCAGGTAGAACGCGTGGTTGGGGATGCCGGAGTTGATGTGGACACCGCCGTTGTCGCGGCCGGTGCGGACGTAGTCGTCCATGGTCGCGGGCTGTGGGTCCTTGCCGAGGACGTCGTCGTCGTACGCGCTGCCCGGCTCCTTCATGGAACGCAGGGCCTTTCCGGTGACGCTCGGGGCGAGCAGGCCCGCGCCGATCAGCCAGTCGGCCTCGGCGGCGGTCTGGCCGAGTGTGTACTGCTTGATGAGCGAGCCGAAGACGTCGGACATCGACTCGTTGAGGGCGCCCGGCTGGCCGTAGTACGTGAGGTTCGCCGTGTACTGGGTGACGCCGTGGGTCAGTTCGTGGCCGATGACGTCGATCGGGATGGTGAAGTCGAGGAAGATCTCGCCGTCGCCGTCGCCGAACACCATCTGCTCGCCGTTCCAGAAGGCGTTGCCGTAGTTCTCGTCGTAGTGGACGGTCGCGTCCAGGGGCAGGCCGTCGCCGTCGATGGAGTGGCGGCCGTAGGCCTTGAGATAGAGGTCGAAGGTGGCGCCGAGGCCGGAGTAGGCGCGGTTGACCGTGGCGTCCTGGCCGGGCTCCGAGCCCTCCGCGCGCACTTCGGTGCCCGGCAGGTCGGTCGTGTGCCCGGCGTCGTAGAGGGTGCGCAGCGGCTGGTCGGACGGGGCCTTCGCCCTCGGGGCGGCGGCCAGGCCGAACTCGGCGCTCACCCGGCGGCGGCCGCGTTCCTGGGCGTCGCGGACCAGGGTCCGCCGGGCGGGGCCGGACAGGGCGGGGTCCTCGTTGCGGGCGAGCTTGTCGAGGACGTGGGGCGGCACGATGGTGCAGAAGACGGGCTCGAGGCCCCCGTTGTTGGTCATGCCGGGCACCCTTGCACTGAGTTATTCCGGTGTCACTACCCGCAACCATGATTGGTGAAATGTGCCGACAACGGGCCTCACGCTGGGTAGCGAAGTGGTATAGCGCACCCTTTGTCCCATAGGCCCCTTCTTGCGCGGGCGATCCCGCATACTGATACGGGCCCGCGCGTCCAGGGCGGCTCGGCTACGCTACGCAGCATCATGCGTTTCGGGCTGCTTCTCCTTAGCTGCCGCGGCGAGGGCCTGTAACCGAGGCCGGCCCCCTCTCCGCGGAGTTTTGGCTTGCGCCGTCGGCCGTCCCTCAGGACCCGCCTTCGAGGAGCCCCCGCATCATGGCGAACCGCCAGCAGCCCACCTCCCTGCCGATCCACAAGTACGGCCAGTACGACCAGGTCGACATCCCGGACCGCACCTGGCCGGACAACCGGATCACCGTCGCCCCCCGCTGGCTCTCCACCGACCTGCGTGACGGCAACCAGGCCCTGATCGACCCGATGTCGCCCGAGCGCAAGCGCCGGATGTTCGACCAGCTGGTCACGATGGGCTACAAGGAGATCGAGGTCGGCTTCCCGGCCTCCGGCCAGACCGACTTCGACTTCGTGCGCTCCATCGTCGAGGAGCCCGGCGCCATCCCCGACGACGTCACCATCTCCGTACTGACCCAGGCCCGCGAGGACCTGATCGAGCGCACGGTGGAGTCCCTGAAGGGCGCCAAGCGCGCCACGGTCCACCTGTACAACGCCACGGCCCCCGTCTTCCGCCGGGTCGTCTTCCGCGGCTCCAAGGACGACATCAAGCAGATCGCCGTCGACGGCACGCGGCTGGTCATGGAGTACGCCGAGAAGCTGCTGGGCCCCGAGACCGAGTTCGGCTACCAGTACAGCCCGGAGATCTTCACCGACACCGAGCTGGACTTCGCGCTGGAGGTCTGCGAGGCGGTGATGGACGTCTACCAGCCCGGCCCGGGCCGCGAGATCATCCTCAACCTGCCCGCCACGGTGGAGCGTTCGACCCCGTCGACGCACGCGGACCGCTTCGAGTGGATGAGCCGCAACATCTCCCGCCGCGAGCACGTCGTCATCTCCATCCACCCGCACAACGACCGCGGCACCGCCGTCGCCGCCGCCGAGCTGGCGCTGATGGCCGGCGCCGACCGCGTCGAGGGCTGTCTGTTCGGGCAGGGCGAGCGCACCGGCAACGTCGACCTGGTCACCCTGGGCATGAACCTGTTCTCCCAGGGTGTCGACCCGCAGATCGACTTCTCCGACATCGACGAGATCCGTCGTACGTGGGAGTACTGCAACCAGATGGAGGTCCACCCGCGCCACCCGTACGTGGGCGACCTGGTCTACACGTCCTTCTCCGGCTCCCACCAGGACGCCATCAAGAAGGGCTTCGACGCCATGGAGGCCGACGCCAAGGCCAAGGGCGTGACGGTCGACGACATCGAGTGGGCAGTGCCCTACCTGCCGATCGACCCGAAGGACGTCGGCCGCTCCTACGAGGCCGTCATCCGCGTCAACTCGCAGTCGGGCAAGGGCGGTATCGCGTACGTCCTGAAGAACGACCACAAGCTGGACCTGCCGCGCCGGATGCAGATCGAGTTCTCCAAGCTGATCCAGGCCAAGACGGACGCCGAGGGCGGCGAGGTCACCCCGAAGGAGATCTGGGCGACCTTCGAGGACGAGTACCTGCCGAACCCGGACAACGCCTGGGGCCGTATCCAGGTCAAGACCGGCCAGTCGACCACCGACACCGACGGCGTGGACACGCTCAAGGTGGAGGCCACCGTCGACGGCGTCGACACCGTCCTGACCGGCTCCGGCAACGGCCCGATCTCGGCCTTCTTCGACGCCCTGCAGTCCGTCGGCATCGACGTACGGCTCCTGGACTACCAGGAGCACACGATGAGCGAGGGCGCCTCCGCGCAGGCCGCCTCGTACATCGAATGCGCGATCGACGACAAGGTTCTGTGGGGAATCGGGATCGACGCGAATACGACACGTGCCTCACTGAAGGCGGTCGTCTCGGCCGTCAACCGCGCTACCCGCTGAACCAGCCTGACCGGCGGTTTACTCGTCGCTCAAGGGCCCCGCACGCCGCTCTCCGGGGGGCGGGGCCCCGTCGTTTCCCGGCCATTCGTTGTGCAGGTCACGAGCAGGTCTCGTCCTGGGTACTGACTCCAGCTCAACAATGTGGCTAACATCACGCCAGCGCGGCGATGTTGCCGCGGCGTTACGGAGGTGCGACGTGCTGCCAGAACGGGGACGAAACGGCCGAGTTGTCCATGAGGGCCGTGCAGCGCGCGTGCTGGGCATCCGTACCGCGTGGACCAGCGTCGGAGACGGCGAGTTCTTCTGCCCCGGCTGCGGGGGCGACCGCAACTACCAGCGGCTCACCGGACGCCGCCGCTTCACCCTGCTCGGCATGCCGGTGCTGCCGCGCGGCGACACCGGACCGGTCGTCGAGTGCGCCGCCTGCCAGGGCCACTACGGCACCGACGTCCTCGACCACCCCACCACGAGCCGCTTCTCCGCCATGCTCCGCGACGCCGTCCACACGGTCGCCCTCGCGGTCCTCGCGGCCGGCGGCACCTGCGCCCGTACGTCCCTGGAGGCCGCCGCGGGCACCGTCCGCGCCGCCGGCTTCCAGGACTGCACCGAGGACCAGCTCGGCGCGCTCGTCGAGGCCCTGGCCGCCGACACCGGCCGCGTCTTCGGCGAACCCAGCGGCGCCGGCCTCGCCATAGAACTCCACGAGGCCCTCGACCCGCTCGCCCCGCACCTCGCCCCCGCCGGCCGCGAATCGATCCTGCTCCAGGGCGCCCGCATCGCCCTCGCCGACGGCCCCTACACACCGGCGGAACGCGACGCGCTCGCGACCGTGGGCGCGGCCCTCACCATCTGCTCGGACGACGTGACACGGCTGCTGGCGGCGGCGCGCACGCCGTCGTAACCCCGACCCGCCCGCTACTCCCCAGGGAGTAATACGGCCGCCCCGGCCGCCCCCGGCAGTACGCCGGAACTCGCCCTCTCGTGCGACGACTCGGCCCTCCCGGGCCGGAAGTCTGGAGATCGCAACCAGACATCCGCGCCGCGCCGGGAGGGGACCCGTTCCATGGGGGCCGAACAGAGGAACAGCACAAGGCGACGAGCCATCCCCTGGGTGGTGCTCGCGCTGTGGATCGGAGTGCTCGCGCTGGCCTCGCCGTTCGCGTCGAAGCTCGGCGACGTGCAGCACGACCGGGTGACCGACTATCTGCCCGCGAGCGCCGACTCCACCCAAGTGGCCAAGATCCAGGAGCAGTTGCCCGGCGGCCAGACCACCGAACTGGTCCTCGTCTACCACCGCACCGGTGGGCTCACGGTCGCCGACAGGACCACGGCGGCCCAACAGCTCGCGCAGATCGGCACGTTGCACCCGCTCGCCGCGACCCCGCACGGCGTCCCGTCCGCCGACGGCAGCACCCTCATGTACCCGGTCACCAGCAACTGGCCCGGCACCGACGAGAAGAAGCGCACCGCCCTCGTCGACGATATCCGCCAAGTCGCCCAGGACAAGGGCGGGTTGACGGTGGAGATTGGCGGCCCCGGCGCGCTGGCCACCGACGCGGGCAAGGTCTTCGACTCGCTCGGCGGACCCCTGCTCTACACGACCGTCGCGGTGGTCGCCGTACTGCTGATCCTGATCTACCGCAGTCCGGTCCTGTGGCTGGTCCCGCTGGTGGTCGCCGGAGTCGGTGACTTCCTGTCCACGGGGATCGCCTACGGTCTCAACCAGGCCTTCGGGACGACCATTTCGGGCCAGAGCACCGGCATCATGACGATCCTCGCCTTCGGCGCCGGCACCGACTACGCCCTGCTGCTCGTCTCCCGCTACCGCGAGGAACTACGACGGGTCGAGCGCCCCTACGACGCGATGCGCGCCGCCCTGCGCGGCTGCGGGCCCGCCGTACTCGCCTCCTCCGGCACAGTCGCCGCCGGACTCCTGTGCCTGCTCGCCGCCGACCTCAACTCCAGCCGCGGAATGGGCCCGTTGGGCACGGTCGGCGTCCTGTCCGCACTCGTCGCGATGCTCACCCTGCTGCCCGCGCTCCTCGTCCTCCTCGGCCGCCGAGTGTTCTGGCCGCTCGTCCCCGCCTACGGCTCCACGCCCAAGGCCCGCCGCTCGCTGTTCACCGCGATGGGCAGCTCCGCCGGACGCCGACCCCTCCTCGTCCTCACCGGCGGCGCCGTCCTGCTCGGCGCACTCGCCCTGGGCATCCTGAACCTGCCCGGCTCCCTCAAGCAGGACGACACCTTCGTCGACCGCCCCGACTCCGTCACCGCGATGCGCACCCTCGCCGAGACCTACCCAGAACGCTCCGCGCAGCCCATCGACGTCGTCACCCCGGCCGCGCGCGCCGACGCGACCCTCGCCACGATCCGGGCCACCCGTGGTGTCGCGGGCGCCCAGCAGGGCCGTAGCGGACACGGCTGGACGGAGATATCCGTCACCGCTGTCGGCGCCCCGCAGTCCGCGGCCGAGACCCGCACCATCGAGGACCTGCGGCACACGCTCAAGGGTTCCTACGTCGGCGGGCCCAGCGCCCAGCAGATCGACCTGCGGGACACCAACGCGCGGGACCGGCTGGTCGTAGTGCCGATCGTCCTCGCGTCCGTGCTGCTGATCCTGATCGTCCTGCTGCGGTCGCTGGTCGCGCCGCTGATGCTGGTGGCCGCCGTGATCGCGGTGTGGGGCGCGGCGCTCGGCATCGGCGGGCTGGTGTTCGGGCCGCTGTTCGGATTCCAGGGGACCGACCCTGGGCTGGGACTGCTGTCCTTCGTCTTCCTGGTCGCCCTCGGCGTCGACTACGGCATCTTCCTCATGCACCGGATGCGCGAGGAGTCGACCGGGGGCGCGGAGCCGGTCGCCGCCGCGCTGACCGCCCTGCGGACGACGGGCGGGGTCATCGCCTCCGCCGGGCTGGTCCTGGCCGCGACCTTCGCGGTGCTGACGAACATGGGGTTGGTGCAACTCGTCGAGCTGGGCTTCGTGATCGCGGTGGGCGTGCTGCTGGACACCTTCCTCGTGCGGACGTACCTGGTGACCAGCGCGAGTGTGCTGCTGGGGCGCAAGGTGTGGTGGCCGGGGCGGCTGTCCCGGGCGCCCGAGGCCGTACGGCCGGAGCGGCAGCCGGAGCCGGTGTGAGGGCCGCACGTCCGGCTGACGGAAGATGAACCCCGTGCGGGCCACCACGATGAGCGCCCGGCGGCAGGACGTGCTCCTCGCCGCCGGCCTCGCCGTGCTCGCGTCCGTCGTCGCCGTCACCTTCGGGAGCGGACGGCGGCCTGACACGCTCGGCTGGACACTGCTGCTCGCCCTGCACGTCCCGCTGGCCTGGCGGCGCCGAGCCCCGCTGGTGGTGCTGGGCGTGATGATCCCGCTGATCGCGACCTTCCACGAGCACGACTACAACCACTCCGCGCCGACCGGTGCCTCCATGGTGCTCCTCTACACGGTGGCGGCCACCGGCAGCGTCCGGCGCACGGTGATCGTCGGCTGTTCCGTCATCGGGCTGATGGTGGCGCTCAAGCTCGGCGACGGCATGGCCGGGGTCGCCGAGAGCTTCCAGATCGCCGGCTGGGTCGTCTCCATGCTGATCCTCGGCGGCTACCTCCGCGTTCATCGTCAGTTGACGAAGGCGGCACTCGAACGCGCCGAGCGCGCCGAACGCACCCGCGAGGAGGAGGCCCGCCGCCGCGTCGCCGAGGAACGCCTGCGCATCGCCCGCGACCTGCACGACCTGCTCGCACACAGCATCACCCTCATCGGCGTGCGGACGTCGGTGGCGGCGCACGTGCTGGCCGAGGACCCCGACCGCCTCGACCGGGCCGCCGTCGCCAAGGCCCTCGACGACATCGCGGACACCTGCCGGTCGGCCCGCGGCGAACTGCGCACCACCCTGGAGGTGCTCAGGGACGACGGCCCGCCCGACGAGCGCGGCCCGCTGCCCGGCCTCGACGGGCTGCCCGACCTCGCCGCCAGGGCCCGGGGTGCGGGCGCGAAGGTCGAACTCGCGGTACTGGCCGACGCCGTCCCGGCAGCCGTCGGCGCCGCCGCCTACCGGATAGTCCAGGAGGCGCTCACCAACGCGGTACGGCACGGCGGGCGCGCCGACCTCACCGTGCGGGTCGGCGTGCGCGAACGCGACGGCGCCCTGCACGTCGATGTCACCGACGACGGACTCGGCAGCGGCGCCGCTCCGCCCGGCTTCGGTCTTGTCGGCATGCGCGAACGCGTCCGCAGCGTCGGCGGCACGCTGACCGCCGGGCCGCTGGACGGGGCGGGCTTCGCCGTGAACGCCGTCCTGCCCCTGCGGGCACACAGCAAAGGAGCACTGTGACCGCCATCCGCGTACTCCTCGCCGACGACCAGACCCTCGTACGGGCCGCGTTCGCCATGCTCGTGGAATCGGCGAAGGACATGGAGGTCGTAGGACAGGCGGCCACCGGCCGTGAGGCCGTGGCACTCGCCCGCACCTCCCGCGCCGACCTCGTCCTCATGGACATCCGGATGCCCGACCTCGACGGCATCGAGGCCACCCGCCTCATCGCCGCCGACGAGGACCTCGCCGGAGTCAAGGTCCTCGTCCTCACCACCTACGACACCGACGAGAACGTCGTCGACGCCCTGCGCGCCGGCGCCTCCGGATTCCTGGTCAAGGACACCCGTCCGGCCGAACTCCTCGACGCGATCCGCACGGTGGCCGCCGGAGAGGCACTTCTGTCGCCCGGTCCGACGGCCCGGCTCATCGCCCGCTTCCTGCGCAGCCCCGCCGCGCCCGCCACCGGCGGCCCCGAATGCCTCTCCGCACGGGAACGCGGAGTGCTCGCCCTGGTCGCGCGCGGCCTCAACAACACCGAGGTGGCCGAAGCGTTGGGCCTGAGTCCGCTCACCGCGAAGACGCACGTCAGCCGCATCATGGGCAAACTCGGG
>Ga0307516_10007384_pt1 | contig 12649 bp, 12 predicted proteins | sample 19_EM_MG_FD_203310 | JGI IMG/M metagenome (GOLD analysis project Ga0307516, IMG submission 203310) | Populus trichocarpa ectomycorrhiza microbial communities from riparian zone in the Pacific Northwest, United States - 19_EM | ecosystem: Host-associated > Plants > Roots > Unclassified | place... | reverse complement strand
TCGAAAAAAAGAATTTGCAATAATACTCTTTTCACACACTAAAAATTAAATATATGAAAATAGAAAACAAAACTATCCTGGTGACCGGGGCCAACCGCGGAATTGGGCGCGCCCTGGTCGAGGAAGCACTGCGGCTAGGGGCGAAGCGGGTATATGCCGGCACGCGTACCCCATTTACGCATCCCGATCCTCGTGTCACGCCGCTGATGCTGGATGTGACGAACGAGGAACAAATCCGGCAAGTTGTCGGGAAAGTCGGGTCGCTGGATATCCTGATCAACAACGCCGGTGTAGCATATTATGACGACCTGAGCGATCGTACGATGCTTGATCGACATCTCGCCGTAAACTTCTTCGGCATCTACGACCTGACCCAGGCTTTCCTACCATCGCTGACGCATTCACATGGAGCGATCGTCAACATTCTGTCGATGGCGTCACTGGCTCCTTTGCCGATCATTGCATCCTACTCGATCTCGAAAGCGGCCGCCTTCTCGCTGACCCAATCCTTGCGCGCACTTCTGGCCGGACGGGGTATAAAGGTCCATGCCGTACTGACGGGTCCCGTCGACACAGATATGAACCGTGGCCTTGACATACCCAAGGCCTCCCCTGAATCAGCCGCGCGTGCCATCTATGCCGGGGTGGAGCAGGAGGAGGAGGATATCTTCCCGGATCCGATGTCCGGATCCATGGCCGAAAGCTGGCGCGGCAGCGCGGCGAAGTCGCTCGAACGGCAGAATGCGACCTTCGTAACTGCGCAGCCTACCTAGCGATCTGCAAACCCATGAAACATGAAACGGCTGGGATGGAACTCACCTCAAGAATAACACGACCCTCGCTCCACAGGCGAGGGTTATTTTTTGGTCCCATTCGCCCCTTACTCTTTGTTTATGAAAAGCCAATTCAATCTTTTCATATGCAATTCGGGGGTTTTCGACTCCCGAATCAATGCGCGTCACAGTCGGTCAGGAATAATGGGGGTCATACACTTGTAACTAAATAGCTAAAAAACCTGTTCCACTGTCATAAACTAATTGCCTTCCTTTACATCTCCATAGCGACAACTTCTTGAGTTGATAGGACGTGATAAAATTGTACTGCTGTTTGTGTAATGAAGCTAATATCAGCAAAATGCCGGCATCCTTTTTAAAAATGGCATACGTCTTTAAACTTGGAGTATCGAAAACCTCCTCATGACCCCAACCGAACGTATCAATCTCATAGAAATCCAGTGAACTCCAGTATTGATGCTTTATATAGTATTGTATTGTCAATAATGAAGCATCTAAAAGCATAGTAGAATTCAGGCAATAGATTTTTTGGATGCTGCCTATTTCCATAAATGGTAGTTGATGGAATAGGGTGGTCCATATGTCAGAAAGAGGGGGAGGAGAAGAATGCTGATATTCTTGCAAGACACGGGCAGTTCTAAGCTCATCGCTACGCATCCCTATCCGGGACAGCCACAAATATCTATCCCAGCAGAAACTAATGGGCACTTTGAGCTTCATTGGAGAATTATGATTTAGGCAACTTATTTTTTATTACAATAGCTACCCGTACAGGACAGTGGAGTGAAAATGCCCGAGATAATTATCCAGTTTTTATTTTCGTATCGCCACATTATCCAGTATTTTCCCGTTATCTGGGATTTCTCCTTGTCATTACCCTCCGTCCAGGTTTCTTTCCAGTCACCAGTTTCATAAGCTATCTTCCACTGATCGAAAACTTCCACCTTGCTTAATTTATTTATCCAGGTTATATCGGGACGCTTTTGGTAAAGCCCCCGGCATAATCGTTTACATTCCTCACTGCCTATCCATCGCCCTCCCCCTGAGCTTAGAACAGCAAGACTGTCAAAAAGGGTGTAGAAGGTTGAGGAATCCCGACTGTTAAAGGACGAATTCCACAATTCGCTTCTTTCATTAATAGCAGTCATGGGCATTGCGTTAACAGTGGATTGCGCATTGGCGGTAAATGAACCTAACAGGTAACCTGCCAGAATGAAATTAGAGATTTTCTTTGCCTGATTCATTATTTCAGCAGTAGTTTTAAAAAACATGTCGGTTTTGATCATTTTTCTTTAATAGCCCAGAATTCTCCGGACGCGGAATTACACCAGGCTTTTTCTACTTCGTTATTCTCACTCCTTAAAAAGAGCATGTCCAACTGTTGCGAACAGAAATGGTCTTTGCCATAAGGTAATAGCGGATATATTCCGACCAGGCTGCGGCCATCAATAACGTATTGAAGTTGATTGTTAACGACCGAAATAAGCAATTTTTTTCCATTGCCAAAACTATAGCTGCCAGTATAACCTGCGTAAGCGCTGGTATGATCCGGTGGGGAAGGCAAGGCACAATGACGAATGCTGTCGATGTCCATCATCATTTGTCTTACTACTGCTTCGGTGTTCTTTTTACCTTTCTCTTTGGTGGCCAGGGTGGCATAACCAAACACTCCGGAGGGGGTATAGGTAGTATTTTCCCTTTTCACAGGCGACAGGATAGGACCTGTCCTCACTTTGGCCATGGTGTCATCTACCGCTTTGCTCATATTCACGGCTTGTGGACGCATCCAAAGTATGTTGGAGGTTTCCATTTCATCGGCATGGGTACCGGTAGCCCGTGTTCTGATACGATTTTCGGCTTCTTCATAAGAGGGCCGTGTATAATCTGAAAAACCTAGTATGATGCCCTCCTCCCGTAGTAATTTGGCCGCCAATTCCAGGGTAACCAACGTAGTGATACCTTCATTAATGATGTAAAAGCGTCTTGGCCCATAACCTGCCAGCGAGCGTACAATATCTACTACCATGTTTCTGCTGGTGAATAGGCTGAGGCTGGTAGAACCCGCATAGCTGAGAAAAGGAGGATAATAAGAGTAAGTAATTGTCGGAGCGATCACTACGCTATCCCGCCTGGCCACTTCATCTTTAAAATATTCAGCCTGTATCAAGTCCGTAGATAAAAGTAAATGAGGCCCATGTTCTTTGGAGCCTGCTCCTAAAGGTATCACCACGACCGTTGAGGGGGTCAGAACTTTCGTGGCTTCTACCCAGCTTATGTCTTGCAGAAAAACGGATTTGACGACCCGACCGGATTGTGCCGCAGCCGATGCGCAGGTGATGGCAAGTAAAATGGAAAAATATAATTTCATAGTAAAGATTTAGGAGCTTATCCCTAAAAATAACTAAAAATGAACAAGTACATTTTTTTATTGGTGTATGTTTTATAAAAACTGCCCTACAACAGGTTGTGAGGGCTTCCTGCTGCAACGCTTTCTTCGCAGGGCGTCAATATCAGGTCTTCCATACGGAGAGCATCGTTGAGGAACTCGCTGCCTTCGCTGGTGTTGCTCTCATGCGCATGAACGACGACCGTCGGCTGTTCTTTGCCGCGCAGGTCGAGCTTGAATGGATGTAGGAATGAGAAATGGATGGTGTTTAGGTTGAATAGTGAAAAAAATGGTCTGCTGTTAGCCAGCAGACCGTTAGACTTTAAGCATGTTGGAGTTGATAGCTCATCCATTTTTCAAAGTTGATGACCCCCAGCCTTGCCTGCCCTGCCGGTACCAATGACGCATAGCCGATCTGTGCTCCATAATATTTGCCGAGGTCATTGGGCACAACCTTACGAGGGTCATTGATGCCTTGCAGGTACCGGGCAATAATTTCAGGCATGGCAAAACGATCCGGACCGGCTATCTCTGTTATGCCGTTGATGGGCGCCTTCAACGCCTCTTCTGCTACGAAGGAGGCAACGTCCTCGGCAGCTATTGGCTGGAATTGTACATCCGAAATATGCACTACGCCCCCTTCCGCGGCCTCATTCGCAATGCCTCCCATGAATTCCAGGAACTGCGTGCTCCGGATGATGGTATAAGGCACACCGGACTGCCTGATCAGGTCTTCCTGCACCTTTTTAGCCCGCATGTAGCCGCTGTCCTGCATAAGATCGACACCTACGATGGAGACCGCTACGTGATGTTTCACGCCGGCATTGATCTCCGCCCCCAGTAAATTGCGGCCGGCTGTCTGAAAGAATTCCATGACGGCCTTGTCTTCAAAGGATGGCGAGTTGGCAAGATCCACCACCACATCCGTATTGCTCAGGGCTTCGGCCAAACCTTCCCCTGTAATGGTATTGATACCTCCGGCTGGAGAGGCTGCAATAACCTGGTGACCTAACCCGCGAAGTTTTGCGACTACTTTGCTTCCGATGAGGCCGGTGCCTCCGATGATTACGATTTTCATAATGTGATTTTTAATTTCCTCTTATATGCCCAACGAAATGCCAAATGCTCAGATCGTTGATGTTCAACAATCTAAGCAAATATGGCCGTGCTGTTTTTCACTGTATTTAGTGAAAGCACGATCCTTTTCATTATATAAAGGGGAAGAGGGCCGAATATAAAGGGAAGAGGACTGATCACCCGGAAATTATTCAGGCAAGATAGTAGTCGGCCTTGGTGATGCCTAGTTTTTTCATTTTAGAGTGTAAGGTATTGCCCGGGATCTGTAATATTTCGGCAGCGCCGCCTGCGCCGGAGATCTTGCCGGTACAACGTTTCAATACTTCGATGATATAGCTGCGTTCGACTTCTTCCAGGGTACGGTTGGCAAGCTGTGCCGGTCCGGGGTTCTCGGTGGCAGTGGCGCTCCGGGGGATGTATACTTCCTGTAATGTGTCCTCAGTTGTCAACAGCACGCTGCGCTCCAGCAGGTGCTCCAACTCCCGAACATTTCCCGGCCAGGTGTAGCCGCGCAATTGCTGCAAGACTTTCGGCGTGATCTTTTTGATCTTCTTACCGGCATTCCGGCTGTATTTTTCGACAAAGAAATTCGTCAGCGGCTCGATGTCCTCCGGCCGATCACGCAGCGGGGGAAGAGGAATGGGGAATACATTCAGACGGTAATACAGGTCCTCCCGAAAATGACCGGTCCTTACCTGTTCTTCCAGATTCCGATTGGTAGCGGCAACTAACCGCACATCGATCCTGATCGTTTGCTTTCCGCCCACGCGCTCCAGTTCACGCTCCTGTATAACCCGCAATAATTTCGCCTGGGCCTCCGGCGGCATTTCTCCGATCTCATCCAGGAAGATGGTGCTGTGATTGGCCAGCTCGAATTTTCCGATACGGCGGTCGATGGCGCCGGTAAAAGCACCCCGCTCGTGACCAAACAATTCGCTTTCGATGAGATTGGCTGGCAGTGCGGCGCAATTGACCTTTACCATCAGTTTGTCCTTGCGGGGAGATGCGTTGTGAATGGCTCTCGCGATCAACTCTTTGCCCGTTCCTGTTTCCCCTAGTATCAGCACAGTGGTGTTGGACGCCGCGACCAGGGATATCAGACGATATACCTTTTGCATGGCCTCTCCATTGCCGATGATCTCGGAAAAATTGTAAATGGTCCCGATCTGCTCTTTAAGGTAGGCATTCTCTACTTCCAGCTGCTTTTTATATGCCAGCAGTTTTTCATTGGCCTGTATATTGGCGATGGCAATCGAGATCTGGGAACAAATGCCTTTCACCATCAGCGTGCTCAGCCGGTCGGCCAACAACCAAATAGTGCCGATATTTTTATCTCCCGCCCGCAATGGCAGGCCGTACATATTCTTTAGCCCCGTGGTCTTCCAAAGTCTGGCGTATGCATTGCCGCTCTTTATTTCTTCCTCTACGTTGAACACTAGTCCTTCCTTGCTGGCCAGCACCCGGGACGTATAAGGTTCCTCGATAGTGATCCGGTTGGCCGCCATTTTATCAAAATCTATTTCTGCATTCTTAAATAAGGTCTTGTCAAACATGAAGGGGGACAGGTGGATGCCGTCGTCGTCGATCACGCGGATCATGGACAGCTGCGTATGAATGGTTTTGTCCAGCACTCTGAAAATAGCGTCCTGCAGCTCATGCTTGGTCCTTACCTGTGTGATATCATTGCTGAAGTCCAGCAAAAAGGCCTGCTCATCCTGTTTCTTGCTGATCTGTTCATTGGCGATGATATTGGCCATGGCGATGGAGATCTGGCTGCAAATGCCCTGCAGCAGCTGGATGTTGATCTGTTCAATGGGCAGCCACAAAATACCGAGGTTCGTCTCTCCATTCCGAAGCCGGATGCCCGCCGTGGTTTTATATCCCATCCGCCTCCAATACTGTACATAGCTGGAAGTGATCCCACGTTGTATTTCCCTGTCTACATTGAATAATAAAGGGATATAGCTTTCCAGCACCCGGTTTTGAAGGCCGTCATTGATAGGAAACCGGGCTTTTACCAGTTCATTTAGCTCCCTGGGATCCGGCCTGGTATCGCCGGGGTCGTAAATATAGGAACTCAAGGTAGCCCCGTCTTCATTGATCTTACGAATGACATATCCCCGAAAAGGATTGAGCTTGCTAAGGAAGGTTCGGACGGTAGTGGAAAGCTCCTCCTTCGTTCGTACCGCTGCAATAGCGGAGCTGAAATCGAGCAGAAAAGATTTTTCCTTTTCCTTTTTTAGGATCTCGTCGTTCTTAATGATATTCGAGATGGCACCCGACAGCTGAGGGGCAATCCCTGTTATGACGCTTCTGAATTCATGGCTGAAGCTGCCGATCCTGTCGGAATAAATATGAATAAAGCCCATCGGCTTCCCCTCCTTCATAAGATTGGTCATCAATATTTCCTTCACGCCTTCTTCATGATTGACCTGGAGGAAGGAAGGGCTTTTCGGTTGGTCCATGATATCCGTCAGCAAGAATGATATGGGCTTAGCCGAGTGCAATACCGCCTGGATAAAGGGTTCGTTCAACGAAAAATGGGAATGCACCAATTCCTGATACAGGGCATGTCCCCTGATGGGGGAGGATTCGTTGTCCAACAGGAATGGAGTATAGGTCTCGTCTTTGTAGTCGATGAGAGTGACGATGGTGTGTGTGAAGTAAAAGAGGCTTTTGATCCTTTTGGAAAAAAGGACGAGCAGGTCGTTCTTTTCCCGGACCCTGGTGATATCATTGCCCAGGTCCAATAGCATCCTTCTTTCCTGTTCAAGTATAGCTTTGGAGAGAACAGGCAATTCAGATCCCGGATGTTGTGCCTTTTTCATAAAGGTAATTTATGTAAATATCCTTTTATGTCAAAAACATCTCTAAATTGCCGAATCTGATATAGCGGGCGCAGGTAATCCCTAACGCGCAGGAAGCGCGTGCCGCACTTTTATCACCCTATTGAGCGTATAGCTGAAATCGAGATTGCCTGTGCGGAATTCGCGATCTTTGTCGAGGATAAAAAGCACATTTTCGTCTCCTTTCAAAAGATAGATCGATTGGGCGGGCTGCCCATAGTCGAGTGCATATACCAGTGCAGAAGGATCCACTCTTGTTCCACGGATGATCCTCCATGTCCCTTTCAATGGCTGGCGCGCAAACAATTCGGTTGTCAGTGTGTAGGTAGTCGGCCTCAACGTCACCGAATCCCGGTAAAGGATGAGCTGCCACTTCAGATGATCGTAATCAGCCGGCAAGGTCCCGGCAGCCGGCGAGTCGGCTCCTGATTGCCGGAGGATCTGAAAATACGGAGTGCGACCTTCAAATATGCCATAAATAGACGGGCCTTTTGGCGGCTCACTAAATGTAATGCTTTCCGAAACTTTATTGTCAGCAGCCGCTGTCTGTCCTTTTGCCAATTGGGTTAGTGACAAGCCAAGGCAGCAACAGAGGATATAAATAAATTGTTTCATCATGGTACTCTGTTAAGGGTGTAACTCCATGCACCGGTCCCGATCATCAATTGTTGTTTACTATCCAGTAAATGAAGGAGATTTTCATTCAATCGGAGAAAGGAGACAGAAGCCGGCGGATTGTCAGGATCGAAGCGATAAACGATGGCGGCAGGATTGGCCCCGGCGCCTTTTATAATAACCCATTTGCCTTCTTTGTGAAGGTGTTGCCCAACCTGTATGAATCCTCTTGTTCCCTGCCGGGGCAGCCCATAGTCACAGTCCAGCACGTAGGTACCCGCCCCCGCCCCTCCAAATAATTTGAGCTTCCATTTGATGAGCTCGCATCCGGCGGATTCAGGGATACCCGGTAAAGGCCTCGTTCCCGCACTGCATGGTGTGCTTGCGACGAAAACTACTGGAAGTGAACTGCCGGCAGCGGGTGTTTGGGTGCAGGCATGCATCGGCGATAACCAGGAGAGAAATAAACCTGTAAAGATTGTTTTTATTGCATTTCCCATCTAAGCTATTTTTCAACAAATTTATAGCATAGTGAAAAAATGCAGCATTGAATTACATCTGACGCGGGAATTCCTTGACAAAATACATCCAGGATCAGCCATAGGGGCTTTTTATTCAACGAGTAGTTTACCTACCCAGATATCATAATCGCCATGCGTTGGCGAGCCTGACATATCGCGGTCGGTGCTATTGGTGGTGCCGGCCAGGAAGTAACCGTCAGCAGCGGGAAGGATCGAGAAGCAATAGTCATCGCCGGATCCTCCGCTTTTACTATCCGATACTGGACTAACGGCGGCGAAAGAGGGATAAGCTGTTGGCATTCCTCTTTTAACGGATTTGATCGGAGATCACCCAGGTGAGGGCAGTTGGAGGCAGAATTTTTGTAATTCTTCAATGAGCATATAAGAGGTTTTTATTATCTTGTACAAAGATATGAAAAGAACGTTCCGCTTACTCTCGCTGCTCTGGAGCCTTAGCTCCCTGACTACCCTGGGACAAACGGTAGAGAAATACGACCAGCCCTATCGTCCGCAAATACATTTTTCTCCCAAAGCGCACTGGATGAATGATCCGAACGGAATGGTATATTTGAACAATACTTATCACCTGTATTTTCAATACTATCCCAAAGGCACTACCTGGGGCCCGATGCATTGGGGCCATGCCACCAGTAAAGACCTCATGCGTTGGGAGGAGCAGCCCATCGCATTATACCCGGATAAGCTCGGCTATATATTTTCCGGCAGCGCCGTTGCCGATCTAAATAATACTTCGGGGTTTGGGAGATACGGGATCGTTCCTTTAGTGGCGATCTTCACCAGTCATGATCCTGTCGGAGAAAAGCAAGGGAAAAGTAATTTTCAAACGCAAAGCATCGCCTATAGTCTCGATGGAGGGAAGACCTGGGATAAATACGAAGGGAACCCGGTGCTGCGTAATCCCGGGATAACGGATTTCAGAGATCCCAAAGTCAACTGGTATAAAGCTGGAAAAAAATGGGTTATGACCCTGGCTACGAAAGACCGGATCACTTTTTATTCTTCGCCTGATCTAAAAAGCTGGAGCAAGGAAAGTGAATTTGGAGAAGGAGTTGGCGGCCACGGCGGCGTATGGGAATGCCCGGACCTCTTCCCGCTGACATTGGCCGGGAAAACCTATTGGGTCCTTATCGTGAATATCAATCCGGGCGGCCCGAACGGGGGTTCCGCAACGCAATATTTTATCGGCGATTTTGATGGATCGAAATTCACTCCTCTTACCACGGAGATCAAGTGGCTTGATTATGGACCGGATGAGTATGCCGGGGTGACCTGGTCGAATACCGGGGATCGCAGGATCTTTTTAGGTTGGATGAGCAATTGGCAATACGCCAACCAGGTGCCTACGGACCCCTGGAGGAGCGCCATGACCATACCCAGGGATCTGAGCCTTCGCAGCATAGATGGAAATTATTTTCTTTGCTCTCAGCCGGTGAAGGAAATAGACAATGTGGTAACAAAGGAGCTTTCATTTAAGAATCTCCTCATCAAAGAGGAACTCGATCTGTCTCAAAAAGTGAAAAGCGCGGACAGTTTGTATATGATCAAATTCTCCGCGGCGCAATTGCAAAGTTTTGCTCTCGTTCTTTCCAACGATGCAGGCGAAGAGGCGGTCATCGGGTATGACAGAACGGCCAATCAATATTATTTTGACCGTACCAGGTCCGGCAAGATCGATTTTGAAAAGGGCTTTGGTAAAAGATTAACCGCTCCGCGTATCTCAAAGGATAGTACCACTGACATAACGCTGATCGTGGACCTGGCCTCGGCTGAACTATTTGCCGATAAAGGGCTTACGGTCATGACGGGTATTTTCTTTCCGACTAAATCCTTCAATCGGCTAACGATACGATCGAAGGAAGGGCTTTCGATCGACAGACTGACCTATTCGAAGATGAAGAGCGCATGGAACCGATGAACCTCAACGACATCAAGATCAGGACGGACATCCGGCCCGGAGACCTGGGGCATGTGATCTACCGGCATGGAAAATTGTACAGCGAAGAGTATAATTACAGCCCCGCTTTTGAAGCCTATGTGGCCGGAGGCTTATCGGAGTTCTACGCGAACTATAATGCAGCCACTGACCAGGTATGGATCTGTGAACACCGGGATAAGATCGTAGGCTTTTTATTGTTGATGCACCGCACGGATAATACGGCCCAACTGAGATATTTTTACCTGGAGCCGGAATACCGGGGCATCGGGCTTGGAAAAAAACTGATGGACCTCTTCATGGACTTTCTTAGAAAATGCGGCTACCGGCACGCCTATTTATGGACTACCCATGAACTGTCCGCTGCTGCCGGACTTTATATGCGCCATGGCTTCCGACTCACGGAGGAAAAAGATTCCACGGATTTTGGAAAATTGCTAAGAGAGCAGCGATATGACCTTACTATAAATGAGGATCGGCTTCCGAAGGTCGGATAAGACGAAAGGAGCCTTTCGCGATCGTCAGGGATGTCTCCTTACCGGCATACCTTAGCTTTATAGTTCCCCCGGTGGCAGAAGCGATGCTGGCGTAACCTAATTTCCCGTTCTCCCACTTCATATCGACTACAAAACCTCCCCTGGCGCAAAGCCCTTTCACTTCACCATCTTTCCATGCGGACGGCAGGGCGGGCAGCAATTCAATAGCTTCCTCATGGCTTTGCAGGAGCATCTCCGCAAGACCGGCAGTGGCGCCAAAGTTGCCATCTATTTGAAAAGGCGGATGGAGATCGAATAAATTATCGGCCGATTTATCGATCAGGATCGTATTAAAGGTCTTTAGTGCGTCGTCACCTTTTTTAAGCCGGGCCCATAAATTGGTTACCCAGGCTGCGCTCCAGCCGGTGTAACCGCCGCCATGCGACAAACGAAATTCCAGGGATTTCCTGGCCGCCTGGCAATACTCAGGGGTCTGTGTTCCATTAAAGGCATAACCGGGATAGAGCGCATACAAATGAGACAGGTGCCGATGGCCCGGTTCCGTCTCTTTATAGTCCTTTGCCCATTCCAAAATGCGGCCATCCTCTCCAATTTTCACTTTCAATAAATTGGCTCTTGCTGCTCTTATTTTTTTCACCCATTCATCCTGATCTTTTAACAGATCGGCGCCGCTAAGCACATTGGTAAAGAGCTCTTCAATGATCTCCTGGTCGTGCGACGGTCCCATGCTGATACTTCCCTTGCTTCCATCGGGAGCCAGGAAGGCATTCTCCGGTGAGGATGCAGGGCCGGACACCAGCTTGCCTGTTTCTTTATCTGTCACCAGCCAATCCAGGTAAAAGCGTGCGGCATTCTTTAAAGTTGGGTACACTTTCCGCAGGTATGCTTTATCTTTTGTAAAAGCATAATGTTCCCAAAGATGCTGGCAGATCCAGCCGCCGGCGCCGGTGGTCAAGCCCCAGGAAGGCTCTTCGCCGGGCGAAGTAAAACCCCATACATTTACAACCGGGTTGATGCACCACCCGTTGGCGCCGAATTGTATCCTTGCCGACCTCGTGGCCGGTGCTTCCAATTGCTGTATAAATCTTATGAGGGATAAATGCAGATCACTGAGATTGGTATTTTCCGCCAGCCAGTAATTCATCTGCACATTTATATTCGTATGATAATCGCAGTTCCAGGGAGTCTGGATCTTATTGGCCCAGATCCCCTGCAAGTTGGCTGGCAATGTATTTTCCCTTGCCGATGAGATCAGTAAATACCTCCCGTATTGGAAATACAACTGCGACAGGTAGTTATCGTTCTTTGAGTCCTTTATTTTTCTCAACCGCTCGTCCGTGGGAATTTCGGCGCCTTTTTCAGCAGATAGGGTAAGTGTCACCCTGTTGAAATATCTTTGATAATCGGCCACATGCTGCTTTCTTAAGAGTGCTTCATCCCTGGCAAACGCTGCGTCCAAATTAGAGGCCGAGATCTTTTTATATTCCCGTCCTTTATAGGACGGGTAAACAGGTAGATAGTCTGTGGATGCCGTCAGGTATAAGATCACTTCATCCGCGTCTTCGATGATCAGCCGGTGGCCCGAAAATTTCTGCCGCCCGCCCTTTAATTTGGCTTTTAGCCGGGCACTATATTCCATCCCATTTCCACCCTTACCGTTATTCAAGATCCCGGACATCACCAATTGCCCATCCGCGACTGTCGTAGAGAACCTCTCTGGCCGGTCAAGGGTTGTCGAAAGACTGATCGCTCCTTTTTTATTGGCCGTCAGCCGGATCACCATGACGTTCGCCGGGGCGCTGATATAATATTCCCTCTTGAATTCAATGCCGTCCTGCAGGTAGGTCACATGGGCGATGGCATTCGTCAGATCGAGGCTGCGATAATAATTGGAATACGTGCTCCTGGCGGAAAAATCCATCCACCAATCGCCCAGTGTCTGATAACAGCCGAACGGGA
>Ga0307516_10007383_pt1 | contig 12649 bp, 15 predicted proteins | sample 19_EM_MG_FD_203310 | JGI IMG/M metagenome (GOLD analysis project Ga0307516, IMG submission 203310) | Populus trichocarpa ectomycorrhiza microbial communities from riparian zone in the Pacific Northwest, United States - 19_EM | ecosystem: Host-associated > Plants > Roots > Unclassified | place... | reverse complement strand
ATACCCAAGCCGTCCGTCAATCCAACATCCATGATGCGGGCTATGTCGACGACGACGATTTGGCCGCACTCTATGAAGGCGCGCTATGCCTGGTGTTTCCCTCCAGGACCGAGGGCTTCGGAATCCCGCCGCTGGAGGCGATGGCCAGGGGATGCCCGGTGATTTCGTCGAATGCAGCAAGCCTGGTCGAGGTCGGTGGTGACGCGGTGATCTATGCGGACCCTGACGACGGCGATCGCTGGAGGGATGCGATCATCGGCTTGTCGGCAAATGAGGGCCTGCGCGCGGCAATGGCTGCAAAAGGCCGCAAGCGAGCCGTGCTGTTTTCGTGGAAGCGCAGTGCCCGGCTCTATCTCGATGAGATGACGCGTTTTTGCGGCGATGCCTGAACGGGCTGAGGACTAAAACCATCTCCAGATCAGCGCCGCGATGCCAGCCCACAACAGCAGACTGATCATGATGGCGCGTACCCACGGCCAAGGCGAGGAAAACCTCAGGCCTGGGGCCATTCGGACGCCAATGTCCCGGGTTCGGTAGGCGTTATCGGCGAGGCTTCGTGATAGCTCTGAGTCTGAAAAATCGTACTTGTCGTCTGACATCGCTTTCTACCTACCCCCAGAAAGCACGCGTACAGTGCACTTCCACAATGTGTATCAGTAATTGAATGGTTCGACAAACTTCAACTTTTAATAGGCGTATCACTTTTTGCCGAGGCCGGGAAACGAACGTGGGGCCTTGGACAAAGTTCCCGGAGATCAAGCATCGTTATCGGGCACATGTCCCCGCGATGGCGAATTAATCAACCGGTGAGTTGAGGCTTGGGGCGACGAAAAATGGGCTTGACGGTCGGGAGCGTGGATGCTGCAGTGCACCACTTTATCGAGCGTAAAGGGGTCCCGTGAAGGACATCATTGATCAGGCCCTGGGTCCCTATGTGCTGGCCGGCAAGATGGACGCCGCGCAGGTGGCGCAGTCGCGCGAGAGAATGACCCAATACATCGACACGCTGATCTCGGCGGGGCAGAACGATCCGCTTCAGCTGACCGAGTATGCCCGCGCCTATTTGAAGGAAATGCACGAAGGACGAGACCCGCGCTTTACGGGCTGCTGATCGTGGCAGCCGTCGGCATCAACGATCGTCGCGCACCAACCGCACCGCATATTGATTGCTGCGCAGGTACTGCCAGGCAGAAATTCCCCACCGGAAGTTGATGTGCCAGGCGTAGGACGGTCCACTCGGCGTGCTGGACCAATAGGCCATCAATGCCGTGCCGGGGAAGACCTCCTCATCGATTGCCGGCTTCTTGCAGTTCGCTTCGACGATGGTGTCGAGTTCATCCTTGGTTGGCAGGCGCCAGGCGCTGTCGGCCGGCACGCGTAGCGCCATCGCGGCATCCCAATCCATGCGCTGGACGTCCCCGTCACATCCGCCGCCTTTGCGCCAGGTCTGGCCGTAGCTGCATCGCATCCATGTCAATTTTGTTGTCCGGTCGTAGACGGTCTCGTCAGCGACGACGAATCGCGAGGCGGACGGCTTCGCCGTCGGGCTCGCATCGCATATCGCCTGTGCTGCACTTGACCCGATGACAAGACTGGAGACAATGACTGCAAGAAGGTCAACGCGACATCGTGGCAGCATTTGCTTTCTCCGATCCGATGAACGAAGAGAGAGGCTGGGATGCGTTCCACGCGACCATGTGGCGCATCTGGCGATCATGATGGTCGCAACTGGATTCTTGCGCAGCACCTGCGTCAATCGGTCAACAGCTGTTGTCACGGACCGTTGATCGACGATGATGAGTTTGAAGGCTGCCGGCGCAGCCGGCGAGAGACAGGCATCAAATGACCGATTTGCCAGACAGTCCGCGGTCGATCAGCGAGATCGCGAGTTTCCACGCGCATGTCTATTACGATCCGGCTTCGACGCGGGCCGAGGCGGAGCGGCTGCGCGCATGGATCGGCGAGCGCTTTCTGGTGACGCTGGGGCGCTGGCACGACGTCAAGGTCGGCCCCCACGACCAGGCCATGTATCAGGTCGCCTTTGCCAATGACGTCTTTGCCGAACTGGTGCCCTGGCTGATGCTCAACCACGGACGCCTGAGCGTTCTGGTCCATCCCAACACGTCCAACCCGCGCCGGGACCATCTCATCGACCCCGTCTGGATCGGAACGCCTCTCCCCATTCATGGCGAGAAGCTGCCGGACGAGGCGGACAGGGAACAGACGCTGCCGCCGAACACGCAGCCGTCGAAGCGCGCCTGAGATGCCTTTCGACCTCACCCCGAGCCGCTACGACGTACGTCATGAATGACGCTGCTTTCAGAACGGCTTTGTGACGACGAGTATCGCGATCATCACGATACCAAGGATGGTCGCAGGCGCTGCGTAGAACAGGATTGCTGCCGGGTGGTCGGCGCCACGGTCGAGGCGGCGCAGGGTGCCGGATAACACGCCGTGCAGCGCCAAGAGGGCGCCGACGATGGTGAGCTTGATCATCAGCCAGTGTGAGGAGAGCCAGCCCGCCTGCATCGCCATCGCTATTCCAAGTGCCCAGGCCAGGAGCATCGCCGGGAGCGTAAAAAATCGATCCCAGCGACGAACCGCTTCAAGAAAGTACGGATCCTGCGCGGTCTGAATTCCTGCGCGTGCCAGGCGGCTGGCGACCGCGAGACCGGCAACCACCAGGCCACTGATCCAGGTCGTGGCGGCCGCGATGTGGAAGGCCTTGAGCCAGAGATAGACCTGCATGCGTGTCTCCCACACTCACGCCGACACGAGCAGGGCCTGGCGTCTGCGCAAGGCGCGCTCGTTCAGGAAGGCACCGAAGGGAATGAAGGCAGCCACCACCATGCGGACCACATCCGGCCTCGGGAAGTCTGCGCCGGATACGGTCTGAATCAACGTCCAGATATAGAGCAGGAACGCCATGCCATGGACCGGTCCCATGATCGTCGTGGCGATGGCATGGCCGCCGAGTTGCTTGATGGGTACGGCGACGAAGACGAGCATGAGTAACGTGCAGCCCTCGACGACTGAGACAAGGCGCATGCGGCGCAATTGGCTCAGCTCCTCGGCCATATTTGAAGGAGCGGTCATTCGACCTCCTTCAGGATCTTTTCGACGGAGGCAAGGCGCGACTTGATGTCAGCGAGCTCGGTGCGCATGGAGGCGAGCGCCGCGACTGCTTCGGACTGAAGCGCGGTGGCTTTATCCGCCAGTTCGCGAAACGCCGTGTCAGAGGTCACCCGCGCATGCGCCTGTCGCGTGGCGGAGAAATACTTCATGCCAAAGATCAAGAGGATGGTCACGAACAGCAGGATCGTGACCAGCAGGAATGTATTTGCGTGTTCGGTCATGCCGATCTCCTTGTCTTGCGCGCGGTTTAGTCGGATTTGGTCGGGGTGACCGCGAGCGATCTGACCGCCTTGACGATGGTGGAAGGGGTGAGCGGGATATTGAAATCCACCACTTCGAAGTAGTTGAGCGCCTTGCCGTCGCTGGAGAGCTCGAGCTTGGAGGCGACGAGGCCAGCCTCCTGCAGTTTCTGCAGATGGAGATGCAGCAGCGGTCGGCTCATGCCGACCTCGCGCGCGAGCTGGCTGACATAGTTGCGCCCGTTGGCTGTAAGCGCCGCCATGATCCGTAACCTCTGCGGATTGGCGAGCGCAGCCAGCATCGCCAGTAACTGATCGCCGCCGATCGCCAAAAGCAGATCCACCTTTCATATGTAAGAAATCTATTATATATGAAAGAATGAAGTGTCAATGAGCGTTTTGTTCAGCCAGATCGGGCCCCCACCGAACCATCTCGGGCCGTACGGTGAAACCGATGCTGTTGTACTTTGCGGTCCGGCCGCTGCCGTCGAACACGAGGCCGTCGCTCCGACCGTGGTGGATCGTCAGGCGCTCGCGTCAACCTCGGCGGCCGTCGGCAGGTCGGCGCCGCTGCGCGAGACTGTGATCGCGGCGGCGGCCGTCGCATAGGCGAGCAGGTCGCGGATCGCCGACGGCTCGAGCGCGGCGATCGTCTGCGGGTCAAGGCGATCAGTTCTGGCGAGTTGCGCGAGCAGGGCGGCGTGGAACGTATCGCCGGCGCCGACGGTGTCACGCACCACGACGGCATGACCGGGTACGGACACATGCCCGGCAGCGGAAAACGCCGTGGCCCCTTTCATTCCCTCGGTCACCACCACCAGATGGGCTCCGCAGTTCAGCCAATAGGTGGCGGCGTCGGCGATCGACAGGCGCCCGCCCCATGCAACTTGGATATCCTCGTCACTGGCCTTGATGATGGTCGCCGTCCGGTAAAACCGTTCGGCGGCGCTGGCCCAGACTTGCATGTCGCCGATGACACTCGGACGCAAATTCGGATCGACGCTGATGACGCGACGCCCATGCTCCCGTTGCGCGAGCGCGGCCAATGTGCTGCCGACCGGCTCCACGACCATCGTATAGGAGCCGAAGGTCAGGGCCTTGATGTCGTCGGGCAGCGCAGCGGGCAGGTCGCCAGCATGCAGCGAGCGATCTGCCGCGCCTTCACCGTGAAACGCGTAGCTCGGCTGACCGTCCTGCGCCGTTGCAACCACCGAAATCGTCGACAGGCGATCGGTGCGCACCAGATAGCGATCATCCACGCCCTCTCCAACAAGCGTGTCGGCGAGGAACGCGCCGAAACGGTCGCGCGAGATGCCTCCCAGGAAAGCGCTGCGGACGCCAAGCCGGGCGAGGCCTATCGCCACGTTGAACGGAGAGCCCCCGGCCACGGCACGGGCCGGCATGGCCTTGTTGACGGGCGCATCGACGAAGAGATCGATCAGGGCTTCGCCGCAGACGAGAATCATGACGCGACATCCTCATTCGCCGCATGAGCGATGGACAGAACCAGGCGGCAGGCCGTTCGCCTGTCGCATCGGGGACGTGTGTTCGCCTTGCCCATGCTCACTCCTTGAACAGCACGTCGTGATCGCGCGCGAAGGCGGCGAGCAACGGCAGGGCCGCGCCGCCGATCGCCCGCGCATCGCGCCCGATCGAGCCTTCCACGACGACGGCATTGGTGAGGCCCTGTCGATCCATGCGGGACCATTGCTCGTTGGTGCGCGCGACCAGGCGCCGGCGCACGTCGGCCGGAAAGGCGCCATCGATGATGATGGCCTCGAAGTCGATCACCGCCAGCAGGGTAATGATGGCCTGCGCCAGGGCCTCGGCTGCCTCCACAATCCAGGCCTCGAGCGGCTCCTCGAACGACGACCAGTCATCCGGCGAGAGCCAGATGTCGGCGCCGCGCTGGCCGGCGGCGATGAGCCGGCGCTCGAGACGGTAGATCGAGGCGGTCCGGATCAACTGCTGAAGACTAGTCTCGCCATTCTCTTCACGCCGCATGATCGGCATCGAGCCGAGCGCGCCGGCATTGCCGCTGCGGCCCGGGAACAGACTGCCGTTGAGAACGATGCCGCCGCCAATGAACGTGCCGACGTAGAAATAGGCGAAATCGCGATAGCCAGCGCCGGCGCCGAAGGTGAGTTCGGCCGCGCAGGCCGACGTCGCGTCGTTGCAGAGGCGGACCGGCCAGGCGGGGAAGCGGCGCGCGAGTTCGGCGGCGACGTCGAAATCGCGCCACGGACCGAGCGCCCCCGGCGGGGTCTTGAGATCGGCCTCCCAATTCCACAGGTCGAACGGCATCGCGACGCCAAGGCCGCTGATCCGGGCGTGCAGGGTTTCGGGCAGTTCGGCAAGCAGGTTGGGCATCTCGCGTTCCGCAAAGGCTAGAATGTCCTGCGGTAGCGGAAAAGCATAGATCATTCGGCGGCGCGCGCGGATGCCGGCGGTGAAATCCATCAGCACCAGATCCGAGCTGCGCCGGCCGATCATCAGGCCAAGCCCGAACGCGCCGTCGGGATTGAGTGTGTAGGGCACCGACGGCTGGCCGATGCGGCCGCGCTGCGGTTTGCCGGCCATGAGCAGCCCGTCCGCTTCGAGCCGGTTGATGATCACCGTCGTGGTCTGGGTCGAGAGGCCGGTCAGGCGCGCGATCTCGACCTTGGCAAGGCCGGGATGGCACCGGATCAGGGAGAGGATGAGGCGCTCATTGTAAAGCCGGACGCCGGTCTGAGAGGTGCCGCGGCTGCCGCCCGACACAGCCGTCGGATTGCCCCCTACCACTGGCGCCTTGTCTTCCATCCCTGATTCCAAAGCTGGACCCTGCTGTAGGCAGGTTCCTGCAGCAATGTGCTCATCCGACGGCTTTCGTCAATAAATAAATCGGAATGATTTATTTATTGACGGTTAGGGTCGGTTCTCTTAGGATTATTCAACATGCGGCCGAAGCCGCAGAAATCAACAACTTGTCCCACGGGAGGGAATCTATGCGTCAGTCACTCGGACTTTCCGCCGCGCTCATGCTTGCTCTGGGGGCCAGCGGTGCTTTCGCCGCCGACAAGCCGATCGTCGGGCTCATCACCAAGACCAACACCAATCCGTTTTTTGTGAAGATGAAGGCCGGCGCCGAGGAAGCGGCCAAGGCCAGCGACATGGACCTGCGTTCCTTCGCTGGGAAGGTCGACGGCGACAATGAGGGCCAGGTCGCCGCCATCGAAAGCCTGATCGCCGCCGGTGCCAAAGGCATTCTGATCACGCCGAATGATTCGCGTGCCATCGTGCCCGCCATCGCCAAGGCGCGGGCGGCCGGCCTCCTGGTGATCGCTCTTGATACGCCGCTCGATCCGCCGAATGCCGCCGACGCGACCTTCGCCACCGATAATTTCGCCGCCGGCGAACTGATCGGCCAATGGGCCGCCAAGACGCTGGGGCCCAAGGCAGCATCCGCCAAGATTGCACTGCTCGACCTCAGCGTGAATCAGGTCTCGGTCGACGTCGGCCGCGATCAGGGATTCCTGAAGGGCTTCGGCATCGATCTCGGCGACCCCAAGAAGATCGGCGACGAGAAGGACGCCCGGATCGTCGGACATGACGTGACCGCGGGCAGCGAGGAGGGCGGCCGCAAGGCGATGGAGAACCTGCTGCAGAAGGATCCCGGTATCTCGCTCGTCTACACCATCAACGAGCCGGCGGCGGCGGGCGCCTATGAGGCGCTGAAGTCGGTCGGCCGCGACAAGGACGTGATGATCGTGTCCGTCGACGGCGGTTGCCCCGGCGTGCGCAACGTCAAGGACGGCGTGATCGGTGCGACCTCGATGCAGTTCCCCTTGCTGATGGCGGCGAAGGGTGTCGAAGCGGTGAAGACCTTCGTGACGGGCGGCGGCAAGCCCAAGCCGACTCCAGGCCTCGATTTCTTCAACACCGGCGTGGAACTCATCACCGACAAGCCGGCCGCCGGCCTGACCTCGACCGACAGCGCTGCGGCCCTGAAGAAATGTTGGGGCTGACGCCTCGACAACGCGCAGTACTTCCGTATCCTGCAAAGATCGGCGCCCGGACACCGGGCGCCCAATAAGAGCGAAATGGCCTCGCCGCCAGCAGGGTTGGCACGCTCCTAGCGTGCAACGAGGAAACGTCATGACCGACATCGGCAACAGCCCCGGCGTTCAGGCATTTGAAGTTCCGATAGCAAAGAGCGACAGCCGCGTCGCCGAATTCGATGTGCGGGCGAAATCGCCTGTCCAGAAGCTGCAGCATTTTCTGCACGCCAATCCCACCGCCGTTCCGGCCATCGTGCTGCTGCTCGGTGTTGTCGTTTTCGGGCTGATCGTCGGCTCCCGCTTCATGTCGATGTTCAACCTGTCGCTGATCATCCAGCAGGTCACCATCATCGGCATCATCGGCATCGCGCAGACGCTGATCGTGATCACGGCCGGCATCGATCTGTCGGTCGGGGCCATCATGGTGCTGTGCTCGGTGATCATGGGCAAGCTCGCGATCACCATAGGACTGCCGGCGCCGCTCGCGCTCATCATCGGCGTCGCGGCGGGCGCCGGCTGCGGCGCGGTGAACGGGGTGCTGGTGACACGGCTCAAGCTGCCCCCGTTCATCGTCACGCTCGGCACCTGGTCGATCTTTTTCGCGCTCAACCTTTGGTATTCGGCCTCCGAGACCATCCGCTCGCAGGACGTGGCCAAGGCCGCGCCCTTGCTGCAGTGGCTGGGAACGCCGGTGGATGTCCTCGGGGCCCGCTTCACCTATGGCTCCTTCTTCCTGCTCGGGCTGGTGGCGCTGACCTGGTATATCCTCAACCGCACCGCCTACGGGCGCCATCTCTATGCCGTCGGCGATGATCCCGACGCGGCGCGGCTCACTGGAATCCGCACCGACCGCGTCCTGTTCTCGGTGTATGTCGGAGCCGGGGTGATCTGCGCGCTCGGCGCCTGGGCCCTGATCGGGCGGATCGGCTCGGTCAGCCCGCAGGCCGGTCAGACCTCCAATCTCGACAGCATCACGGCGGTGGTGGTCGGCGGCGCCAGCCTGTTCGGCGGGCGCGGCTCGATCATCGGAACCTTGATCGGCGCGCTGATCGTCGGGGTGTTCCGCAACGGCCTCGCATTGTCCGGCGTCGACGTGCTCTGGCAGGAGTTCACGGTCGGTTGGCTGATCATCATTGCGGTCGCGCTCGACCAATGGATTCGAAAGGTCTCGGCATGAGCACCGAAAACACCATGTCCCAAGCGGCTCCGCTGCTGCAGGCGCGCGATCTGGTCAAGCGCTACGGCCGCGTGACCGCGCTCGATCACGCCGATTTCGATCTGTTTCAGGGCGAGATCCTCGCCGTGATCGGCGACAACGGTGCGGGAAAATCCTCGATGATCCGCGTACTGTCCGGCGCCATGGTTCCGGATGCGGGCGAGATCAGGCTCGACGGCAAGGTTGTCGCCTTCCGCACGCCGCTCGATGCGCAGGCCGCGGGCATCGAGACCGTCTATCAGACGCTTGCCCTGTCGCCGAGCCTGTCGATCGCCGACAACATGTTTCTCGGCCGCGAATTGCGCCGGCCGGGACCGCTCGGGACCTATGGCCGGATGCTCGATCTCAAGGCCATGCAGCGCATCGCCCGGGCGAAACTCAGCGAACTCGGCCTCATGACCGTGCAGAACATCAATCAGCGCGTCGAGACGTTGTCGGGCGGCCAGCGCCAGGGTGTGGCGGTGGCGCGGGCCGCGGCGTTCGGCTCGCGCGTCATCATCATGGATGAACCGACCGCGGCGCTCGGGGTCAAGGAATCCCGTCGCGTGCTCGAATTGATCCTCGATGTGCGGCGTCGCGGGGTCTCCATCGTCCTCATCAGCCACAACATGCCGCATGTCTTCGAGATCGCCGATCGCATCCATATTCACAGGCTGGGCCGGCGGCTGACCGTGATCGATCCCAAGGCCTACACCATGTCGGACGCGGTCGCCTTCATGACCGGGGCACGGGTGCCGGAGGAGATGGCGGCATGATGGCGAGCGAGCACCGGGGCGCAGTGTCCGACGTCAGTCTTGGATGCTAGTCTTCTGACTCTCACGATTGCTTCCGTCATTCCGGGGCCTGCGCAGCAGGAACCCGGAATCTCGCAGCCATAACCTCTGGATTCCGGGTTCGCGCCAAGTGGCGCGCCCCGGAATGACGGCGGTACGAAGCGTCAGAAACACAACACGAGTCTTGGACGTTGGCCTTGGATCTTGGTCTTGGCAGGGCGTCGCTCCCTGCCGCGAGTGAAGGCTGCCACGCCGAAGCCCACTTGGGCGAAGGCGGGTGCGACGGCGAGCTACGGCTCGACAAGCCAGCTGCAAGGCCGAAATGGTTATCGCTCCCAACCAAAATATCGAAAACAACCCCATGCAAAGTAGCCTGACGGTCGCTCGCCTATGCGATCCCGCGCAAACACGTTGACACGTCGGGCAAATCACCTGCAATATTTCATGATCCCGCCATTGTCGAAACGCCCATGACCCTGCCTCGCAGCGGGCTGTCCGGCGCGATCGCAGGCAGACATCCCAATGTTCTGACTCTAACGATTGCTTCCGTCATTCCGGGGCCTGCGCAGCAGGAACCCGGAATCTCATAGCCATCACCTCCAGATTCCGGGTTCGCGCAAAGTGGCGCGCCCCGGAATGACGGCGGTACGAAGCGTCAGGATCACAATACTAACTCACAATTGAAGTTGCACCGGCTCGCCACGGCGAAAGCATCGCCTCGCGCGTCGCCGAGCCGCGCGCGTTTCAAGATGCGCGGCCCCTTAGAGCGGGATGACTCTTGTTTGAGTCGGTCCGTCGGCTGGCCCGGTCCACCTCGCCCGGCTTGTGGCAGGGCTATCGCATATGACGACTGTCCAGAGCGGAGCCGATTCTTCGGCATCGTCATGGCCGGGCTTGTCCCGGCCATCCACGTCTTGCGAGCCGGCACGAAGTGAGACGTGGATGCCCGGCCCAAGGCCGGGCATGACGAGAGGAGAGAGCAAATCCCATATCGAACATCCTCATATGCGATCGCCCTGCCGCTTGCGGGGAGAGGTCGAATTCGCGGCAAGCGAATTCGGGTGAGGGGGGCTCACCGCGCGGTCGGCGTTTGTGGAAGCCAGCCCCTCACCCCAACCCTCTCAGGGCGAGCTTCGCCCGACCCCGCAAGCGGGGCGAGGGAGTGCACCTACCGAGCTGCGCCAGATCAACCTGATTTCATCATGCTCCAGGAGACCACGACGTGACCACGATTCCAGACATCAACAAGGCAACGGCATCAGCCGCAACCCGTCAGGCCAAAGCTGCCGCAGCCCCGCGCATAAAACTCTCGCCACATGGATTTTGCATCGACCATCCCGATCCCGAACTCGGCGAAAGGCTGATGGCTGACGCATTGGGGGTCGCAGATCCCGATGCGATGCATGGCATCCTCCGGCAATTGGTCAGGGCCAGCGTGAAGGGCGAGAGGTGTGATGAGGTCAAACTCGCCTTCATGATTGCGATGATCAAGAGCATCAAGCCGCGGGATTGCGTCGAGGCGATGCTGGTGGCTCAGATGGTGTCCGTTCACGTGATGGCGATGCGGTGTGCCCATCACCTCGCCAGCGCGGAAGACGCCGCTCAGCTGGACAGCGCCGGGCGCGCATTGGGCAGGCTGGCCCGGACGTTTCCGGCCCAAATCGAGGCGCTCAACCGCTATCGCAGCCATGGCGAACCCGCCATCACCGTGCAGAACGTGTCGGTCGGGGATGGCGGCAACGCCATTGTCGGCAACGTCACCCAGCATGCGCGCGTGATGGTCTCGGACAAACGCGCGGCCGCGGTGACGGCGGCGCCAGGAGTCTGACTCTAACGACTGTTTCTGTCATTCCGGGGCCTGCGCAGCAGGAACCCGGAATCTCGCAGCCATCACCTCTGGATTCCGGGTTCGCGCCAAGTGGCGCGCCCCGGAATGACGGCGGTACGAACACAACACTAGGGGTCCCGATGCCAGACGTTTCCGAACGGCAGCCCGCCCCCGTGGACGCCGAGCGGGAAGCGCAGGCATGAGCGATCACGTCCGCCTGACAGCCCCGATGCTGGCCAGCCCCCGCTGCGGCGCAAAAATCCGTTCCGGCGGCTCATGCCGCTCGCCGGCGGTGCGCGGCAAGAAGCGCTGCCGCATGCACGGCGGCGCGCCGGGCTCCGGGCCGCCAAGGGGCAATTGCAACGCGCGCAAGCACGGCCTGTTCACCAGGGCCGCGATCGCCGAGCGAAAGCAGGTCCAGGCCTTGCTGGGTGAGGCGCGGAAGTTGCTGCGGGGGATGAAGTGATTTGGTTTGGCAGGGCAACGCCAAGGCCGGTGGCCGCGCAGGATTTTGCAACCCGCTCATCGCCGGTCAAGCCCACGAGGTCGGCTCATTCACGACTCTCGTCATGTCCGGGTTTTGTTCCGAGCGGCTCGTGTTCCAACCAGAGCGGTCGCGGAATATGTCCGCTGAATGCGGTGAATCAGAAGCCACCGGCCGGCGCTCAGAACGACGCGAACAGCCCTAAACGGACGTTGGTCGGCTGCTGGTCGTCTTCAGTCACAGTCCGGGCGCCAACTCCACAACGTTGCGCGGGTGGCTGTGACGGAATTAGGGGCAGCTCCGGTGCGTCACACTGCCCCGCCGGTCCCCAACCTACCGCGACTTCGTGCCTTGGCGCTTTTTGGACGCCGGCCGCTACAGCGTGTGGAAGGGGTTGTCATGCCGGCATCCAAAAACCCGGTATTATGGGGCAAACGCCACCGGGGCCGCGCCATGAACCGGGGCGGTTATCCACTACCCACACATTCCAAGGTTGCCGCCCTTAGGCTAGGATACCCGAGGGGGAGCGGATGGTTTCGATTCAAGAGCGAGCGAACGCCTTTTTGGACGTGCTTGATCGTCCATTCCCAAAGACGATCCTTTGGCTTTGGGGAATCATCGCCGCTTGGGATACCTTTGTTTCCCAGTTCATCCCTCAGAGCACGTCAAAGGATTTCCCTAAAGCATATCAGGTCATGGCAATGACCTATGGGTGGTTCTCGCTACAAACATGGCTAGTGGTCGGCGCGATCTTGGTTGCATTGATATCCTTGGAGTGGGGAGCGCGCCATAGATGGAAGCTGGAGCTTGCGACGGGTGACCGCAGTCGGTGGTGTTCGACGAGGCCGAAAACCGCCTGCACGCGCAAAAGGGCATCCTGGCCTGGTGTTTCAACGCGGTGAGTTAGAGGGCGGCGCCCGCAAGAATTTCTGTC
>Ga0307516_10007382_pt1 | contig 12649 bp, 3 predicted proteins | sample 19_EM_MG_FD_203310 | JGI IMG/M metagenome (GOLD analysis project Ga0307516, IMG submission 203310) | Populus trichocarpa ectomycorrhiza microbial communities from riparian zone in the Pacific Northwest, United States - 19_EM | ecosystem: Host-associated > Plants > Roots > Unclassified | place... | reverse complement strand
CCCGTGCCGTTGCTCAGCACCGCGCCCATGCCGCCCACGCTGAGGCTGCCGTTGACGTTGGCCAAGCCGATGCGCAGATCCGTCACGCTCTGGCCGCCCACCGTGCGCGTCTCGCTGACGATGGCCAGCGCACCGCTCAAGCTGCCCAGCCCCGCCACGCTCAGCGTGCCGCTGCTGATCTGCACTTCCTGCAACCCATTGCCGTTGGCAAATGCCAGCGCCACCGTGCCGCCGCCCACGGCGATGCTGCGGTTCACAGCCTCGCCCATCGCGTTGATGCGCACCTCGGCGCTGGCGCTCAGACTCACGCCCGAGAAGCCTTGCAACTGCGCCGAGCCGCTGGCCACCAAGGCGTAGCCCGATGACCCGTCCGCACGCTGCGCCACCAGCAGGCTGAGGCTGGCCCCGCTGATGCCGACGCCGGCCCCCGCCACGCCCACGCTGGCGCTGACGTTGCTCATGCCCACCAGCAACTCGCCGCCGCTGCGGCTGACTGCGAAGTTGCCGTGCAGGCTGCCGAAGCCGGCTACTGCCAGGCTCACGTCAGCGCCGCTGAATGCCAGCTCACTGCCGCTGAAGGCCGCGCTCAGAGACCCGCTCAGCGACACCCCCGCCAAGCCACTGACGTTGGCGGTGCCGGTCAGGCTGCCGGTGCGCGTGCCATCGGCATGCAACACCAACTGCCCGCTGGCATCCTGCAGGCCGATGTAGGCACCCCCGCCGGCGAGGCTCACGTCCACACCGGCCGCGTCGATCTGCCAGGTGCGGCCGCTGCCGGTCTGGATCAACGTGATGCCGAAGTCGCCGGACAGCGACGCCGTGCCGATCTGCAGTGAACCGCTGACCGGCAACGTGAAGGTCTGGCCGGCAGCGCTCAAGGCCACGGCCGTGCTGTCGTTCAACTGGATGCTGCGGTCCGCGTGGCTCCAGTCGATCACCGCGGTGCCGGCGCCTTCCACCAGCTGGCCGGACCCATCCAGCGCCCGGTTGATGTCCAGCGAGGCGCTGCGCAGTTCGGCCAGCGCATAGCCCGCCACCGTGGCGCTGTCGAGCGTGGCCTGCGTGGTGAGCCAACGCCGCCCGGTGCCGCTGCCCACCCGCTCGGTGGCCAGCACCAGCGCCAGGTTCAGGCCCGCGAGCTGCACGCCCAGGTTGCTGCCCCCCGCGGACAACATGGCGCTCAGCCCCGAGCCGCCCAGCACCAATTGATCAGTCTGCACCGCCGTGCCGTCCGACAGCACCTGGCTCACGCCGCTGCGGCTTTCGATGAACACGTCGCCATCCACGCTCAACAGGCCGGCCACGCCAGCGGTAGCATGGCCGCGCACGCGCGTCTCGTTGGCCAGCAGGTTCACCTGGTACTCGCCGCTGGCGGTGGCCACGGTGGTGTTCACCGCCTCGTCGCCCATGCGGTTGTAGGCGATGCGCATGTCGGTGGCCGACAAGCTGATGCCGCTCACGCCCGTGAGCGCCACGCTGCCTTCGGCCTCCACCGCCACGCCCACGGCCTCGCTGCCATCGGCCTGCAAGGTGTGGCGCAGCAGCACCGCACCGCCGCCATGGCTGAGGGCCGCGCCCACGCCGCCGAGCGCCAGCGAACCGGCCACATCGTTGAGGCCAATGCGGATGTCGGTGACCTGGGTGCCGGCCTCGCTGCGCTGCGTGCTGATGAGCTTGAGCGACCCGCTCACCTGGCCCAGGCCGGCCACGGTGAGGGTACCGCTGGCGATGGTGAGTTCGGTCACCGCGCTGCTGTCCGCAAAGAGCACCTGCTGCGCCGGCGTGGACAAGCCGGTGCGCACCGCCTGGTCGATTGCCTCGCCCAGCGTGTTGATGCGCAGCTGCGCATCCGCCGTCAGGCTCACCGCGCCGCCAAAGCCGGTGAGCGACCCCGTGGCGGCTGCCACCAGCGCGTAGCCGGCCTGCCCCGCCGCATTCTTTTGCAGCACCAGGCCCAGGCTGCCGTTGGACAGCGTGACCCCCGCGCTGCTGCCGCCGATGAAGCCGGCCACGTTGGCCGCGCCGATGCGGATCTGCTCGTGCGCGGTCTCCACCACGCGCGTGAGCTGCAGTTCCAGCCGCGGCAGCGTGGCCCCCGCCAGCGCGCCGACGAAGCTGACGTCGTAGACCAGTGCCTCGCCGTCGCGGGCGATGACGCTGACGTCTTCCACGCGTACGTCGGGCAACTCGCCGAGCAGTTCGCCCAGCACGGTGGCGATCTCGGCGTCGCTGAGGTCGGCTACGTCGCGCGGTGCACTCCAGGTGCCGCCGGCAAAGCGCAGCGACAGAGAAGTGGGACGCTCGGCGTTGTCCATCGCCACATGCAAGGTCTGCACCGGCGACACCAGCACCGCACCCACGTCCAGCCCCGCCAGGGCGCCGCCGAAGACCAGCGTGAACTCGCCTGCTTGCGCCCCGGCGGTCACCTGCACATTGCCATCGCCCACCTGCGGCAAGGCTGCCAGCGCGGCTTGGATCTGCGTCGCCGTGGCCGCAGCGGGCAGCACGGCGCTCACGTCGGCGGCGCCATCCAGCGACACGCGGAACGGCCCCGCGCCATTCACCACCAAGCGCTGCGTCTCGCTCAGGGTGACCCCGGCACGCAGCACCGCCAGGGTCGCCTCGGGCGCCGCCACGGTGCTGGTGATGCGGCCGCGCATGACGTCGAAGTCCACGCCGGACACGTCGCCGCCAAAGCGGACTTGCCACACCTGGTGGCCGCCGCTTTCCAGCAGCTCCACCGTGAGGTCGGCGCCGGTGGCCGCGAAGCGCTGGCCCGTGCCATCCAGTGCCGCCAGCAGTGCGTTGCGCACGGCCGTGGCACTGGCGTTGAACGGCAGGTCCGCCGTGGTGTAGCGGTGGCCCGCATGGAGCACGCTCAGCTCGAAGGTGCCCGTGACGCGCTCGTCATACAAGTGGATGGTCTGCACCGCGCCACGGCCCATGCTGCCGTCGTTGCGGGTGAAGGTGACCAGCGACAAGCCACTGCCCGCAGTCTGCGTCTGCAGCGCAGCCACGTCCTGGTCAGCCAGCGTGCCGCCGAAGCGGATCACGTAGCGGGCATCCTGCAGGGTGGAGTCGGCGTCGTACGACACCGTCACGCTGCCGGCGCCCAGGGTGTTTTCCAAGGCCTGGCGGATGCGGGTGGCCTGGTCTTGCACGGCGAACCCCGCCGAGCCATTGCGCACCTGGCCCACGTTCACATGCAGCGCCGTCGAACTGACGTGCGCCTGCAGGGTGCCCATGTCGCGCCCGGCCAGCGATCCGCGGAAATCGACGAGGTAGTCGATGCGGTTGTGGCCGGTGTAGCCCGGCTCGTAGGTGACGCGCACATTGCCGCTGCCCAGCAGCGACTCCAGCACGCGCTGCATCTCGGCGGCGTGGAACGTGGGGTCGGCCGAGTAGCGCACCTTGGCCGTGGTCTTGCCGTCGAGGCTGAACCAGAACTGGCCCGAGGCCCGCGGGTCGGCTGTGAGCGTGACCACCTGGCGCTCGTTCACCGTGGTGGCGGTGGCAAGCACCGGAATGGCGGCGGTGGTCAAGTCGCCCAGCGAGAGCGTGAAGCTCTGCCCCGCCGCGCCGTTGCTGGCCAATGCCAGCACCTGCACCTCGCTGCGCGCCGGCAGCACGGCCAGGGTTTCTTCGATCACGCCCCAGTCGTCTTTGTCGGCCGGGTCGGCGGGCTGCTCCAGCCACAGGCCGGCGCCCGTGCTGGTGGTGGCCAGTGCAATGTTCCGGCCGGCCAAGGCGCCGATGAACTCGACCTCGAAGCCGCTGCTGCGCGTGCCGGTGACCTGCACATTGCCGTCACCCACGGCCGAGAGGCGGGCCAAGGCTTCCTGCAGGCGCGTGGCGAACACCTCGTCCGACACCGGCTGAGCCGTGTTGCCGTCACCATCCAGCGACGACGCGGTGACGGTCTGCCCGCCCAGGCTGAAGCGGTAGGTGCCTTCGCGCGTGAAGCTGCCGCCGGGCTCGGCCACGTCCAGCCGCAACCGGGTGGTCGTCGTCTGCCCGCCTTGCACACTCTCGGCACTGCTGCCGGTGCCGCCGGCATCGGCGTTGTGTTCGGCCACCACGGGCACCGAGTAGGCCGCAGGCTGCTTGACCAGCGCGAACTCGCCGGACAACTGGCCCAGGCCGCTGACCTGCACCTCCAGCGCACCAGCCAGCTCCAGCGACTCCCCGCTGAAGCGGGCCGCCAGCGTGCCGGTGGCGGAGAGGCCGCCGACGCCGCTGATGGCCCCGGTGCCGCTCAGTTCCCCGCTGCGCTGGCCGTTGGGGCCAAACAGCAAGGTGCCGGCGCCATTGACGAGGGTGGCGCTGGCATTGCCGGCTTGCAGGGTCACCTGCACGTCTGAGGCTTGCAGTTCCCAACTGCGGCTGCCGTCATTGGCGCGCAGCAGGCTCACCTGGTACTGGCCGGACACGCTGGCGCTGCCGATCTGCAGGCTGCCATCCACCGCCAGCCGGAACTGCGGGCCGGCGGCATCGAGCATCAGCGCGCGGCTGTCGGACAGCAGCACGCCGCGGGACGACTGCGACCAGTCGATCACGGCGCTGTTGGCCGCCATCAGGCGGTCGCCGGCGGAATCGGCCGCTGCCGCCAGGGCCCTGTTGAAGTCCAGCTCGGCGCTCTGCACGTCGGCCAGCGCAAAGCCGGCGATGCGGGCGCCACCCACCACGGCCTTGCCTGTCACCCAACGGCGCTGCGTACCGGTCTGCTCGGTGGCCAGCACCAGCGCCAGGTCCACGTCCGACAAGGACATGCCGGCGCCCGCGGCCTGCACGGAGGCACTCAGCCCCAGGCCGCCGATCAGCAGCGTATCCACCGTCACGTGGCTGGCGTCGCTCAAGGTCACGGCCTGGGCCGGTCGTGATTCGATGAACAACTCGCCATCGACCTCCAGCACGCCGGCGATCGCCGCATGCGCATGGCCGCGCAGCCGCGCCTCGTCGCGCAGCATGGCCAAGCCCACGCTGCCATCCACCGTGGCCACGGCGGTGTCCAGCGCGGCGCCAGTGCGGTTGACCGCCAGCTCCATGCGCGTGGCCGACAACGCCAGGCCATCGACCCCGGTGAGGCTGGCACTGCCTTCCACCTGCACCGCATAGCGCAGTTCGCCGCCGCTGCGGTACAGCAGCAGGCCGCCGCGCCCCCCCGTGAGCGTGGCGCCCGCGCCGCCCAGCGTGACGCTGGCGCTCAACTCGTCCACACCAATGGCCAGCCGCTGCTGGGCCGCGCTGCCACTGCCTACTGTGCTGGATTCAATACGCAAGCGGCCGGTGAGGCTGCCCAGGCCCGTGATCTGCAGGCTGCCCTGGTCGATGACCACGGCCATGCTGGGCCGCTCGTCCGCAAAGCTGAGCGCCACCTGCTGGCCACTGGCGAGTGTGATGGTTTCATCCACAGCGCGGCCGAGGTGGTTGATGGCCACGCGTGCCGTCGCGTCCAGGCTGGCGCCCGTGAGGCCCGTGAGTGCGGCATGGCCGGTCGCCATCAGCGCATAGCCGCCGCTGCCCACGGCATCGGCGCCCAGCAGCAGGGCAAGAGTGGCGTCACTCACGCTCACGCCACCCGAGGCCCCGCCGATGCTGGCGGACACCCCGCCCGCACCGATGAGCAGCCGCGGCCCATCGGCCGTGAGCTGCCGCGCCACCGACACCTGCCCCGCCAGGCTGCCAAAGCCGTCGATGGCGATGGCAGCACTGCCGGCCAGCGCCAGTTCCCCGTCGCTGCCAAAGCTTGCGGTGCCCTCGCCCGCCAGCGACAAGCCGGCCACGCCGCCCAGGCTGAACTGGCCCGACAAGCTGCCGCTGCGGCTGCGGTCCGCGTTCAGCCGCAGTTGCCCGCTGCCGCGCGTGAGGCTCACGAACGCCGGCCCGGCGGCCAGCAGCACCTGCACGTCAATGGCCCGCACGTCCCAGAACCCGCCCGTGCGGTCGTAGCTGAACTCCAGCTGCCCGGCAATGCGGTTCTCGCCCACCTGCAAGCTGCCGGACACCGGCAGCGTGAAGACCTCACCGACCTGGTCGAGCACGAAGCGCCGGCCACTGTCCAGCACGAAGCTGCGCGCGGCCGACCAATCGAGCGTGCTGCCTTCGGCCTGCGCCGCGGCACTCACCGCGCGGTTGAAGGCCCATTCGGCGCTCTCGACCTGGTCCAGCGCATAACCGCCCACCGTGAGCGACGGCATGCTGCCGCGCGTGGTGAGCCAGGAGCGCTCGCCGCCGACTTCGCGGGCATAGACCAGCGCCATCTCGCCGCCCGAGACCACGGCGTCCATGCCGCTGCCGGCAGACAAAGTGGCCGTGAGGCGCGAGCCCGACAGCGCATATTCGAGCAACTGCACCTCGCGGCCGTTGGACAGCAGCCGCGTGCTGCGAGTCACGTCCAGCACCAGGTCGCCGGCAAAACGCATCACGCCGCTGACCTGCGCGCTGAAGCGCCCGGCAATGCGCACCGTGTCCGCCGGCAGGTCGATCAGCAGCGCCGCGCCGGTGCTGGGCACCTCGCGCGACAGCACGGCATCGCCGCGGTTGAGCGTGACGCGCACGTCGGTGCCGGTGAGCGTCAGCGCCGAATCGACCACCACGCTGAGGTCCGCCTCGGCAGCAAGCGCCAGGCTGGAACTGGCCACCCCCGTGCCGGTGGCCGGCGTGGTGGTGCTCATGACAAGCGCCAGCCAGCCATCGCTGGCCGACAGGCGCGCCTCGCCCAGGGTCAGCTCTGCGTTGAGCGAGCGCACCCCCACCAGCAGTTCCTGCTGGACCGTGTCGACCCCTTGCACGCTGCGCGTGCCGAAGGCAAAGTCACCCCGCAGTTGCCCCAGCCCCGCCACCGTGAAGGTGGCATGGCGCGCCTCGAAGCGCTGCACACGCTCGGCGCTGCCAATCTGCAAGGCATACGAATGGCCGCCTTGCGTGAAGGACAAGTCCACCGCCTCGCCCAGCGTGCTGGCGACCACCCCCAGCGTGCCGCTGAAGCTGCTGCCCGCCGCCCCCTGCAGCACCCCCGTGCCACTGGCCCGCAGCGCATACCCGCCGCCAGGGGCCAGCACCATGGCCAGCTCACCACCGGTGAACGACAACGACGCCCCGCGCGCCGGGTCGCCCAGCCGCGCCGACACCTCGGTGGCCCCCACCCGCACGCGGCCTTGCGCATCGCGCGAGAGGCTGAACTGCCCGTCCAGCCCATCGCCGCCAGGCAGCACCAGGCTGCCGTGGCCGCTGAGATCAAACACCGGCGAACCGCTGCCAAAGGTGATGGAGCCCGTGAGGGTCTCCAGCGACCCCGTGAGTCCCCCCACCGACCAGGCCGCCGACGCGTCACGCGCCTCGATGCGCGCCTCCACCCCGCCCTGCCCCAGCGGCGCCACCGAGAGCCCCCAGGTGCCCGACAAGCGCAGGCCCGGCAGGTCCAGCGAGGCGTCGATCTGCAGGCCGCTCACAGCGACCGAGTTGGTCAAGGCGCCCAGCCAGCGGTCCACCGTGGCGCGCACCTCGGCCGTCTCGGCGAACGAGAAGTTGGTGAGGCCCGCCACCGGTGTGGCCACCAATTGCAGCCGGTCCGCCTGGTACACCGGCTTGAGGAACAAGCCATTGCCGGCATACAAACCGGTGTAGGACGTGAAGCTGCCGCTGCGTTCCTGCCACTTGAGGATGTCGAACACCTGGCCCGCCACGGGCCGGAAGTCGTCGATCAGCTCCAGCGCCAGCGTGCCGCCCAGCACCGCGCGGCCGCTGATGTCGATCTGGTCGTAGCCGTCCAGCCGGTCCACCTGGCCCAGGCCGGGCTGCAGCCCGCCGATCTCCATCTTCAGCGTGGCGCCGGCGCCCTGCTCGAAGCCCGTGACCGACAGCACACCCGGCGACGAGCCCGGCGCCACCACGCCGGCGTTCACCAGCGCCGTGCCCAGCGTGCCCGAGCCCACCAGCGACTGGCCCGACTGCAGGCTCAGCGCCCCCCCGCCCAAGGGCAAGGAGGCCGCATCCTGCGAGGTGCCGCCAGGCCCCAGCACGCGCAGCGGCTGGCCGGCCGGTGCCACGCTGGACGCCGGAGCCGACGCAGGCGATGGCTGCGCCGCCGAGGCCGAATCCTGGCCCACGTTGACACCGCTGTCAGTGCCGTGCAGGAGCGCCTGCGGGTCGACCACGGCCACATCCCCGGCCAGCAGGATGCGCTGTTCCAGGGTTTCCAGGCCGACACGGGTCACGTCCTGCGGCACAACCCGTGTGCCGCCTTCGAGGTTTTTCGAGATCATCACACTCCGCGACTACAAGCCGGAATGACCACGGCTCCGGCGGAGCGGTGGACCAGTGGAAGCTTCTCGTTGTTCGTCCCTGCGCAGCCCGATGCGTCACCGCTGCGCGCCCAGCCTGGGTGCTGGCGCTCGCGATCATCCGTCGTCGGGAGGCTGATCGCCGAGACGAATCGACACAAACCGGTGCTTTTTCACCCGCGGGCGACGTGGCGCCACACACCATGCGGACAGGGCCGCGTTTTGCCCGGCTACGCCACGCCGCCGCGATGCCTCACACGCCCTCGGGGCGGCCGTTCCGCGGCAAGGCGCTCAGGACAAGGCGCCGCTCACCGACACCGGCTCCTCATTGCGCGCCACGCACTCCTGCGCCGCCAGCGACTCGCAATAGGCCCGCCATTGCGGCCACCAGCGCTCGCTGCGGCCCAGTGGCGAGACGATGCGCTGGCCGTGGGCATCGACACCCCAGCCTTCTTCGCCGGCCGGGAGCATGGGCGCGATCTCGGCCAGCAGGCGCGCATCCAGCCACGGGTCCTGCGCGATCTCGCGCAGCAAGCGCTGGTCGAACACCTCCGGCAGGTAGCGGCGCAGGTGCGGATAGCCGCGCTCCTGATCGGTACGCGTCAGGCTGATGCGCACCGGCCTCGACTCCAGTTCGGCGGCCTCCAGGATCACCAGCCCATCAGGATTGGCCGCATAGAAGCGCTCGTACAGCAGCAGCAGCAGATCCAGCGGCAGGTACACCCGGCACCGCTCCGGCAGGCCCAGCCAGTGGGTCCACAGGTCGGGGCCCGGGAACTGCGGCAGGCTCCAGTGCTTCATGATCTGCGGCCCGCAGCCCAGGGCAATCGACTCGGTCGTGTTGCGACCGTACAGACAAAATGACCACATCCCCACGACCGCTCTCAGGGGGTGGGCACGGGGGATGCCGGATGCTGGATGTGCGTGCCGGCCCGAAAGGGCGTGGATGGCACGAGGGAACGCGGCCTGTAGGCGCCGGTGTGATCGCCAGGTACCCACTGCCTTGGGGCGGCCCGGCGGCAATTGCTGATGGCTGATGCCAAGTTTTCCTCCCGGCCTGCCAGGCACGCGCTCGTGGTGCGTGCAGGTGGCCCAACGATGTAGGGGTCCGGTGACAGCGGACCTGTTGCTTGTGGCCTTCGCGCGAAGGCATTTCATCAATCCGAATGCTTCGCAATGTACCGGGGACTGGGCGTGCGGAAAACTTCCTTTACAACTTCGTGATTTTTCGCTCGCACCTACGCAATGTCTTGCGAGTAAACCATCTTGCGCAGAATCTGCAGATGGTATTTAAGCCGGCCAAATCGACCACGACAATGCGCCCACCGCCGGCAATGCCTGCCGGCGGCGAATCTGTAGTCAACTCTCGAACCCAACCCTGGACAAGCCCGCATGAGCATCGCCCCCTACCTGCGTGAAATCGGCCGTGGCAAGGATGGCGCGCGGTCACTGACGCGCGAGCAAGCCAATGACCTGATGAACCAGGTGCTCACCGGCCGCGTGGGTGACGTGCAGTTGGGTGGCTTCGCGCTCGCGATGCGCATCAAGGGCGAATCGCCGCAGGAACTGGCGGGCTTTCTCGACGCCACCACGCCGCTGGGGCTGGCGCTGCAGGCGCCGCGCCACTGCGTGGTGCTGCCCTCGTACAACGGCGCCCGCAAGCTGCCCAACCTCACGCCGCTGCTGGCCGCCCTGCTGGCCCGCCAGGGCGTGGCGGTGCTGGTGCATGGGCCGCGCGCGGACGCCGGCCGTGTGGCCAGCGCCGAGGTGTTCACGGCGCTGGGCTGGGGGTTGGCGGAAACGGCCGAACAAGCCCAGGCACGCTGGGCCCGCCGCGAGCCGGTGTTCATGCCCATCGACGTGCTGCATGCACCGCTGGCGCGGCTGCTGGAACTGCGGCGCGTGCTGGGCCTGCGCAACTCCGGCCACACCCTGGCCAAGCTGCTGCCCGTATTCACCACGCACCAAGCCGTGCGGGTGGTGAACCACACCCATCCCGAGTACGCGCTGAGCCTGGCACACCTGCTGGAACTCACCCGCGCCGATGCCTTGCTGATGCGCGGCACCGAAGGCGAGCCGGTGGCCAATGCACGCCGCCTGCCACGCCTGGCCGCTTACCTGGGTGGCAGCTTGCGCGAAGACCTGTCGCTGCCGGCCCAGGAGGGTGTGCTGGAAACCCTGCCCGCCTTGCCGGACGACATCGATGCCAGCACCACGGCACGCTACATCGAGGACCTGCTGGCCGGCACCACCACCGTGCCAGCGCCCATCGTCCAGCAGGTGGCGTGCCTGCAGCAGATGCTGCAGGCACTGGCGGCCGCGGCGACTTGAATCCGTGAGGCTCGGGCGGTGGAGCCCGCCGTGCCGCCCCCAGGGCGGCTGAGAACCCGCCTGGCGGGTGGCATCAGTACCCTGGTGGCGGGTGCCCTCACTCAGCCGGCGCCGGGCCGCCCCAAGGCGGCTGAGGACCCGCTTGGCGGGTGGCACCAGTACCCTGGTGCCGGGTGCCTCATATTCAGGCGATGCTCACCCGCTCGTCCGCGAATGCACCGGCAAACTCCGTGATCTCTTCAAAGCGATCGACCACGCGGTCGGGCTGCAGTTCACCGGTGAGCGGCTCGCTCGCGTAGCCGTAGCGCACGGCCCATATCGTGATGCCGGCCGCGCGGGCCGTGCGCACGTCGATGGCCGAGTCGCCCACCAGCAGCGCGTCCTCGGCATCCACACCGAGCGCACCCAGGGCATGGCGCACCACGGCCGGGTCGGGCTTGCGCTCGGGCAAGGTGTCGCCGGTCACCATCACGTCGAAGAATTCGCTCAAACCATGGCGCACCAGCACGCGGTGCGCGAACTGGGCCTCCTTGTTGGTGAGCAGGCCCATGGGCACGCCCATGGCCGCCAGGCGCTTGAGCGTGTCCTGCACCTGCGGGTACACCTCGCTGCGGGTGCCGCAGCGGTCGAGGTAGTCGCGCTGGAACAGCGGCCAGACGCGCGGCAGCTCATGCTCGGGCAGGCCGGCATGCGCCAGCGCACGCCCCAGGGTGGCACGCGTGCCGTCGCCGATCCAACTGCGCGCCAGGGCCTCCGGCACGGGCGGGCGCTTGAGGCGGCGCAAGGTGTCGTTGATCGCGTCGGCGATCTCCGGGGCGGTATCGACAAGGGTGCCATCGAGGTCGAACAGGACACAGCGGATCATCGCGGGGTTCTCCTTGTGGGTTCAAGCCGCCACCGGCTGGGATGTGCTGGGTTGTGGCTACCAAGCTACCGGCGCCACCCGCCGTGCGGGGTCTCAGCCACCTTGGGGCGGCCCGGCACCAGCTGAGCGGGTACGCCAAGCATACCCAGGACTGCTCGCACTGCGGCAATAACCCCATCTGCGGTAAACCCGAAGTGGGTCATCAACTCAGGGCCCGGAGCCGATTCGCCGAAGCCGTGCATGCCCACGATGCGCCCCTGCAGCCCCACGTACTTGTACCAGGTGTCGGTGTGGCCGGCCTCCACCGCCACGGCTGGCAAATGGCCCGGCAGCACGGCCTCGCGCCAGGCCGCGGCCTGGCGGTCGAAGACCGTGGTGCTGGGCATGGACACCACGCGCACCGCCACGCCTTCGTCCGCCAGCTGCCGCTGGGCCGCCAGCGCGAGCTGCACCTCGGAGCCGGTGGCAATGAGCACGGCGCGCTCCACGCCCGGCCCCGCGGCGGGCCGCAGCACGTAGCCGCCGCGCGCGATGGCCTCGCGCTGCCCGGCCGCGGCCACCACCGGCAGGCTCTGGCGCGAGAGCACCAGCGCGCTGGGCCCGCTGCGGCGGCGGATCGCCATGGACCAGGCCACCGCGGTTTCGGCCGTGTCGGCCGGGCGCCAGACGTCCAGGTTGGGAATCAGGCGCAGGCTGGCCAAGTGCTCCACCGGCTGGTGCGTGGGCCCGTCTTCGCCCAGGCCGATGGAGTCGTGCGTGAAGACGTGGATGACGCGCTGCTTCATCAGCGCGGCCATGCGGATGGCGTTGCGGCTGTAGTCGCTGAAGGTGAGGAAGGTGCCGCCGTACGGCAGCAGGCCGCCGTGCAGGGCCATGCCGTTCATCATGGCGGCCATGCCGAACTCGCGCACGCCGTAGTGCAGGTAGTTGCCGGCAGCGTGCGGGCCGGCCTCCCTGCAGCCCTTGAAGTCGGTGAGGTTGGAGCCGGTCAGGTCGGCCGAGCCGCCCAGCAGCTCGGGCAGCAGCGGGGCCACCGCGTCCAGCACCTGCTGCGAGGCCTTGCGGGTGGCCACCGGCTTGGCCTGGGTGGCCAGGCGCGCGACCGCCTCGTCCAGGCGGGCTTCGACGTCGGCCGGCAAGTCGCGGTTCATGCGGCGCAGGAAGTCAGGCA
>Ga0307516_10007380_pt1 | contig 12654 bp, 17 predicted proteins | sample 19_EM_MG_FD_203310 | JGI IMG/M metagenome (GOLD analysis project Ga0307516, IMG submission 203310) | Populus trichocarpa ectomycorrhiza microbial communities from riparian zone in the Pacific Northwest, United States - 19_EM | ecosystem: Host-associated > Plants > Roots > Unclassified | place... | reverse complement strand
CGCCACCTCCGCTTGTCCCGGCACGGGTCCCAGACGGAGGTTCCTCGTCTTCATCCATCCTTTCATCGGGGTCTCGATCGCTCGGCGCGACCTCGAGCGAGTCCTGATCCATGACATCCATCATAACCGCCTCTTCTTCTTCGTACTCATCGTCTGTGGTGTCTTCGTAGAACCCGTTTGGCGGCTCTCCAACCCAATCGGACACCTCCCTGTTTTCCCTGGTCCCATCCTCGTTATCGATCTCCTCCGTTCCAAAGTCCCAGACATCCAAGACAGTGGCGTCCTGTCGGTTACTAGCAGCCACGCACCACCGGCCTTCGAATACCACTTGCCAGACACCCACGATCCCAGTGAGAAGATCGCGAACGACCGATCCGTCCCTTATGTCCCACATCTTGAGGGTACCGTCAGAACCACTGAGAACCTTGAACTCGTCATGTTGGAAACAGGTAATGGCACCGTTGTGAGCAGCCAGCGTGTGCTTCATTTCACCGGTGTCGGGGTCCCAGATACGTAGTGTCGAATCTGCGGCTGCGGAGACCAGATGTGAAGCGGATAATCCGAGCAGTCCGACAAGAGAAGTGTGTCCAGTTAGCATGAAACGTTCTGTTCCGGTATTGAGGTCCCAGACGCGGACGGTCCCGTCCATTGAACCAGAACAAGCGATATTCCTTGTAGGGTCGAGGACCACACTGTAAACTTAGCGCGGCCGTGGTGTAAGAATAGCGATGGGGTTTAATGGTATAAGAAAGGACAAACCTTTCTGGGTGTGGCCGGTAAGGATCCACTTGCATTCCCCGGTGATAATATCCCAGACGCGCACATGAGTATCATAACTCCCTGAGACAAGCGTTCGTCCTCGAGCGGCGAGGGCACGAACAGCATGTTCGTGGCCCTCCAAATGAAGTTTGTGGTAAGGGTTCTCGTCCACGTCCTCCTAACAGGCGCAGTGTGAGGCGGTGCAACGGTGCGCAGCTGAGAATCTATCCATACCTCTGCAGGATCGACCTCGTCCTCGCCGTTCCCGAAACATCTGTACTCATCTTCATCTGGTCTTGGGAGCAACCAGACGCGGAGAGTGTGGTCACGGCTACCGGTCACGATCATCGGTCGCTTGGGCCACTTCTCTCGGCGGATCACACCGTCTTCCCCTGTTGTTTCGACCCATTCCGGTTTGACAATAGCAAGACATCGAACGGTGCTTGTGTGACCGCCGAAAACGTGTGTGCAACGGCCGGTGTTGAGATCCCAAATACGAACGGTTCGATCCGTCGAACCGCTGACAAGAACGTCCTTCGTTGCGGATAATGCCCACACTCCCCCTTCGTGTCCATCTAAGGACATTGTCAGCTGGCCCGTGTGGGGGGAATAGACGTGGATGGAGTGATCATCGGATGCCGAGATAATACGTTCGTGGGAGAAAATGAGACAGGTGACGACAGCACGTCCGTGCGCGGGGAAGGAGACGTGTTTAGGGTTGAGGTTGTTGATCCATTTTGTTCGGGTAAGGTGGCGTGACTTGAACAGAATTTTGTATGGATGAGGACCAGGTAGTGAATTCGGGGCTGGGGGACCGGTTCGCCGTCGCCTCGTGAATAGTTCTCTGGAGAACGCCCGTTCAGAGTCCCCTCCAAACCAGATTTTGGTGCTTTTCAACAGATCTCTCCACAGGACATGGTCAGAATCGATGATGTTCCGCCAGGCCTTGCAAACGCGAGAGGCCCGGGCGAGAGTGGTGAAAGGGAGGAAACTCAGTATGTGAGAGGTGAGTTCTGCGGGGAGTAGCGTTAGGAAGTCCCTGGACATGGTAGGGGTGAGCACCGAGTGGATAGTCCTGATAACCGAGAGCGGAGAGTTCCTTAGGAAGGTTAAAAGTACGTGTGTTTGTAATTGAGGGGGGAGAGCGGAGAAGTGAGAGAGCATGGAGGGTAAAGCGAGGAGGGTCGTGAGCGCCAGGTCTGGTTGGATTGGGACTTGAGGTTGAGGAGATGATGCGCCACTTGGGGGTGCGGATGGCCAAATGTTGAGAGTCTGTGGCGATGGAGAACCGCCTGGAGACGGCAAAGGTGATGGTGGTGCAGCCGGCGGCATAGATATCGGAGGCAATGGCGTGGCTTTCGACTTCTTCCGGGGAGGGGTGAGAGTGAAGTCGGTGGTATTCTCGACGCCCTCCATCGAGTGTTCGTTCACGAACGCTCGTTTTCTTCCGTAGCGTTCTACCGCGTCAGCGAGACCGATAATCTTCGGGGCATCCGTGTCTTGATCTCGCCGCAGCATCCTCCACCCACGGCCACCGATGACTTCCTCCTTCGGGTCTGATTCTAAATCGGATTCATCGTGTCGGTAGGTGGCCTGGGTTCCACCCGGGAGTTCCAGAGGAAATGCGCGTAACGAGTCGGGAAATTCTGCGTGGAGGAGCGGGTAGTCTTTTGGATTCGAGGGGATGACGGGCGGGGGGAGAGGCGGAAGTGTGATTGGGGCGTAAGTGGTGGTCGTGGTCGTGGTCGTAACAACACTGTGGACGATTGGGTCAAAAAGAAAGATTTTGCAGGATGGGCAACTCACGTCGTGGTGTTTACAGAGGGGGCGAGGTGGAGAACTGGTCGGTGGCCGGACGCCATTGTAGCAGACGACAAAGGAGAGGAACCTCGACTTAGACTGACCCTGGAATAAGGTGAGGGGACGGAGAGTGACACGTGACACTATGTCACGGTAACGGTCGTGACCGAGGCTGTGATTATTTAATTATTTAATTATTTTACTGCGATTGATATATCCTGGTAACTGGTACTATAACTCTGGGCGTCCGCTACCATGTATCCCTCACGTCCTGGCGGTCCCTCTCGAGCCATGCAACCCCCCCAGCAGATCGACCCGTCTCTCGCAAACCAGCAGGGCCAGGGCTTCTACCCTTATCCGCCGGCCGGCTCGTTCATCCAAGGATTATCATCTCCATCCGGGTCGGAATCCGTGGGCACCCCGTCCGACACCTCGTTCAGCCTCAAACGATCCTCCTCGGTCGTCGGAAACAGCGAGGGGGGCGGCGCCAGCAACAAACGACCTCGCAAAGATGAGAGTGGAGACCAGTTGGGCGAGAAGGGACAGAAAACAAAGTCGACGCGAGGGTCTAGGTCCGTCTTACCTGTCCAATCCCACCCCGCACTAGCTCCCGGTATTGACGATCCTTTTTTCGTGCATTATCCAGGGCGTGTACAAATTGTCGTCGCCTCAAGATGAAGTGCGTCGGCGCCGAACAAGGAACCCCTTGTAAACGCTGTCAATCGGGCAACCATGAGTGCATCTTCGAGGAATCTAACCGCGGCAAGCGGTCGAACAAGTAGGCCATCTCCTGCGAAATGTACCCCACGATTGATAATTATCACAGTCCCAGAAAGCACGAGGTCCTGGCACGCTCTATGCGCAAGATTGAACGCACCCTTGACACCGTTCTCCGCTCTCTCGGAAACCCCAGCACTGTATCTGCGATGCTCTCGCGCTCCCCATCACCCGTCGGAATCAGTGCCAGAGACGCCGCGATGACTTCCCAACAAATAATTGGAACCCGCGAGCTGATGGATTCTGACGACGGCTCTCCCCCTCAGTCTCCGCAAGAGCCGGCCGCACAAGGAGGCTCTCCCAAGCTTCACTCCCTTCCAAACGACACCTTGAATCCCCTCGGGTTACTCGCAGAGACAAGTTTGGCGACGCGAAAATCCAACGCCGAGCACCATGGCACCTTGTATCCGCGACCCTTTGACGAGACCGGCGCCGCCAAAGTCGGTGTTGCGAGTGAAGTGTATTTCAAACCTGGTCAGTCCCCCGACCCCGAACCCACAGGTCGTGCTCAGCAGAGTCATCAAGGTCCAATCAATATCCTACCCCTCCGGAGGCTGTACATCGAAAACCGCGTACAGCCCGAAATGCTGAACTTCACGAGTACCGAAGACGTTCTGGCGTTGTTTACCATGTACGCCTATACTATTCTTCTCTATCCATCTCGGCTGTGTTGATGATGATTCGTCCTTTCTCAAGCTATTTCGATCACATGAATGTCAGCTGTTGTCCACTGCCCCCGATAAACGCCCATTTTGACCCATCCACTGATTCGACTCACTCAGGGACATTCGAAGCTCCTCGATCGCGAGTTCCACACCCCTTCACTCGTTTGTTCGCGCTCCCCATTCTTGCTGACGACCAGTTAGTCCCGGTGCTTCAGATCGATTCCTTACCTTTCACTCACGCTACCCCTAGTCTGCGCCATCGCTGCAAAGTTTTACACAGAAAAACCGGACCTACATGCCAAGCTCACCGATATCTCTAAGAAGCTCGCGTTCAGCGTCCCAATGCATGGCTACAAGTCGCTCGAGATCGTGCAGGCGTACCTCCTACTCAGTCTGTACGGAAGCGGTGCCGTAGAACGTTACGAACAGGACCGCACGTGGATGCTTCTTGGCATGGCCATCAGGTAACCTTCTCCGTGTAACGCAGAGCCTCCTATTGCTCACAATAGAGGGACACAACAGGATGGCAACCGACCTGAATATCCACCGCAAGTCGAAATTCTCGGACAGCAACTCGGAGGAAGACCGGGCAAGAAACTTCGAAATTCACAACCGTGAGCGAACTTGGCTCGTATGCTATGCTTTAGATCGCAGCATTAGCGCGCAGATGGGAAAACCCTATGGAATCCGAGAGGAGTGAGTTTCCCTCGTTGCCTTCTATTTTTGAATACCGGCCACCATCACTTCCCGGTTAGCCACGCGCGCGAACTCGGTGCTGATCAAATACCGGGCCTCGGCTTTTGTCTTTTCCCCTTCACACAGTTACATCATTCGGAATGCGAAGAAATGGTGCAAGACCAAGATGGCCATCCCCGAAGATACTGCGATTACAGCCTACGTGGTAAGTTTATTTAACGTTCCGTCCGCCCGGTCAGGCGCTGACGCTGAGATTCTCCTTCCCTCATAGGAGTATCAAAGAATCATGTCTCGTTGCATGGATCTCCTCTATTCTGGTACCACCTCGCCGTCAGGGCTCCAAATGGACTGTGACTACCTGACGGTCATTCAAAATGTCGAGTCTCAGCTGATAGGGTGGTACGAGGAGTGGCTACCGGTTGTTGTTGCCCACGCGGACGAGTATATCGCGCTGAACGGGAAATTTTTCCTGCATTACGGGATGCTGGTCATCAACTCCTTTGGACTCCAAGATGCGATGGAGAGGAATCCCGTGAACATCGGGAACTTCTTCGGAAGGGTGCACAAGAGCGCCGTCGCATGCATTAGCGTGATGAAGGATAATTGGGGCCCCAAGGGATACTTGAAGTACTCCCCAGACTCGGTCTTCGTCCAAGGATCGTACGCGGTTTTGACCCTGCTTAAGGTATGCAGTAGTGCTCAGGCGTTCTCGTTTGTGCTCGATTCCTGACTGATCTTTGTTTTAGCTCCTGCGGCCGGAACTCAAGTCGTTTGTAGATGAAGAGAAGACAATTAGACTGGTGAGGGAGTTGGCTGACACTTTGGAAAATGTGGCCGTCGGTCCTCTCCACACCCCAAGATTATACTCGACCTTCTTGAAGGCTGTCATTGCCACCAAGACTGGAGCCACCGTAAACGGGGAGAGGGAAGGCTTCGAAAACGTAGAGCCAACTGAACCTCCTACCTCCCCGTCGATCCACACCTCCCCCTCGACGTCGATTCAGTCACCTCCTCTCCAACACCAACCGCAGGCTAGCACTCAGTTGGAGATGATCTCTCCCAATCCTACTGTTGGGGAACTCACTCCGTCTATTCCTGTACCCCCAACTACGAATGGCTTTTTCTCGAATTACGATTTCTACTTCCAGAACGATGGGGAAATGGGCACCGCTGTGGACATCTCGACTTTCCCGCCCACCATGGCAGATCACGACCAATCCTGGTCTTCGCTTTCGGTTGACAACATCTTCCCCCATACGTTTTGGGATAATGTTCTCGTTCCTGGTACGTCCGACCCGATCCCGGTATTGCTGCACGTCCTTGGATGCTTACAGGTATGTGATGCTCCTAGGTACCTCTGGTTCGCCGGCCGGTCTCAGTGGCGGCTTTGCGTACGGCGCCGGTGTTAGCGGGTTAATCACCCCCGGATACGGGATGTCTCCCACTCATTCTGGGGTGAGCACTCCACACCATGTCGGTATGCCAACTTCCGCCGACCATATGATGCAGCCGCACCCCCACCACCAGATGGGCCTCGATCCCAGGCAACAAGATATCCGATGCTGAGCTCAGGCCCCCCGCCCAACGAAAACGCTCTACGGGTGCCCTGTTGCGGTTAGGGTCGACCCCTTGTGGTGTCAGAAGATCTCCCCCCGCCTGGATGTAAGATTCCCTCGTATGTCGGACGGCTGAAAACCTCGAACGGTTTCACTTCTCACGAAATCTGCTATTGTCTTATTTGTCCGAGCTTCTCGCCTTTGTCCAATTATAATGGTTGTGGATGAGTAGGTTACGAGTGTGCACTGCTTATTTTTCCGTTTCTCATGTCCACGATCCCCCTCTAACCATTTTTGTTTCTAAAGTGATTCTATCTGTGCCCTGTGTTCTTATTCTCCTTTACTTAACTGACCATGAAATGTAGACGGTCACGCCGGTTGAACGAACCCCAATCGAAATTAGGTGACGATCCGAAGAGTTTGTTGCATCACACCGAGCGGTCCTACGAGACAGAACCACTACACCCCTGGTGGCCCCGCTGTTGTGGTGGTCGGGGTCCCCGTACGAGATGGTTTCGCACTCCCTTTCAGACTTGCTGGTTGCGATTGTTCGACGTACTCAAACTTCCTCGAGTCGAGTGTCAACGTGACTGGTCCCTGAGGCGAGGAAGATCATTCCGGAGAACCATCGCGTCCGGGACATCGATGTCCGTCACGTACCTCGTTTGTGAGGCTGACGTTCATCATAGCGCCAAACCTCCCATCTGTTCTGATCCGTTGAGATACCTAGCTGTTTTTTCGAACGTGCGAATGGACCGACCTTTGATCTTTTCAGGCTTGTAGAGCTTTCCCATGCGCTCCAAAAAGAGCGCATACATCTCTTTCGACCTTTCCGACCCCTACACGATAAAACCGCATAAGAGGTGCAGGAAGGCTTTTAGAACGGAGTGAGTGTGTTACCATAGCGCGGTGGAAGTCCGGTTTGTTGCCTTTATACGTATTCGCGAAGAGCGTGAACTGGGAAATGCAGAGGACATCGCCCCCGATATCTTTCACGCTTTGCTTCCACATTGAGCCCGTTGTTGGGTCGTCGAACACTCGGATTTGGAGACTGTATGGCGGTGAGCTGCGTGGGCACAGCACCAGGCAATGTTCCGGCGTACATTTTGTTCGTCAAGGCTTCGAGGTCGGCCGTGGTATCATCTGCGCTGTCGACGTGTGTCAGAGGGTGCTATCGTCGTAGGATAAAGGGGTGGAGAGGTACTGACCTGCTCCTATGCCCACCAAGACCATCAAGCCCTTGGAGATCTCGGAGACGACCTCGCCGTCCACTGTTTGTGATGGATCCGTGATCGATCGTCAACGGTAGTGCTAGGTTGAACGTACCGGTCACCGAAGCAGATGCTACCCGCTGCAGAACGGCACGCATAAGCCAGAGTCGAGGCTGCGATGAAGCCGAAGGAACGCTGGTGAATGGCTGGCGGACAAACCGATCGACTGCTGAGCGAGGGATTGGCGCTAATGATCGGGCACACGCCTTCACGTCGTTCCTTCCTCCACCAAACCGGACCCCTGGATCCGTGATGAGCTGCGATCAATCCAAAGGTGAACCAAGTCCGAAGGAGCTCGAAAAGAGGATCAAGGAATACCTACTCACGGCCATCCGCGCCCTCCACCCCCTCCAACTGGATGTTTCGCTCTATCATATCCAGAGCGAAAACGCCTGCCGCGACCCGTTTGGTGGAAGCGACCTCGATGTCGTTTACGCTCTGTATGAGCAGGGGGCGAATGAGTGTCGGAGGTTGTGGATGAAACTCCGAGCTTTGTCCGAGAAACAAGCTTCCCTGACAAAATCAACTGGTGGCTCCCCTCCATCCGGATCTCGCTTGGGCTTGGAGAGGTCGTCTTCCCCATTGGAATATCAGTCGGCCCTTGATGAAGATGAGTCGGCTGAAACCCGAAGGGACCGCCAGGTTACACCCATGGACGTTGATCCGGTGGAGGCGGAACCAGATGTTCCGCGCCCGCTGGTATCCACGGCCAACCCGCTTCCTGCCAAAACAAAACCCAAGGTGCGCCTAGTCCACCCGGAATCAAGCCACTGCTGGTATCATTATCCTCCTAGAATAGCGACAGACCCGCCCTGCAGGGTATCATTGTCACCCCGAGCGGTCCCACTCGATGTCGACTCGCCCCAATTCCAAAGGGTGCGAAGTTGTCAGTTGAGACGACGCGCATCCCGGTTCCTCAAAAGCCCTTTATTTTTCATATCCCCAAAAAATCTGTCATGAACGGTATGTGAGCCCCCACCGAACCAATCGGGAATTCTAACGGATTCAAGGGATAGATTCAGAAAGGCGCCCTCTAAACCGCACGAAGCGCGACCAGCAGAGTACCCACCCACCCCAGGATGCTTCTCACCCTTCCTCGCAGGTAACTACCGCTTTTCACAGTGGATTCCCACCACCTCAGCAGATTGTTAGTCCAGCGACCAGCAAGCAGGACCCTCTACCACTAAAACATCGCTGTCAGTGTCTCCCAGGAGAGATTATGTACGCCACTTCCTGTTCCATATTTCTTGATTATCACCTCTCAACCCCATCACAGTCATCCGCCAAGGGGTACTGGGAACCCCACAGGGCTCTCCGGCCTAGCGATTTCCGTATGGACGAAGACCGCCTCTTCAATAGCCTTGACTGCCTTGGACCTCCATTTCCTGTCGACACATCAAGCATTACCCACAACAATATCCCGGCGGCCCGAGGCAATCTCAGTGCTATTTACGGAGGTAGTCGCTACCTTCTCACCCCAGATATTTCCGCCAGAAGGCTCGCAAAGCACGGATTCAATCATTGGATGATTCCGAATATGGAGTCCCATCCCTACCTTCCGCCGCGACCAGGGTGGCCGGGCCTCATGCTCCGATCAGACGACGGACATGAAGAGTGGCAACACAAAGTGAACGAATTCCGAGTGGTTGTTGAGCGCGAGTCCCAGTTCTTTGATTATATTGGTCAATATGAGATGGTGAGGTTGGGTGAGATCACAGTGGACGAATGGAAACAACAATCAGCCGAGGTATCTATATCAGCGCACACTGGGTCTGTTCTAAACGTTTAATGGCACGTCCAAGGTTAGGAACAATTGGACCCAAGTCCTCGGAGGTGGATCTTTGTGGTATGAAGCCGCCGCCCGCACTGCCCTCAGAAAGACACTGGGGAGGGAGCCATCAAGCAATGATCTTAGAGCGTTGCCCAAAGGGATCTATTCGGCACTTTCTAAGGAACTCGGGGATGATATCAACAAAGCATTTTGTGAAGGGGAGGAGGTGCGTTTTGTGTGTTCCCCCCCAGTCATAAGTCTGATGCCCACCCTCGTCTCAGGTCATCGCAGTCTGGGGGATGAAATGCGTGGGCTACGAGTTTGACTTCGAAAAGCACCTTGCCCGTTCACTCAAAGCAATCAAACCTTCACCATCGGGATCAGCAAAGAAGCGCAAGGCTCTCACCGGGAACGACAACGACGAAGACGCTGTGAGCGAGGGCGGAGATGAAGAGAATGGTGAAGACTCTGAATTGGATGATACCCCTTCCAAGCGCCAACGAATCGCAAAGGGCAAGGCAAAACTCATCAAATATGATTGGTCCGACGTCATGGTTCACAATGACAGTGAGGACAAGGATTACGCGCCGGGATGATTCCCTCATTTCACCTGCTCTTACCTCCTTCCGGTTGTTTGTGGTGGATTTACACGTCACGTTTTACCCTAACCTACTTTTTGTCATACATGCAACGCGTTGCTCCGAGTCGCCATCTTTTGAAGCGCTGCTGATCCTCCCCGCCTGGTGGCGTCGATCTGGTTTGTGTCCTTGTCAATGCCCATCAACCCGCGACCGTCCTAGAATTGCAAGACAGGAACCTACGCATAACTGGCGCGGTAACTACCGGGCATAGTAGCCAACGACTCGAACAGATTGGGCCTGGCAAATATCTCGAGTCCCTGGCCGCCCCCACGCCAATAACCGGAAACGCCTCTGCGCCACATGGACAGCGACACCTGGGACAGAAGACCTGGGGTCAGTCCGACCAGTGTCCGGCATACCTCGTAAGTTTCTTCCCCTCCAATCACCCCCCCATTATGCAATCTGAGAGCGATCGCTGTGCGGGTTACGGTACCCCCTTGGCGAACGCGCATGGAACCCCCTTCCTACTATGGGCAATCGTCCCAGGACCGCGTGATGTCGCTCGCGGCTGTTCGGTCACGGGAAGAGGATAAACTACGAGGGGAAAACAAAGTCCGTCGCTGAAAGGGATCCCGAAGAGGAAGCGATGGCACAAGCACGTTGAAATGGGTTGGGGCACACCAGTTTCTTTGCTTACTCCGGGTTATGTCCTTCCGATACTTATAATAAGGGCGTTAACAGCCTGTTACATCAGCGCGTCGTCCAGCGCTTGTGCTTGTGTTTTGGTGTCAGGTACTAGCGAGCTTGCATCGGGAAGTCATGTCCAGGCCTCTCTCGACCCCGGAGCCGCGACAACCAGCCGATCCCCTGTGAACCGCCGTCGGGATAGCCGCGACATTGTTGATACCGGGTTGGTCGTGGGAGTACAACGGGACTTACCAGAACGGAGCGGCGCCTCTAGGCTCTAGCGCTCCGGATCCAGGTACGTATCCCCCATCAGTGATACATCGTGTTTCACTATTGAACGAGGCTCGCGTGGTGGCCAACCGTTTCTCTTTCGGCCTGAACGAGGGACGAAATACCCAGCTCACGCGTTACCGGTCGCATGATTTTTTGGGGACCACGACAATCTTCCGTCTACATGATAGTATCATCAGGTGGCCTACCGATCCCGAGACGAGCAACGAGTTCAGTGGTTGGTATTCTCTGGGTCGTGATTTGAAGGTAAGCCGCAATCGGCTTCCATCTCGACGGCAATCATGATATGGTGCCATTGTAAATGCGGCGCGGGGACGGCTAATGAGGGCCCAATATGGTCCTCTCCGCAGATCACCGGGCTGTGTCCCATGCCCCGACCACGACCGTAAGGTCCAAGGGTGGACTTACCTCTGACCCACGCCGTACCACGTGCCGGATCCCTGGAATGTTATGTGCGGTTGTCCGCCAGAGGTGGGATTTCTTAGCCCGGAGAACAGCACGCTCAGGGACTTCGAAAGTGGAGATAAGCAGGGGGGATCTCCGGGAGACGCGAATCAAACTGCCCGAGCAGATTGGCGCCCAGGGCGAGGTTTTCGCGGCGATTAGCCCCGAGGGCTTTTGTTAAAGATGTCCCATGGTTGGTGGGTGAGGGAGGTCTCTCCCGTGTCCTTCATGTCTTCCGGTCTATTGCAGGAGCTCATCGATCTTGGGAACGCGCTGTGAGCGTCCTCTCGTTATCTCATGAGCTTTCCCTAACCTTCGGGCCCCAAAACTCCCAGAGACGCACTACGGGTAGGCATCAATGTTCATCGTTCGTGTGGCTCGGAGTGAGGAACTGTGACCAGTATTATAACGTTGGAGTCATCGCCCTCTTTTTCTACGACTATCTGTTGACGCTGGGAGATGAGGTAAGGCACTCCATTGGTGTTCACCCTCGCTAGACTTATCTCTTTGAAAGGTCAAGTACGCTTGGACTGGGAAGAAATCATGGGGTACGCAGAAGCCAGATCCGCGTTACGGAACCCGCTGACAATAATATAGTTTTCGTGCTCTTCATTCTGGTACGCCCTCTGCAACAAACACCTTCCACTCTGAACGGGGAATCCAGAACAGGTATTTACCAATGGTGTACCTGTCCTGGGTGTTGGTTGGTAAGTGGGACCGCTGCCCCCTTCTGGCGTACGAGGTTGACCTTCACCTATCGCAGTGACTCAGCTCCCACCAATGACACAACGGGTGAGCGATATTGTCAATCGGTACATTTTGTTTGACGGATTTATCGGCGGAACGGGCCCTAGGCGTATGATCATATTCCGATGCCTCCAACCACGAGGTTTCTAACATGTCATGTACAGATGCGATAACACTGCGTGGATTCCTATCCTTGCGCTTCTGTTCAGTACCCTATTCGCTCAAACCGCCCTGACCTTGAGGTCCGTTCCTTCTGATTCTGGACGGTTGCGTGCTGGTAGTGATTGAATGAAACAGGATATACGCCGTTTCGGGAAAGAATCGCATGATCGCCGCGTGCTTTAGTGTGATAGCGACATCGCAGCTGGGTATGGGAATATACTTAACTGCGTCTTCAGCAGCGGAAGGAGGTGAGCCTCTGACCGAGTGGTACTCGTGATTTGTGCTTATTCGTTTGTCCCCCCAGCGGTACCGATCATACAAATCCCGCTCGCAACTTATCAATTGTGCGTTTTCAAGCAACATGTGCCTCTGGAAATGGGATATACCACTTTGGCATTATTTTACGGTACGATGAACCCCTATTCTTTTTGTCCGGCGGGAGAGGGC
>Ga0307516_10007379_pt1 | contig 12654 bp, 10 predicted proteins | sample 19_EM_MG_FD_203310 | JGI IMG/M metagenome (GOLD analysis project Ga0307516, IMG submission 203310) | Populus trichocarpa ectomycorrhiza microbial communities from riparian zone in the Pacific Northwest, United States - 19_EM | ecosystem: Host-associated > Plants > Roots > Unclassified | place... | reverse complement strand
GCAGTCCGTCCAGTCCTCACTGAAAAATATCTACGGGACGGCCGTCCTTAGACTGCCAGGACTAGCGGCCGTAGTCCAGTCCCGGGCAGGCCTCAAGACGGACGGGACGGACGACTGCGAGGCCTGGGGAGAGTCAGGCGATGGAACGGGAGATAGAGACGGCGATTAATGAATGCCTGAAGTTACTATTGGAGGGAGTGGTAGAACAGCATACATTTTCTGTTGTCATCTCTTCTACCGGTTTCTTTTGATTCAACTCTATACTACTACTGTGGCGCAATCATATTTGAACAGGATAGGCCAGAGGGGGTGGGGGTAGTTAATACCATAATGAGCCGCTGGTCATGGGCGGGGACAAGAGAAGAGAGGAAATAACAGACGCTTTTATCGTCAGACAAGGCAAGACAAGATCCGACAAAACATGACTAACAAGTTATTCTATGAGGAAGTAAAACAAGAGGAGAAACAGAAGAAGACTGGGCTGTAACAAGACTAGTAACCATTGTGCCAATAAGGCTGGATTAAAATTTTGTACAACACAAGGGGCATAAACAACCAACTTCACTATGCGGGCCAGCTTGGTTCGGAGGGAAATTATTCGGAAGGGATGTGTCGGCGCTGTCCGGAATGCGGGAGGAAGCAACGTGGGACGAAGCAATGTGGGACGAGGGGCAGGAATGCGGGAAGATTATGGATGTCATTGACAGGGGGCGACAGATATCCTTTTAAGGAGCCATATTGTCACCTTTCTCTCTCTTTTCTTTCTCTTTTCTTCGACTAGAGAAGCGTCTGTTTTCCTCCCTAGTCCTCGTCATCCTCTCCCGCCCCCGCCCACCGCCGCGAGCGTGGTCTCCTCACCCGTTCTATGTCAGTGAGCCCTGTGTGCACGCCCATTCTCCGTCCGTGAGCCGCCGTCTGCTCGTCCGTCTTCCGTCCGGGATTGCTGTCTGCTAACCCGTTCTCAGAGAGCGCCGTCTGCCCACCCATTCTATCTCAGTGAGTGTTGTCTGCTCACCTTCCTTCTCTCAGTGAACGCCGTCTGCTTACCTGTTCTCTGTGAGCGGCGTCTGCTCACCCGTCCTCTATCCGTGAGCGCCGTCTGCTCACCCGTTTTCTGTCTGTGAGTGCCATCCGCTCAGCCGTTCTCTGTCCGTGAGCACCGTCAGCACCTCCGTTTTCTGTCCGTGAGCGCCGTCTGCTCGCTGGTTTCTCGTACTATCCCTCGTATCTGTTTTCAGTGCTTGCACTTCTTAATCCGTATGTTCGATGGTTGCCCGGTGGCCACTCACAATGTTCTGTGGACGCTACGAATATCATAGAATTCTAAGCGAAAATAAACCTCCAACCTTAATGTGTTATCTATGGAATTGCCTTTTTCCTCTTCTACAAAGGTTTCACGTGCCGAAAGGTATAGCGTTTGTTATCCTGTCTGACCGGCAGTCCACACGTCACCACCTCAATTACATAGCACATTCACCCACTCATCCCCTCACAGCAGTTTCCTCTCGTAACTCATTGCGACGCCTGCCGATTAGCTACCTGAACCCCTTCCCACCTTTCCTCCTCACAAGTCTTTACTCAAAATTACCCTATCAATCTCCAGACAGCTCTACACCACAGCCAATACGCTCTAATGTCTGAGTCTCAACGATTACCTCAAAATGTGCCACCGCATCTTACGGATGAATTCCTTACTTGGTTTGCTGCCCGGGAGCCGCAGACTCAATCTGGTGCCAGAACAATACCCATTACCATCTCCCTGCCTCCGGTTTTTGTGATTTTCGCTAACTTTTGGCGTCCGAGCTAGGTGCAGGCACCACTCCTCCTGTCTCCACACAGAAATCTGTTCAGATATCAAATATGATCGATCAGGAACTCGCTTCTGCACCTGTAGGTTCGGCCATCCAAAACGCTACCGCTATCCTCTCAAGCTGTCAATCCCCTGTGCGCCCCCACAAATCCGCAAACATAGAGGCTACAGATTCAAACTTTGATCTCGCGACCAGCCACCGTGCACCACCCTTGAAAAATCCTGCCACTCAGAACGATCAGAAAGGTCCAAATCTCCGAGTGAACTTGAACCGAGCAAGGGGTATCGATCCTACAGACAGGCGTTCAGGTCAGGCCCGTCGGAAGGAAGTCTCCATGTACTGTCAAACGCACTATGGCTTTACGCTTGATACCCCTTACACTCAATGGTCGCCTATTACATGGCACCAGTTGGTTAATGCGGTTTATCAAGAGTTCAGACAGCGCTGTGCATGGACAAAGGATACATGCGAAGAGGTCATGAAGAGCATTTGTTCAGACACTTCTGGGAATATCCGGTAAAGACTCCGGAGGACCACCAAAACCTCTCGTACCGAACTACCACCTGTTCAGCATCAGAAGCGCAAGGAAATTCCACAGACGAAGACACTTCTACGTAAATTGCGTGGGTCCCAGGCACCGGTTAGCCACGTCGACCGTATCTCTGGCGACAATACAGCCCTGCATAATGAACCACACGTTCCACCCAACAGACCATCTGTCCCAGACACCACACAGCTCAACACCGCCTTGCAAATGCGACAACCACTTGCGGCAGAGAGCCCACCACTCCTGACCCCCCCCAGTCGAGATTCACGTTCAGTTACCCCAAATATGGGCAACAACCAACACACCACTTCGCCACGCATATCTGCTATTCTGAACGATTGCCCCTCCACGGCACATGATACCGCACAGCCAGACAGCATATCATCAGAAAATATTTCAGATCAGAGGGGTATGAAGGAGACTACCCATTCTAATATAAGATACTTTCATTCAGCTGCCCCCCTGTAACTGATGCTGATATAATCTCCGGCACCGATTGCTATCGCCACCTTAATAGAGGCAGAGAACACCACCACTGGTTCTGTATGTGGCAAGAGGTAGTCCGGCTCCATTGTAAGATTGCATTCTAGTCGATACAGACCGACACTGATGAATTTTCAGGCACCAATTGCAGTCACCGCCGCCACCAAAAAATTCCGTACACGTGCAGGGAGAAAAGGTATTTCTCCCATCCTCTATACCGTCGGCGCATAGCCGAGGATCTTGCTCAAGTGGAGAATAATCGACGGATTGAAGCAGAGCTGGTGGTAACCGCAGCCCTAACTACAGCAAATAGGGTTCACTCTACTCAACTAAAATAGAGTTGATTTCGCATTGGTTAGTAAGTGCAACCATTTCACAACTGTAAACAGTTTCTGATTTTACGATATTCTAGATTATTTGTATCTATTGTGTACTATTCCCTTCTGGGGAGTGGTTACTCTAGAGCAGTAGGCTGGTGGGCCGATGAAAGTATCTGAATTTCTGCGAAAAAAAATTCCCGATACAATTACATTTGTAAATTTTACATGCATCTTTTGTGTAAGAATTGCACAAGCTTTTTATGAAATAAAATAAGAAACCGTTTAAGTTACTCACATCACAACGCTGACCTTTAACCATTTGAGTGAATAAGTAATACTTCTTTCCAGCATCATATGTGGATAAAATATGCCGACAATTGGTATATATTCTCGTATTTGAAAACTTTACTTATTTCGCAAATCGAGTGCAATCAATAGGCAGCAAGACTATTAAGATACCCCAATTTGTGCATGTATCTTATTCAGACATTCAGGTGCACCCACAAACATGGTCATATGTTTGAATTCTGGTTAAAATACAGCTTTCGATGGTATAAGATAAATTTCACCTCCGCCTTGAGTTTATACATGCCCACCCGTATAGAATATATTTAGATATTTTATGCCAAGCTATATACTCTGTACCCATCGCTTGTACCATAGGGAGCAGCTCTTGCCTTCTCTACCCTTCCATTCCCGGCAGTACCTGACATCCAAGCGTAGCAGTACCACACTCCCTCCGAATAGCATCCAGGATTATCCCTCCATACTAGCAGGAGCTAGCACCAAAGTGTCGAAAATGCAATCCACACATTGATCAAGGCGAAGACAGCGGCCGATACTTGAAGGAAACAGTCTGTTGTGAAGAAATGGGCAAAGCGGATGAGTATGTGAGTACATTGGCCGAGCATACAGGATCGTGAAGCGATGGTGACCAGGAAACAGAAACAAAGCAGAAACAAAGCAGAAATCTTTTGGTGGGTAATGTGCAAGGGAGTAGGGCTGGGGGGTGGACATCGTTTGAGAGTACAGGAGCGTGAGTCGATGGGGCGTCACAAAAAACGGGAAATCATGGCTGACTATTCCTAGCTTATAGCATTAGTACAATCATTTGGAGAACACACCGCGGAATGGGGAGACCGACATTCCTGATGGCGTCTCGCCACACCTACTCATCATCCCAGGCGACGGCGGAGATCATATCGGCGATCTTTTGGTTAAGCTCCCGATCTCTCAGGGCATTCGCTGTGGGCTCAGCGGCGTTCATAGGGCTGCAGTATCCGCTATCGCTGGCGCCCGTAGGCGTCACTTGGTGGCCGCCGGTCTCTTCGGGGAGATCGTCGGCCTCGTGCTGGCCATCGTAGGAAAGGAGGCCGCCCACCTCGGCCGCGTCTAGCGCCAGGATCCTGTGACGGGGCCTCCACTCGGTGGAGAGCAACCAGTGGGAGATGTCTTCGAACTCGGTGGCGTCGTGGTCGACGTCATCGTGAAGAGTCACGGCGATCTCGGGGATGTCAATCCAGGTGGTCGGCGGGTCGTGCGCGGTAGAGCAGTAGCACCAGCCCAGGAACGTCGCCCAGATGCTCCTGGAGCTGTGCTCCTTATCCCACAGCGGGAGGGGGTGGTGAGTACGGCACTCGACGAATCGGCGGAGTCCGTCAGGGGCGTCGAGGCTGAGCCACTGGCCCTCACCCTCGAGCCACGCCGACTTGTGCCTGCCGAAACGAGGCGGCAACGTCTGGCATGGGCAGTCCACGACTGTGCATACGAGTGGGTGGTCAAGGTTGGAGCATGAGCGGCTCCAACCGTGCGGCTATAGGTCGTAACGGACCTCTTCATTCCGCGGAGCGGCGGTGACGTAGACGGAGGCGAAGAGGCGGGCGGATCCGGCAAGGCCGCTCAGGCCGAGGAAGAAAGACATCGTGAAGATGGTAAGCTGCGAGAGAGCTGGAGTGTGAGTGGCGGCGTATTATGTGAGTGCAGAAGGGAGAGGGGCCAAAAGGACGGACAGGAAGAACGTTGGGTCGTGAAGAATGGGAGGTTCGGTGACACCTGTGTGTTCTGTTTCCGGGACTACGTCTGCTGAGCCGGTGAAGTTGTAGGACGCTAGCGAGCATGACCTAACGACCCCAAGCCCTTGTCACTAATAGGGTTAGACGTCGGCGCGGAATGCGCTCGCAACTTTGAAGGTTTTCTGGCGTTTTGAAATGGCATGCTATATATCCTGTTTAACATGGATACTTAGGATGAATTCACCTTTGCGGTCACATACCGAGAAGTGCAACCCACAGCCACGTACCCATCTTTAGTCACCTACAAGGAGAATGGCATTCGCCTTGAGTCGATATGGGCAAGCAACCGCCAGCCGACTTACAGCGGCGTATCCAAGGCGAAGCAGCAGCTTTACTCGGCGAGATAGTTAACAAACGGATGAACCGAGTTACCCTAACTGCCATTGGTGGGAAGCGGAAGGGGCCGGATAGAGCGTATGGTCTCCATCACCAGGGCGCAATGATGGCGAAAGCAGTCTCGTCATACAAATCGACTACCGACACTTAGTATTCAGAAAAGGGCCGACGCCAACTCCATTCACCCGGAACCCCGAGAGAAGAGTTTTACGGCGTATTCACAAGCATCACAATATCTCACCCCGGCCCATCAGCCTGCCTTCGGGTACAAGCGCGGAAGCACCTGTTCAAGAATCGTTCGCGTTAGAAATCGCAACAGAAGACCCTGTGGACGGAGGTACGGAAAGCTGGCGGGAGAGGGAAAACCGCTTCAAGGTCGAGACCGATCTGCAGGTGAGTGGTGGACCCGACCGATTTGAGACTTCTTGGGTACCGGTACCCATCCAGCGCCGACTCACCCACTACACCAATTTGCGGCGACGGAGCCAGCAACCGGCGGGATGCAATAGCTGGGTTACGTGGACCGTGTGGGACCACGCGCGATGCCGCCTTCCGGACCTCTCGCACATCTCAAACGAGAGATCTGGGAGACCAAGTGGGCGGAGGCCCGCCGATGGGCTGGGCGCCGAACCTCCAATCGGCAGTATGTGATGCCGAGCAGGCTGAAGCCAGACGGCGTGCCTGCGGGTGTTTCAAAGAGACTCGCCTCTGATTAGCAATGAAGATCCTGATAGATAATAGGAGTTGGATCGGTTTTTGAGTACGCGTAGGGTGCAGTATGATTGACATTCGGCCTATCGATTTGTAAATGGAACTGTTGCAATATAGGGAGCGATAGAGATGAAGATGGTGAATTGATTGATTGATACAACTTCGAAGGAGGAACACTCTCTCTATATACAACGGGCCTGAGGGACTCGCTAGGGGTAAAGACGGAAGACTGTCCCCTGAGCCGGTGCTCGGGAGACTCGGGCAGCTGTCATCTCCGGATGTGCCGCCTGCGGTCCGTCATCTCCGGACGCCGTCTCCAGTCCGTCATCTCCGGACGCCCATTATTCTGACAGGAACAGTTCGGAACAGAAAGAGAAGAACCAACAGTGAAGAACATCCTTCTCTTGTGCTTCCCCGCTCTCGCGTCTTGCGCAATCGTGCCCTCAACAAACTCTAAAGCACAACCACAAAATCGAAAAGCTCACCCGTACACCATCCCGGCGAACAAGACCCCAATACATAGAACGCAACGAGAAGCGCTTTCAACAGCCCCAAGCTTCCACCAGCCAATAACACGTCACTGGCTCGTCGGGCAGTACCTGAACTGGCCAAAGAGCCGGCCCACCGCTGAGTGTTGGTGGTGTCGGTGCCGGGCGTAAACCCGGGATTTCCTTTTGAAAGGGTGCCAACAGTAGAAAGCCCAGCAGAAGATCCCGTAGGTAGAGATGCGGAAGGAGGTAGAGAGCGGGAAGAGACGGTTCAAAATCCAGAGCCGGTTCAAAATCCAAAGACGGTTCAAAATCCGGAACCTCCTTGCTAACGAAAGGTGCAGCTAGGCGGCACTAGACTTTCTCTCCACTATTTCACGTTGCAAGCGCCTCAGACGAGTGAGACCTTATGATTTTTATTTTGCGGTTGGCCCAGAGTGATCGGCCATCATCCCAACAAAATACAGAGAATCGTACTCCCGCGAAATAGTATCGGAAAAAGAAGGGGGAATATTGTCTAAAATTGTGTCGTTCAAAGAACATAAGGTAAAGCTGTAAACGAGATCCTGGGGGCCTATCTTGAGATAGTGAGTGGGTCTCCGGGTTTTGGGTAGGCAGAATCTGTCAGAATAATGGGCGTTCGGAGATGACGGACCGGAGGTGGCGTCCGGACATGACTGAGTCCCCGAGCACCGGCTCGGGGGGCAGTCTTCCGTCCTTTGTTCTGACGGCCTTCCTGTATATAGAGAGATCTTGCGCCCGCATAATGTAAGAGGGACAATCTTCACTGCTATCTATCGATATTCCAACAGAATCGGGTGGCGCAGAAGTAGCATAGCTAGTATCGCTAGCTAGCAGCGTAGATACATATTGGACTACACCTTGTGGGTGGTGTTCTCAAGCATTTATGGAGAAGTCCACTATCAGCTGGAGCCGATTCGTGGTTGTGAGATCTAGTGGTATCCACCTGGTTCCGTCGAAAGAGGGTGACGTCGGGAGTCAGGCATCAGAGTGGGAGCGCCGGGAGTGGGAAGAGGAACAGGAGGCGGAGGCGGAGGAGCTGGGTGTTGCGGCAGGATTGGGTGCCGGGCAGGAACTGCCACTGTTCCTGCCCACGCTCTCCTTCATGGCATCGGCAGACGAGGAGTAGGCGATGGCCGCTTTTCCTTTGTTACTTTCCTTTATGATTTCCTTGGTGCGCACCTTATCTTCTTGGGACAGGCCTGGGCGGAGGGCGAAGGTCAGCTTGCAACGTGCCGCCACCGCGCGGACTGCGGACGGGAAAAACTGGGTAAATGTACGCCGCCATTATCTATATAGGTCGCATGCGAGTATGAATAAACAAAAAAAACCTGGCTCCGTCGACGGCAGAAATATCGGCACATCGGTCAACTAGCAGTCCAGCTACTGCCATCTGCCCTCTCTTCGAGGTGCCATAGGCGAGTGGCCGTCATCGCCGACGGCGGAGGCGTCGGCTCCCTGGTCGCAGAGCAGCCAGGCTCCCCTAGCCTGCAATGTGAGGAGCCAGGGAGCCCACCTGTCTTCATCGGCGGCCTACACATCAGCATCTCAGTCGGCGAGCGGCCGGGTAGCTGGCTCGTGCACACTCTTCGAATGGTAATGAAGCAGCGTCCACAGGTCCTCATGCGTTGACTCCCCGGTCGACGAGTAGCCGAGCCACTGCCTCGTAGCCTTTCTCCGTGGCAACATGAAATGGTGTCCGCCCGTCAAAGCCGGTAGTCGAGGTGTTGGCTCGACGGTCGAGGAGGAGCCGGATTATTGACTCGTGCCCACGAGCCGAGGCTTTTTTTTTTTTTTGTTTATTCATTACTCGCGTGCGACCTATCTAGATCATGGCGAGGGTATGTACAGTCCGTTTCCTGTCCGCTGTCCGCGCGCTGGCGGCTCGTTGCAAGCACCCCTTTTGCCCTCCGCCCAGGCCTGTCCCACGAAGATGTAAAGCGCACAAAGGGAATTACAAAGGAAAGAGAAGCGAGCGTGACAGTCGAAGGAAAAACAAAGAAAGACACCGCCTACACCGTTCCTGCGGACGCCATGAAGTCTGGCGTGGGTAGGAACAGTGGAGTCCCTCCCTCGCCCGGCTCCATCGCCCCCGCTCCTTGCTCCTCCAGCCATTCCCGCACCTCCAGCTCTGAAACCGCGCTGACGGTGTCCTCCTCCTCCACCGGCACGCGCCTGCCCACGTCCGTGGCTGCCAGGAAGTCCAGCACTGCCCAGCTGCACCTCCCGTCGGCCAGCAGGTCCTTCACCTTGCACCGGTCCTTCCACCTCCCGGTCTCCTTCTTCACCTCCGAAGCCGGGCCACCACCACACCCTCGACACTGAAACTCATCGCTAAAAACGCCAAGAATTTCAGCCAACACACCAGAAAACCGACGTGACTTTAGCTTCACCGGGCTCACGATGACCGGTGGCGCAGGCAAATCGACCGAGGCAGCCCCGGTGGTGGCTGCCAGCATCGACCAGAGCGAGAGCTCCCTCCTGAGGGAGCTCGTGGGAGACGAGGAAGCCCTTCGGGAGGTGGAAATGGGAGATGACTCTGGGAGCGAGCTCACAGAGCTCGAGAGCAGCTTGGGAGGAGAGATGAAAGAGGAAGAGTGGGAGGGAAAGAACCGCGGGAGGCCGAACTTCAGGCGGGCCGCCCCAGGCGCACAGCGGCAGCAGAGCACGCAGGAATTCTTTCGGCGCGGCAACCTCAATGGACACGGCAACGATGATGGCGACGAGGACAACATCTTCGCGACGCCAGGCAAAACGGCCATGAGGGGGGCACTCGCGCGCTCGCTCTCGCTGGCAGTCGCCAGTAACCCACAGCAGGTGGCAACAGCAGAGACCCTGAACCCTGCCGAGGGTTCCGGGGAGGGATTTGGGAGATTGGACGTGGGGGCGGGTGGTTGGGCGGACGAAATGGCCAATGAGGTGGACATGGAGCGCATGGCGGGAGACGAGGGGTCGACGACCCCGACCCCCACCCCGGCGAGATGGGCGAGTGCGACTCCGGTACCGGTCACGCCAACCAAGGGCAACAAGCGAATGGCTGTTGGCACACCCAAAGCTACCAGGCGCCGCCTCCCCGTACGCCCGATGCCGGTTGGCTTCGCGGCAGCCTCGGCGCTCGAGCAGATCCTGGCAGCCATAGCAGGGGTGGAGCAGAAGATGGAGGAGAGGATCACGGCACTGGCAGCGAGAATGATGGAAGGAATGGAAGCGCTGGCGATGGATGGGAAGTCAAGGGAGGGGAGGATAACGGCGAGGCTGTTGGAAGACGCAGAGAAACGGGAGAGGAGGCTGGGAGCAAGGCTGCTTGCCATGGACGGCATCGAGACGGAGCTGGCGCAGAAGGCACAATGGGAAATCAAGCAATGGACGGACATGGCAGGGCTGATGGAGAGAAGGAGGGTGGAAATGGGGGAAGTGAGGAAGGCAGTGGAGGGACACGCGGCGCAGCTGGCGGCGGCGCCTGCAAGGCCGGTCCCAGTGCGGGCCAGGCCCACTGCTGGGGCTCCGGAAGCAATGGAGGGGGTGGTGGCAACCCGGCAGGAGGAGGAGGAAGACAAGGTGGAGGAGTGGAGCGACATGGAAGGAGTGGAGCGGGATGGCCTCCACCGATCCGCCCATGCGCCGGGGTCGGGAGAGCGGGCGGTGCCAGTGACGAAGGCGGAGAACGAGAAGGAGGAGAAGGAGGAGAAGGGGAAGGCCAGTATGGTGCAGGTTGCAACTCCCGCTGGAGGCAAAACACACAGGCAGAAAGGCTCAGCGAAGCAACAGAAACGGCAGGCGGCCGCTGATGCCAGCAACGAAAAGGAACGAGCGGAACCGAAGGTGGCAGCGCCGATCCGACAAATCCTGAAGCGCCCCGAGACGGCGGAAGCGGAGAAGAATGCAGCGGAGGAGAGGAGGAAGGAGGAAGAAAAGAAGGACGAGGAAAAGGCCGCGGTCATGAAGAGATGGGAGGAAGGAGATTTGAGCCAGGAGGAGTGGGAGACGTACAATGCCGCAGCGAGACCAATCCAGTACCTGGCAGACGACGCTGAGGCCATTGAGGAGGTGGCTGCCGGGCAGAGAATGGCGCACAGGGCAGGAATGCGGGCGCTGGACAGCCAGTGGGAGAAGGAACGAGCGCCCCCCCAGCTGGCGCCAGTGAAACCGCGACAGCAGCAGCAGCGGGCGCCACTGCAGACGCAGCAGAGGCAACACCAGCAGCATCAGCAGCAGCAGCAACGGCAACAACCGATGCCACGCCAGGGGCCACAGAAGGGGCAGCAACAATGGCAGCAACAGGGGGCACCAGCGCAGTCGCAGCAGCAGCAGGGAAACTGGGCCCAGAGGGCAGCAGCAGCAGCGGCACTCCCACAGACGGGTGCAGACTACAGCAGAGCCGGCCGCAACGGAAAGCCGGAGCGGACACCCACTGGGTTGGAACCAATAAAGGGGTCGATTCCACGTGACGAGCGGGGGATCGTCTTCGAGCGAGCGTCGGGTGCACCGCAGATCAACTTAGCAGTGGCAGTGAGTGCAGCAGCGCATGTCAATGTCGCGCTGAGCAAGGTGGCACCGCCCCATGTCCGGACGGAAGCATTCAGGATTTCAGTGCAGGGGAGACTATCAACAACGGCGCGCTTCGGGGCGTCAGCAGCGATTCTCCTCCGCTTCAAGAAGGAGATCCTGGAAGCGGCCAGAAAAGCCGACAGGACGATCATCAATGTCGCCGCAAACGGGACGTGGGCGGAACTGAAGATCCTGGTGCCCTACGACCGGTATCGCCATCAGAATGGGCTGGAAGACCTCAAAGAGCAGATCGAGGCAGAGAACCCAGGAGTTGTGATACCTCCACCATCGATGAAGTGGATGCGATTGGTAAGCACCATCGAACGTCAGTACCAGGATGGCCGCCTCCCGAGGAATGCAGCATCGGTGATCTTCAAAGTACCAGGCAAGGTGGCAGCCCAAAAGCTGCTGGTGGAAATGTGGGTTGCAGGCAACAGGTTCTGCACCCTCCCATACATTCCGGACAGGGCGGACACCCTGTGCAGCACGTGCAGCCAGTGGGGTCATTCAGAGTTCCGATGTCAGCAGGCCGCTGCAACCTGCACCATCTGCGCTGGTGCCCACAGGACTGAGGAGCACAGGTGCGAGGTGGCAATATGCGGGAAGGTGGGAAAAGTTTGCCCACATACCGAAATGAAGTGCCCCAACTGCGGAGGAAGGCACCCCGCACAGGACGCCAGGTGCCAAGCAAAGCGTGCTGCAATTGAAATAGCCCGAGGCAGGCGCGCCAACACCCACCGCCCGGAGGTGCCCACCTAGCAACCCAGACGACCGCCCGGACTCCCAGCACAAGTGGACCAGACCGGGTGAACTGGGTCCCGGAAAGCACTCGCGATGACCCAGACTGGACGGTAGACCCGATGGAGGTAACGGTGACTGGAATGGAACCAAGTGGCACTGCCCCACCCGTGGCCGTCTGATGGCGTTCACACAAGTTCCCCAGCTGGTGGCGCTCCAGCACAACTGCGCCAGGGGGGGGCAAGTCTTGGAGGCGATGTTGGAAACGGCGGTGAGAACGAAAGCGGACCTGATTCTGATACAAGAGCCAAGAGAGGAGGGAGAGAAAGATAGCACCAGGTCACACCCTAGCTTCCGGTTCATATGGGGGGAGGAGGGGGTGCCAGCCAAGTGCTGGGTGGCAGTCAACCGGGCGTCCTGATGCCAGGTAACAGAACTCAAAGACCTGACACTGTTGGAAATACTTCTCACTGCTTGTCGTACGGTGTTGGAATGTCTGGAGCCAAGCAGGGTGCTCAGCAGGAAAGCGGGGAAGCAGCCCAATAGGGGCTAGCGTAGAAGGCACGGTTACTTTGTACT
>Ga0307516_10007378_pt1 | contig 12654 bp, 18 predicted proteins | sample 19_EM_MG_FD_203310 | JGI IMG/M metagenome (GOLD analysis project Ga0307516, IMG submission 203310) | Populus trichocarpa ectomycorrhiza microbial communities from riparian zone in the Pacific Northwest, United States - 19_EM | ecosystem: Host-associated > Plants > Roots > Unclassified | place... | reverse complement strand
ATCAGCACGAACTCAAAATGACCACCCGCCTTGTGTCTGTCGGTGCAGATGTGAGCACACGGACCCTCCGGTAAGAGGTGGCGGTATGTGGCCCAGGCCCAGGTCGCCCTCTGTCTCGGCATTTCCCCGCCTGTAGCGGAACCGGGGAGGGGATATGGGGACACCCGTACATTGAGGATCCGTCACTGGCAGTGCGAAGAGGTCCATCCAGACAACATTGACGGCGACGTGCAGAGACCATATGCCTGCCGGGGATGAGCACAACTTGCTGGCGTCGATCGGGCTCTGGGCCGAACCGATGATGTTTCCTGTTCTCCAAACGTCTCTCAATGGTTTTTTCTCTTTTATTCCTTATTTCTCCGTCGCGCTGGGACTTTCGCCCGGTGAACGGTTGAAACCACCGAAGCCGGCGCCAACGTTCGCCACCCGAAGAACTCACGTCGCGAGCGCTGTCCGACTCTTTCCCAACACGATGGCTGCGTCGATGTCCCGCTTACCCGAACTTCCCACCGAAATCCTGGAACAAGTACTCCTGCACCTGCCTGGCCAGGATGTCGTCGAGATTGAAGCGGTACGGTGTGTTCCTGTCATCCCAAAGGATTCGGCGTTGACTTTCCGTTGGGTGATCCAGGTCAGCCGACGATTCCAGGACCTGACTCGCGACTCGCCAGCACTTCAGTCCAAACGCGCCCTCTTCTCCGCTGGTTTGGTTGAAAACTCTTGCAGCCCCTCCGGTTTTTCTCAACGTCGAAAACTATGCAAGAGCACGAGCGCAAATGGTCCAATGCGGGGATGGTAGTGAGGGCGGTTCACAAGCTCCCCGAGGGATCGCCCCTTGAACGACGTTTCACCACGATACATGGCAGGAATATCATCTCATCCCGCGACGCGGAGGGCGGCGGCCTTAGTTTCCTTCGTCTCTCGCCGGTCACGATCAAAAGCCGATAGAGTGCTGGAGTATCCCTTCACTCCCTTTCGACTTTGAGGCTTATGCTGTATACCCGCCAGACAGCATCCTTGCCGTCGCCGAAGAAAAGGAACGGTGAGTTCCCTCGACCCTCAGCAAGTGCTTAGCGACTAATCATGCATCATGGGTAGATTCGTTCACATCCACTTCCTTAACCTTTTAGACGGTTCCCCCTGTCCCGCACCTCCTTCGAATATCGCGTGGGAACTCCCCCAAGACGTCAATGGGGTGGCTGTAGAAGGATTATCCATCATCAGCTCCAGAATCATGATGCGCGTTTATTGCTGGGATGTGGCTTTGCAAGGTGCTGGTAGGCGACGGAAGATCTTGGTGTGGGACTGGAAAACCAGAGATTTGGTAAGGTTACAGTGGCTCGAATAGTCATACTTCACTCACTCGGCCTCCTCAGGTGCTCAGCCTTCCATCCGGGAGCACACCAGGTGCAGGAGTCACCAAGGCTACCTTCCTCGACGAATTCCGAATAGTGACTTGGGTTCCCAGAAGCACCACGAGTGTTCCAGAACTCACCTTATTCGATACGCTCGCCCCATGCGGCTACCCAGTGAGCTCAAGACGATTCCGCACACCGCTGAAATACCGCAGTTGGTTTCCTATCGTGTTCGCCGACAATGACCGGTGTTCTGGGACACCCGACCGAGATAGGCCCCTCACCACTGACCCGGCCCCAAGCAGTCTTCGCCATGAAGCTTACCGACCCCCGGGGGCGACGCGTTTTGTTCATTGTGCGGATACAAACTTTGATCGAGTATGTACATTCGGCGAGTGCAGACGCTTGTGTACCCTGGGATGAGTGGGGGAGAGGTGCTGTGGTTATGGAAGTCTCTCGGGGCGATGGCGACAACAACGATCTATACCCATTAGTCCATGGAGCCTGTATGATTGTGGTGAAGAAGCCTACCGCCCCTGGTATTCACGGGTACTACCACAATCTCTATACCTTCAACTTCAGTCGGCGGGGTTGGGGTATCCTTCCGCTACGAGACGAAGGTGATGGAGCTGAGCGGAGGGTTGGGTTTGAAGACGGGTGGAACCTCTTGTTTCGGGGGAGCGAGGGAATGAGTGAATGGAGATTTGATTCACTGGGCGACGGCAGGTTCATGTACCTGGTAAGCCCTTCCTGTAGTTGGAGAGTAGTAGTACACTGATGCTCTGGCAAGGACGATTCGTCGATGTTACACGTTTTGGAACTGCTCTAAGGCGCCCCTAGTTTTGTACAGCGAGTCGAAAGTCCCCCTCACTGTATCATTAGTACATCGGCAAGGGAAACTTGCGAATGGCGAATCCCCAACCGCCGTCGTGAGTCTATTGACGTTTGAACGATGGGCTCGATTCCGACTTCTTTGGGGCCGCTCTCTTGTATCTGGACGCTCCTGAAATCGGTTTTTTTCTTGGACGGTGAGGGTGGACCCGATGGAATTCCGATTTGCATTAAGCGCTCAACTTTAGTAGGCGCCTGCGGGTTGACTGATAACTACGACCACCTAGCTGAGCCCCGACGAATTCCGAGATCATGTCTGTGTTGTTGCCCAACGTGACGGAGCTCCCTATCGAGATACTGGAGCAAATACTTCTATACTTGCCTGGTCAGGATGTCGCCAGGATGGAAACGGTGCGGGAAGCCGCGACAAACTCCAAACGAAGCTCCGCTGACCTTGCACGGTACGATCTAGGTCAACCGATACTTCCGAAACCTCGTCTACAACTCGCCCATCCTTCAGCACCGATGCGAGCTCTTCGCCGCCGGTCTGATCGACAATCCCTCTTATCTCTGCGATTTTTCCGAACGCCAGAAACTACGTGAAGAGCATGCGCGAAGGTGGACCGAGGGGACGAGCATGGTGCAGAGCACCCAGGAATTGCCTCCCAGTAAATCCGTGGGCTGGAGTAACGCCAAGTACTCCGGGAGAGGACACCTTACCTCCAGTTCTGAGGAGCTGAATGGACTCGCTTTCCTTCATGTCCCACCCACCGCGAGCCAAAAGCCAGTTGAGGGGTGGGACATCCCTCCCTTTCCCTTTGATATCCTTAGTTGTGCTGTGTACCCACTAGGAAATGTCCTCGCTGTTGCTGGTCAGGTGGGAAAGTGAGTAACCGGTGTCCTCTCTTCGTTCGATGGCTCAGCGACTGACCGGGACCGTTCACAGCTTTATCCACATACACATCGTTAATATTCGGAACAGTTCCCCTCATCACTCGCCTCCTTCTAACACCATCACGTGGGAACTCGCGCCCATGGCCTTCCCACTAGGAAGCAACCAGATGTCGATTACTAGCTCCAGAGTCATGCTGTTTGGTTCCTTCCTGGAGGGCCCGCGAGGTAACGACGAGGTGATATGGAGGGTGATTGTGTGGGACTGGAAAACTCGAGATCGGGTGGGGTTGTTACAGTTTGATGGGTCGCAGTTCGTTCACCTCACCTCCTCAGGTACTCGAACTTTCATCCACGGATGAGAGCGAGTTGATCGGATTCACAACCGACGTTGTATTCCTCGACGAATTTCGAATGGTTGTTATACCCAGCGGATATGGTAACACAAAGTTAGCTGTGTTCAACACACTCATTCCACGGTATCATCCCGGGAACCTACGACGACTGGGGCTGCCACGGCGACTCTTCGAATGCGCTGCTAAGATACACGCCGACCATGACCGACCGTTAGGGCCACCGAACACGGATGAGCCGTTTATCGTTGACCCGGCTCAGGCGGTCCTCGTCATGGAACTTACGGAAGGTTGGGACTCCACCGTTTTTCTTGTGGTGAGGACGCAGACCCTAATCGAACAAGCGTACTCAATGCCCGCGGACTCCTGTGTACCGTGGGACAAGTGGGGAAGCGATTCTGTGGTCATGGAGGTTCCAGTGCCTGGAGGTGACACGCGCATCTTTGTTCATGGTGCCCAGGTGGTGGTGGTGCAGGTGCACGATGTCAGCGATTGGGCTCAGCCAGGCCGATACCGCGTGCAGGCCTTCAACTTTAGCTGGCGGAGGTGCAGGTCCCTGCCGGTTTGGGATGGAGGGGACGGTACCGAGAAGAGGGTGCTGCTTAAAGACGAAGGCTGTTTCCTGTTTGAACTGGGCGGTGGTGGGGGTTCATTAGACGGGCTGAAATCATTGAGTGATGGGGGTTTATTTCATCTGGTGAGTTCCCTCTCCCACTCCCGCCAAACCGTAGGCTGATGCTACGATAAGGGGCCGAGTGGGATTTTCAGCCCAGATGTCGCCCTCCAAATTTGGAAGCAGGTCTAAGCTGGGTGCGGTTATGGTTGGATCGTATGAGCGGGTGTTGATTCGTCCGGATACCCGTGTGCTAGGCTGGAATCCAACCTCGACTTCAGAGGGGAGCAGCTCTCCGTGTGCTCACCGATGCGGTTGTCGCGGGCACGGCGGGCGAGGAAATGGTGGTTGCATCAGGATCCCCCGCTTGGTTGATCCAAAGCAACGTACGAGTAAATACAAAGGTAATATTAATGTGAACTATGGAGAAGACACGAACCTTCGGAACGGTTGTTTGTGACGGACCAGTCGGGCCGCCCGCCCCCTCCACTGTCTTCGTCCGTCGGTGCCCTCAGGATTTAAGATGTCCTGTTCACCGATTGCCTCCTTTCCCGTGGTTTGGCGTGGATGTCTGGGAATGTTGGCGCGGGGGCGAGAGGTAAACGGGAGGATATTCTGTTGGCTCTTGCAACAGGAAATGCAGGCTCCCGTTCTCAAAAGCAACGCATGTACCGACCTCTTTCCAGGCACTCGTTTCCTCCATCGCGTCGGACCGTCGAGGCCCTTCGTATCCATGATTCACGCGTCCTACATTCCCTTCGCGAGTTCTGCGGGACCTCCGTCTCGCCCAGTCGAGGTTTCGGGTTTGACCGGGACCTTCCGGTGCGCACGTTCCAGTACTAGGTCACTCCTTTGTTGCCCTCATTTCGGGCGCCATACTATCCAGGACGGGACGAGTCGATGAGCGTGTGGGTATCTTGTCTGTTGTCTGCTGCCCAAGCTCTGGATCACATTCGTTCCCTCTCGTTCTATGGCACTCTCGTGGGGACTGACGTACGTATTGCAGTTGAACACGATTCCATGGCAGAAGGCCGCGCTTGGGGATACTAAGACTCTGTCACCTCCAGGGTTTTCCCCGACGATCTCAGTTGATTTTATTTCGCACACGTATCACGCTGGCATCCATATCTCCGCCACATCTGTACCTCACACGTATCTAACCATGAATCTATTGTAAATGTAACGCGTGTTCGTCGTGTTGTCCTCGTACACTACCGAATCGTTACCCTACCCACGTTCTTGGATATTGAACATTTGAACATTTCGTGTATCTAGCCAATAGCGCTGCTACAAGAGAACCTTGAGCTTGAGCTTATTTCCTTTCGGGTCCCAAAAAAAACCGCGGCGCGTCCCGTCTCGTTACACCTCTAAACCGCTCGAATGGGTTCAGCGGGTGCGACCTTCTAGGGTATAACCTAACAAGGCCCGAGACGGTTTTGCCCGTGTCGCATCGAGACGCCACGGTTAGTCCTTCGGGTGGCATCGCCCCGCCCACTTCTCGACACTAGCGAGAGGGGAGGATCAATGGTTATAAACCCCGGACTCAGGGTATACGGTCTGCAGTTCCCCGCAAGACCGTCATAACTCCCCAAAGACCCAGGCGATGCCACCGTCCATACGTAGTCCTACGCTACACTACGCTCGACCTCCCCCATCGCACCACTTCAGTCAGGGGCGTGCAGGGTCATCTCATCTACGACGGGCGAGGATGAGCCAAGTCCCATGAGGAGGGTGCCCCCGGCGATAAACTGAGGGGAGAGCCTCCCGCTAGCCCGCTGGGGTCTGCAGACGGGTTCGCACTAGGGGTGGATGGCTGCCAGCCTGGAGCAGAGCGTCCCACTGACCGGGAGAGGAAGAGAACTGGGGAGAAAAGAGACAAGGCGAGCACGGGTCTTTTATTTAGTTTAGATCGGTTTCTCTGAGTATTGAGGGGTCGTCTGAGTCGCTGGGGACGCGGAATGTGACCACCCTGGTCTATTTTTGGGAAAGAAACGGCGCAGAGGCGGGCAGGAGGTTGTCGGCGAAGGGTGTCCTTCTCGGACGTCCATCGTAGAAACTCCTGAGTTCTCAGGATCCAGTGTTTTCCAACGTCCTGCGTGAGTACCTGGTGGCGCAGTCAAGGGAAGAGGAGCGCAGTGGGGAGACACGGAATCAGTTGGATGGCGAGGCAGTGGATTGACGGTTGGCCTCTACGGTGCACAGTTCTCGCAAAACACAGGGAGGACGAGCATCCGTGGGAATCGGCATGATGGTTCCCTCACCAAACTGCAGGTCCACGGGGTCCAGACTCCTGAAACGCCCTCCACTCAGAGCTTAAGGCGAAACACGAATGCACGCAAATCCCGAGTTGGCGACAAGACCATGGGGCGGATTTCGACGCGATATGCCGACATCTCTGTTCCGCAGCCGACAGAAGACATCCCTACTTTGCCCGGCGTTCGCATGGGCTTCGGGCCTACTCACGTACAGACGGAGATCGGAGGAAGTATGAGGATTGAGAGGAGGGCAAAGGGAGGACGCTAGGGTCGCAGAGAACGGGCTGCTGGATATACGAGATTTCGATCCGGACATTTGTGAGCGTTGATGCGCTTCCCTCAGTCACGAAAGTTAAATGTGTTTCGTGTGGTGTTAAGCTCAAGCTCTCAAACTATACTGAGTCTGAACGCCCGACTCTGGAACGCGAAGGCGCAGCCCAATGTGTTCAAGAAGTACGCACACGAGATCATTGTTGGCCATGGGGGTTGCTGACATGACGCGTTTAGCTACGCCGACTTGATGCTAGTTTCAAGGGAGATTACCGTGTTGAATAACGAGATGTTTGAATCCAAGAGATGGCCTCGCCGAATGGAAAAGCACCCCCTCGCTGCTGCGCGTCGAAGAGTTCACATCAGCAACTGGTAACTACTCATAAAATCTCTTTCCTGGGTTTGTGATTATTGACTTGTTTCCAGACCGTTGCCGAAAATTTCCACCGTTTGCAGCTGACCTTGGCACCCTTCACGCCGACCAAATGCAAAACCCTCATTCACGGGGGCGAAGGAAGAACACAGAAAGCGAAAAGCTCGTCGCGGAGAGGCGCTGGACGCCGGGTGAGATGTTGGTGCTGATGTCGGGTTGGATCGTCATTCAACGCTGACGCCACTCCATAGGATATAGTGATCCGTTTTCAAGATCCGACATGGGAAAGAAACGCACGCCTATAGGACGGATAAGGAGGGCCTATTGGCGACATTCTGGTCCGCCGCGGAAGATCCTGCGGCTACACGGCGGAAAGAACAGGAGGGCGGGGATGAACGACGGGTGTCTCTATGGGTCTCTGGTGATGTATAGCTTTGGCTTCCCTCTCGACTATTCGCACCGCCAACTAAGTTCAGGACGGGCTCACGAGAAGTCACTTTCCATGCCGGATTGGATGGCGGACCCGGACAAAAGTCCAGCGCGGGCCCAAGCGTGCAGGATGATGCAGGAGGAGACGCTCGCCGGGCTGGTGATTTATTGACAGGCTGGTCGAAGAAGGCAAGGCACCGTTCCGAGATTATCAAAGTTTAGCCCCATAAGGGGCCGGCGTTCCCTCGACGTTTGGTTGCTCGATTTCGTTGGTGTACAGGACGCGGAAGTTCCCAGATATCGGGGAGTAGACCTCGACCGGTGGCACCATTTTACGATGAATAAGATAGTACCTAATGTTATGGATAGTTCCGCTCCAGCTTCGTCGCGTTAATTCAAAACGGTGTTGTATACCATTCAACGGATGGCTATCCGTTACGGTTATAGACGTCCGCGTTTAGGTGAATATCCATTGGCTTTTAGGGGAGGCGAAGGAACCCCAACCGCTGTGTCAGGTGCTCGGTAGAGCCAAGCCCCATACACCCTACCACGTTACCCAGGAACATCGAACCGACAAAATCTAAACGCCTTGCACATGTCAGTGAGAACACGCTGCAAAATGGAGTTAGCCCAGTAACAACAACTTCTCGTTTGGACTTACGGGACCAGGAACCCCAGCCGTGGACCAGACCTTTAGAATCTCGTTCCCGGCCCCCCATTCCAAGACCCTGGTGGGACACCCAACGCGAAGGACACCCACGAGCTTTCTTAACGCCACATACTCTTCTAGGTGGTCATACTCAAACCCTCTGGCCCCTCGTCCGACTACGAGAGTTTTGAGTGGTACACCATGATCTCTCCGTGCCTTTGCCATCCCTATCAACTCCGATTCCGGTCCGAGAACCATTACGCGCTCGAGGTGCGGGAATGGAGGTGACAAATGGTTGGTTGGGGTGAGCAGTCCGAACACGTGATGTCCATCACAATGGAAGAAGGAGATGGACACGACGCTTGGCATGGCCGCACTGATATGATCCATCATACGACCACCCCAGAAGGAACAACCGACGATATGTAGCTCCCTCACGTTCTCGATGCGAGGTGAATGGGAAAATAGCATCCCTCGTGGGCCGAAGAAAACATCCCAGAGCCCTGCATAAGTATTTTCGCCATAGATGGTCATCTCGAGAGAGCCCTGCAGTCCTTCAAAGCGAACAAGGAGCTGCATGCGCCCCTGGGGACACAGGGGAACTGCAAGTGTGATGCAGCGGATGTCAACCCTGTTTAGCACGTGTTGTGCTGCGGTCACAAATTCGAGCGGAATATCATAGGACACGTCGGTTGAGAACAGCATCCGGAAGCCCGCTGTGATGTTTTTGGGGAGTTGAAGGTGGGTTATCAGCTCAGAGTGGACCTCCAACAGGCTTAGCTCGATGCTGCGGAGGTGTGGAAGGGAAACGGGGAAGTGGTTGTGAGTTGGTTTCTGGCGGACACCGGTGTGGATGATGAGGAGGGTTTCTAAAAGGGGACAACCGCGGAGCATATCCAATATGGACTGGGTATTGGGGATCCGGTAACCCCCTGTCTCTTCTAGGGCCAGGTGTGCGAGGTGCTGGGCAGTAAGTCGACCGACGGGGATCGAGTATCTGGAAACGAGCAGTTCGCGAAGAGACAGGAAGTCTTGCCAAACTTCTTGTGCCGCCTGGTCTTCAGCTCTCCACGCCGCAGTGACATCGGAGTATGCGTGTAACCGCTCCACGGATGGCCTAGAGAGCACGAGCAGTTGGGGGAACGATGGTATTCTGTCTGTACCGCGGTGTATGGCCAACGAGGATATTTTGGCTTTGTGGAGTAGGACGGTTTCCAGGGCTACATTCGACGATTTCCGGTCAAACTCCAGCTGAATTGGCAGGTGTTTGCACCGCTCGAGACAGGTGATCGTCCGGGAGACCCGGTGACAGGGAAATCGGGTCCAGAGAGATGGGGATGAGATCAAGACCCCGCGCCAGTGGTGGCAAACCTGGGATGCCGAAAATACGTCCTCTTCGGTGGTGAGATGGGAGCAGGCCATACTGAGGACTTCTGGTGGTACCCGAACGGTGACGTGGAAAGAGTTCACGAGGTATCTTGCATGGATGAGCAAATCGTTGATCCCTTCATCGTACTCCTGGGCCTGGAAATGAGTAAGCTAACGAGGAGTGGGGAGATCTTGAATCAACCACGCACCTCCTCGAGAGTAAGATCGGGAGGTTTGTGCTGGCTGGTGGGACATCAGCCGACGTAGTCAACGTAGGCAAGGAGTCGACGTACACGATGGATGTAAGTTGCTCTCGCAAGGTGCGCATCAGCTGCCTGATGGTCAATCCGTCGCCCATTGAAGTTGTGAAGTCACCGACTACACGACGTGGCACAGGTTTGACGATGCCCTGTTCACCGATCGCTTTGGATCGTCAGCACGTCACACTCAGCGATCATATTCTCCTTCCCTTCTATTACTAGTCAAGAGCCAATCGAGTGGTATGGATGTCCCTCCATTCCCTTTCCACCTCAAGGGTTTTGCCACATACCCGCCTCACAATATCCTTGCTAGGCTGCCAATATCCATCTACCCCATGTATAAAGAGGAAAGGATATGGGCCACTCGTACACCGAAGGCCCACCATCGCTGATTCCGCAGAGAGGTTCATCCGGGCGGTGAGCGACGGTGTCCTGGCTACTGGGTGGCTGGCTCGCATCGCTGGGGATAACAATCGTGACTTCGTTGGCTGCTGAACATTGAATTACCGCCGCAACGGACCATTTGCGCTCGTGGTCTTTGCATAGTTTTCGACGCCGAACGAAGATATAAGAGGGTAGCCCCAAAACTTCGAAACTGTCACTCGACGTCGATAGAATCGCGATGGCGGTTGGGGATCCATCGTGCCACAAGTCCCGTTCACCATCGTGCAGAGGATACAGCAGGACATCAACTTACTTTACAAGACCCTGGTTTTGGTTACCACAGATGGTAAAAGGAGAGGCACCTCAAATCAGCTCCCAAACGTGCAGCGCAACGCCCGGACTATCATGGAAAACCGAAAACATCATCGATTCGACCCAACTCCAAACCAGGATCGCGATCGCACGAAACCCTTCCACAACTAACAAGTTTATCCCCAGCAACGTAGCAGACGGTCTCCTGGACACCGCCGTTCAAACACTCACCGGCGGGATGGACCTCTTCGCATAGTCAGCGGTGGATCCCCGGTTTTCGAGTGTCCCCAGCACCCCCCCCGGTTCTATTGAAGGCTGCGCAGTCGCTTGTTCGGCATTGGCGCCTCATTCTCTATGTGTACCCGCCCGACAGTAGGCCGGATCCGGGCTTGCGCAAAGACTACCGGTTTGGCGTGTACCGATGCCAACGATTCAACCAAATGCAAAACCTTCATTAACGGATTGCAATGGTATGGCCAACCACGCGACGACCATGCCAGGACGTCACGCGTCAGGGCCCGTCGCGGAAGACCCTGCAGCAAAACGGCGAAAGGAACGGAAGGGCGAGCATGAACGACGGAAGTCCCTATGGGTTTCTGATGGGATGACACTGGCCTCCTTCTCGACTATTCGCATCGCTTACCCGATGAATACAATTGTACCTAATCTTACAGATAGTTATCCATTATCGACTCCAGCTTCGTCGTGTTAAATTCCAAACAGTGTTGTATACCATTCAACGGGTGACTACCTGTTGACTCTTAGAAGGAACCACGACCGCTGTGTCGGGTCGTTGGAAGAGCCAAGCACCATACATCCTACCACTTTACCCAGGGGCATCGAACCGACAAAATCTGAATGCGTCACGAATGTCAGTGAGAACACGCTGCAAAGTGGATTAGCCCAGTAACATCAACTTCTCGTTTGGACTTACGGGACCAGGAACCCCAATCGTGGACCAGACACTCAGAATTTCATTCCCAGTCCCCACTCCAGGATCTCGGTGGGACACCCAATCCGAAGGTCGTACACAAACTCTTCCAGAGCGGTGTAGTCCTCTAGGTAGTCACAATCGGACTCTTCTAGCCAGGCGGAGTCCTCTGAGTCATCCCCGAACCCTTCAGGCAGCCGTCCGACTACAAGAGTTTTGAGTGGTACACCATGATCTCTCCGTGTCTTTGCCATCCCTATTAACTCTGATTCCGATCCGAGAACCATGACGCGCTCAAGGTGCGGGAATGGAGGTGACAAAGGGTTGGTTGGGGTGAGTAGTCCGAACACGTGATGTCCATCACAATGGAAGAAGGAGATGGACACGACGTTTGGTATGGACGCACTGAGATGATCCATGACAAAATCACCCTCGAAGGAACAACCGATGATATGTAGCTCCATCACGTTCTCGATGCGAGGTGAGTGGGAAAACAGTACCCCTCGTGGGCCGAAGAAAACATCCCAGAGCCCTGCATTTGCACCGAAGATGGTCATTTCGAGAGAGCCCTGTAGCCCCTCAAAGCGAACGAGGAGCTCCCCGCCCCCCCGGGAACGCAGGGGGACTGCAAGTGTGATACAGCGGATGTTGATTCTTCTCAGCACGTGCTGCGCTGCGGTCACGAATTCGGGCGAACTATCACCGGACACATCGGTTGAGAACAGCATCCGGAAGCCCGCTGCAACGTTTGGGGGGAGTTGAAGGTGGGTTATCAGCTCAGAGTGAACCTCATACAGGCCCAGCTCGATGCTGCGGAGGTGTGGAAGAGAAACAGGGGAACAGTTGTAAGTTGGTTTCTGGCGGACACCCGTGTGGATTATGAAGAGGGTTTCTAGAAGAGGAAAACCGCGGAGCATATCCAATGTCGACTGGGCTGTTGGGATCTGGTAATGCTCTGTCTCTTCTAGGGCCAGGTGTGCGAGGTTCTGGGCAGTAAGTCGATCGATGGGGATGGAGTATCGGGAAACGAGCAGTTCGCGAAGAGATGGGAAGTCTTGCCAGGCTTCTCGTGCTGCATAGTCTTCAACTCTCCACGCCGCAGTGACATCGGAGTATGCGTGTAACCGCTCCACAGATGGCCTAGAGAGCACGAGCAGTTGGTGGAACGATGGTATTCTGTCGGCACTGCGGTGTATGGCCAACGAGGATATCGATATCTTGTTTTCACGGAGTAGGATGGCTTCCAGGGCTACGTTCGACAATTGCCGGTCGAACTCCAGCTGAATTGGCAGGTGTTTGCACCGCTCGAGACCGGCGATCGTCCGGGAGACGCGATAACAGGAAAATTTGGTCCACAGGGACGGGGATGAGACCAGGACC
>Ga0307516_10007377_pt1 | contig 12655 bp, 10 predicted proteins | sample 19_EM_MG_FD_203310 | JGI IMG/M metagenome (GOLD analysis project Ga0307516, IMG submission 203310) | Populus trichocarpa ectomycorrhiza microbial communities from riparian zone in the Pacific Northwest, United States - 19_EM | ecosystem: Host-associated > Plants > Roots > Unclassified | place... | reverse complement strand
CGCATTGAGAAGACCGGTGATTCGTTCGAATTCGTTCTTCGGGATGAGGTCGTCGAGCGAGTCAAGGACAAGGCGCTTCAGTTCTTGTACCGCTACAGGAACGACGCGTGGCAGCCTCCTCCCGAGCAGCAGGAGCAGGTGCGAACCATGTGCTGCAGCGGCGATGTTCAATCCAGAACCCGCTGGCTGGTCGCGTTCCATGCGGAAGGCCTCAGTGCTGCAGCTTTCTACTGGGCCCTTGCGCGCGGGTACTTGGAGCTCGAGGGTACGACTGCCCTGTTCCCCGACGGCCTGGTCCGTGGGAGGAGCAAGTGATGCAAGTCAACCGCGCAGTGTGTACCGAGCGCGCTTCATGGCATCTGGCATTGCGTTGCATAGAGCGGCGCGGTCGGCCCACGCGGGTTGACATTGGTCGGAGACAGCGCTTCGACATCGTTTTTCACTTGCAGTTGAAATCACGCGCGAAGGAGCTACTCGTGGAACGCTTCAGCATGCCGTTCAAGGTCGACCGGCGGCTGTCGTTCGGTGGGCACAGATACGTCATTCGGCACGTTGACGCTGGGACCAACCGCCTCGAAATCGAAGACGTTGAAACGAAGGTGCGTCGCAGCGAACTCATCACTGACATGTTCTCGCTCCTCAGCAAGAGCGAGCTACAGCTTTTCGACAAGGCAGGCGTCCAGCTCGACCTTTCGGAATTCAGCGCCGATGTTCAGACGCTCTCCCCTTCGAAGCTTGAGCGGTTCTATCTACGCGCAGCCTTCGCCCGGCATCTCGATACGTTGGGAAATCTTGGGCCGGGGCAGCAGGAGTTCATCGACGCAGTCGCCAAGCTCAATCTAGAGCATGGCAGCTCAGTCAAGCCGAGCACTGCGTACAACTGGCGGCTCAAGTATCAGCACGAGCGAACGACACGCGCACTGGCGCGACCACGCACCGGCCCCACCAAAAGCGCCTCCGAGCGCATGCATCCGTTGACGCGTGAGGCATTGAACGAAGTCCTGACCCAGCACACCAAAAGGGTCGAAGAACGGATGAAGGACCAAAGTCGCAAGTTTGCAATCCGCGGGAGAACGCACCTCTCAATCCGAGCCATCGCAGTCCTCGCACGCGCAAAGGTCGAAGAACTCCACCTCGCCAAGCACGTCAAGGAGAACAAAGAACGCGTTGAAAGGGGCGAGATGCCTCTTCCGCTTCCGCGACCGCCTTCGGGTCCTTCGAACCGCACAGTCCAACAAGAAATCTACGCCACTCAGTCGCGGTGGAGGCTGCTCGCTTCGGTGTATGGGCAGCACGTCGCCAGACGAAGGCTTGGACCGCATGGGCCAAGCTTCAGATTGACGCGCATCTGCGAACGGTGGGAGACGGATGTCTTCATCGCTGATGTCATTGTCTCCATCTACTACCAGGGTGTCCTTGTTCCAGTCGGTGTTCCGTTCATCACCGCGATGATTGATGCCTACGCCGGCGTCATTGTTGGCGCCATCATCGAGTTCCGGCCGCCCAACTATCAGACGTTCCTTGCGTTGCTGAAGCAATCCTTCTCGCCGAAGGATTGGCTCTTCGCTCGATATCCAGGCATCAAGCATCCCTTTTCTGCCTTTGGCGTTTGCGAAGTCATTGGATTTGACAACGCAGGCATGTTCTCGAAAGAGGACGTCATGCATGCCCAGGCTGCGTTCAACATCATCCTGGACCCTTCTTCCCCGCTCACGCCCAATGACAAACCCTTCATTGAGTCGGCCGGCGCAGCCATGGGCATCCAGTTCTTCCGCTATCAACCCGCGAATAGGAAGTCGATAGCCCAGTCGCGAGCACTCGAGTACAGCGCCTTGAAGAACCCACCAATGCCGATGGAGGTCTTCGCACAGAAGTTTTGGCTGTGGGTCTGGAACATCTTTCATGAAGTCCCAATGGACGACCGCCAAGGGTGGAGCCGGGGGCAAACCTGGAACCACTCACTGCAGTCGTTGGCGCTGTCTGACGACCCGGCCGCACTGTTTCCTTTGAATCAGCAGACGCTGGACCTTGAGGTGTCAGTTCGACATGAGCTGCGCTACACCGATGAAGGGTTCACCATCGACAACCGCCACTATCGGTCCGTCGAGATGCATGAGTTGGCCATGCGGTTCGGCGCGAAGTTCAAATTTGACGTTCGGGAGGACGTGAGCAACCCAGAGCGCGTCTTTGCCGTCTTGAAGGAGCTCGGCCGCGTCGTGACGGTCCCTGTCGCGTCCGAACTTCCCGTTGGGCTCACTTCGAATGCCTTCCATGACCTGCGCGAAGCCAAGGCTGCTATGGCCAACCCACGGCTCCAGTCATTGGCGCAGTCCATCTTGGAGGGGCAAGACGGCTGGCGCCCAAGGCGGGATACGACCTTCGTCGCGAATTCCCGCGACGGTTTGGCCGTGCTCCTCGCCAGGCATCCCGAACTGGCGGCGGCTGCTGGGCGGCAGGCCTCATCTACCGAGGGTAGTGCACCGCAGGAAAAATCACCTGGCAACGAACTGCGAAACGCGTTCGCGGCCTACTTCAGTGACCCTGGGCATCAATCATGAACAACCGGGACCCGGACTGGTTGAGGGGCCGCCTTCTTGCCATTGAGCGCCCCGTCACGAAGGTCGCGCGTAAAGCCTTCCGAACCATGATGAAGCAAACCTTGGTTCGTCGCCATGGGGAGATTCTCCTCATCACAGGTCAACCCGGCACGGGGAAGACGCATCTGGACCAGCAGCTGCTCAAGGACGCCGAGGCCCTCTGTGTCGGCAGTCAGCGTCAACGCCCGACGCTGTGGGTCAAACTTGATGCGACAGCGGACATTCGAGATATCTGCAGGCAGATTGCCATGGAGATTGGCAATGTGCAAACGATTCGCAGGATTGTTGAGAAGAGCGCGAAGGACATCAGCCTTGAGGTTATGAACGACATCGTCAAGCTGGGCGTGGTCGTCGTTTTCTTCGACGAAGCGCACAACCTCATCATGGCGACTGGCACACCGCAAGCCAAGGCCTTGGCGAAGTGGTTGAAGAACCTCACCAACGCTGGCGTTTCGTTGGTGTTCTCAGGCATTCCGGAAGTTGCTCGCACGCTGTCGCAGTATCCGGAACTTGAGTCGAGGTTCTATCGCCCCAAGCCCATCGAAACTTCCGGCATCACCGCTGGCACGCCCCAGCAAAGTCGAGACGCGCTCAAGTTTCTCGATGACATTCGTGCCGCCTATGACGTGCCTTCGGAGATTCCCTTCTCTGACCCGCGCATGGCCCTCCCCATCATCGGCGCCACGAAAGGCGACCTTCGAATACTGATGCGGTTGATAGAGGCTGCCGTCATCGGACTCACCGACCGAAAAGGTTCTGTGCTCACGCTGGACGACCTCCGGTCCGCGGCGGAGGTGGTGGGTGAAGACTGGAGCCAAGAATGACGTTGACTTCGTCCCCCTCACTCCTGTACCGGACACAGCTATGGTCCGACGAATCCGTTTTGAACTCGTACCAGATTCGGCTGCGAGAGCTCAACCGCGTCTGGTCACTTCAGGAACTCGGCACGATTCTTGGTGAACCAGAGGCTCGATGGACAGCACGCAATCTGCTGATTAACGCGCAAGTGGTGAAGTCCCTTGGCCAGCTGGCGGGGATATTGACGGACCTGTCTAAGGAAGTTCCGCAACCGCTGGCCAGTGCGGCCGCAGCAACACAGGACACCTACGTGTTGCGATGGGCGCGCGGAGAGCTGTCGGTGCAGTTCTGGATGCAGGATTTCGCTCAGGTGTGTCCGACGTGTCTGACCGAGAAAGGCTACTTGGACCACACCCTGGATTTTTGGCATGTCCCGGTGTGCACGGAACACCAGTGTCTGCTGCTCGATGCATGCGCGGACTGCGGTATGCGGCTCCAGTTCGAACGCCCAGCGTTGTCTCAGTGCGGCGGATGCGGGGCAGATTTGCGGATGGTGAAGACGGCGACGGTCGAACCGCGGCTTTGTGAACTTGCTCATGAATTGACCGCGCTGCGCTTGATGAACATCGAGGCGGCCGCCGTTGCGGTGCCGTTGGAGCCGAGTCAGGTCGCCGCACTCATCGCTCATTTCGCGTCTGGCGAGTACGTACAGTCCATCGCGAACTACCTGCCTGGGTCGGCCAGGTACTTTCCGGCCTCGCAACGCCTGGTGGGGCTGAGCTGGCTTGCCGACTGCACGGACGGACTGCAAATCAACGCCGGTCGGCTTAGAGAGGCCATCATTCGACGGACCCGGTATCTGGGGCCCTTTCAGAAAACACGCTTCTTCGATTGGTGGCTTCTCGACGGACTTGAACGGACCGACCTCGGCGTACACGCAGCGAACGCGGTGACCTACGGTCGGTCTGACGACGTGTCGCATCTGGCGTCGCATCAGGTTGAATGGCAAGGCCTCAGAGCAAGTTCAAAGGCGGAGCTGCGCAAGCTGCTCAAGTCGACCGCCTATGAAGTGGAAGAACTCGTCCGACATACCGGCCTGGACAAAGACGCCGACTCTCTCGGCTATGACGCCGAAGAACTGGTCGCCGCTGTCGCGTTCTATCGTGCGTGCCTGACGGAGAGCGCACTTGACGCGTGCTTTGGGTTGAAAGGGTTGACGAGTCAACTCCTGAGCCACGGCAAGCTTCAAGAGTTCGGTGCGCGGGCCGCACCACCGCGGCGGGTCACTCCTGACAGCCTGAGCGGCTTCCTAACCCATCTGGAGCGTCGAGTTCCCTGGTCGGAAACGACTGCCGACGCAGTCAGCGTGAAGAAGCTCGTCGAACGCGAGGAGGAGCCAGCGCGGGCGACGACGCATCTGCTGCTGGCCATGGGCGCACCCAACTCTCGATTGGTTGGATGGGCTCCACCGTTTCGACTTGTCGATGTGCTCTCCCGTTCAACGAAAGCTGGCCCTCCACGCACCAGAGGACTGGCGTCAAAGAAATCCGCGAGACACCGCAGCGCCGACGAGGGGCACCAATCATGAGTTCAAGGAGCAGGCAAACCGCGCTGGAGATGACCGTCACGACGGCACTTGGTCTTCCAGACGGCATCTATTTTCAAGGTCCGAGGTTTGACCTCAGCGAAGGGCATCGTCGCCCGGGAAATGCTTTTGACTGGAACGTGACACATCTCAGTCCGCAACTTGAGCCACTCATGCAAGGCACGGTGTTCAACCACCGCCTGGAGAAGGAGCCACTTCTGTGTTTGGCAGCCCGGGGAGCGTGGGCACTTTGGAACGACAACACGCCGTTCGCCGACTCAGACGAGTACACCGGTCTGGCTATTGAAGTGCTTTACGGCGAATTCACCACCTCGTTCATCATCGTTGAAGTTGACGCACGCGGGAGCACCTACACCGGGAGCTCACTCGACCAACTCCGACTTGCGCGGAAGACTGCCGACTGTCTCCAGCGACGCGACCCGAGGCATTGGGTTCGTGCCGTGCTGAATGAACTGGCATTCGGTGATGTCAAGCCGCTGCCACACGCGACATCTGGCGGTGAGCCTCGAAAGTTGCCCGGCTGCTGGTCACACGGTAACGCCTCTCGATTCGATGACCGTCTCAATCGAGAAGGTCTTCTTCTAAATCACTGGAGCCATTCCCCGTATTGAGGGTGGCGCAAGAGAAGCTAAGCCGTGACGGAATCTCTTCATGGACACGCCGGGCCACAACATCTTCCAGCGGCACATCGAAGTGCGGCAGGAGGCTGAGCGCCTGCTGGGAGAGCGCTCATGGTCCCTGCTTTCGTCTTACGGCAAGTTGATGGACGGGCCTCGCAGCGGCAGCTACGTCAGCGGCATCCCCTATGACGACCAGCTCGCAATCGTTCATCGCCTGGTGCGCGGGGAAACCGTCGACGTGCATTTGATGCACAGGCATCGGTCCGGCGACTATCGCGCTTCGTCGCTTCGGTGGACCTCGGGGGGGTTGGTGATGGTGTTTCCCGATAGAGAGGTGCCTGCGTGACCATAAGGATGTGGTGAGCGACATGACAGACCTAGTCTCGTTGAGCAAGGTAATTGCGCGCGCTCTGCGGCATCGCCCCGATGCAGCCGGAATCCGGCTTGACAAGCGTGGATGGTGCCGAGTGGATGAGCTCCTTGAGGGGCTCGCCCGCGCAGGCACTTCTGTCACCCGCGAGGAGCTAGACGAAATCGTCCGAACCAACGACAAAAAGCGGTTTGCTTTATCGAAAGACGGCGCGCTCATTCGCGCGAGCCAGGGACACTCCGTCCACGGCGTCGAGCTGGGGTTGCGCCCAAAGAAGCCTCCGAGCGTGCTCTTTCACGGCACGATGCAGTCTTCGTTGCCGTCTATAGAACGCAAAGGATTGCTTCCGATGCGTCGTCATCACGTGCACCTATCAGTCGATTTGCCAACCGCGCGTGCGGTTGGGGAGCGCCGGGGTCCTTCGGTCGTCCTAGGAGTCGAGGCAGGTCGAATGCAGGCGGATGGATACAGCTTCTGGGTCAGCGAGAACGGTATCTGGCTTGTTCTTGCTGTGCCACCGATGTATCTCTCCGTATGCGTGGGACAGGTTGGAGAGTGACGTTTTCACTACAAGTGTGTACCTCAACGAGGCCACTGGCATGACACTGGCGGACACCGATTCCATCCCCGAACCATCGGACTCGCCGGCTGGCGGCTCCCGCCTGGACGAGTTTGTCGCGAAGCGGACCGTCCTACTTCGCGACGAAGCGCACCGTCACCACCTTATTCGTCGCGGTCGTGACCGTTGCAACCGCCTTCGCCCCCGAGGCGAGCTTGACGTCCTTGGCCTCCAGCTTGTTCGGCGCGGCGGGTTTCAGTTCTGCTTCCGACTTGTCGGCACCGTTCAGTACAGTGAGCTTGCCGGACATCTTGCTGACGTCCGCAGGCTTTCCGTGGTCCACAACGTAGATGGAGGCGCCGCCGGGCTCAGCCACCAGCTCGAACGACAGGTCGCCACCGCCCTGCACTACTCCGCCGTGTTGCGCCTTGTCGGGGCCATGTGCCGACGCGTTGAATGCCAGTGCAGCTGCACCAATGGTGGCCAAGGTCAGTAGTCTTTTCATCTTCAGTTTCCTCTTTCTAAGGCGCTGGAAGGCCGCGCCCCTCAGCCATGTGAACCTGTCTCAGTACGCTTCTTGCAATGCGGCGCGCTCGGGCAACTGACGAGCGCTCGTCAGCAGCCGCTCAGTCGCGGCACGACCGAAGCTGAAGAACATCAGCGGTGTCAAAAGCGTGTCCAGCAACGTCGAACTGACGAGCCCGCCAAAGATAACGACCGCCACCGGATGCAGGATTTCCTTGCCCGGCGCATCGCCCGACAGCAGCAGCGGCGTCAGCGCGAAAGCCGCCACCAATGCGGTCATCAACACAGGCGTCAGCCTCTCGAGCGAGCCGCGCACGACCATCGCTTGCTCGAAGCGTTCGCCCTCGAAGGCGCACAGATTGATGTAGTGGCTGACCTTGAGGATGCCGTTCCGCGCGGCGATGCCTGCCAGGGTGATGAAGCCGACCATCGACGCCACGGAAAGGCTCACGCCCGCCAGCCACATCGCGATGACGCTCCCGACCAGTGCCAGGGGTATGTTGGCCATGATGATGGCCGCGAGCACCGCTGATTTGTAGCGGGAGTACAGCACCAGGAAGACCATCGCAAGCGAGATGAGGGACAGGCCAACCATCAATTGCGCGGCGCGCTCCTGCGCCTGAAATTGGCCTTCCAGGCTGACAAACGCGCCGGGCGGCAAGCTGGTTCGGTCAATGACTGAGCGAATGCTCGCGATGACTCGGCCCATGTCCGACCCATCCGTGTTCGCGTAGACGACTATCCGTCGCCGTCCGTTCTCTCGGCCAATCTGGTTCGGTCCGTCGGTTTCCTCGACCGTTGCAATTGCCGATACGGGCAAGCGCCCAGAAGGCGTATCTATCAGCGTCCGCGCAAGGTCCTGTGGGCTGCGTGCCGCGTCGGGTAACCGCAGCACGAGTTCATATCGGCGCGGACCGTCAACAATCTGCGCACCGTGCGCTCCGTCGGTCAGCGCCTGTAGAACGCGGATGGCTTCGCCGGGAGACAACCCAGCTTGCGCGGCCTTGCGGTGGTCTACCCGAACCGAAATCTGCGGGATGAGCACCTGCTTTTCGACCGTCAGGTCGACCAGCCCCGGCACCGTCGACAACCCCTGGCGCATTTGCTCGGCCAAGCCTCGGAGTGCATCGGTGTCGTCGCCGAAGATTTTGAGTGCGACTTGGGCACGCACGCCGGACAAGAGGTGGTCGAGTCGGTGCGAGATGGGCTGGCCCACAGCGACTTGCGCGGGGAGGACGGCGAGCTTGGACCGGATGTGCGCCATCACGGCTTCGCGGTCTCGGTCGCTGCGCTTGAGGTCCACGTCGATTTCAGCTGAGTGAACACCCTCGGCGTGTTCATCCAGCTCCGCGCGCCCGGTTCGTCGACCCACCTGAGTCACCTCGGGCACTTCCGCGATGAGCGTTTCTGCGAGGGAACCCATGCGGTTCGCCTCGGCGAGCGACGTGCCGGGGTTGAACACCATGCCGAGCACCAGCGAGCCTTCGTTGAATGCGGGCAGGAACGCACGCGGGAAGAACGGCACGCTAGCCGCCGCACCAATCACCGCGACGGCGGCGCAGGCCATGAGAACCCTTGCCTTCGGGAACGACCACAGTAGAAGTCGTTTATCCCAGCGCTTCAACCTGGTCACCAAGGCGCTGTCCCCATGGTCGAGTCTCTTCATCCGTGGCAGCAGGAAGGAGCACAACGCGGGCGTCACCGTCATCGAGACCAACAGCGACGCAAGTATCGAAACGATGTAGGCGATGCCCAACGGCGAAAAGAGGCGACCCTCGATGCCCGGAAGCGCAAACAACGGCACAAAGACCAGCACGACGATGGCCGTTGCGTAGACGATGCCCGAACGAACCTCGACGCTGGCTCTGCGCACGACCTCCATCACGGGCAGCGGTTCCGCCAGCGCCCGGTTCTGCCGCAGCCGTCGCAGGATGTTCTCGACGTCCACGACCGCGTCGTCGACGAGCTCGCCGATGGCGATGGCAAGCCCACCCAGCGTCATGACGTTGATGGACTGCCCGAGCCACTTGAATGCAATCGCGGTGACCGCAAGCGAGAGCGGAATGGCGACGAGGGAGATGAGCGTGGTTCGCGCAGACAACAAGAATGCGAAGAGAACGATGGCGACCATCACGGCACCGTCGCGCAAGGCCGCAGTCACGTTGCCGATGGATGCCTGAATGAAGTCGGCCTGTCGAAACAACACGCGGGGCTCGGTCACTCCGGCGGGCAGCCCCTGCTTCATCTCGCGCAGCGCCGTCTCGATGTCCTTGGTCAACCGAACGGTGTCCGCGGCAGGCTGCTTTTGCACGCTCAGGATGACTGCCGGCGCGCTGTTGTAGCCCGCGTCGCCCCGCTTGAGCCCGGCGGCGAAGCGCACGTTCGCGACCTGCTCGAGAAGGATGGGACGTCCGTTGCTCCACGCGACTGCCATGCCCTGCAAGTCCTCGACGCGGTTCGTCCGCGCAATGTGCCGGATGAGGTACTCGCGGCTGTTCAGGTCGATGAACCCACCGCCGGCATTGGAGGCGAAGCCCTTGAGCGCACTCTCGACCTGCGAGAGCGAAACGCCGAACTGCGCCATGCGCGCCGTGTCCGGCTCTACTCGCAGCTGTCGCACTTCGCCCCCAATCGGGATGACCTGCGAAACCCCGGGGATGGACAGCAAGCGCGGCCGCAGCACGAAGTCTGCGTACTCCCGGGCCTGCATCGCAGTGCCACCCTTGCTCGGGTCGAGCGGCAGCGCAAGCAACATGACCTCACCCATGATGGACGACACCGGACCCATTACCGGCGTGATGTCACCGGGTAGTTGTTCGCGCACGAGCGCCAACCGCTCCGCCACGAGCTGTCGGTTGCGATAGATGTCGGTGTCCCAGTCGAACTCGGCATACAGAATGGACAACCCCACGCCGGACGTCGACCGAACCCGTGTCACACCAGGCATGCCGTTGAGGGCCGTCTCCAGCGGGAACGTCACAAGCTGCTCGACCTCCTCTGGCGCCATGCCACCGGCTTCGGTCAAGACGGTCACCAAGGGCTTGTTCAGGTCTGGGAACACATCCACCGGCGTGCGCCAGGCGGTGACGGCGCCGTACACCAGAAGCAGCGCCGCAAAGGCCAGCACGAACAAGCGGTTCTGAAGGCTGTAGCGAACGATGAAGTTGAACATCGTCGACCTCAGCGGACTTGCGCAATCAGGGACGCACCCTGCACCACGACTCGGTTGTCGGTGCCAAGGCCTTGCGTCACGACCACTGTCTGGGCGTCAAGCGCTCGATATCGAACCGGCTGTGGGATGTACCGCTCCGCTCCCGACTTAATCCAGACCATGGGCTCGTTGGCGGGACTACGCGTGACAGCCTCCGCCGGCAGCACGAACCCCTTGACGGTCTCGTTCAAGGTTGCGACAACGGTCACCGGCTGCCCGGTTGCGAGTGGCAGGGCTGAAACACCTGAGGCCTTGAACGTCAGAGGCAGCACACCATCGCGCAATGACCGGGCAGCGCCGATGAACTGAAGCTTGACGTCTTTGACGCCGACGAGAGCGGCGCCACGCAGTTGCCCTGCGAGCCGAGGGTCCGAGGTCGTCGCCTCGATGAGAACGCGGGCGGGGTCGACCACCTCGAAGAGAACGTCCTTTGACTCAACCACTTGGCCGGCCACCACGTCAGCCCTCGCGATGACACCGGAGACCGGCGCCACGAGGCTCTCGCGGGCAGCGATGCTAGCCCCGATGGCCTTTTCGCGAGCGGTCACGCTCTCAAGCTCGGCCTTGGCGGCTTCAATCTCTTTGCGCGGGACTGTGCCTTCGAGTGATTGGAGGCGCTGCACGCGTTGCTCGGCCAAGCCGCGGTTGCTGCGAAGCTCGGCCAACTGTGCTTGTTGGTTCGCTATCGCGATGGGCTCGGCGTGATGAACGACATAGCCTAGGACGTCACCGCGTCGCACGGTCTGACCTGCGACTGGCAATCCCTTCGGGCCCGGCTGCACTCTTCCGCCGACCACGGTCTGCACCCGTCCAGCAGAGTTTGGGTCCGTCACGACCCGCCCTGAGAGTTCGACAGTTGCTGCCGCGTCTGTCTCGGCTGCCATGAGCGTGCGGATGCCCAGGCGTCGTTGCGCCAACATCGGCACATTGACACTTCCATCGGGCAAGCGTGCCAACCCGTTGGGTGTGGATGTGGTCGCCGCATCCAGATGTTCGCCGTTCGGACCGTGAGCTCCTGGCGAGGCGATGGCGACCGCCGAGCCCAAGACCAATGCAGTCAGCATCAGCGGCTTCATTGCGCACCTCCGAATGCGGCGCGAGCTGCCCGACGACGACGCCGTAGGGCCCACGCCAGTGCCGCAAGAACCAACACCGCAACACCTGCGCCAGCTGCTGCCCGGGTCCATGCGTGCCCATGTTCTTCGTGGCCGTGCTCCACGGCCTGGACCGTCAAGGTTCCGTCCAACAAGTCCGCGTCCTTGCCAACCACGACGGTGATGACAAGTGGATGGTCTCCGGGCTGGGCCATGGCCTTGAGAAAGGCTTCGTCAGCGACTGCATAGTCGCCCTGGTCGGCATGGAAGGGAGCCGCGGCCTTCAACTTGCCGGACTCGACTTCCACCTTTGCTTGCAGCACGGGCTCATTCGATGCATAGCGGTTGATGAACATCGACAGCTCGCCACCCGACAGCCGTCCCACCATCTCGAATGTCTCGCTCTTGGCTTCGAAGCGTGGAGCGCTTCCTGCGGCCGTGCCGGTTTGAGCCGGGCCGTCCAAGTGCTCGCCGTTCGGGCCATGCGCTCCCGGTGACGCCACGGCCAGGAGAGATGAGAGGCTCAGCGAAGCGCCCAAGCAGAGGCTGGAAAAGAAGAACTTTGTTGTGGTCACGGTAGCAGTCCAAGAGCTTGTTGAAGACGTGCCTGGGCGAGGCCCAGTGCTGCTTGTTGGCGAGCGAGCGAAGCTTCTGCCTGCGAAGCGGCGGTGAGAGCGCGCAACGTGTCGGGGAGCGATGTCTCGCCGGCGCGAAAGGAGGTTTGGATGAGCGCGGCACGCTCACGAAGAAGCCTCGCTCGGACTTCCTCGTCGGCCAGCTCCTGAGCAGCTGCCTCAGCAGCGCCGCGAGCCGTCTCCAGGTCGCCTTGAAGGCGGTCGCGCTGCTCGCGCTCGGCAGCCTGTGCCACCTCCAACTCAGTCAAGGCGGCTGCCAGCAGCGGCTCGTTGCGGTCAGCGGTTCCAAAGGGAACCCGAATGGCGAAGCCGATGCTGTTCGAGGTCGGGTCACCACGCCCGGAGACGTCCTGTCGAAGTCGAGTGATGAACTCTGGAGAACTGCGGTTGGACGCCTTGACGGCGTCGAGGCGCCTGCGAGCCAACTCGACGGTCGAAGCGGCCAAGCGCATTGCTGGGTGGTCGTCCGAGGCGATGACACGTCCGTCGATGGACTTGCCCAGGTCGGTGGGCAACGCTGGCAGGAGCGACAGCCCCGTCAGTGCCGTCCAGTTCGACCTAGCGACCCGCAGCCGTTGCCTTGCCTGGCTCGCCAATGCACTGGAAGCCAGGCGCTCGGCCGAAGCCGCCAGGGCATCCG
>Ga0307516_10007376_pt1 | contig 12655 bp, 17 predicted proteins | sample 19_EM_MG_FD_203310 | JGI IMG/M metagenome (GOLD analysis project Ga0307516, IMG submission 203310) | Populus trichocarpa ectomycorrhiza microbial communities from riparian zone in the Pacific Northwest, United States - 19_EM | ecosystem: Host-associated > Plants > Roots > Unclassified | place... | reverse complement strand
CCACCGGAACTGGTATCCAGGCGGTGCTCTCGTCACCATCATCTGCCAACTCAGCTGCGCTGATCCCAAATACCACCACTTTCCACAACACCAATCTTCCATTCCTCTTCTTGAATGGCTCCGCCCCTAAAGACGCTTTGTGCAATGTCTGCACTCGCAAGATCATCAACGCCTATGTCGCCTTCGAGGCTAGTGTTCCTTATGGACCAGGGCTCGGAAAGAGCCCACTTTTGAGCAACCAGCCGTCGTTGTACACAAACATTTCAACCACCTGTGGCAGCGACTTCCTAGCCTCTACCGGAGTTGTTAAGGCCGCTGGTGGCCTTTCTGGTGGTACATTGAATTCCGGTGCGACGGTGCAAATCAGTGGCCCTACCCAAGGCCTGGTAGCAATTGGGATGGGTATTCTGGCACTTGTTGCCTCTTCAGTACTGTAGTTGATGGATGATACATTGACCTTCTTTTCTTTGCTCTGTCGTTCGCCGTTATCGTCGTCGGTGTAGCCACATCATACCATTCATTTCATATACAGGTCCATAGAGGTCATAGTTTATCGTCATTGACTGGCGTTCTGCGTCTTTTAATAATGTCCATCCGAACTGAATTAATAATAAGCTAGAGTTGACTCCATCCTGGAGGCTACAGCATGCACTGATAGTCAACTGGCTGTTTTCATGACTTGAGTGCAAGCTGGATCCAGGGGTATCCTCTAGATGATATCCCCTGGGTTGTCCTGTTTGGCAGGCCCATTATACATGTTCAAAGAGGGCTACTAATAACATCGCGCGAATTCGATCGAAAGGTGCATCAAATTTATCTACACGGCAAAATTGACTCAAATCACATTGCTTGACTATGCGGAGGAACTACATCTCTTCCAAAGAACGACGACTTTGAGAAGATTTCGCTCTCCAATGTCGAAAGGCAAGCCTGTCGTGGGGTACGCTGCTTGAGCATGCATGATATTGCCAATTCGACCGGACTTACCGGCGTTCGCCGATCATGCATCCGGAGCTACCAGCTCCAGCGCCCATGGCCAGGGTCCATCGATGTCCATCCCACTGCCTTCAGGATCCATCTACGACATATAACCCTTCGATGAGTCCCAGAATGCTAGGACTCTTCACGACTGTGATTTCACTCCTCGTTCTGTGTCTCTCCGTGACGGCATCTCCGACCACGTTCCCTTCGTTCTCGATCGGCCACCAGATACCACGCTCGCCCGAAGGAGCTCTGCAGCTTCGCGGGACGCCTTACTTTCCTCCAAATCCCCCCTCGTGTCCCATCTGTGCCCAGGTAGGTCCATGGAGGTCTCCTGACATCATATCGACTGAGGACTCATTGCCATTGGGTGGTCGACGTCGATCACGATGCATCGCACTTAATGGCCATATGTCCCGCGTCCACAGACTGGTTTTCTGACGCGCTGTTTTACTTTTCACCTAGAACTTTGGCAACATCAACAGCTGTGCACAAGCTGCTCCCGTTCTGGCAAACTTCTCCAATGTCAGTTTCACGATCATAATCGAATATATGCTGGGATGCTAAATATTAACTATCATCCGCAGATCATCTTCAACCCAGGCGCATTCATCGACATCATCAAATGCGCCTGCACCGACACCTTCCAGTCGGCCTACCCCCAATGCGCCGACTGGTAAGTCCCCCTTTTATTTTACTTTTCCTATCTACCTTTACCAACCCACGCGAATTTCGAAAACCTTGTCATCTTCTAGCTTCATCCAGACGAACCAGACCGAGCTCTTGAACTGCGGCACGGAAGATCTGCCCGGCGTCATCAAAGGCATGAGACGGATCTGTGCGCTGGAGAGCACTCTGCTCGGGAACGTCTCGTACACGAACGGAGAGGCCACTCCCTCTCCTAGCCCGACGCCTACATCCGGGGCAGCAGTCACGATGAGTGCGGCGTGGGGGAGTAGTGCCCTTCTTCTTGTCTGGACATTGATGGCTGCGGGTACCTTCGAGCGGGCACTTTGGTAGCTGCAGACGGCAGAGATGAATCAAGTCAATAATTATATTTATATGCTAACGATTTATACATGCCTCGACGACTGTAACGCCCTGTAACGATTTTTACATGACCAGCATAGTATTGTAATATTCAAACGTTCGGAATGGAAGAGGACCAAGAAGGCTAGATATGTCATATTAATATTACGGACCAATTGTGAGTGAGTAGAGATGATTGCGGGGCGATCAATGCAAGAAAACATAACGGAGAGTTAAAACAATGGCGGGAGTGGGGGGTTCGTGTCTCGTGAAAAGAATAGAATGCATACTCATGTTTCAGCGAATGGTGCACTTGTCAAAAGCGCTCTCTCTCTTGTGACCATCTTCCTGCTTCTTCCACACGTTCCACATTTTGATCGTCTCTTCTTTCGGACAGACAGTGAACAGGTTCTGGCCGTCTGGGCTCAGGCAGCTGTGCGTGACTGGACCAAAATGGGCTGTCAGCGTGAGGAGCCGTTTGCCTGAAGGATACTCGTGCACGGCGATAGAATTTGTGAGAGGCGAGGAGACGGGTTTTAGTCTTGGACGCGGTTGTTGCGTTGCCGAGGTGGATGTGCGTGGCGGTTTAGGCAAGGGTTCGAAGGAGGAGCCATGTGTGCTCAGGAGCTCCTTGCAGTGAGGGGACCAGTGTAGAGAGAGCACAGAGGTATTGAGAGGGATGGTTTCGATCGGTGCGGGTGGCGTGGAGGGCGAAGCGGAACTCCAGATGCGAATCTTGCCTTCTGGGTAGATGGTTCCCGTTGCAAGAAGGTCAGGTTTCCAGGAGCACCACGCAAGGGCCTGACAAGTTCGTTAATATCGTTCAAGACAAAGAGGGAGATCTCACCTTCACACCTCCGAGGTGCCTCATCTTGGAACTTTGGGTGGCCTCATCGAGAAGTTGTTTCCCGGCCCTCTTGTCCCAGATGTATACCAGCCCAAGATCATCACCACTGGCCATGCAGAGACCGTCGGTACTCCACTTGACGCCCAACACTTTTCCTTTATGTGCCCTGACCCTCCGCGTTGGCTTATGCGAACGGGTGTCAAACAGCGATACCGTTCCGTCAGACAGCCCAACCGAAAGGAGATCCTCATTCCAGTCCAGGCCACCGACCCCGATGGCCTCATCTTCTCTCCACGTCCGCAGCAACTTCCCTTGTCCACCCTGACTGGCATCCCATATTTGAACGACACCCGAGTTGCTCCCTGACGCCAAAATGCTTTCCTTCCCTTTACCCGCCCATTCAATGGATCGCAGCTCGCCGGGCATGGAGGGATCCATCCTACAGAGGTGAGTGACGAATCTGGTCTCCAGGTTCTGGTAGAAGATGTCGTTTCCGCAGGCGACGGCGATGAGGTTTCTTCCCGACCACGAGATTGGATATGCGTAAGGATCAGGGTTTATACCCGGCCCATCGAGGGTCAAAACGCATTGTTGGCGCTTGGATAGATTCTCGGTGACGGAGGTCAGCCGACGGCGGGGTGGGCTGCGGAAGAGAGAGGAGACACTTCTGCGAAGTAGACTGAACATGTTGCCCTCATCGCGAGCTGGGACGTTCTCTTGGTTCTCTTGAAAATTGAAGACTCGACTGTCTGTCAGACCGAATTGCTGGCTGAGGCGGTTCGTTCGTGGGGTTACGTTCAGAGGGATGCTGTTCTTTGGCCGCGAGGGTACGAATCGATCGACCTGGACGACATCGTTTCATGGATTCTTGGGACGGACGAGTGGCAAGACTGCAACTCACCGAGTTCACGGGACCAAGTGTATGCGTCCTTGGACAGTCGAATTGCACATCGAGATCACCACCGAACATGGATAGTCGTCGACGTTTTGCCGAGGAGAAGTTGGCGACGGATGCATACGATGAAGCCCGTTTTCTGGTTGGCACGGGCGTTTCTGCAGCGCAGGGCTCGCCAGGTCTGTGACCGACACCAATGAGTTGTAAATGAGAAGGATGGAGGTGTGGATACTGACGAAGACATTTGTGCGGGCAAGACGGGGAGATGGTGGTCGGTTCCAGAGCCACTATTCTGACACGTGATCGTTCTTTAGTACAGCACTTGCCGTTACTTACCCAGCCGACCGACGGCGACGCTCGTCGCAATCAACAATGTCCCTGGTGAAATCAAGGGACATAGCCCTGACGGATGTCGATGAAGAGGGGGCCAACACGTGGGCGCTGCTGTTGTGATTGCTCGTCAGATCCGTCGTACATCCTCCCGAAGGTCCAAGTGACTCGCTCTATTCAGTGTTGTCCCTCCCGTTCTCAGTTTCTCTATGGGCACCCTTCCGTCTGTGTCCGCTGCATCCCCTCTATCCACTCAGTCCTCATCAACTAAATTTAGACATCGACGATTTTCCCAAGGCACTAGAAAGGTTCTTCCTGGGAAAGGCCACCATCCTCAACAGAATGCGACTAGCATGCATCTTTTACGACGAGAAGCTCTCCAAAAATGGTAGTGACGAGGACGCTTTGTATAGCGATCCTCCATTTCTGGACATCCTCCCACTCAGTATCACGCAGATTGACAAGTCATGAACGCAGTCGCTGTTCATCGTGGTTCCAGCCCACACCTCAACACCGTCGATATATTTGTCAATGGTCAAACATCTCACGGAACTCGTCGTATATGTGCTCTCCCTCCTTCAATACATTCCCCGCTAAAAGCCCCCGTGTCTGGCGGCCCCATCGTATAGTGCGCTCGTTGTTACTCCGAAGTCCACGTAGCCTGTCCTTCCGGCCCCTCGGCTTTCCTTCGAAATCCCTCATCACTTTTCGAGTAAGCTAATACTTCCTTCCAACCTCTCCCGAATTTTCACCTGGAGCCTTCAGATAGGTGACCGCAGCTGTGCCCAGCAGGCCTCTCTATGGATGGTCGAACGTCCCACGTCCTTAACCCGAGCACCGACAGGAAGGTGCCGGACCAGGGAAGGAAGACCACTGGGTGACGGATATCAATCCCTCCTCCCTCGCTCCAGTACAGTGTTACGTTCAGGAGCAAGGCCCTTCTGAGACACAGCCGTACATGATATTGTCGCGAAATGTGCGAGCACATCAGCGCCTTGTGTTGACCTCAAGTGCTCTCACTTGATGGAAATGGGTACACGTTAAATCAGGATGCTACATGCATTTCAGCCCTATGGAACCGTTCAGGGTTTCATAGGTTAGGATTTATTTACATCCAATGGATGGCACACACGCCCGTCGGTGCCTCCATCTAACATTTCAAGAATCTTTCTTCCAAAATCGTAAACGGGAGCTTCCCCCCTTTTCGCTCTTGCGCGGTGCAGCTGGAACATCGAGATATGGCGGCAGCTCTTCCTTGCCTTCACCCGTTCCTATTCCCGGCCCACGCCGGACCTCGATGTCGATGAAATCTCCCTTGCGCAGCCCTGTCACGCTTGGCGCCCATGCACTCTCCGATATGCGGACTGTGATAGGGGCGCCGCGCATTCTTATTATCGACACGGTGAACGTGATTCGCTCGCGCGGTATGTGTCCGAGTTCTTCAGGGAATTCCTTCTTCGCTAGGTCAAGTGCTCTCTGTTTGATTTCCAGTTGGTACCAAGGGCTGTATGGGGGGGTTGGGTTGGGACTCACCTCGTACGTGGCCGCAGTAGCTACGTAGACGTACTGCGATCCCAGGCGATATGTTAGGAAGTCTGGCAGGGCGGGCATCGTGGTGTTCCAAGTCTTAGTACGGACTTTGCAATGACGTATCGCAGGTTTGCATGATTTATGTAAGCTGGCAGATCACTTCTGTTGTGAGCTCGACCAGCCAATGTTGAACAGGATGACCTCCGTCGTATCTCCCTTCTCGAAGCAGGGCTATATGGCAGATCACACATACAAAAATACCACTCTCGTGCCAGGTCTACGGTGGCTTTTTCATTGCCCACCACTCGACCGACGACGACGCTCGTCGCTCGCCGCGACCAACAACGTCCCTGGTGAAATCGAGGGACATAGCCTTGATGGATGTTGATGAAGAGGATGTCAACACGTGGGTGCTGCCGTTGTGATAGATCAAGAGCGCTCCGCTGTACACGAATAATTCGGCGCCCACGGCTCCATGTTGAGCCTGCCAAACGTCCGCCAGGATTTATGCCGGCAGAGGGGCTAGATGTCTAAATCGCCCTTCTGTCTCTGATGAGCACGATCATCATTTCATTCGACCAGCCAATGTTGGACGGGGCAACCTCCGCCATATCCTACATCCCTTCTCGAAGAAGAGCCATAGCAGACACATACAAATGCTCTTCTCCCGGGTCTGTGGTGGCTTTAAAAGTCTTCTGGTGCGATCCGTATCGCAGGGAAATCCTAAAAATGGTCAGTCTTCATTCGTGCCATCAGGACACTCTCTTATGTTGGTTCCTCCAGCTACTCCTCCGTGAAGCTTACATTTGGCATAGGATCAGCGTCCATCCCAAGATCTTGCCCATCTTGCCATTTTACGATGTCCAAGACACGAAAGGTTTCACCGCTATCGCATCTCCATGGCAAGAGAACGGCGACATCACTCGATACCTCTGTCGTTTTCCCAATGCTGATCGGCTGCGGTTGGTGAGGGCCTTCAGACATCTTCAGGTATCAAATGAACATATACTCACAATTCTAACAGATAGTAGAGTTCTCGGACGCCATGACCTTTTTACATTCCAATACGATCGTACACGGAAGTCTACATCCCGTACGTTAACACAGCCCCCTTTGACAAGCCAGCTATTCGGACTCATTCGTCGTCGTCAAATGAATAGGCAAACATATTAGTGTCCTCATCCGGAACCGTCCTCCTCTCCGACTTTTACCTCGTCAACGTCAAGAAAGAACTGCAAATCTCCGAACTCGACCTAGACCATATCCGCTACATGCCCCCTGACCACCTCATCCCCGACAACCCACCGACCGCTGCCGAAGACTGTTTCTCCTTTGCAAGCGTCTCTTTCGAGGTCAAAATTTTTTCCCCCTTTCACCTCTCTATTCCTCACCAACAACAGGTCCTGTCGAAAACCCAACCTTTCGTCAATTATGTCTCGAATGTCGACGTCGCCCTAGCATTGCACAACCCTGAACCTCCGTTCGACCGTCCTTTGAGACGTATCTTAATGCCGCCTCGGCTGGATGACACGTTCTGGGACTTGATGTGCCAATGTTGGGCTACCAACCCCAAAAATCGTCCCAGAATGTCGGAAGTGAATGCCACATTGCAGGCAATGCATTCCCAGGTTTGTCCTCCCCTCAACCGCACGGAAATAGCGTTCTGACCGAGCACATCAAGGTGTCGAAAACGCCGTTACTAGCACGTCTGTGATCTATGGCTCCCGGTGTCAATATCTTAAAAATAGTGAAGATTCAAAGATCGATTTTCCTTTGGAGGTGTCTTTTACGTATCATACCATCGTCATCAGATTTCGAATGGGACAAAGGAACGTCGAACGGAAATGCCAGACAAAGCAACGCGGAGATCGCAGGTCACACAGACATGCGGACGACAAAAGGAAGTATGTACTTTGTAACACGTGTGGACTCGAGTATTTGAGAGTCGCCGGCAGCCTTGACCCTTGACGAACCCTACCCCTCACTTACACACACCCATCCACCCTGCAAGCTGGCAGCAGATCTCAGTTGAGATTGGACCGCGATTACATGTCTACAATGAGTCTCCGGATGCCGAGCAAGAATTGAGTACGAGATGCCCATACCAAAGCGAGAGGGGGGGAGAGTGGAGGTATCCAAAAAAAAGGGAAAAAAAAGCGTGTCTGATATCGGTGGCCATGACTCAACCACGTATCCTGTTCTTTCAGGGGTTGACGTCGACACTCAATTTGGTCAACTTTTTCAACACCCAGTTAACCTTCCAACTTCTACTCTGAAGCGTTCATCCTCTGCCATGCTTGATTCGCCATCGAGCTCAGGCTCTCTCAAAAACATGCGGCCTACCACCTCGACCCTCGTTGTTCTGGGCGACCGGCCAAACGGCCCGCATGTTCTCATTGATGGCGACCCCTCATCTATCACCCCGGACGGCGTTGACAAGGCAGCCAGAGACATTGTAGGCACTTCAAACAGCTATGATCTGTCCGAGCTTCAGGTCGAGAGCGAGACGATCATTGTCGCAACGCTTCAGCCGGGGGAAGATGGAGGACAAGAACGTTCCACAAAGCGAAAGGACTTACTCTCAGCTACAATAGATGAGTGAGCTCACTTTCATTATACAGCTGCCACTTCACCAACTAACATTGCTCTGATGCCAAAAAGTCGAAATGCACTTGAAGCAATGTTATTGCTGTTTGCAAGAAGTGTTGGCCAAACAGCCATTTTGAATAAACCAAAAAAAATTGTGTCGCGTCCCCTGGCAAACTTTGGTGGGGCATAACTCGGTCACCACGCATTGTATGGTGAAATTTTGATTGATTCTGGAAGTCTATGATGTGCCCTACAAATTCATACCCAATAGTCGTATCCTGAACAAGTGATATCAAGTCGTCATTTCTGTGCCTTCGACTTCAACTCAGTTGCTTGGGCCGCCTTTTTGTGGTTTCAACTTTCGAGAGCTTCCCTGGTGAAGGTGGAGGTGGATATTTGAGTTCCCATTCAATAAAGATGGCTGTAGGAGAGCTTTTAGGGATATGATATGGTGAGTGGTTCCTCTATAAGGATGCAGATTGTGGACAAAAAACGTTCCCTCGAAAAATGCAAGAGGCGTCTTGTCAAGGCTGAACAAGTTCATCATACTTTTGAGGTTTTTGAGACATCGTTTGAACTTGAGCAAGAAATTTCACTACTAGAAAAGCAAATTACAGAATTAACGTTGATACAACAAGGCCGACAATAACTTTTCCCTAATGCGACCTGATTCTTTCTGGCATGATCTGAGACAGTGACATTGACAGGATTCGTCGTTGTACAACTACATTCGGGAGCCTAACGCGATGCCTGCGGTCTGCGACGACCTTGATGGGCATAGGTATGTGCAGAGTACGAGATAGCCTGTGCCAAAGAGGGGTGGAGGTATTCAAAAAGTGCGTATAGATAACATAGAACGAAGAAATGGGTGGTGATGATGGGGGTGGTAAATGATGATGAATGATGATGAATGCCGACAATCGAATGATAGGCAGAACAGATAAAAACAAGAAAGGGAACATACATAGATGACATGGGGGGGGGGGGTATAAGACAAAAAGGTCTCTTACCGAATCGTCGAGCTGAAAAAACTCGGCTGTCTCTTCAACTCTTTCCGTTTCATCCACACATCGCATACCTGGATCTTGTTATCATCGAAAATAGCGAGAATCAGCTTCGTCCCGTTCGAATTCAAAACGCTGTTCCCGATCGGCTTTCCAGCCGCCGACAGCGTCGTGACGTGCCGCAACGAAGGATAGGTATGCACCGCGATCCCGTTCGCTACGCCGGCCCGCGGCCAAGAGAGCGAGTTGATTCCACCCAAAAGCGAGGTCGGCGGTGACTCCGGGCCTTCGCCGTTCGCCGCCGTTGTTGTTGGGGTCGGTTTCATCCCGTGGGTGCTCAAGAGCTCCTTGCAATGCGCAGAAAAGTGCAGGCTGGTGACCGGGGCTCCAAGCTCAAGCTTTCCAGGGGTGACGGCGTTCGAATGCGGCGAGGACGTGTTGACGTTCCACAGCTGGACGGTCCCTTCCTCATCACCTGATGCCAGCAGCTTGGGCTGCCACGGGCACCATGCTAAAGCCTAAAAAAAACAAGTAAGAAAACCGCGCGTTTAGGCATTGATCACACAACAAGCTTACGGAAGTCGCGGCGGGATGCTGCATCTTCTTGCGGCGTTGGATGAATTCACCGACGTCGAGAGGAACTCTTTCACGCGAGTCCCAGCAATACACCGTGCCGCTTTGATCACCGCTCGCCAGAATCTTGCCGTCCACGTTCCATTCAAGGCTGGTGATCCTGGCCTGATGCCTCGTCACCTTGCGGACCTGCTCCTTCATCTTCGGCGTTGGTGAAATCCTCGTGTCGTAATGTCTGATGGTCCCTTTCAAGCCGCCAACGGTGAGAACGGGACCGTTCCATCGCATGGCGGTCACGCTCGTCGTGGACCAGCTCGCGGTTTTTTTTTTGGTTGCAACGTCCCAGAGCTGGATGATGCCCTTGCTTGTTCCAACGGCGACGACGTCGGGCTTGTCGGCCCCGCCACATTCGATGATCCTCAAGTCACCCTGGCTGTCCTGCAACCTGCACAGCTGTCCGATATCCTCCGAAGTGGTCAGGTTCTTGTAATGAACCCGATTCCCTCGGCTGAAGAATAAGACGTTCAGGGAAGAACAACTTAGGAGCGGGGCCACGTTGGCCGAATCATCGGTCGGCGGAGATGAAAAGTCGATAGTGATCTTGGTGTTGCGGAGGTGGTATTTGGCGGATGATTCCGGGTAGGAGGGGGCGCTGACGGTTGAGCTGAGGGATGCAGAGGACACGCTGCGCATGAGAGCCATGCCTGAACGGCTGATGAACGCGGAGCTTCCCGGCTCGTCCTCCATATCGCCTGGGCTGCACGCCCGTGAGGTGGTGAACGAGGAGCAGCCGCTCGGGGGCGGGCCATGGGAGATGCTGAGAAAGCTGAAGTCGTCGCCGTGGAGCGGGCGTGCTCGCGGGAGGCGGTCGAGCTGGGCAGGGAGGGAGTGATAGGGGTTAGGGACGACGATGGGCGGGAGAAAAAATAGACAAGTACACTGGCGTTGGCGGAGGCAGATCCGCCCATGAGCTGGATCTGGAAGTCGGTCGAGGTTATGGACGACAGGCGGGGTCTTTTGCGGAGCGAGGGGGCGAGAGAGTCGTCCCCCATCGACAGGAGCCTTTTCCGTGGGACGTTGATGGGCGCAGTGGAGGGAGTCATGGTCGGCCCTCCAGGCCTGGGCTGGCTGGAGCGATGGGGGAGGAGACGGTGGCAGGGAAGAGGGGCGGACGGGACGTTGTTTGGCGTCTAGTTCGTTGCCAAGCAAACTAGTCTTTTATACACTACTATACAGAAGCTACAAGCTCAAATCATCTCGAAGCACGCCGCTGGACTGTCTGCAGAGAATCTGGCTCATCGAAGTGGGTCAACGTTGACTGGCGTCTCCTTGCGGCAAGGTCTGCCTCGAGCTCCACGCTGTCCAGATACACCCCCCAAGCATAGTCTAAGATAGTGTCCTCGGGCGCCGTAAGCAGCAACACTGCGTCTTCATACGTACACAGATGGCTGGTATAATCCTGTTCATCCGGCATTCCCGTGCCTCTGATATGGACCTGGGAACCGTTCAACAACGCGCGTAATAGGGGGACCAAGAAACAGCACCTACGGCATCCTCTGGAATCTGGCCAACGTACCAAAACGTGATATACTCTCCTCCCATCCGGCTTTGTCTGCGTTCTGGGCTCCAAGAGGTCGTCGTCGTGAAGATCGGTTCCGTGTTTGGTCGCCAATGCGCCTCGGAGTCACCGGGAGGGTAGGGGGCACTCGTATCAATGTACAGGGGTAGAAATTCCACTTGGTATCCCGACTGTGTTCCATTTCGCTTCAGCAAGCGAAGTAAAGATACTGATAAGGGAGTACCTCTTCATACGCTTCTCTCAACGCCGTGGCCTCCAGCGATTCCCCCACGTCCTTTCTGCCCCTCGGAAGAAACCAGAACTTGTTCTTTTCATCATACAGCACGACGACCTTCCCCGTCGATGGCTGCAGGATCACCATCCCAGCGCCAACCATGAAGTTGGAAGCACACCATGCGCTGTTCGGTACGGCAGGACTCGAGAACGCTGATAAGGGGATCGGTGCTTCGGGTATTTCTCGTCGGGTACGACGTCTAGGTTGGGGAGGGGCATCGGGCGGGGTATCCGTCGTGGCTTGCCCTCCTCCTGCCCCGAACGGTTGGGACATGAGGTTTCGCAAGCTGTAAAGGAGATTGCGGACAGGCGAGACGTCTCCCTGCGGCAGACTCTGAGATTGCTCCTGACCGATGCTCGCTACTCCCCTATCCAGGATTTCAGGTGGCTCGTCCGAACTCATTGGCGCGACCAGGCGCTTATTGACTGAGCGAGTGGGTCCGTTGAAAGGTATCAAATTGAATGGCTTTGTACTCATCGCTGATCGACTTATATAGCCTCGGGCTACAAATAGGTTGCCTTCCTACTTCACCCTTCCCCACAAAAGTCATCGTATGCCATCGAGTGGTCCACGTCTTGGCTACGTCTCCTCATAGGCTCCGTTAATTCTCCGCCGACTCCTCAGATCCTTCCATTGGGAGAACGATCACAGTTCTAGGATCCTTTGCACCCCGACGCCATTGATGAAAGAAACGCCGCGGGAAACGGCAGGACGGCAGCGTTTGTAAAGTCTGGAAAGCAAAAACCCGCCTGGCGTCCAATTGTATGATACGCCTTCCTATGATGAACTCGCAGAAGAGTATGATCGAATGATCTGAAACCGTTCCAAAGCCTACGTCACAGCACTCCGTCAGGCATATAAGACTCACCTTCCACAAAACCCCTCTCTTCCCAACGTACCACCACCAAAACCAGACGACACCCACACACCCACACCAACAACAGCATAACTATGGGAAAAGATTGTACCTGCCAAACCAACTGCCAGTGAGCACGATTTACCCGCTTTCACATAGGAGATTTTG
>Ga0307516_10007375_pt1 | contig 12655 bp, 15 predicted proteins | sample 19_EM_MG_FD_203310 | JGI IMG/M metagenome (GOLD analysis project Ga0307516, IMG submission 203310) | Populus trichocarpa ectomycorrhiza microbial communities from riparian zone in the Pacific Northwest, United States - 19_EM | ecosystem: Host-associated > Plants > Roots > Unclassified | place... | reverse complement strand
TGTTCCAACACTATTAATCAAAAAAAAAAAAAAAAAAAAAAAAAAAAAAAAAAAAAAAAAGTGTCACCGGCAAGAGCCGCCGATGCCAAGGCGCTAGCGTGCTCGAACACTATATATTGTGCGCTCGCTCGTTTCTTTCCCTTCCTCCGACATGCACAGCTATGTAATTAGCTGCCGGTAACAAGGTACGTAAACGCCGATCCCTCACAATCAAATTCTGACGTATGCAAGAATGGTCGTTTATTCTCTCGAACAAGTACAATCGATACACGAGCGTACATCTCAACGAATACGGCAAGTTCCTCAGGGTGCAATGAATTCATAACGAATTGAGCTCTCGCGACGGGGAAGGTCGCCGTTGCCAGCGAGTCGCTGGCCAGAATGGTGGCGAGCCATGAGCTAATGGGAGAATGGCGACTGTTGTAAGTACTTCTCGCCGCTCATAGGTGGAGCGCGCGGTGTTGACGGAGAGTTAGGCGCCAGTGTTGTGCGAGGGTGGCTCGACATTTCTCCACTTGCTCCTAAAAAACGACACCCACATCAACGCCAATTGCAAACACCCCCTCCCTCCCCCACACACCCCACACCCCACAAATATATCCCCCCATCTCTAGCACAAATTCCTAACTCCCATGCCTACCTACTCATCTGCTAGACGGAAAACAATGGCCAAATAGAGATACACCGTGGGTAATCCATTAACGCATTCCACAACGGTCTGGAACTAACCATATCAGAGAAACGGCAAGGGGAAGCATCCCGCTGTGGTGACCCACACTAGGAAGCGTAAGGGTAGTCTCCGTTTACTCCAGATATCGTGGAATTCTACTTACGACCAGAGCTGGGAGAGCGTCTGATTGGGAATAGCACGGTGCAGCAGCGGAAATAGATCATTTTTTTGTTTAATCATTGCTCGCATACGACCTAGGTAGATTGCGGCTTTTTTTTTGTTTACTCATTACTCGCATGCGACCTATCTAGATCATGGCGAGATTATGTACGGTCCGTTTTCTGTCCGCTGTCCGCGCAGTGGCGGAACGTTGCAAGCTCCTCGTTGCACTCCGCCCAGGCCTGTCCCGAGAAAAGGTGCGCCCCAAAGAAAGTTAAAAAGGAGAGAACAAAAGCAAGGACGAAAGGAAATCGTGCCCCGTCACCTAATCCTCGCCTGCCGATGCCATGAACGAGGGTGTGGGGAGGAACAGCGGCGGTTCCTCACCGGCGCCCATCTCGTCCGCGGCGCCCAGCGCCTCCGCCTCCCTCCCCGCTCTCGGCGTTCCCGGAGCTCCCATTCCGACGCCTTGCTCCCTTCGCTTTCCTCAGCCAGCACTCTCCCCACATCTGTGGCGTTGAGGAAGTCTAGTACTGCCTGGCTGCATCTCTCATCGGAGAAGGTCCTGGATCTTCCACCGGCTCTTCCTGGTTGTAGCCCATATGGGTCTTGATGTCTTTCCAGAATGGCCATTCTGCCATACCACCGCATAGCCGGTGGCACCACCGTCCAGTCGTGAATCATCTGGAAACATGGTAAGTCATTGTCGTGGTCTCTCGGCTTCGGCCTTGGCATCAGTCTCCTCCTCTTGTATCAGTTCTGCACCGAGGGTCTAGTAGCACTGTGGTCTCCGCCCTTCCTGAGTACCCGAGTGCATTCACAATCCTCCGTCCAATAGCCGTTGGTGCACTTACTACTTTCCTCGCCTGGTCTCCCTGTGGAAGGCTAAGAAGCCGTAGCCCAAGCCGCCGCTGTCTGTTCAGTTGGTTTGTCACTGGCCTGAACCCTGACTCCATCGACAGCGCTCCTAGGTTGTCCGGAAGCAGCCTGGAGCTACCCGTGCTGGTTGGCCAGGAGCTGCAACTCGTTTGCCTGGCCAATGTTACCTCGGATATGGTCGCCCTTCCACCACTACTCGGAGCTGAACATGGCGACTGACCGGATGCATGTTGTTATAACTTTCCTGCAATTGGCTAGGGAGAGGCCCATCTGTCCTATGAGGCGGCAGAGCCGCGCCATTGCGCTGTTGCCATTCTTCAGCCGGATGGCATTGTGGTCCTGCAGCGTGAGCTGCAAGTCAAGCCAGACCCTGAGCCAGCGCGTCGCTGCCTTGTTGGATGGGACAGAGTTGGTGCCAACTTTCACATTCGCTGTGTGGGGGGTCTTCTTCCTGCGAAAGATGGCAGCTTCGGTTTTTCCGTGGCCGGATGCCACTCCGTTTCTTGCTGTCCAGTGGATAGAGGCCTCAGAGAGCTTGGCTGCCACAGCTTCATCGTCTTTCCCATCCGCCTACCATCCAATGTCATCCACAAAGGATAACCCTCGGATGCCTGGGACTACCATTTCCACCTCTTCAAAGATGCCTGACAGGTACACGACGGAGGGGATTGGTGCTGCTGGTGACCCCTGTGGTATGCCAGTGTCTACCGGATTCGCTTCCCCCACTTCTCCGTCCAGAGCGAGCTTCACCTGCCGATCTGACATGAAGCTGCTAGTCCACCTGATGAGGTCTGGCTCTATCTCCAGCGATTCCGTTCGCCTTCCTAGGTGTGCCTTGCTCGCGTTGTTAAATGCCGACTTAACGTCCATGAAAAGCGCTCCTGCCACCTTCTTCTCCCCCCATGCCTGCTGGGTTCGTCAGGATTGCAACCGCATTCACGCATGACCTTCTCTTCCGGGTATGGAAGGAGGGCCAGACTTGGGTGGGTATCAAAAGTTAAAACTCACATGAGATACAACTAGGAGGCCTACGATGCAGAATGTGCCGCTCTCGCAAGAGCGCTAGAAACGGCTTCACGAAGACAGACAGTGCCGGAGCGGGTCGCGATCTTCACGGACATCCAAGCTGCCATCAGGCGGATGGCCTCGGAGGAGCCAGGCCCCGGCCAGCAGTACGCGCTTTAAGTAAGTACATGCTACACTGCAGAGGGCCAGGCTAGGCATCGCCATCGAGATTCGGTGGTGCTCGGCACACATGGGAGTCGTCGGCAACGAAATAGCCGACGAGTGGGCAAAGATTGCGGCGGAGGAGTCAGACTCCCACGGGGTGAAATGACTGAGCCACTTTGACCGGGCTGAGGCACGCGTAATGCCGCTCCTAATATTTCACGCGCACCTCAAGCGGGAGATCTCTGAGAAGTGGCAGAAGCCCGCCAATAGGGTGGAGGCCGGACCTTTAGAAAGAAGTACAGGTGCCGAGCGCAGACTAGCCGGACGGGGCGGTTGCGGGTAGCTTCAAGAGGCTCGCATCTAAATTTCACCAGCTGAAGACTGGTCACCGCCACACCGGACAGTACCTAAGACAACCCACCGTTCAGGGCTGGTGGTGCTTGTGCATGATGCAGACATGGGATCACCTCTTCAACATTCGCCCCGAATGGAAGGCCCAGCGGAGGATCTTGTGGGTAGAGGTGCAGAAGGAAGCAGGGAGGGGGAAGAACCGACTTAAGATCCGGGACCTCCATGATGACTTTTGACGACTTCCCCGGTCGCCGCTCAAGAAGCAGATATCGCCTGAGCCTGAGCAGGTATGCTAGTTTGCTCCTAAGATTCTCGCAGGTGGTAAGCCGCTCACTTCCCCGTAGAGGCCTTGGTGCGGTAGCGATATTTTCCGCTCGATTTTCACAATTTGGTTTTACAAGTGATGAGTGATAGCTCGTGACCACAGTCAGGAAGACGGGACTTCGGCCAACAGTTTCAGCACCAGTCTGTTATTGGGCTTGAGCACGTATACCAACCTGCTCTGTGCCCTCCTGCAGGTGGGCAATTCTGCAATTTCACGGTGAGGCCGTAATTGTCGTCAAAGTCGGTTTTTGATGACACTTTTCCGGTCGCCGCTCGAGAACCACTCATCGCCTGTGCCTGCGCAGCCATGCCAACCTACTCCTGGGCTTCCAACAGGTGGAAAAGCCGCTCACGTTCTTGTAGAGGCCGTGGCACCGGCAGCAATATTTTCCGCGCGATTTTTACGCCTTTCATTTTCCCGAGATGAGTGATAGCTAGTGATCAGTGCCATGAAGACGATATTTTGACCAACAGTTCGAGCACCAGCCTGCTACTGGGCCTGAGCAGAAATGCTGACCTGCTCCAAGCCTTCTGCAGGTAGACAATTCCGCAACTTCATGGTGGAGGCCGTAATTGTCGGAATCGGTTTTTGATAACACTTCCCCGCTCGCTGCTCGAGAACCAGTCATCGCCTACGGTGAGTCCCGGCCGATCCTTCCAGCGTAGGCGAGGGCGTTTGTGAGCCTCCATCCAATCGCCGTCGGGGCACCGACGACCTCCCGCGCCTGGCCGCCTTGCGGCAGGCTCAGTAGCCATATCCCAAACTGCCGCTGCCTGTTCTCCAGCTGTGCTGTCGCTGCCCGGAGTCTTGATTCCATCGATAGAGAGCGCCCAGTTTGGTGGTCCGGAAGCAGCCCGTTGTTGCTCTTGCCTCCTTGTTGACCAGTAACTGCAGCTCATCTTAATGGAGTTTTGATCCTTCATGTCGCTACGGGCCGCCGCAGATATGTACAGTCCGTTTCCTGTCCGCAGTCCACACGCGGCGGCTCGTTGCAAGCTTCCCTTACGGCGGCGCTCTTGACTGGCGGGTAGTAGGTACCACTCTAACTACATCAATGTTACTGCTAACTAGGGGCCTCTCAAACACGTGAATATCTGTTCAAGGTATGCATGGCGCAGGCAGCAAAATGTGCTTTGGAAGGAAGTCAGAGTACGTACAAAGCGTGGACGCGATCGTTTCCGAATTGCCGATCTCTTTGCAGATGAACATTGCACCGATGCAATACTCACATTTCTGGCGACAACCGATGTAGGCCGAAAGGCCAGGGAAGAGGATTGGCAAGAAGGAATCGATGGGTTTGTGGAGTAGGATGATGAGGTGTTGGAGGTGGAAGCAGAATTGGTACAGGGAGAGCGAGATGGTGGTGATTTGCAGTAGGGGTGTGGTGTTGAGACGGCCAGTAGGGCCAAAGGGAGAGCCGCATAGCTAGACTCGCGGACGGATTAGGGTTGGTGTCGTTGGTGTGCCGTAGTCTTGAACAGGCTTATCTCCTGGACGGCCAAATACATGCAACAATCTCTCATGCATTAGCGTGAGCAAACTATACCTTTTTAGGCCCATCATTGCTTGGCGACTCAACCCCATCCCATCGCGTACTTGTCGTGCCCATTCAGACAATCCTTAATGTCGCCGAATTTGTGGACCAATCATGTCAGCAAAACGCGCCCGAAAGCCTCTCGCCAAGATCTCTGGCAATGCTGCGAAGAAACAAAAATGTTCGACAGGATCGACTTCGACGGCGAGTCCAGAGACGTTCTCCCCTCTTCATCACTGCAAACCGGAGCATATCGCTGAAGCGCGAGTTCCTGATGGGACTGCATTGGAGCCACTTGCATTCTTTTCACTGTACTGGGACGATGGAACCCTCCCATTCACTACAGTTCCATTGCTCAGGCAGTTAAGAAGCAAGTTAATTGGTGGTTGCGGTACTACCCGTATCAATTCATCAGAACAACCGATTGCGCTGAAGTCCGATGTCAAACAAGCTTGGAATACCATAGACTGGATCGTTGTGAAGCCGCCTGCCACGGCCGACACCCACTGTTCTGTTGAAGATATTGCCAAGGTGCCGCACGAGGAGGCTAGCTGCAGAGGAGGCAGGTGGACGCGAGGGAAGGCAAGGATGGTAGGAGGAAAAAGAGGGGTAGTTTAGTGTGTTTTTCTTCCTTGCATTTTGCTCTAGGTGCGGTAGCCGGAGGATATATGTATAAGGGCGCTCGGGTGCCGGTGGCGAGATCTCTAGCAATCTCAAGCATCGTCTCACGCTCGCAAAGTTGTTCAGGTTATGAGCCCGGGCTCCAAAATGTTACACCTGGACGTCATATCACGAGTACATAGCCTAGATAAGAAAAGATCCAGTGGCGGAGGACAAGGAGGCTCAGGCCGTTGGTAAAGGATTAGAAAGTCTAGGCGGGGGATAAGGAGCAGAGTCTAGCCCTCGGTCGAGACACTGGCCGAAGGAATTAGAACTCCGGAGATGAGGGAGAACACTTTGTGCAAACGAGCGGGCACAGCTAGGCGACCACGTCTCTCCACCACAATCGGAGAACACTCTCCACCACGATCGGAGCAGACAGCCTCTTGACACAGCTGCACGCCCCGCTCGGCCGCATCACACATGCAGCGAAACAAACGGAACCTCATCTATCTTATCTACACCCCGACCACGACCAATGAATACACCCACGTTCCCTCAGAGGTGCAGACACCTCGGGGGAATCCAAGTCCGACTCACCCGTATCTCTCCGAAAAGCACACAGCTGCCTCGAGAGAAAGAACGGTCTGGATCACCCCTTCTCACTCGGGCGCTCGCCGATAAAAAAGAAAGGGATTTCTCGCCTCAACGGGGAGAAATCAGCACGAACATCCTCACCACCCTACCGCCAAACACCACACCGAACCCACACACAAGATCTAAGATTATTCCGTTGTGAATTATCGAAAGTAGCCTGATTACCTTTGATTCTCTACACACTCCGGTTCCGCCACAACCCCAGTGTCACACTATAATCTTGATCTCAAGATCACCCTACTTTCATGACCTACTTTGAAGACCACCTCTATCTACGCGAGCTGTCCACCTTCTTGGAACCTAAATCTCAATACTTGTTCGACTACACCTTCCAGTCAATCGACGATGAAATCGCAAAATACGAACAGTGGGAAGAATTCCGCGACGGACCTATCCCTACTCCCTACCAAGAAGGCGACCACGAGCCCTGGAACTGGTATACGCAATCCTGGTTCAACTGCGCCTGCAGCCATAAGAACACCGAGTTCACAGAAAACGAGCTCCCGAATCTCTGTGACTATTACTTCACCGACGACGAAACCATCTACACCGGAGACTTCCTCGACGATTATTAACCCATGACGACCTCCTCGGACTTTAATATGCTCCGGCTCGAGGCCCCCCGGGACCTGCTCCAGATCACTGACGGAACACCAAGGCCAGAACAAGTGGTGGAAATAGCCAACCCCGCAGTCTGGGTCAGGACCCTGGTAAACCAGCAACAGCAAGCCGAGAACGACTTACAACGGCTTATGGAGCTGTGCGGTGACGCTTATGATAGAACCGACCGACGGACGTGGGAAATTGAACAAGCCTACCAAACCTTGGCGGAAGGCACTAGGTACGTTTATGACCGAGTCAACGCTAACGAGAAAATAGCGGAAGAATGGATACATAGCGAGCTGTCAAAAGCGGCGAACGCGTACCAATCTCTTGCCAGGAACGTCTGGCAGGCCATCATCGAGCAGACCAACAAGGCCAACGAACGACAAATATGTCAGGCCACTCAGCTGACCCGGGTAAACGATGCCCTGTCCTTTCTGGCGGAAGCCAACACGGCCCGGAATCAACACCTGGCCAATTTTCAGGGAAACGTGGAACTATGGGCCGCCGCACACCAGAACCGGGTGGCCGCCCTGGAAAACCAGCTCTGGGAAGCAAGGGCGGAAATCCAACATATTGCGACCAGAGTCCCACTACCTACAACGCCACCAGTGCCAGCAGGACCACCCGCATGGAGAAGCCCCATCCGGCAAACCAGCACCAGCGCCCCATCAGCCCACTCACCACCAGCGTTGGGAAGCCCGCTACGTCTAAACCCGGGAACGAGACCCTGACGACAGAGGCCCCCGGCGCTACCCACAACACCCGAGATGAGGCAGCGATTGGAGCAACTCAGACGCGGCATATCCCCGAGGCCACCAGCGCCCGAGCCCACGGCAGGGCAAGGGGGGAACCCCCCCTCAACACCACCCGGATCGTCCGCAGGACCCCCCTCGGGTCCGCCATCCGAACCGCCGCGACCGCCCGCCAGGCACCCCCGCTCTCCTTCGCCACCCAGGAATCCCGTACCTACGATTACCACGCAGGATCTCGTACGGCTAGTGGCAGAAGGAGTGGAACGGGCTCGACAGGACCGACCGACCCGACCCGAACAGGGCAATATTGCCAGGCTAAAAATGAAAAACCCAGAGACCTTCGACGGGAAGGGTTTGACTTCCTTCAATCAGTGGTGGGAAGCCGTCACCATGTTTCTAGGATTCTATCCCGAGACAAACGACCGCCAGAAAATCGCGTGGTTAGAAACGCTCCTGACTGATACAGCCAAAGCATGGCACCTCAACCGGTATCGAGACCTAGGTGACGCCGACACCTGGGTAAATTACGTGGCGGCCATCCGAGCCGAATACCGGAACGAGAGAGAGGCGGCTGATGCCCAGCTGAAGTTAGGTCAGCTAAGGTACCAAGGATCCATCCGGGCATACATGACGGAATTCCAAGCCCTGAACAACTTTGCTCGGGCAACCGGGGAAGGACTCAGGGAGAAGGTTGACATGGCTATGCCCGATAGCATATTGGACATGAGGTTCAATCAAAACGAGGAAGACCCCGTCGACGACGAAGACTTCCTCCAAGCTACTTACCGAGCCGGTGTACAAGTTGAGAAAAAGAAGGCTCTCAAACAAGCCAAGGAAGCCATGCGCTCTTCGGCACCAACCCCAAAGAGCGACAGTCGAAAGGACGTTCCAAAAGGGAAAGGAAACTCTGACGATACCCAAAGAAATAAGGAAACCCGGCGGAACTCCGGCCGAAGGGAAGATACCCGGACCCACGACGAAAAGAGCCAGTACGACCGACCGGGACGATGGGCGTCCAAGGATGCCGCACTCACGGGCGTCCCCGCCAAGGAACAGGAAGAGTACTTCCGAAACCGAGATGATTGCTGGAGGTGTGGTAGGCCCGGCCATCGAACTTACGAATGCTTCTCGTTTAACACAAAGCGCGGCACGGCCCTGCCACCTGCACCATGGAAAACATCGGCAGTTTCCGAAGGGAAAAGAAAACGATCCGAGGAACCGGAAGAAAGGCCCACCGCGAAACAACAGAAAGTAGCGGCAGTCGAAACAATGGAGACCAATGCTGTGGCCCCATTATGGGAAGACTCAGAATCGGATTTTTAAGAGGCCAGGATCCGCCACAGCCTGAGGCCTTTACGATAGTATGCGGAGCCTCTCGGAAGCGGAAAGACAGGGAACCAAGCGCTGGGACCCCGTCGAGCAAAAAACCGAGAGAGCCCGCAAGCGGCACCCGCCCGGTAATTGATATGGTGCTATACCAGGGCGAGAAGGGGCACCAAATCAAGGTACTATTGGACACAGGATGCTCAATAGCGCTAATCAACGAAAAAACAACGGAGAAACTTGGCCTGGAACGGCGGAAGCACAAGCAGGCACACAGCATTGAAAGCTTTACGGGAGAAAGCGTCATAGGAGCGGGGCAATACTACACAGAACCATTGCTCCTTCGGCACCGAAAGCACTACTCCAGGGAAAAATTCGAGATCTCACCCATGGACACAGAAATTGACGTTTTTCTCCCATTTGAATGGATCTCGTCGCACCCGCCGCAGGGCGCATGGACGTCGGAAGAAGTACGGTTTAACAGCCGCCACTGTCTGGAAAACTGCACCAAATTCCAAACCCGCCAGTTCTCCCTAAGCTGGGACGACTCGGTAGCTCTGGACAACAAAGCACGTATCATCGGATACGTTGCGGCAGCAGCTGAGAACAAAGATCCATTGAAACAAGTCCCAATGGAGTTCCGACAATACCTGGGAATCATGGGAAAAGAGGCGGCAGATCAGCTCCCGGAACACCGATCGTACGACTGCAAAATCGAGCTCAAAGAAGGAACCACGGCCCCTTGGGGCCCCATTTATCCTCTCTCAGAAATAGAACTTCAGACGCTCCGAGAATGGCTAAAAGAAATGGAGAAAACAGGGAAAATAAAGAGATCCACCTCGCCGGCGGGATCCCCAATTCTGTTCGTCCCTAAACCCCACGGACGGGGCTTGCGGTTATGCGTCGATTACCGAGGACTAAACGCCATTACGATACCAAACAGGTACCCGCTACCGCTGATGCAGGAACTGCAGGACCGGGTACAGGGAGCACAATGGTTCACGAAGATGGACCTCAAAAACGGGTTCAACCTCATACGGATCAGGGAGGGGGACGAATGGAAAACCACTTTCCAAACCCGCTACGGATTATCTGAATTCCAGGTAATGCCTTTTGGACTAACCAACGCGCCATCAACCTTCCAAGACATGATGAATCACATCCTGTCCGATATACTTGACGTTGGAGTCCTAGCGTATATGGACGACATCCTGATATATGCCAAAACGGAGGAAGAGCACGACCGACTCGTCAAGAATGTTTTGGGGCGACTCCAGCGCAATGGACTAGCAGTCTCACCAGAAAAATGCGTGTGGAAAGCAGAAGAAGTGGAGTTCCTAGGCTACGTCATCGGTCGAAGGGGAATTCGGATGAGTCAAGACAAAGGGGAAGCAGTACTATCCTGGCGACAACCATCATCGCTCACAGAAACCCAGTCGTTCTTAGGTTTTGCCAACTTTTATCGACACTTCATCAAGGATTACTCCCAGATAGCCAAACCACTCACAGAGCTGACCAAGAAAACGGAAAAGTGGTCCTGGAGCGAGGAGGCAGAAAGGGCCTTCAATGAATTAAAGAAGCGATTCACCACGGCTCCTATATTGGCTCATTTTGACCCAACAAGGCCGGTAATCATTGAGATGGACGCCTCGGATTTCGCGATTGGGGCAATCCTGTCCCAACGGGACAACAACAATCGCCTGCACCCGGTGGCGTTCCACTCCCGGAAGTTCCAACCGGCGGAAGTCAACTATGATATCCACGATAAAGAACTCTTAGCCATTGTCGACGCCTTCAAACATTGGAGGCGGTACTGTGAAGGAGCAGAGCACCCGATACAGGTGTTCACAGACCACCACAATCTGGAATACTTTACAACGACGAAAGTACTCAACCGTCGACAAGCGCGCTGGGCGGAGGAACTAGCCGGCATAGATTTCAGAATTCATTACAGACCAGGCGCCCAAAACGGAAAACCAGACGCACTCTCAAGGCGTACGGAGTACCGCCCAGAGAAGGGGGGGGTGGAAAAACAGCCGATTACAACAATTTTAAGAAACGACCACTTCGCAGAGCCAGACAGACAGCAAAGAACGTTCGTCTGCTCGTCGGCAAGACTAAGGTCGCTCCCAGCTTGAAGGTGGAACCCGGACTTCACAGAAGAAATAAGAAAGGCGGCAAAAAACGACCCGGATTACCAGCAGGCGACGAAGCAGGAAGCAGAGGCAGAAAAACTGTCGCCAAAAACTCGAAAGGACGAGGAAATAAGATACAACGACAGACTGCTGTACAGAAAAAACCTACTCTGGGTCCCGAACGAACTAGTACAGCGGATAATGGAATCGGAACATGACACGAAGGTCGCCGGTCACATGGGGCAAGATAAAACTATTGAGCTAATCCGACGAAACTTCTGGTGGCCACGAATGAATGAACGAATCATCGATTTCGTCAGAAGCTGCCCGGAGTGCCAGCGTAACAAAGCTTCTCGACACCAACCTTATGGACTGTCTTCGCCGTTGGAACTCCCATACGCGCCATGGCAATCGATCGCGATGGACTACATCACCGACTTACCACCCTCGGAAGGATGCGACCAGCTATGGGTAGTCATAGACCGATTCACCAAGATGGCACACTTCATCCCACTCCGAGAAAAAACGGCATCGGACCTAGCAAAAATATTCGCACGGGAAGTATGGAGGTTCCATGGGCTCCCCACTGACATTGTGTCAGACCGGGATTCACGGTTCACCTCGGAGACATGGAAGGAGTTCCTCGAGATACTAAGCATCCGACCCCGAATGTCAACCGCATTCCACCCACAGACGGACGGACAAACGGAACGCCTCAACCAGACCATTGAGACCTACCTTCGAGCATTCGTCAACCAAGAACAGGAAAACTGGGTATCGTTGCTCCCAATGGCGGAATTTGCTTACAACAATTCGGTCACGATCGGAAATGGAATGTCGCCATTCTATGCTAACTACGGCCACCACCCCGCAACGATCGACCCACCGTCCTCAGAACCTCTGAACCCGGCCAGTACGGTATACGGCCACTTGATGCAGACGGTACACGACGAATCCCGGAAAGGGCTGGAAGCAGCGCAGGAAAAAATGCGCCGATACACCGACCCGGACAGAAAGAAGCCGCCAGCCTACCAAGTGGGAGACTTAGTGATGCTCAGCGGACGCAACGTTAGAACACGCTGTCCCTCGAGGAAATTGGATCACAAAAATCATGGTCCTTTCCAAGTCGAGAAAATCGTCTCCCCACTGGCCATCCGCCTCATACTGCCTAGAAAGTGGAAGATCCACAATGTCTTCCACGTCCCCCTGCTCGAGCCCTATCGAACCAGCGAATACCGAGCACCACCCGATCCAACCAAAATACTGCAAGAGGCAGACGACATTGAGCAATCGGAGGAATATGACGTCGAGGAGGTAATGTCGTCAGCCAAGCGGGGGCGAGGCAATAACAAACGGATCCTATACCGTATTATCTCACTTATAAGGTACACCCTATAAACGCCAGTACTATAGGTCGTGACGCGCTGGGCGCGCGCTAGACCGCTTAGGGTTAGCGCGCCGAGTTTTTTGCAACGTCAGGTGATCAACCCTGCG
>Ga0307516_10007374_pt1 | contig 12655 bp, 20 predicted proteins | sample 19_EM_MG_FD_203310 | JGI IMG/M metagenome (GOLD analysis project Ga0307516, IMG submission 203310) | Populus trichocarpa ectomycorrhiza microbial communities from riparian zone in the Pacific Northwest, United States - 19_EM | ecosystem: Host-associated > Plants > Roots > Unclassified | place... | reverse complement strand
ATCGGTCCTCCGAAGGCGCTCTCTCCGAGCGGCTTTGAAGGAGCGGGACCCTCGAAATTCTCCGGGTACGCGTTACGGACGAACTCAAGTAGCCGAGACCGGATATCCGGCATCTCGTCATTTGTCGTAATTCGGAGGAGGGATGAAAAAGTGACGAAATCTGGAACCCCATTCTTCTCAGGGAACCTGCACACAGCCAGATGGTCAACGGTAAAATCCAACGGTATGGTGGTGAAGCAACAAACCCCGGGAGATAAATAATCTTGAGGAGCGTGGCGAAGTCTTCTGGGGTGTCTGAGGATAGAAGGCGGGGGCAACCGTTGGGTGCTTCTGCCGTAGCCAGGTTGGTCTGAGCAAACATCCGGCGGAGCGTATGCGAGTAGGAGGACACGGTACTGGCGTGAACACGGAATAGGGTGTTCTTGCACAGCACTTCTACATTCCCGTCAGCGAAGTAGAGGCTCTCATACGGAGTTGCGACCGTGGGGCCGGCGGGAAACTCGTCATCGGTCGTGAAGTCGGAGAGGGTGATGGTGCTGGATGGCGGAGACCAGACGACGGAAGATGCAAGGGTTGTATCTGTGCTGAGCGACGGAGACCAAGTGGCAGGGGATACAGGGTGTGTGTCTACCTCTGCGGTGGTGAACGATTCGAACGGAAGGGGCAGAAGTTCGGGCTCTCCATCAGGAAGCTCCAGGGGTGTGGCAACGGGAGTCACAGCGGGATCTACCTCGTTCGCACCGGGTGGTTTTGGCTCGCCGGTCATGAATACGGGCGGGGGAGGCAGGCCCTCCCAACCGGAAAGGGAAGTCGGAACTAACATACCAGCGAACCAAGGGTGGTTCAGGATATCAGACACATCCGGTCGCCGCTGTGGGTCAAACACGAGGACCTCTTGAAGTAGCGTAATCAATTCGGGTGTGTCGTCAACCTTTAGGATCGATTGGACCCCCTGCTCTAGGGGGGCGCGGCGGGTGCTGGTGACAAATGATGCTCCTGTGGGTTCCGTCGAAAAGCGAGAACCTTTTATGAGAGAGCCTACATACCCAACGAGTCTCTCCATTCCTCAGGAAGTGGCCCAAGCACGGCCGTCAGTTCGCGGAGCGCGGCGGCATCGTCACGGACATGCCAGCCTATCAGAGGACCTGACGTGGCCAGCTCAAAAAACTTTCGTAATGTCAGTCTTGTACCGTTGTGTTGTTTCGTAGAGACCTACCAGACACCCTATCGACCAAACGTCCACCGGCGTTCCAAGTTCAATTTTAAGTAGCGTCGAGAGATGGTTGAACATGGCCTCCGGCGCCCGAACTGCTAATGGGGCGGGCAGGCTCTGCGGTACCTCGTTAATGAAAAAAGCTACCGGGTTTTAATGTTTGGCGACACAGTTGAGGCCATCACAACAAACCTCCTCCAAAGTCGATTATCTTTATCCGGAGGTCATCTTGGTTCACACAGTCTACCAGACTCTCGGAGAGAACTAGGTATTTGGGGAGTGAATCGGATTGATGCGGCCGGTCTCGAGTAAACACTGGTACACACTCCGGCAAACCCAAGGTGTTCATCACGTCTCGCTCGGATTTCCCGTCGAGATCGGGGATCTCGAACGCAATGTTGCCTTTGTGCAAATCTAGATTACACCTGTGAGCTGTCGACCGGTTAACAAGACAATTGGTTGACCTGCGTGAACTACCCCGGAATCGTGGAGGAAAGATATTCCGAGCGCGATTTGATACGCGAGAGGTTTACCCCCCCCATGGATAACGGATGAGTCTTCGTCGAACATATTCTCAAGGTGGGGCCCGACAACTTGCAACGCCAATACGTCGTGTTCTCCGTTTGGGCCGCGCACCCTGAAATGATCCAGGGGAGCGAGGACTCGATCGGATCCAGGGTGTGTCCCTGACCGGGACGCAAGATGATGGTAAATCTTGATCTCGTTGTTCCTGCCGGTTAGTTCGGCCACGATAAACTTGAGGGCGACGTATCGGCTACATGAGGGAAGGGTCGTTAGCTGTGAGTGGGAATTCGTGACGGAAAGAACCTACGTCCGAGTTGTCGACTGGAGGTCGCGTGCCAGCCAAACGGTGGAATAGGTACCGAATCCAAGCTTATTGATCACCCTGTACCTCTGGCAATAGATATCCCCAAGATGCACTGGATGGTATCCTCCAGGTCGATACAAGTGTGGACTCTCCAATTCTGGGCCAGCGAAGTAAAAGTCGAAGGGGTGCTCCATCAAGGCTCCAGGGTGGTTGTGCGTCGGTGAGAAAGCAGGTGAGGAGAGGCCTCCACGGATTTACGCAGAAACCCTCTGAGCGTGGTGCTCCGTGTGTGGTGGACGGGAGTGGCAGCGGAAGAAAATGGTGGGAAAGATCATCACCCCGTGTGACCTCGATCCTTCTCTGACGCTCACCAAACCGCGGGTCCCCTGCCACCATGGCTGGGCCGAGAACTGGGCTGACGGGCCGCTGCAGCCCATTTGTTTTTCCTACTTAACTGGGTGAATTAGGCAGCGCTCGGCGCTCAGCTCAGCACTTGCCCCAATGATTCCGCTCTGCCACGACCAACGCCTCCCGCCCTCCAACCCGGCGATCCAGCCCTCCAGAGGGCAGATCCCGCCCTCCGTCAGGCTGATCGCACCCTCCCCTGCCCCCAACCTCTTGCCTCGTTACCCCACGAACACCCCTACTGTGGACAGACCTCCTGGATGGCTCGAACTCTCGAAATTTAAAAAGCGTTTCTTTTTTAGAGTGCTCCCTCCACCTGAAGAGTGGAAAACCTATGTCACGATCATGGAAGCCTTTGCTACCGACATCGCGAAAGACAGGAAGCTCCGTCAGTGCGATCAGATTGTGGTGTAGTGAGTTCACATTATGTTCCGTCTCGATGTGCCTTCTTGTTCAGTGCTCAATACTCCCTGGTCCACGTACGCCATGTACAGTGGACTGGATCATCTATCCTCGCCAGACCCAGACCGTCACATCACGGTCTATCTGTTGCATCGTATAACGGATGACCACACCTATGTGTACTCTGCCCATATCCACTACAATGGGGATATCCCGCACGCCAAATACAAGAACTTTACGTCAGATCTCAAGAGTAGAAAGCATGATAAAATAAAAATTATTTTAACCCAGTGCCACAACACGCCGCCCCGACCGTTGGTGGCAAATTGGACCTAGTAAGCCCGCCACGCCTCCCCCCAGCAAACCCTCCTAAATGCCACTGTGGATTCGTAGGCGTTCTTCCCTCATGAACCCCCCCCTCCTTTTCTTCTTCTTCCGAAGTTGTCATCGCTAGCCCTTTCTCACGTCTTGCATGGTTGGTGTTCCGGGTTCACGATCACGACGCTCCTTACAGTGTTGTCCATTTTTTCTTTCTTTCCTCGTCTCCATGACTAGTCTGGAATCGATTCGTTGGAGGCACTCTCCGAAAGCTACTTGTGGCACAAGAGGACAAATCTCGAGTAGTAGATACGTAAGTTAGTCTGCGGAGAAGTGAAGTGCCCACTGCGATGACGATTCGGTCGTTCACGAGCAAGACTGGACCTTTGGCTACATGGCGCGTTCGCGTGGTCTGCCATGGAACCTGGGCGTTTACATCGCGCGTACTGCGCTCTCGGGGGCACGGAATCTGTCGCGTATCGATGGAGAATGCACTTCTCGGGGAACAAAGCCCAATACCCCGGCAAAAGCCGATCCAATCCGGGGGAAGGTTCGCAGCGCTGCAACAAAGGCGTAGTATATATAAGTAAGCACCTGGAGCGTGGTACAACATATATGGTGGGTTAGAAGCGCGCCACGTACTCCGGTCCATGTGCATGAGGCCTCGAGATCCTTTACGGTTTGAAGGGTAGTACGGAATCACAGCGCAAACGTTCGTATCGGAATGGATTGCAACTTCTGACGCTCGAGTCGTCGAATCGCGGTTCCCCTGCCCCCGGGGCCCCCACTGTTGGGCCGAGAACTGGCCCGACTCGTTGGGTGAACCGGTCAGCACCTGCCCCAAGGATCTCGCCATCCCCTGACCCAGATCTCTCGCCCTCTGAGCCAGTGACATCGTCCCCCTAACCTGGTGGCTACACCCTCCCCTGACCCAGCGATCCTACCCTCCCCTAGCCGAGTCCTCTTGTTTCCTCACCACACAAACGTCGCTATGAACAGACCTTCTGGGTGGCTCAAACTCCCAAAATCTGGAATGCGCTGCTCGTTTAGAGTGCTCCCTCCACCCGAACAGTGGGAAAATTACATCGTCATTTTTGACGCGTTTGCTGCTGACATGAAAAACGACGGGAAACTCTGCCATTGCGATCAGATCGTTGTGTAGTAAGTTTGCGCTGTGTTCCATCTCGACGAGCTTTCTTGTTCGCTGCTCAACACCCACTGGGCCCTGCGCTCCATAGTGGACTGGACCATTATTCCACACCAGACCCGGAACGTCATGCCACGGCGTATTTGTTACATCGTACGACAGGTGGCCACACCGGTATACATTCCGCCCATATCCACTACGTTGGGCATCCCCCGCAAGCCAAATACAGCAATTTTACGACGGGTTCCAAAAGCGCAGGGTACTATATGGTAGAAGGTATTTTAACCCGGTGCCACAACACACAACCCCAACCGTTGGTGGCTGATTGGACCTAGGTCCCTCCCCCTGTCCCCAGTAAGTCCTACTGCACCTCCCCGGCAAACCCTGCTAAACTGCCGCTGTCGATTCATAGGTTCACAATCCCCGCCTTTTTTCTTTTTCAAAGTTGTCATCACTACTGCAACATTCAGACCAAGCCGGTAGCGAAAACATACCGTCGACTCAGTTTCAGTTTTGGCTAGTGTGATGGTATGACACCGCCGGGTTGGTCGGAATGGTACAGTAGTTCTTTCTCAAATCTCCTGGTGTTCCGGATTCAAAATCACACCATATGATGTTCCTTACGGTGTTGCCCCCCTTTTTTTCCTCCCTTATCCCACGACTAGCCTGAAATCAGTTTGTTCGGGGGCTCTCTCTGAGGGCCACTCGTGGAGTATGAGGACAATCCCGAGCAAGGAGGAATACATATGTAAGTCAGCCTGCGAAGAAGTGATGCGCCCGCTGTGATGACGGTCGTTCAAGAACATGACTGTATCCTTGGCTACATTGCGCGTTTGCGTGGTCTGCGCGTGAAAGCTTCGTCGAGCATATCCTCAAGGTAGGACCCAACAACTTGAAACGCCAACACGCCATATTCTTCTTTTGGACCTTCCACCTTCAGGGAAGCGATGGCACGATCGGATCCAGGATGTGCCCCCTGACCAGGACTGACGAATTTCGACCTCGTAGTTCCTCGGGCTCAACCACGAGGAACCTGAGGGCGACGTATCGGCTGCATGAGGGGGGGGGGCGTTGATGGCTGGGGCCAAATGAGCCGAGGGACGGTCGCGAAACAAGTTGGAATTCGCAAAAACAAGAACTCAAGTACTCACGTCTGAGCAGTCAAGTAGTGGTTGCGTGCGAACGAAACAGTAGAATAGTTGCCGAACCCAAGCCTGTTGATCGCCTCCACCCCAGGCAATACAAGTCCCTGAGGTGTACCGGACGGTATCTTCCAAGTCGATACACACCTGAACTCTCCGCACCCTGCCAGCGAAGGAAAAGTCACGGGGTGCGAGGGGTCCGATAGAGGCTCCAGGAATTGGCGCGAAGGTGTACAGTAGGTCGGCGAAAACCTCCATCGTTTGCAGATCCTACCACATGATCGAGAGCGCCAGGTGACTCCCTCGACCAGTCATGATTGTCGCAACTGAGGAATGGATTATGCAGTTACCCACGATATTGCCTCGTCTGGATCTAGACGGGTACTCACCTCCCCTCCGTGATGCCCCCTTCGCTTGGTCCCTTCGAGCCGAGTACGAGGTTCCCGTGATGATTAAGTTGGACGTATTCGGTGGGTTGCAACTGCAACGGGCGCTGGTCCAACAAAGCCCAGACCTTCCAGGCCGGTCGCAGCTGTACCTCTTACGATAGCGGCACGAAAAAACGCCGTCTTGGACTCAGATTTCAGGCTAGAGATCCAAATAGAGGGTCACAGCGCCGAGCCTCGGTCTCACATGATTCGCCAAAGCTGCTGATACCCGGTCATCTGTAAATTTCTCAAGGCCCAGATGCGTGAGATTGATAGAGCGGCGTGGCCCCTAGAACCTCCTGCAGGGTCCTTTAGTGAATTGCATCAGGACAGGTTTAATCGAGTGGCAGACACAAAAGCAAGCCCCCGCCCCAGAAATCAGTTAATACCGGATAACGAAAGGGCGAGATGGGTCCAGGCTCGGGCAGACGCAACGGGGAGTGATGGGTGGCGGGAGTCGGTTGTAATTTTTGCTGAAAACTGAAGGTGGTGATCCAATTCGCACCCACTTCCCCTGGCGGACACCCCGATTACCGCGGGGAGGCTGGGGTAAATCCACTGGAGGGAGGTAAAGGGGAACAGTGAGTCGCCTTCACGACAGAAAATGATGGTCACAATGAGGGGTGAAATGAGCTATCATGCGGAGAAGAGAGTTAATCACACACACCAAAGGCCTCGGCGGAACCAGCTGGGGTCTCTACGACTGGGCGTGTATGGAATGTACACCGGGGTGAAATTGCGGAGGTTGAAATGGGAAGCGGAAAACGGGTATGGTTCAGAGAAGCGCAGCCGAGCGTTGTGAGTTCCCAGGAATTCGGAACGAGGCAGGCGTTCTCCATTCGGCCTTCCGGAATGAAATTAGTTGAAAGTGGAAGCCTCGAACAAGGCTGGGCACGGTCCTCGGAGGATGGTGGAGGAGCATCACCCTTGGAATAAAGGAGCAACGTCCCACTCTCTCGTCGCGCGGTGGGGTGCTCGGATGAAGCGGTTCACGCCAAACGCGAAACGCAGCCGGGGGTGTAGGCGTGAGGGGAATGAGCTGGAGTCACGGGCGCAACAGAGGCTGGGCATATAGAACCGATCGAGAAAAACTCTAGAGCACTCCGGATGAGAGGCGATACGGCAACCCGTGCCAACCACGAGTTCACGAGCCAATAATAGCAAGCACCGCACGCGCCGTCGTCGTAAAACAAGTATCCGATTTTCGCATAACGCGCCCAGCCGAGATCCCGTCAAATGGATCCTGATCCTGGGTTCATGCGGTGGACGCCGGGCCGGAAACGGAGACGGGTATCGCGAAGGCATTCAGGTGGACCAGCTCAACATAGAAAGCGGTATTCTCTGGTGCGGGGTAATGGGCCAAGGTCTTGAGCAGAGAGATGGCGATGACGACGTGTACAAGGTTACTCAACCAATTGGGCAGCCTGATGACGGCAGGGTGGAGCGGTCGTGGGAAGATCGCTGATTGGAACCCTCCAATCAGCTCAGGGCACGCTCGAATGGAACAACGTCAACAGAACACAAGGCCAGCGGCGGTTTTATTCGGAAACCTAAGGGATAAATTACTACTGCAAAGCAAAGTGGAAGTACAAGGGGGAAACCAGGCGAGGGCTATGCGGAAACAGGGAAGTGGTAGATGCGGTTCGTGAAGAGGATGGATGAGGGGGGGTCGGGGGGTCGCGTGTCATCGATAATCTATCGGTTTGGTCAGCGGCCGGGTCTTCTCGACGCAAAAAAAAGGGGGGTATTCACCGATGAAGCTATACGACTCGCTGCAGCTGAAGATCACGGTCTCGGTGATACCGTTTGACCATGTTGGTGACACGCTCGCAGCTCTCCATCCTTGACTCGACCAACTCGGCGAACATCTCGAGGATTCGCTGGCTAGGGCGCGAGCCCTGCTGCTTGAGAATGGGTGGTGCGATGCCGCCGAGTTTGAGTCGAAGGTTGTTCTTCTTCCTGTTCCTCCTCCTCTGCTGGAGATCCATGCTCTTTAGATTAGGGGTAGTTGGTTCGGCTTTGACAGACCCATAGTCCGAGTCGTCTGGGAAGCCGGTGGTGGATGATAAAGTGGAGGAGGTGAGGTTGGCAGTGACGTCGTCGACGTCGGTGGAGAGGGTGATTGTGCCCTTGACGGTCGAGGCGAGGGCAGACTCGAGGGCAGCGCGGGTGTGGTGAGTCCAGTAGCGCTCCTGCTGGTAGAATGCGGTGAGGTTGTTTAGGAGGGTGAGGGAATTGTTGATTGGCTCAATGGAGAGCTGGCGGGTGGGGGGCGACTGGGGAGGGGTCGGGAGGTGGGCTCGCTGCATTCTTGGGCTGGGGCGGGGAGGAGAAGGGTGGGGGGGACATTTTCCGGGTGGGCTTTTTGATTGAACCCTGGTTGGCCTCGAACAACTCGACCAGTGGTCGAGACCCAACGTCCAATCACCTTCCTTGCCATTTTAGGTAATTCTCTCTTTTTTGGTCGCGACCAATCACGCCCCCCCCACGATCATTGGCTTGTCCCTTCCAGGATGCGCTTACCCACCTGGCTCGCAATCCTCGCCGCTCTCGTCTCCGGTCTGGACGCAAAGGCTCTCTACCACAGGATATACCACCCCTCGCTCGCCCCAACCGCCCAGTTCTCTCTCCGCGGCACTCTCCACGATGGCGCCGTCGTTGACGCGTCAAACCTCGAAGCTGATCTCGCTTCTTTTGCCAAATTCATCTCTCGGCCAGACACGGTCGGAAGCCTGGACGAGGTCCTCTACCAGCTCGCATTTGAGCGGGAGTCCAATCTCTCGTCAGAAGACTGGATCCTCTCTTCCGTGAAGGCCGTGAGCGCATCCTTTCATCACCCGCCGCAGCCAAGAATTAATTCAATTTCCCGGCATAGTGCCACCTGCATCCTGCCTCCTCCGATACCATCCTCCTTCATTTGGCTGGCAACGGGGAGCCGTTCGCTATCAACTACTTCCTTTCGCCCCTTCCGCTTGATGGTCTCTGCTCCTCCGCGACGCAGGCCGAGGCTCGGGTGATCAAGTTCGCGAACACCACGCTCCGTATTCAGAACCCGAGACTTCCTCCCCTGTGCGTAGTCTACTTCTGTCACCCTAACCGCCTCGGCCGACCAACCAGACTCGCTCCCGTGTCCTGGTTGGTCCGGATGGGTGACAGATCCCAAACGTGTATATGATCTCGAATCTGATCGAACGCAACTCTAGGCCGGAGCTGCGCTCACCCCCGCCTCTTACACCCGAGGGCCAGGTCGTTACGCCCGAGCCGGAGAAGAGTTTCATCCAAAAGTACTGGATCTACATTCTCGCCGTCATGGTTGTCCTTGGTCAGTTCTCGTTCTGCCCACCCGAACACGGTCTGACATGGCGCGGAACTTGCAGCGATAGCACCTGCCCCCCCTGAGGAAGAGGGCGGAGCGGGCCCAGGAGGGTCTGGACGAGGCGGAAAGTGAACACGGGTCCAATGGCGGCCGTAGGGGATTGGCTGCTGATGGGATTGGTCCAATGATAGTCCGTCTCGGTTGATTATGTAACCAACAAGGGATCAGATCGCCTCGCTTGTGTGCGCGCCCAATCGGGAACGACCAATCCCCTTCCAGGGCTCCACTCCACATGTCGATCACCATTCGAAAAGCTGTCGAGGTCAGACAATTGCGCACGATCACTAGCTCACGTAGATCCTGACGAGGCCGCATTACAGGCGGACGAACCGGCCTTGTCTAAAATCTGCCTTTTGACCTCCGATGCTGGGAAGTCCGGGGAAGCCCTCCACGATTATCCAGAGCTCCCTGGCCTCGTGTGGGCGGTGCCCTACGTAAAGCTACCATACACCTGGGGGTTCGTAATGGAGCGAGACGACACCAAGGAGGTCGTGGGCTACATCCTCGGCGCAACGGATACCCGCGCATTCGAAAAAGCCGCCAAGGAAACGTGGTGGCCTTCTCTCCGGCCGAAATATCCCGCGGAGGGCGAACTCAAGATCGTGGGCAAGCCTGCGGACGAACGTTACGCCAAATTAATTTCAAACATGGACCCTATTGAACAAGAATCCGTCGACTTCTCGCCCGCTCATTTCCACATCGATATCCTCGAAGAGTACCAGAAGAAGGGGTGGGGGAAGAAGCTGATTGGAAGGGGGGTCGAGTACCTCAGGGACGAGGCTGGGCTGGACGGCGTGTTCCTTGGGATGGATATGAGGAACGTGGACGCGAGGAGGTTTTACGAGAGACTTGGGTTCAGACGGTGGAGCGGTGCCCCGGAGCATTCCGTTGGTCTCAAGTTTTCAGACTGGCGGTATTAGGCGCTCATACCAAGGCAGCCAATGAAGATTCTTTTCCCACGATTCCTCCGCCCAGCGCTCTCGGCCAACCAGGACTCGGTCTAGATGTGCCCCCTCCCTGGAACAAAAAAAGTTATCGAACGCTCATCTCGGCGATTTGGTTATCAGAACCCCAACTTTTGGAGGGAGTTTGGCGGGTTCCTCGTCGTTGGAGCTACTGCGTTTAGGCGGACTCTCGTTTGGCGGAGGCGACCTACTATAACCACGACCTCGCGCATAATGAGGGTTTGTGGTGGCACGGAATGGGGTTGACTTGTGGATGTGGACCTGTCATGTCATTACGGAGGGTGGGAACATGATGCCCGTCTCCGGGCCTGGGGTTGGTCCGCGTCCAGGGGAGAAACCCCCCCCCCCTTCTTCACGTCGGCCCGAACCATTTGTTGTTCGAAGACCCAGACGCTTCGTTAAGCGACCCCAATTTCGTCCCTTACGTTCACGCATGCGCCATCCGTGATGTTCAGAATGAGAACGGAGCCTTCCCCAACACCCCCACCCTGGCCGAGTCGTTTGCCGGCGTTCCCCCTCCCCTTATTCACCCACCCGCACCTCCGTGAGTTTGTTTCTGAGTTTGTTTCGCCCCAGTTCGGGGTGTGCCCGTTCAAGTCACTTCACATCGCCGCATGGACGCGGTGAACTCCTGTGGCCTGGGGCTCCTCCAACGTGTAGGGTGGATATGCGCACCCTGCGCGTGTACCATGGCGTGTAGCGCACTAGACCCACACTTATCACGCTAGGACCTCGGCTATAGTCGCAACCGGTTACCGTTCTCTTGGCGTCTGTATACTTGAGGCCCATTGCTTCATCCAGTTCGCCGTGCGGGAGCCGACCTGAGGGGGGTTCGCGCGGGGCCTTCAGAGGGATAGAACGGACAATACCATCACATCTTGCTATCCCCGGTGTCGGCCGCGACGGGGGAGAAAAGGTACCAGCTGTTTGTCCAGCCTAAAGCCTCCAGCGAACTATGCTCCGTGAGTTAATTGCAACCAATTTATACGGCGGAGCACGGTACGCCCGCATTATTGTGGTTTTCACGAAGGTGGCGCAGCGGTTTTTTTCCTGATCTCTACTTCGCGAACAAATAGGCCTTCCACTCTATTACCTTAGTCGACCCCCGGTATCACACATCTTCGGGTCTTAAACGATGCGATCACAGACCGCTCTCAACGCCGGTAACTCGGAACCACCAGGCGATCTCCAGTTTTGCGGCTGAAGGTATGTCAGACGTGACTTGGTAGCCCGTGCGGTGCGAACGTTCAACCCACACCCCAATTCAGCCGCTGGTTTTGGTGTCCTGGACCTCTCCCGTATACCCAGGGCGACTGCTTACTCATTACGCCGGACGGGTGTTGAGAGGGGCATTTTCGAAACATGAGATGTTTCCTCATGCCCTTGTTCCCACTACGCTCTTGGCCTTGGTTACCTCAACTTCCGTAAACCAAATCCAATTCGTTTTTCGAGGAATGCTTTACCCCTTGGATCAACAATGAGTGTTGAGTGCTTCCCAACGTTTCTCTAGATTTCTAGATCAAAGCCACCCAGGTTACTCACCGGAAGTGTCTGGGTGCGGGGGTTTGGAGGTTGCCTCGTTCGGGCAAGATTACACCCTGGAATATATTGAACGGCTGCACCGTATAGTTCGAATGTATTGAGGGGGGTACGAATATGTGTGCGTACCGCTTCACATCTAGATGGCCGTTGGCGAGTGTCGAATCGGTCGGGAAGACACTTCAATCTGGAGGGCACATCGAGGACCGTCCTGGAAGCAATGTCGACACTCTCACGGAGGTGAGTGTACTTTCACCCTCAATCTCCACGCCAGCGTGCGTGCTCATATAAATCGCAGATCGGGGAATTGCATGCCCACGAGGCGGACAATTTGGGCAGGGATCAGGTTGTCATGAAGTTGCAGCCGGGAAAACGGCTCACCGACACTCAAGCGTACAAGGAGATAGACAACAAGCTCGAGGAAGCCAGAACGACTTGCTGCGAGTTTTACGAGTCCGTTTACACGGCGGTGTATCTTGACGCCAAGAACTATAGTACTAAATTCTCCGCGGGAAGGCTGAGATGGGAGAGGCGAATGTTCTCATCGAGCTCAACGCGAACAAGGTTGGTTTTTTTTTTTGTGGGCGTGGTCTGAGGGACTGATGTATTCTCGACTCCTCCTCTCGTTAACGGCCAACTGTACACCTTATCCATTGGGCCAACAAGGACCCCGAGCTCGCGGTCGCATAACTACACGCGCAGGCACGCCCCCTCTATGGGGATTATGCGACCTCTTCGGCGAGCCCTGTGGATGACTGCGGCGGATATTTTACGCACCAACACGCTTACAAGTTCTGCGGCAGCCTTAACCTTTAAGTCTTTCTCTCCATTGAAGGGCCTTGAAAGTTTGTGGTCCCTTGTATATCGGCTCAATCATAAATTCTCCGCACC
>Ga0307516_10007373_pt1 | contig 12656 bp, 12 predicted proteins | sample 19_EM_MG_FD_203310 | JGI IMG/M metagenome (GOLD analysis project Ga0307516, IMG submission 203310) | Populus trichocarpa ectomycorrhiza microbial communities from riparian zone in the Pacific Northwest, United States - 19_EM | ecosystem: Host-associated > Plants > Roots > Unclassified | place... | reverse complement strand
CCACAGCGGCTCACTCGTCGGATACGTCGTCGACATGCTCGTCGTCATCGTCGTCCTCGTCGTCGTCGTCGTCGTCGTCGTCCTCGTCGTCCTCGTCGTCGTCGCCTTCCGCCTCAGACGACCCGCCCTCCTTCTCCTCCGCTTCTCCCCCGCCCTCGCTCGCGCTTTCCCCTTCGCCTTCGCTTTCCCCTTCCTCTTCGCTTTCCCCTTCCTCTTCGCTTTCCCCTTCCCCTCCGCTCACGCCCCCGCGCGCCCCTTCAGCAGCCTCTTCGATCCCCAAATCGATCGGCCCTTCCGGCGCCACCTCACCGACCTCCGTTTCGAAGGTCTCGCGCGATTCGTCGCTGAGCTCGGTGAACTCCTTCAGCGTGGGCAAGTCGCGCAGCGACTTCAAGCTGAACACTTCCATGAAGCTGGGCGTCGTACCGTAGAGCATCGGCCGCCCCGCCTCGTCCTTCTTACCCAAGATGCGAATCAGATCGCGCTCGAGCAAACCCTTGAGCACGGGACCCGAATCGACGCCGCGAATGTCGTCGATCTCGGGTCGCGTGATCGGCTGCCTGTAGGCAACAATCGCCAGCGTTTCGAGCTGTGCGCGCGAAAGCCGCACCGGCTTGGTCGACAAGTAACCGCGAACGTATTCGCCGAACTCGGGGTTGGTTCGGAAGGCGTAGCCGCTTGCCACCTCGTCCAAGCGAATGCCCCGGCCGGCGTAATCGCGCTGCAGCTCCTCTACGAGCTCCTGCGCCCGCTTCCGGTCGACCTTGGCCGCTCGCGCCAGCTCCTTGATCTCGAGCGGGTGGTCGGAGACGAAGATCAGCGACTCGACCAAGGCCTTCAAGTATTGAGTTGCGTCCTGGGTTTGTTCCGCGCCAGACGCCGCGCCTTCACCCAGCAACGCCGCGTCGCCATCCGCTGGCTGGTCGGCGGCTGCGCTGTCGCCATCGCCATCCCAGCCTGAGTCGACGGCGGCTTCGTCCACTTCGTCGGCAGCCGACGCGGGGACCGCGGCAATTGCCGGCGCGCGCCGCGCACGGGCCGCGGCGATACGCTCACGATCCTTCTCGACGCGCCGGGCTTCGGCTTCGGTGCGCTCCTGAGCTTTGGCCTCACGCTTCAAGCGGGCTTGTTCGGCGGCTTCGGCGCGAGCTTGCGCTTTGAGCTCCTCAGCCGCGCGAAGTTTTTCGTCACGTTCGGCTTTGGCTTGCGCCTTGGCTTCGGCCTTCTGTCGCAGCAGCTCGGCTGCCTGCGCCTTCGCCTCGGCCTTGGCTTTCGCGTCAGCTTTGGCTTTGGCCTTGGCTTCGGCCTCGGCGAGCTTTTTGGCTTTGGCTTTGGCTTTGGCTTCGGCCTTCTTCTGCTTCTTCAGCTCGGCTTTGGCCTTGGCTTTGGCTTTGGCTTCGGCCTTCTTCTGCTTCTTGGCTTCGGCCTTGGCGCGAGCTTCGGCCAGCTTGAGCTTCTTTGCTTCGGCTTTGGCCACCGCCTTGGCGCGCGCCTCAGCCTGCCGCTGCTGGGCCTTCGCATCGCCCTTCGCCGAAACGGCTTTGGTTGCCTTCGCCTTCGCGGGCTTGCCCGCCTGCGGCGGCTTCACGGCCTTGGCGGGCTTCTTAGCGGGCCCCGTGGGCCTGGCTGCCTTCGCGGGCTTGGCTGCCTTGGCTGCCTTCGCGGGCTTGGCTGCCTTGGCTGCCTTCCCGGGCTTGGCTGCCTTGGCTGCCTTCCCGGGCTTGGCTGCCTTCGCTGGCTTGGCTGCCTTCGCTGGCTTGGCTGCCTTCGCTGGCTTGGCTGCCTTCGCTGGCTTGGCAGGTTTAGCCGCCTTGCTCTTGCTCGCAGCCGCATTGGTTGTGCCGCGTGCGGCGGCGGACACCGGGGGCTTGGGTCGCTTCTTCGCTGCCATGTTCGATCGTTGCTCGGAGCTTAAGGCTCGTCTTCTTCGTTGGGGTCTTGGTCCGTCGGCTCGGGCTCGTCTTGGTCCGTCAGCTCGGGCTCATCGTCCTGAAAGCTGGTCGGTAAAGAGCCGCTGCGACCAGCAGCAAGCGCGTTCTCTTCGTCGGCCAGAGCCGCATCTTCCGGCTCTTCTTCGGCCGACTTGGAGCTGAAGCTCATTTCGGCGGACGCCGCCGCCTCTTCCATAACGCCGGCGTCGACCAGCGCCAGCTCGATCAGAATCGGCATCAGCGGGCCCTCTTGCTCGAGGCGCGTCATACGTAGACGCGTCATCTCGAGCAGCGCCAGGAACGTCACGATCAGATCGCCGCGCGACGTGGCGCCTTCGAACAGCTGCTCGAACGAGAGCTTCTTGTGGAGCTGCAGCAGGTCGACCAACTGATTGATCCGGTCGGTGATCGAAAACCGCTCGAGATCGATCTGATGATCGATCTTGGTGTTGGCGCGCGACAGCACGCTCTGGAACGCATCGAGCAACTTGAATAGGCTGAGACCTGCCAGCGGGGCGGGCCCCTCGACGGCCGGCGCCGGCAGGCCACGCACGAACACGTCGCGCCCGAGCACGTCACCGCCGCCCAGCTGCTCGGCGGCCTGCTTGTATTTTTGGTACTCGAGCAGCCGGCGCACGAGCTCGGCGCGAGGATCGAGCCCGAGCTCGTCGTCGTCGTCCTGATCGGCCGGCGGCACCGGGAGTAGCATCTTCGACTTGATGTGGATGAGCGTCGCCGCCATCACGAGGTACTCGCTCGCGATGTCGATGTTCAGCTCCTCCATCAACGTGATGTATTCGACGTACTTTTGCGCGACGAACGAGATCGGGATGTCCCGGATGTCGAGCTCGTGCTGCTCGATCAGGTGCAAGAGCAGGTCGAGCGGTCCCTCGAACGTCGGCAGGACGACCTGGTACCCCCCCGCAGCTCCTTCCGGACGAGGAGCCAAAGGCCGCTCGCCGGGTGGAGAATTGCTGGGGTTTTCGTCCGTCATGAAGGGGGCGCAGCGTACATGACCAATAGGGCTTTGGCGATGCTAACTTGGTGCTTTCATGACAGTCCAAGGCGGGCCAGGCCGCCGCTGCGTAAGCTGTGGAGAGCGCTACGACGCGGCCGTGCTGTTCTGCCCAAAGGACGGCACACCGACTGGTGCGGAGCACGAAAACGTCAGCCATGACCCCTACCTGGGTCGTGTCATCGCGGGACAGTTCCGCGTGGAGCGCCTGCTAGGGACTGGCGCGATGGCGCGCGTTTATCTGGCAGAGCAGCTCGGGCTCGAGCGACCGGTGGCGCTCAAGATTTTACACCGAGAGCTGCTGCGAGAAGAAAGCGCCACGGCGCGCCTGCGTCGCGAGGCCACCATCGGCGCGCGCCTGCGCCATCCTAATTTGGCCGAGGTATTGATGATGGGCGTCGTCGATGCGAGCGCCCAGGCGCCAGGCGGCGAGCCGTTCATCGTGCTCGAGTATCTCGACGGTATGTCGCTGACGTCAGCGTTGCTGGCCGCGCGCGGCTCGCTCGGGGTCGTGCGCGCAGTGCACGTGGCGCTGCAGATTTGCGACGCCCTGGGCGAAGCGCACTCACTCGGCATCGTGCATCGCGATCTGAAGCCAGACAACGTGATGCTGGTGCGGCGCGGAGCCGACGGCGACTTCGTGAAGGTGCTCGACTTCGGCATGGCGCGCGCCGGTCGTGACCCCGATTTTGCGACCCGTGACGGCGCCGTGCTCGGTACGGCCCGCTACATCGCGCCGGAGGGTGCGCAAGGTGGCAGCGTCGGACCAGAAGGCGACGTGTACGCCATCGCCACGCTACTGTTTCAATGCATCGCGGGTCGCACGCCGTTCGACGGCCAGAGCGCAGTCGCGATTTTGGTGCAGCAAGTCAGCGCCGCTCCGCCGGATTTGCGTGCGGTCGGCGGCGGCCGCGAAGCACCGCTCGCGCTGGCCGAGCTGGTGGCTCGAAACCTCGCCAAGGACCCGCTCGATCGCGCCGCCAACGCGCGCGCCTTGGGGGCTGAGCTGAGCGCTTGCATGTTCGCCGGCCGCCAAGATAGCAGCATCACCGCCCGGCTCATCGGGGGGCAAAGGCCGTGAGCCGCGCCTACCTGACGGCGCTTTGGGCGGCCGCCGGCATTGGCTTCGGAGCGCAACACGCGCGCGCCGCGCCGCCGGACAGCGAGCCCCGCGTGATCACGGGCTTTCGAGCGCTGGACCGCCCGACCGGCATCGCGGAAGCTGGCTTCGGCTGGCTCACCCTGCCCGGCGCCAACGTGTGCAGCCAAGCGGGCTGCAAGGCGGGCGACACCAGCTTCGAGCTCGACGCCTGGCAGCTCTATCGCCAGAACACGCGCTTGGCGTTCGGCGCCGGATTGCTCTTGGGTTTGATCCCCACCACCGACGCGCCGGTCAGCGATCCGATGGGCATCGACCGCAATCATAGCCGTAAGTACCTCACGCTCGAAGGCATGCTGCGCTACTACCCCTACGTAGGCGAATCCTTCGAGTTCTGGGTTGGGCTCACCGGCGGCCTGGTGGTGGTAAGCGATCGCTTCCAGGTGGTCGACGCCTACGACAAGCCGTTGATCGGCCCTTCGGGCGTCACCATCCGCACCGAAGGCGGTACGCTGGGTCTGGCCTTCGGCGGCGCCTGGGAGCTATCGCAGCACTGGTCATTCGGCGGCTCTTTTCGCTTCGGCAACTGGTTTCTCCCGAGCAAGCCGGCCGTCGATCCGTTGACGGATCACGCCTCCGTGACCGGGCGCAACTCGGTCTTTTCGCTCGGTTTCAACATGGCCTACCGCATCCCGTTGTGAGCCAAGATCGTGAGCAGCTCCGCGATGCGGTCGAAGAGCAGCGCGAGAACGCCGAGCAATGCGACGGATTTCAGAGGAGCCAGCACCGGGCCGATGAAGGCGGGGGTCGCGGCGCGGGCGATCAGCGCGCTGGTAGTTTCGAGCAGCACACTGGCGACCGCGAGCGGCGCGGCGATCGCGAACGCTAGCTCGACGGAGCCCGCGAAGGCTTGCGTCAGCGCCGGCCAGGTGAACTGCGACGAGAGCCGCGGCGACGACAACGCCGCGGCCACGCGCGCGGCTCCGCCAGTTTCCAGGAAGGCAATCGACGCCAGCAAAGCGAACAGCGTGGCCACCGGCGGCATCTGCTCGGGTAGGGCCGGCAGGGTCACGCTTTCGCGTGCGCCGCGCAGATCGTCCACCAAACCACCGGCCATGGCGGCCACGTAGATCGACAACGAGGCGAGCAGCGCGACGGGCAGTCCGACCAAGGCTTCGCGAGCGAGCGCCAGCGCGAACGGTCCCCCAGCACCCACGTCGCCCACCAGCCCGGGCGCGATGCACAGCCCCAAAGCCAAGCCCAAAACTAGGCGCGTTTGGGCTGGAACGGCGCCGAGCCCCAAGGCCGGCACCAGCGTCACCGCGGGGGTGGCTCGGGCGAAGCCAAGCGCCCAGGCCCGCGGCTCGATGCCGCTCTGCGCAAACAGCGCCCTCAAAGCGTCGAGGATGCTCGGCGGCGGGTGCAGGGGGGCCATGACGATTGACGCGGGAGCATGGGGCGCGTTAACGGTCGCCCCAGGTTCGCGTATGGGCTTGGATACTTCCACAGTCGGCTTCGTGACGGAACCAGTCAGCTTTAGCTACGACTGGAAAACGGTAGCGCTCTACGCTCTGGCAGTCGGCGCAACCCCGCGCGAGCTCGACTACCTTTACGAAGGTCGCGGGCCACGCGTCCTGCCGACCTTCGCCCTCATTCCGGCGTACGCACCCGTCAGTGCGCTGTTCGTCAAAACCCAGTGCGATATGACGCGCCTGGTGCACGGGGGGCAGACGCTGCGCCTGCATCGGCCACTGCCGCCCGAAGGCACCCTGCTCACGACCGGCAAGATCGAGGGCATCTACGACATGAAGAAGCTCGGTCAGGTGGTGCTGAGCACGCGCACCACGTTGAACGGCGAGCCCTGCTTCGACACCGAGTGGCAACTGCTCGTGCGCGACGCCGGCGGCTTCGGCGGACCGCGCCCACCGAAGAATGAAGCTCCCAAGCTTGCCGAAGGCCAGGGCAAAAATCCGACCTTCACGGTCGAGCAAGCGACTCGGCCGGAGCAGGCATTGCTGTACCGGCTGACGGGCGATTTGAATCCGCTCCACGCCGATCCCGCGTTTGCGCTTGCAGCGGGCTTCGAGCAAGGGCCCATTCTGCACGGGCTCTGCACCTACGGGTTTGTCGGGCGCGCGCTGATCGAGCACGCCTGCGGGGGCGACCCGGCGCGGCTCAAGAGCTTTAGCGTGCAGTTTCGCAAACCCGTCTGGCCGGGCGACGTGCTCTCCACGCAGGGCTTCGACGTCGGTGCCGGACGCTACGTGCTTCAGACTAGCGTCGTCGGCCGGCCAGATGCAGTGCTGACGTCAGCTTGGGCAGAAGTGGCTTGAGGAGACCTATCTCATGAGCGACGAAGAGAAGAAGAGGATTTTTTCACAGCCCCCGCCGCCCACCGACAAGATCGATGGCGAATGGGGCGATGACGACGATGCGCCCGGCGACGTGCCCGAGGCAGTCGGCAAATCGCAGCCTCCGCCGCCCGCCGCGGCAGTTGCTGAAACCGCGGTAGCCCCGACGAGCGTACCGGCCAAGGCCGCAGAAGCTTCCACCCCGCCCGAGATGAAGGCCGCCTCGCCCGTCGACGAGACCGACGACGAAGACGAAGACGACGAAGACGAGACCGACGATCGCGAGGACTCGGCTTCGAGCGAAGACGAAGACGACGAGGAAGACGAGGAAGACGAGGAAGAGGAAGACGACGACGAGCACACGCAGCCGGTGCCGCCGTCGGCAGCCCGAGCCGCTCGCTCCAGTAGCGATTGGATCCCCGAATGGGCGCCGTACGCAGTGCTGGCGCTGCTCGTCAGCGTCAGCATTTTAGTCGGCTTGGGCCTGGTTGGCGGCGGGTCCGCCTCGGCATCCGAAGAAGCCGACAAGGCTGCGACACCGCTGCCGTCCACCGTTGCGGCTCCCGTCAAACCGAGCCCACACCCGTGAAGGGGTTCGCGCTCACCGCGCTGTTCGCTTTTGGCCTGCCGCTATCGGCTTGCGTCGTCTCGACGTTCGAAGGGCCCGGCGAGCCGCCCCGCGTCGCTACACCAGCTAGCGCGAGCTCCAGCGGCAAGGCCAATGCCGGCGAAGCAGCGCCGGAAACGGCCGCCGAGCTCGCCGCCGAGCCGAGCGAGATCTCGGCTCGTCACGTGCTGGTGGCGTATCAGGGAGCGCTACGCGCCTCGCCCAGCGTGACGCGCAGCAAGGCCGAAGCACAGGCGCGCGCCGCGGAGGCGCTGACGCGCGCCAAAGCCGGCGAAGACTTCGCAGCGCTGGTCAAAGAATTTTCGGACGAGCCCGGCGCCGCCGAGCGCGGCGGCTCGCTCGGTCGCTTCGGCCGCGGCATGATGGTTCCCGCCTTCGAAAAGGCCGCCTTCAAGCTCGCCCCCGGCCAAGTCTCGGACATCGTCGAAACCCAATTCGGCTTTCACGTCATCCAACGCACCGAATAACCGGGAGCTCAGCCCCCGCCCCAGGAAGTGAATTCCTGGGGCCCCACCCTCAGGTTTTGGGGCCCCAACCCCAAAACTTCCGCATCGTCAGCTAACTGCGTAGCAGGTGCTTGGCGATGACCATGCGCTGGACTTGGCTGGTGCCTTCGCCGATTTCGCAGAGCTTGGCGTCGCGCAGGTGCCGCTCGACGTCGAACTCGCGGGTGTAGCCGTAGCCACCGTGAATTTGTAGCGAGTTGTTGCAAACTCGGGTCGCGACCTCGCTGGCGAACAGCTTGGCCATCGACGCCTCGGCGGTGAAGCGCCGGCCTTGATCGGCGAGCCAGGCGGCACGCCGCACCAGCAGCTCGGCCGCGTCGAGCTCGGTCTGCGCGTCCGCCAGCATCCACTGGATGGCTTGAAACTCGGCGATGGGCTTACCAAATGCCTCACGCTGTTTGGCGTAGGTCACGGCCATCTCGAGCGCGCCGCGACCGAGACCGAGCGCCATGGCCGCGATCGAAATGCGGCCGCTATCTAGAATGCGCATGGTGTCGCGGAACCCCTGATCGACTTCGCCCAAGCGCTCGCTGTCGGGCACGCGCAGGTTTTCGAAGGTGAGCTCGACGGTGTCGCTCGAACGACAACCCAGCTTTTTCAGCTTCTTGCTGGCGGAGTAGCCGGGCGTCTTCGTATCGACGATGAACGCCGTGATGCCGCGTTGCGCCGTGGTCTCGAAGTTGGTGCGCGCCAAGACCACGCAAAAGCCGCCGACCGAGCCCTGCGTGATGAACATCTTGCTGCCGTTGATGATCCAGTCGCTGCCGTCACGCACGGCTTTCGTGCGCATGCCGGCGCTATCCGAGCCGGAGCTGGGATCGGTGAGTGCCCACGCCGCCAGCCATTCTCCGGTGCAGGCGCGCGTCAGGTACTTTTGCTTTTGCGCTTCGGTTCCGAACGCCAAAATGTGGCCGGTGCCGAGGCCGTTGTGACTCGCGATCGTCAGCGCCAGCGAGCCGTCGACGCGCGCTGCTTCTTCGACCGCGATGGCGTAGGCCGACATGTCGAGCCCCGCGCCGCCGTAGGCCTCCGGTATCTTGATCCCGAGCAACCCCAGCTCGGCCAGCTCTGGGATGAGCTCGCTCGGGAAGCGCTCGGCTTCGTCCCACTCCTTGGCGCGCGGCGCGACGCGCTCGCGGAAGAATTGCCTCAAACTGCTGCGCAGTAGCGTGTGATGTTCGCTGAGCTCAAAATCCACGAGTTACGGTTCTAGTACCTGTCGCCCCTTCGCGCCAATCGCACACTCAGAAACGAGCACCCGGAAATCTCGTTCCGATCTCCCGACTCCCCGCTCCCTGTTGAATTCATTCTTCGCTACGGTTGGACGGGGAGCTTGGGATTGAGCGCTGATTTCAATTGAGCGAGGCGCTTGTCGGCCGGAAAGTGGCCGCCGTCGCCGGTCTTGAGCTTGAGCGGCTCGTCACCGACGATGATCACGTTGCTGCCGGAACGGCCCGCGAGCCATTCGGCCTGCGGCGCCCCGTCCGCTTCACGTGTCGTGAACGATACGGCATCGAAGCCGAGATCTTTTTGGACCTTGGCGCCAGGCAGCTTTTTCAGCGTGCCCAGCACGTCTTTGGCCGAGTCTTCGTCGGCGCGAGCCAGTCCGACGACGCGGAAACGCTCGCTGCCATCTTGGTAGTAGCCGATGGCGCCGGAACCGAGACCCGCGACACCAAGCACGTCGCGATGCGCGTAGCCGATGCCCATCGGTAGCAGCCGCAGCGTCGGCAGCAGGCGCACCGCCGGGAGCGGATTCACGTCGCCCGGCAGGTGATCGCCAATCTGCCGCGCTAGCTCAGGCAGTACATCGGCGCTGGTCGCCTTGAGTTGATCGGGCGTCTGCAGCTCGTTCGTGTAGCTGAGCTCGGCCACCAGCTCTCCCCGCCACACATAAGCGATGCCGGTACCGAGCGCCCCCTCGGCGCCGGCAGCCAGCTCCTTGGGCGTGCCGTCGACTGGATCGCCGTCGGCGATCACGCGCTTCGTAAAAAACGCGAAAGCACCCTCGGCGCTAGCGAACCGCGACACCGTCACGTTGACGCTACCCGGTGAGCCAGCGCCGTCGACGTAGCGCAGCGTGACCACGCGCTTCAGCCCGTAGTTCTTGTAGACCTCGCACTCACCATCGAGCAGCTCGGTGCAAACGGTCTCGAGCGTGCCCTTCGCCCCCTCACCGTAGGTGCGCGCGTCGCCGTTCGGGTCGATGCAATAGCCGCCGGCGAGCTTCGGAAAAAACGCAGAGCTGAGAGCGTCGGTGACGCTGCCGCCGCCGCCCGTGCACGCGCCGGGCTTCGAGCTCGCGATCGGGGGCGGCGCGCTGCCTTCTTGAACGACGTCGGGATTGCCGCTCTTAGTGCTGACTTTCGAGCCAGCGCCGGGAGGCGCGCCCGTTTGCTCGACCTTTTTCGAGCAGCCGAGCAGAAGCCACGCGGAACACAGCAGCACGACGAGTGGGCGGCAGGCCATGGCGGTCCTTGTAGCGCGAGACGCGCACGGCAGGCCAAGAGGCGGACTTACCCCGCAACGTTTACATAGCGCCGCACTTCTTACGGTCACCAAAGCCCCTACATGGTCGATAAATACGAGTTATTTCCAGCATCTAGTAACGACCGCGGCGGGCACGTACCTTGCTGTACGTTCAGGCTTCTCGTGTTTCTGCAACCTCTCAAGTCGCGGCCCTGGGGCCGGCATGCCAGCCGGGGCTTCACGCTCATCGAGCTGATGGTGGTCGTGTTGATCATCGCCATCATGGCGACGCTCGCCAGCCCATCCATCACCGAACAGATGCGGGAGCGCCGCTCGCGCGACGCCGCGCAGCAGCTCAGCGGGCTTTTTAGCAATAGCCGCATGCGCGCGCTAGGTCGCGGTGCCGGCGTCATGGTGCGCTACCGCGCAGCCACGGGCTTTACGGTGCTCGAGTCGATCGAAGGCACGGCCGCCGCTACCTTGCGTGGCAGTGCGACGTGCGCGGCCCAGCCCGGGCTGGGCTGCATTGCCAACAACTGGACCGACCCGAGCCTGTCGCGCCAGGTGAACCTATACATTCCGCCGCCGACCGTGACCGTAACGGTGCGCAACCAGGGCGGCACCGCCCAAACCCAAATGGACCTTTGCTTCACCCCGCTCGGACGCAGCTTCATTTCGTTCGACGGCGCGCCGCCCACGCTACCGATGGTGGGCGCGACGACAATCGACGTGCAACGCCTCAACTCTGCCAACCAACCCATCGGCTTGCTGCGCAGCGTTGCGGTTCTGCCGACGGGCATGGCCAGGGTCGGCATATGAGCCGAATTTTGCGACGCCGCTCACTCGCCCGGCAGCGCGGCTACACCCTGGTCGAGCTAATGATGGCGCTGGCGCTGTTCACGGTGGCCATGCTCGGCATCATCTCGATGCAAAAGATCACCGTGGTGTCGAACGCTCACGCCAAGAACGTGGCCATCGCCGAACGCATCGCCCAGGCCTGGAGCGCTCAGCTCGAGATGGACGCCACGGCTTGGCGCGTCGCCTACGGCGCCGGCTTCTTGAGCAACCCGGCGGGTTGGCAGCGCCCCCTCCCAGCGCGCGGGTTCGGCAGCGCCTTCGATGCGCTCGGAAATCCGCTGACTGACAGCGCCACGGACCTCGCGCGGGCGCAGTTTTGCACGCATGTGCGCCTGACATGGCTGTACCCGACCACCACCGGCGTCAGCGGCAATGCCACTTTGCGTGCGGAGATTCGCGTGTTCTGGCTGCGCGACGGCGAAGCGCCGCTCGACACGACCAGCTCGGTCTGCGCGCAGCAAACTGCCGTGCAGGCCCAGAACATCGGACTTTCTACCGATCGCTATTACTTCGTTTACCAAACTGTCGGTGTACGGCAGCACTTCCAAATCTGATGCGCGCGCCGTTTCTCTTCCAAGTTTGCGAGGCCAGAGCGCGCGGGCGACGGGCTGCCCGGGCTCGCGGCTTCACGCTGGTAGAGCTGATGGTGGCGATGACCGGCGGGCTGTTCTTGTCGATCGTCGTGTTCGCTTTGTCGCGCGATGCGTCGCGCTTCTATCAACGCGAGGGGCGCGTCGCGAACGCCACCCTGGCCGGACTTTCGGGCTTCGAGCGCCTTTCGAACGACGTCGCGCGCGCAGGCCACCTGTCCACGCCGAACATCCTGCAAGATCCGCGGGTCTGTAACCGGCCTGACAGCAACTGGCCAGTGACGCTCGGAACGCTGCGCGCGATCGTGATCGAGCCGACGAACACGGCGCTGCTCAGTGGCACCGAGATTATGGCGGCGGCCAACACCGCGCCCAACAAGCCACAAGGCATCGTGATCGCCGGCGCCCTCAACTCACCCGACGAGCTGTACACCGCGCAAGTCGGCGATGCCGGCACTGGCTGGCAGATCTACCTGAACCTGAACACGCCCTCGGCGGCGCGCCTCGGTTTGAGCCCGTTATCGACCGCGACCGCCGCCAACCAGGCCGCGTTGACGTCGATCTTCATGGCCGGCGAAACGTCGGGGCGCATCATTCGCTTGCGCTGGATGGGCAGGGATCAATACGCGGTGGCGTTGAGCGTGTCCGCGACACCCGGCGTCGCCTTCGTGAACCTGGCGCCGAAGCCGGCGCTGCAGATGCTGAAGGTGGGCGGCCAGTGCGGAGTCGATAACCTGGGCACTGGCATGTCCCTCAGCGTCATCGATCTAGTGCGCTACGACATTCGCCCCATGATCGCCGACCCCAACTACGCGGCGCTGTACAAGGCGTCGGGTAACGGCACAGGAGGCGGTCCCACTACCGCGGCGCCGTTCGAAAGCGGCCGCGCGGAGCTAGTTCGAGTCGAGCTCACTCCCGCTGGCCAGGAAATCGCCGCCACGCGCGAAATCGTCGGCGAGTACGCCGTCGACCTGCAATTCAGCGGTTGGGGCGCGACCAACGCGCTCGACCCGGCCTTGCTCGCGGTCGATCCCACGCTGATCAACTCCACCTACATCGGCACCCAGCTGCTGCGCGGCCTGCACGTTCGCTTCGCCGTGCGTTCGCGCGAAGCCGACCGCGAGGCGCCGATCGTGAGTGGCAGCGGCGGCGGCAACGGCGACATCTACCGTTTCCCTCTGAAAGACCCGTCGTCGGGCATCACGACTT
>Ga0307516_10007372_pt1 | contig 12657 bp, 10 predicted proteins | sample 19_EM_MG_FD_203310 | JGI IMG/M metagenome (GOLD analysis project Ga0307516, IMG submission 203310) | Populus trichocarpa ectomycorrhiza microbial communities from riparian zone in the Pacific Northwest, United States - 19_EM | ecosystem: Host-associated > Plants > Roots > Unclassified | place... | reverse complement strand
CATTCGCTGACGATGGCGTTGCTCCCGGTTTTGGCAAATCGCCGGGACGGATCAGCCTGACCACACCGGGTTTGTCGGAGCGCCAGTCGCCAAACGCGGCATCGCCCGTCAGCGGCCCGGTTTGCGCCGACAAATGGCCGATACCGGCAAACAGCGCCGCCATCGCGCATATCGGGCGATGGACTGTTCGCATGACTAATTCCCCGAACGCCGTGAGCGGTGCCTATTGCAACCCGGTATCGCCGCTGGTGCGTTTCTTGGCGAGGTCCATCTCGGTCACCGCGACCAGGATTTCGGCTCGGGTTTTCAGGTCAGGCGCTTCCAGCATCGCCTGCTTTTCCGCCGCGCCGTAGGGCGACATCATCGCCAGCGCGTTGACCAGCGCCTCGTTGGGCGCGCTCTCGATGCCTTCCCAATCCACCTTCAGATCGTTGGCTTTGAGAAAATCGGTCAGCACTTCCAGCAGCGCCTCGCGGTCGACCGCCTCCTCGCCCTTGCGCGCGACAAAATCGTCGATGAAGGGGAAGTAATCCACTTTGCATTGCCGGTAGGCGGTCAGCACCGTCATTTCCTCGACCACCCGGAAGCGCGCGACACCGGTGAGTTCGAGGATGTAGCGGCCGTCGCCGGATTCGGCGAGCTGGGTGATGCGGCCGACGCAGCCGACCTTGAACAGTACCGGCCGCGCTTCGTCCTTCGAGTGCGAGATGTCCGGCTGGATCATACCGATCAGCCGATGGCCGTCGCGCAGACTGTCGTCGACCATCGCGAGGTAGCGAGGCTCGAAAATATTGAGCGGCATCTGGCCGCGCGGCAACAGCAGCGCACCGGGCAACGGGAACACCGGAATGATCTCGGGAAGCTCGCCGGGTCCGCGGTATTCGGCATTGATCGGCATTGGCGGTCTCGGTGCTAGGAGCCAGGTCTACGTCCGCATTCTTATCGCAAAAACCGGTGTCCACCCTCGGATCAGTCCGAGGGCATGCTCTTGCGGAATACGCAACTCACGAAAACAGAATGATCGACAGCCGCTTTCGTCCATCCACGGTCGCTTCATCGGCGCCGCCCCACGCCTCGAAGAACTGCACCAGCTGCTTGCGGGCGCCATCCTCGTTCCATTTGCGGTCGCGCTTGACGATTTCGAGCAGCTGGTTGGTCGCCTCGGCACGGTTGCCTTGCGCATTCAGCGCGGTCGCCAGATCGAATCGGGCCTGATGATCGAGCGGGTTTGCGGCGACTTTCTGTTCCAGTTCGGTGACCGGGCCGACGGCTTGCGCCTGTTCGGCAAGATCGATCGCGACCTGCACGGCTTTCACCGCCGCATCGTTGCGCTTGGATTCCGGCACCATGGCGATGGTCTGCTTGGCCTGCTCGACCGCGCCGGTCGTCACGTAGCATTTCGCAAGGCCCGCGAGGGCTGCGATATTGGTGGAATCGATCGACAGCACCTCGGCATAGATTTGCGCTGCGGCCGGCGCATCGCCTTCCGCCAGCACCGCCTCGGCCTCGCCCAGGATTTCGGCGATGTTCGGCTCGCCGGGTGCGGCCATGCCCTTGGTGAGCTTGTCGATGAAGGCGGTGATCTGGCTCTCCGGCACCGCGCCCATGAAACCGTCCGCCGGCTGGCCGTTGACGAAGGCGATCACGGCCGGGATCGACTGGATTCCCATCTGGCCCGGAATCGCCGGATGCTCGTCGATGTTCATCTTGACCAGCTTGACCTTGCCCTTGGCGGCGCGGACCGCCTTTTCGATGATCGGCGTCAGCTGGCGGCAGGGACCGCACCAGGGCGCCCAGAAGTCGATCAGCACCGGCTGGCGCTTCGATTCCTCGATGACGTCCTTGACGAAGGTCTGGGTGGTGGTCTCCTTGATCAGATCGGGTACTGCCTGCGGCGCCGGGCCGCCGCCCTGTTCAATAATCGTCACGGTATCCTCGCCTGATGTGGTCTGGGAATTTGTCTCGAAAGCGGTCCTGAGATGCGGCCCGTTCTAGCACGGCCTCGCCCGAAGTTCTCATCCGCTAGATGGCGGCTTGGCCGCAAAATTCAATCTTCCCCGAGGTCACAGCAAGGGGCTGCGGCGAAAGGCCGGACCCGTCCTGGAATGGCCGCGAATCGTCCGGCGCCACCGCGGCAAGCTATTCCGGTTCCCGGTCACGGAGCCGGGTGGCCGAATAATGCCATTTCGGCGTGGTTTCGGACCGATTCGCGCCTATTTGTTAAGAAAACCGGATTATCCGGTGATTTCAGGCCGCGTTCGCACTGTTGCATTCGCGGCCTGCATTTGGCATAGCTCTGCCGTTGCCGGCGAGCGATCGCCGACATCTCGGATGCGGGTGTAGCTCAGTGGTAGAGCACGACCTTGCCAAGGTCGGGGTCGAGGGTTCGAGCCCCTTCGCCCGCTCCAATCTCTCTTAAATTTGGCAATGACTTAGCGGACCCTTTCGGGGGTCGGCAGTCGTGCGTTTCTCGGTACGAGTATTTTCGTGGGTGGGAGTTGCGTCCTCTGCTGCCGGCGAGACCCGACCGTCAAATTGATCCAGGAGCACGTATAAGCCGTTCGTGACCGGCGCGTGCCAACACTGGCGGTGCACCGCGTTTATTGCAGTCGAACGAACGGGAAGAGGCGAGAACGAACGCCCTAGCCTGACGATGCTAGGTTGTGTCGCCCAAGTGAAATCAGGTACGCTCTTACGGCTACAGAGTTCTTTCGCATGCGAGCCATGGTTACCAACCTATCAAACGTAACTCCGCTGGGCATCGGATACTACACCGTGCCAGAAGCCGCTCGGCTTCTCAGGATGCCCGCGGTAAACATCAGGCGTTGGCTGGGCGGTTACAGGTACACCAAGGGCAACGATGAATTTATTATGCCGCCGCTGTGGACCCCACAGTTGCCCCGGCACGACGACCATCTAGAACTCGGATTTCGCGACCTAATCGAGCTGCGGTTCGTACACGCATTTACGAAGGCAAACCTGAGCCTAATAACCATCCGACGCTGCTTGGAGTTTGCGCGCGACTGCGTAGAAGATGATCGTCCATTCTCGACCAGGCGCTTTCAAACGGATGGCCGAACCATTTTTCTCAATAGCGCACTTCAGACTGGTAAAGAGGAATTACTCGACCTCACAAAGCGGCAATACGTTCTCAAACAAATCATCGAAAGAACTTTCAAAGACCTAGACATAGAAAACGATGCGGTCACTCGGTGGCGACCGTTCAAGGGGAAGAATTCTATTGTCATTGATCCGCTCCGCGCCTTCGGTCAGCCGATAGCGACGAATTACGGCGTGCCGACGACGACGCTTGCCGACTCCGTCGAAGCAGAAGGTTCGGTGAATCGTGTTGCTCAGCTATTCGAAGTGCCAGCACAAGTCGTGCGCGATGCGGTCCAATTTGAGAAAGCGCTCATTGCTGCGTGAAAGTTATGATCGACGAAAATTTGCCACCGGCGCTCGCACGAGCGTTGGCAGCTATTTTCAAAGGTCAACACGAGGTCATTCATCTTCGCGACCGCTTTGGTGCGGGTGTAACCGACATTGAATGGATCGGTGCCTTAAATCAGGAAGGCAACTGGGTCGTCATTTCAAGTGATCGGCGCATCACGAGGAATAAAGCGGAGTACCAAGCATTTCGGGCGTCCCGCTTGATCGGCTTTTTCTTATCGACCGGTCTTCAGAAATCCAAATCGATTAAGCAACTAGAGCGAATCCTCGCGCTCTGGGAGAATATCGAAGCGTTGTGTTCCCGCGTTGAGGGAGGAGCGGTCTTTGAACTTCCGATGAAAACAACGCGAGTTAAACAGCTGAAAGACTGATAGCGGGCGCCAATCGGATTTCGGAAGCGACCTGTCATCGGTGGAAAACCGAGTCCGGAGCGAAAGTGTTGTTCACCATTGAGAATCTTGTCACGCGAGGCAAAGGGAACAAGACAACATGGCGTTTTGGGTCGTCAGGGCAGGAAAGCACGGCGTTAATGAAGATTACACACTCGATAGCAACGCGGCCGTAGTTGGGTGGGAAGCCGTTGGTGATCTAACCACCATCGCCAGCAAAGAAGCGATGTTAACCCACGTCCAAAAATCGTACCCCGATGCTGCAGCGGGTTCGCAACGGGTTTGGGCAGGCGAGCTATGGGCATTCAAAGAACGTATCCAAATCAACGAATGGGTCGCGGTCCCACTGACATCGCGTGCCGCGATAGCAGTCGGTCGCATTGTTGGACCTTATCGCTACGTCGCTGACGCGCCTATCGGCGCGAAGCACCAGCGCAGTGTGAAGTGGGTACGAACCGATCTTCCGCGTTCTGAAGTCGATCAAGACATACTTTATACGCTGGGCGCTACCCTGGCCGTTTTTCGGGCGCACCGAAATAATGCGGAAGAGCGACTTATAGCAATGGCGCAGGGGCAAGCGCCGAAGCCTATCGAAAAGCGGTCCGTGGAATCCGAAGCAGTAGACCCCGAAGACGAGGGCACGATTGACCTTGAACAATTCGCGGGCGATCAGATTACAAAGTTCATCGGTCGCAAGTTTCTAGGCCATGAACTAGCCAGATTGGTTGGGGCGATCTTGGTCGCAGACGGCTATCAGGTCCAGGTATCAAAGCCCGGTGCAGATGGCGGTGTCGATATCATTGCTGGAACGGGCCCGATGGGGTTCGGTCAGCCTCGGATCGCTGTGCAAGTGAAGTCAGGCGCAACCCCTGCCGATGTTAGTGTTCTGCGTGAACTTCAGGGGTAATGCCACGCTTTGGAGCGGATCATGGACTTATCGTGTCATGGTCTGGGTTCAAAGACTCTGTTGTTCGTGAAGCTAGGCAGTTATTCTTTGAAGTTCGCTTATGGGACTCGGGCGATTTGGTAGCGGCGCTTCAAAAGAACTTCGAAAAGCTACCGGAAGAGATTCAAGCCGAATTGCCGCTCAAACGTATCTGGCTATTGGTTGATTCAGAAGACTGACTACCAGCTATAACGGCGCGGAGACAAAATCCGCTCAGGGTCTCGATCGGCTCGGTACGTTCGCACTCGTCCGAACGATAGCCGGTCTTTGGGTTTTGTGGCTGGACGTGATACCATAGGTTGTAGAACTATACCTTGCCGTGGCGAAACGTCCCATGCCCCGAAAAATCATCCTGCTCTCCGACGGCACCGGCAACTCCGCGGCAAAGGTCTGGCGCACCAATGTCTGGCGCACGTTTGAGGCGCTGGATCTTTCCGGCAATGACCAGGTCGCGTTCTATGACGACGGGGTCGGTACTTCGTCGTTCAAGCCGATGGCGATTCTGGGCGGCGCGTTCGGGTTTGGGCTGCGGCGCAACGTCATTGCGCTCTATAAATTCGCCTGCCGCAATTATCGCGATCCGGACGACGAATTGTTCGGTTTCGGCTTTTCGCGCGGCGCCTTCACGATCCGGATCGTGATGGGGCTGATCGACAGCCAGGGGCTGGTCAAATCAGATAACGAAGCCGAACTGCATAGCCTCGCCAGCGCGGCCTACCGCGCCTATCGGCGGGATCGCTATCCCAATCTGAAGTTCGAAGCGCCCTATCAGTGGCTGCGCAACAAATTCGGCCCGCATTATCCGCCGCCGGAGGTTCGCAAAAACGTCAAGATCAGGTTCGTCGGGGTCTGGGACACGGTCGCCGCTTACGGCATGCCGGTCTATGAGATGACATCAGGCATTCATAAATATCTCTGGCCGATCGAATTGCCGGACAACCATCTGGCCAAGAGCATCACGCGCGCCTGTCAGGCGCTGGCGCTCGATGAGGAACGCACCACCTTTCATCCGCAGCTCTGGAACGAGCGCACCGGCAACGGCGTCGATGGCAATGCGGCTGCCGCGCCGTCCGGGCAGCGCTTCATCAAGGATGAACGGCTGAGCCAGGTCTGGTTCTCAGGCGTCCATACCAATGTCGGCGGCGGCTATCCCGACGATGCGCTGGCTTACATTCCGTTCGTCTGGATGATCACCGAAGCGAAACGCTGCGGGCTCAAGTTCAAGTCGGATCATGCCAACGAGGCGCCCGATCCCGACCGCCTGATCGCCGATCCCGACACTTTCAAGAACGCGATCTCGCGGCAGGACAAGGACGGAAGGCTCTACGACCCGCGCAAGGGTTTTGGCGGCTATTATCGCTACGGGCCGCGCAAGCTGGTGCCGCATTTCTATCGCGAATCCAGGAAGCTGGAGGAAGATGAGATCGACGTCGAGCGCGCAAAAATCCATGAGAGCGTGTTCAAGCGCATCAAGAACCACGCGCATGCCTACGCGCCGGTCGGCCTTCCGCCTTATTACGACGTCGTCCGGGAACGCGACGGCGAGATCATCTCGCCGGACCGATATGGCTTCGAGACCACGCCGCGCGCGGCCGTGCGCGCCGAGGCGCAGGAGCATGTCTGGAACGAAATCTGGAAGCGGCGCATTCTCTATTTCGCAACCGTCGGCGCCACGATCTGGCTGGTGGTGTTTCCGCTGGTCAGCAGCGCGCAACGCGCCGACGAATATTATTCCAGACTGCGCTGGGTGTCCGACCTGGTCCGGTTCATCGGCGGATTCCTGCCGGACTTTGCCATGACCTGGATCAATGGCTACGCACGCGCGCCATTCTGGTTCGTGGTGATGGTGCTGCTGCTCGCCGGCCTGATGGCATGGTCGTCACGGGTGGCTTCGCGCACCCAAAACCTGATGAGCTCGATCTGGCGGCAGACGCCGGCGGCGCCGGCAGGGCTTCCCGACAACTTCATCTACCGGCTTCGCAGCAACCGGACCTATATTGGCTTCCATGAAGGGTTGAAGCACAGATTTGCGCCGGCGTTCTTTGCGCTTCTGTTTGTCTATCTCGGGCTTTCGGTTCTCAGCCATATCTCCTTCGACATGCTGGATGTCGCCGGCCAGACCTGCATTGACCACCGCAAGGACCCGAGGGTTCCGCAAGCCGAGCCGCTCAAGGTCAAGGAAACCAGGATCATCCCGTTCGACATCTCTCATCTCTGTACCGCGACCGGCATCGAGCTCGAGACCGACGGTGCGCGCTATTACATCAAGGTCAATCCGTCCGGCGAGTGGGACAACGGCGCGTTTCCGATTCCGGTCGGCGGATTTTCCGCACAGCCGAATGAAACCGCGAGTTGGTACAAGCGGATTTATTTGTCGCTGTTCCTGCCATTACGGCGCGAGCTGTTCGCTGACTGGTTCCGGATCGTGCTGCGCTACGGCCGCACCGGCGGCGAAGAGCATGTCCTCGAACCCGATCCGACCGATCCCCTGATCGAGGACAACATCAAGCCAACCCGCGGCGGACAGCTCTACATCTTTGTCAACGACGCCGTGATCGGCGTGCCGGGTCTCTATGGCGCGCTCTACAGGAACAACAAAGGCACCGGTCAGCTCACCGTGACACGAACGCGATAGGGGCGGCTCTTCTCCCTCTCCCGCTCTTGCGTTGGAGGGTCGGGGTGGGGGTATCACCGCGAGTCATCAGGTTGAGAGAGCCCCCACCCGCCAGCGGGAGAGGCAAGCAATCCGGGTTCCATTTCTACTGTACATGGGGTTGTTTTCGCTATTTTGTGTCCGGGCCCCGCGGTGGACCGCCGAAGAGAATGTCACCCTCCGGATCGAGGTGCCTTGGCGTCCAGCCGAGCTCGCGCCGGGCTTTGTCGCCGCTGAGCCGCTGGTCGAGCGCGTAGCCACGGGCCCATTCGCCCAGTTCGGCGGCGATCACGTCCGTGGTGACGATCTGCGGCGCTTCGTGCCCTGTCAGATGGCGCCGCGCGAAGGCGCGCGCGATCCGGCCGATCGGCAGGCCTTCGATCGCAGCGCCAATATAGCTCTCGCCGGGCGGAGCGCGCTCCAGGGCCAGCGCGTAGAGCTGTGCCAAATCCTCCGCATGCACCAGCGGCCAGCGCACCGCTTCGCTTGCCACCACTGGCACGGCTTGGCCGGCGGCTGCGGCGCGGGCGAAACGGTCGAATACGCCGCCTTTGCCGGCGTAGACCATGGCAGGGTGGATGACGATGCCGCCGACCCCCGGTGAGGCCAGCACGCGGTGAAGCTGCGGCACCATCCAGGCAAAGGCGGGCAGGGGACGGAACGGCGTCGCCTCTGTGGCTGTAGCGTCGCCGGTGGCGCCGAACAGCCAGCAGCCGCCGGTATAGATGAAACGGGGTGTCTCCTCTTGTGCCGCAAGCGCCGGCAGCAGCCGGTCCAGCAAATGGCGGTCGATCGCGCCCATGTCGGTTGAGAAATCGCAGGCCATATGGATGACCGCGTCGAGTGGCGGCAGCCTTGCGACCCAATGTTCGGGCGATTGGGTGTCACCGGGAAACGATGTCACGCCGATGTGATCGAGCCTTGCCGCGGACGCTCCGGAACGCGCCAGACCGAACAGTTCGTGTCCGCGCCCGACCAGCTCGCGCACCACGGCAGTGCCGATCAGGCCGGTCCCCCCGAGAACAAAGACGCGCAACGTTGGCCTCTTTCTGCGGAAGCCCGCACACTACAAGGCGTCGCTTTGACGTCTACGGCGCGCTGGCTTCGAACGAATATTGCGGTGCAGCGGTGTCATCGCAAAAAAGTCTCAAACAAAAAGATCGCAAGAAAATTTCTTCTAAATTTATTTTGGTCTGACTGAACCGCGTCGCGCGCGCTTCTCTCCCTTACGGGATGTGCTACCATTTTACGGTCTGATCCACCCACCAGACTAAACTCGTCTCTCGAAACGTCCAAAATAATAACAGGCGCAGCTATCAGGCTGCATAGGGAGTGACGCGATGAAATCGGCCCTCAATCGATCTATTCTTGCGCTTACGGCGATCCTCGTTGTCGCGGGGGCCAGTCAGGCCAACGCCCAGCAGAAGCCGCTGAAGAAATACGATTCCGGAACCAAGGAATTCTGGACTCATCCGCCGGACGACTGGTTCCTCGGCGATGAGAACGAAGGCCAGAAGGGTCTCGCGCCGCCGTCCGGTCCGCCGACCGGCTCCTCCGATGCCGAACTCGCCAAACTGATCCCGAAGATCAAGCTGCCGGCGGGCTTCAAGATCGAAGTCTACGCCTCCAGCGTGCTGGCGGCGCGGCAGATGGCCTGGGGCGACAAGGGCACGTTGTTCGTCGGCTCCTTCGGCCTCGGCAACGTCTATGCGATCAAGGACAATGGCGGCAAGAAAGAGGTCAAGACCATCCTCAAGGGCCTCAACATGCCGACCGGTCTGGCCTTCAAGGACGGTGCGCTCTACGTCATCGCGGTCGACAAGCTGATCAAGTACGAGAACGCCGAAGCCAATCTCGACAGTCTCGGCGCCGGCAAGGTGGTGTATGACGACATGCCGTCCTATGCCGCGCATGGCTGGAAATACATCGCGGTCGACAAGGACGGCATGATGTATCTGCCATTCGGACCTCCCTTCAACGTCGGCATTCCCCCGACCAGCGTCTCGCAGATCCGGCGCGTCGATCCCAAGACCGGCAACGCCGAAATCTATGCGCTCGGTGTTCGTAACAGCGTCGGCGGCGACGTCGATCCGCGCACCGGAAAGTACTGGTTCACGGAAAACGCCCGCGACTGGATGAGCGACGACACCCCGAGCGACAAGCTCAACATGATCAACAAGATCGGTGAGCATTTCGGCTATCCCTATTGCCACCAGGGGGATCTGCCGGATCCGAAATTCGCGATGGGTCACAAGTGCTCGGAATTCTCCCCGCCCGTCCTCAATCTCGGCGCGCATGTCGCCCCGCTCGGCATGAAGTTCTACACCGGCGATCAATTCCCCGCCGAATACAAGAACAACATCTTCATTGCCGAACACGGCTCCTGGAACCGGCATAAGTACCAGGGCGCCCGGATCAAGCGCGTGATCGTCGGCCCCGACGGCAAGAACGCCAAGCAGGAAATCTTCGCCTCCGGCTGGCTCGAAGGCGATCAGGGCTATCTCGGCCGTCCGGCCGATATCATCCTGGCCAAGGATGGTTCGCTGCTGGTCGCCGATGACTGGGCCGGTGCGATCTATCGCATCAGCTACAGCAAAAAGTAAGATCGGAACGATGCGAGGCTGCGGTTTCTCCAGCGAATGGAACAAGCCGCAGCCTTTTTCATTTGGAAAGTGGCGATCCGGTTTCGCTCGTCATGCCCGGACTTGATCCGGGCATCCATCAAAACGAAAACTTATCGCAAGAGCGATGGATTGCCGGGTCAAGCCCGGCAATGACGACGGGAGAGTACGTATGCGAACTGCGTTAGCCGGAGCCCTGTTTGCAGCGTTGTCAATCTTCTCCCCCGCCCACGCCGCCGATATCGCGGCCGGCAAGGAGAAGGCCGAACTCTGCGTCGGCTGTCACGGCGAAAACGGCATTTCGCAGATGGAGAACATCCCTTCGCTTGCGGCGCAGCCGGATCAGTTCATCCAGTGGCAATTGGTGTATTTCCGCGCCGGCGCCCGCAAGAACGAGCAGATGCAGCCGATCGTCGAGCAGCTCAACAATGAAGACATCCGTAATCTCGGCGCCTATTTCAACTCGCTCGCGCCACCGAAGGCGCCGGCCGACGACAATCCGGATATGTCGAAGAAGGGCGCGCAGGCAGCGGTGGGGCGGCGCTGCGCCTCATGCCATACCGACAGCTATGCCGGTACCAAGGCGGTTGCGCGTGTCGCCGGCCAGCGCCAGGAATATCTGTTGAAGGCGCTGCACGATTACAAGAAGGGCGTGCGGTCCGGCGGCGGCCAGGCGGCGATGGCCGATGTCGCCTATCCCCTCAGCGAAGAAGAGATCGAGGCGCTGGTGCATTATCTGGCGCATTTGTAGCCGCAAGATCGCTCGTCGTCCCGCCTATGGGCCCTCGCCGGGACGACGCCAAAATTTAAACCCGACTCGCCCTCACCCCCGCTGCTTCTCATAGGCCTTGAGATGGGTGTAGGCGATGCGCAGCTTCGGTACGGGGATTTTCGCGGCGTCCGCACGCGCGACGAGGTCGCCAATGACGTGATCGGCTTCTACCGGCAGACCCGCCCTTATGTCGCGGAACATCGATGCGGTCATCGGCGAACCTTCGGCAGTAAAATTCCCGCGGCTGCGCTGGAAGTACGGTCCGGCGGGCGCAAAACCTTCGGCAGAGGCAATTGCGCTGCATTCGTCGAGCATGCCGAGCAGGAAGTCCTTACCGCCGGGCGCCGCGAGGATGTTGCCGACTGAGGTGCGCATCAGGCTGGTCGAAGCCGCAAGCGAAGCCAAAAACACCCACTTCTCCCACATGTCCTGCATGATGTGTTCGCTGGCGGTCGCGCCACAATTGCCGCTGGCGAAGACGTCCGCGATCGAGCGCACGCGCTCCGACATCTTGTTGTCGCGTTCACCGAAAGCGAGCGACTGCATCGGCATGAGATGCACCACCTCGCGCGCTTCGTTGAGCGTCACGGCGATCGCGCAGAGTCCGCCGAGGACCCGCTCGGACCCAAATTTCCGATCGAGCACGTTGAGGTGCGACATGCCGTTGAGCAGCGGGATGATCGAGGTGTTGGGTCCGACCGCCGGTGCAAAGGATTTGATCGCATCGGCAAGATCGAACGCCTTGCAGCTCAACAGCACCACGTCGAATTTTTCTGTGAGCTTGTCAGCCTGCACCGTTGGCGGATTCTTCAGCGTCACGTCGCCGGCGGGGCTCTTGATGACAAGACCGGCGCTGGCCAGTTCGGCCGCCCGCTTGGGCCGCACCAGGAACGTGACGTCGCGCCCGGCCTGGAGCAGCCTGCCGCCGAAATAACCGCCGATGGCGCCGGCGCCGACCACGAGAATGCGCATGGCGAGGGATCCTTTTGTTGTTGGGCTTGAGATGGGCGAATGGCGAGCAGCGAATGGCGAATAGGGAAGTCTTACCATTCGCTACTCACTATTCGCCACCCTACCACTTCTCGCCAAATGGCCGAATCTCCAATTCAAACGTCCAGGCGCTGCGCGGCTGCTGGTAGAGTTGCCAATAGGAGGCCGCGACCGAGGCTGGCGGCATCAGCAGGTCCGGATTATCAAGCGCTTCCTTGCCCCACAGCTGTTCGCGGCGCTCGCGCACCCAGGCGGTATCGACACCGGAATCGATGATCAGATGGGCGACATGGATGTTTTTCGGCCCCAATTCCCGCGCCATCGATTGCGCCACGGCGCGAAGCCCGAATTTGGCGCTGGCAAAGGCGGCAAAGCCGCTGCCGCCGCGCAAGGATGCGGTGGCGCCGGTGAAGAAGATGTTGCCCCGGCCGTGTGGCAGCATCAGCCGCGCCGATTCGCGGCCCGCCAGGAAGCCGGCCCAGCAGGCCATTTCCCAGACCTTTCGGAACACGCGGTCGGTGGTTTCAAGGATCGGGAAATTGACGTTGGCGCCGACATTGAAGATGCAGACTTCCAGCGGCGCGTGGCTGTCGGCGTCGTTGAGGAAGGCTGCGACCTCGTCCTCCTTCCGCGCATCGAGCGTGCGCGCCACGATCGAGCCGCCGGCGGCTTCGATCTCTTTCACCAGCGGTTCGAGTTTGGCGCCGTCGCGCCGGCCGGCGAACACGGTGAAGCCTTCGGCAGCGAATTTCTTGGCGATCTCGCCGCCGATGTAATCGCCGGCGCCGATGACGGCGACGGTTGCGTTTCGTTTTTGCATTGAGCCGCTCCATGCC
>Ga0307516_10007371_pt1 | contig 12659 bp, 12 predicted proteins | sample 19_EM_MG_FD_203310 | JGI IMG/M metagenome (GOLD analysis project Ga0307516, IMG submission 203310) | Populus trichocarpa ectomycorrhiza microbial communities from riparian zone in the Pacific Northwest, United States - 19_EM | ecosystem: Host-associated > Plants > Roots > Unclassified | place... | reverse complement strand
TGGGATATGATCCTGCTATCAGATGAGTCAGAGATAAGAGAGTCAAAGATAAGAAGATAAGGTGTGAAAGAAAGAACATATAAGGAAATAGCTGAGTAAGAATAGAGTTTGGCTGAATCAGAATAAGATTTGAGTGTAAGCAGTATGAAGTAATGGCTTGGCATTGAGTCAGCAGTGTGGAGTAATGCCAAGCACCTGTCAAACCTTATAATAATGTCCACAAGGCCAAACAATGAAAAGATGAGAATATTGAAAAGGGGTTTTAATGCCACTCTCTCTTTAGATAGATGTTATCCCCTCTTCAGGTTTGTGTTACTCCCTCTTTAGGTTCTGATTATATAAGAAGCTAGTGCCATTCCATAACAATGCTCTTACTTGTATATATACCAGTAGCTTGTAGCCTGAAGTCCTCAGTTTACTCACTTTGGACTTCAGGCAAGTACTTCTGTTCTATCTACAGACTAATATAGTTTACTCACTTTGGACTTCAGACTTCACTGTGCTTGCCTGTTCTAACAGAAGAGACCCCATACTGGGACTTCTTTGGAGAATTTATTATGAACAACCCAGGCACTTATGCATTTATGGACAGTCCTTATCACAGTCAAACTGTGGCTGACAGTACCCGGAGAGTCGGGCGTTGGGCAAAGGGTGCTCCTGCCAAAGCACGATCTTGAAGGGCTAAGGCCAGAGATGGAAACATCTCTGCTCTGGGTAGGGCACTATCTAGAGGCACTGTCTCCATATGTCATATATTGCACGAAAGTGGTATATATGGATGCATATCGCATTGCTCGGCTGTATTAACGACCGCACATGTTAACATATTTGTGTTGCACAAATCCACCAACCCACACGCAAGGGATAATTCATGCAAGTTTGAATTGTTCTTCCAGCCCATCAGGGACAAATAGATGTAGTACACTATGTCAAGTGGACTGTTTAGAGTACACCATTACATAAATTGTTGATTTATAAAAAAAAAAAAAAAAAAAAAAATAACAGCAATAGTTGAAAATGGAGCGTAAAAATCTCCCTGTATACTGCAGCCCAGAGAGAGGTCCTGACCAAATATAAATGGCCAAATAGTAACTGGCAGACACCTCTTTTGTTGAAAAAGGAGTAGCCAGGGAGATAAGACTTCACTGGACTTCATCTTGTGCCTCAAATGAGCTTGAAACTGTGTTCAACCACTGCAGGGGATAGTGATAAGCTCAACCCAGCTGGAGCAGAGTAAAAAGACTATAAAAGATGTGAATCGGCCACAAAAAGAGAGAAAAGACAGGATATACACCTCCAAAACCCCAAAATGCAGTCAAAAAGAGAGAAAAACCTTAAAGACATATGTAAAACATGTAGAAGGCAGGAAAACATGTCAGACTCACCTCAGACCCCAAAAGACACGTGAAAACACATTTCAAAAGGTGTGTAAAGCCAAATAGCAGAACAAAGCCTAAAAAACCAATGAAAAGTAAGTTAAAAGCATTTCAAAAGAATCAGAATCATCTTAAAGAGTCAAAGGACACATGACAACAAGTGAAAGAATGAGATTGGAGCAGTGGAAGGCAGAAAGAAGGATGTGGAAAGAGAGAGAGCTCACGTTGCATGAGAATGGCTGACTAAAATTTATTTGTAATTGCACTCTCTCATGTTCCTAGTCATTTAGTATATAGGATCTAATACTTTTTTTTGTATCAACCAACAATTTGGTCTTATTTGTCTTTACTCTTGAGTTATTCAGCAAAAATTCAAAATAAGCAAAATATTGGGACAATTGATTGAGTCACTGTATTTTACAGTAAACAATCTGATAATATACAAGTTGTTATACTGATATATTGTCCAGCCAAGAACTCTACTGTGGCAGACCCTGTAAGATACCATGGAGTTGGCCATCTCTAAAGTTACATGGACCTGCAAAACTGTGGCTGCTATTGATCATCAAAGATAATATATAAACATTATTACCCATGATCAATAAATCCCTTGTTAGGGCAATCACTTAACTATCTTCTCAAAGCATAATCCAAAGACTATGCCGAGAATCAAGCATTGTGGGCTTACACATAGATAAGCTTAGAGAGAGAGAGGATGAGGAAGGAAAGCACCAGTTTATATTGACTTTAGATATCATTACAGTCAAGTGGGAATCCTAAGTATATTTGAAAGTAAAGACATAATAAAGACATAACAATGCTAGTACTCTATACTAGCTGGTTGAGCCCTTCTAATCATAAAACAAAGACCCGTACTCTCGACGTCCATGATGCCGTTGCTTAGTACTCACAATGTATCTGACACTGGAGCCATACTCAGTCAGACTTGTCACAACACTTGTCCTAGAGCCACTGCTACATGATCAAGTGGAGGGCAAGAGGAGGGAAGCTAGAGCCTAAGAAAATAAGACTAGAGTTTACAGGCTTTGTGCTACTCTATATATACTATACTAGCCCAGGCTTATCATCCAATAAGATATAGTCCAGATATTCTCCAATAGGATATGATTCTGCTATCAGATGAATCAGAGATAAGAAGATAAAGTGTGAAAGAAAGAACATATAAGGAAATAGCTGAGTAAGAATAGAGTTTGGCTGAATCAGAATAAGGTTTGAGTATAAGCAGTATGAAGTAATGGCTTGGCATTGAGTCAGCAGTATGGAGTAATGCCAAGCAACTGTCAAACCTTATAATAATGTCCACAAGACCAAACAATGATAAAATATAAAAGATTAAATAAAGAGCTGTTCCATAACAATCAAACTGAAGTGTTGGATAGTTCATTTGATAAGATGGGAGAGGCATGGTTGATAAGATGAGATGAGATAAGACAAGAGGCTGTTCCATAACACCCCTGAGATCTCTGTTAAACAGTGGGTGAGAAGGGTCCTGACTGATCTTCTTCTTCATGGTTAGTAAGTATCATCAATTGTTCAACAGCCATCCACAGTAGAATATAACCCAGCTTCACCTTCACAATCAGTACCATTACATTGTTGGCAATGTGATCTGTCAGCCATATAGTCCATTTGAAGGCTTCAACTATGATAGTTGTCATTTAAACTTGAACTGTCCAGAGTATTAACTATTCTAACTGACAGTTGTCAAGGCCCATGCATATCTTATGTAATTATTGAAAGATATATTATAGTACCATTGAATGCAGAATATTGATGGCAAAAACCTGGTACCTATTTTATATTATATAATTGTTTGGTTCTTTTATAAAATGCAAGATACTGGATCAAATGCAACAAAGTAAATACTGTTTCTGATCTGAATCACTAACCAAATACTAGCAGGTATTGATCAAACCCTGAATTATATCTGACAACTTTTAATTTTATATAATGATCATCCAAGAGGCCCAACAACAATGCTTACATAAGCCAATAGTGATTGTAGAGCTATTTGATGATTGTTTGTCTTTGCTTGATACTACCACAATTGGTAGTGCCATATACATAGTACTGTGGTGGTATTGTGTTGCATATCTGGCAACTGTCAGTCTAGCCAGTTTACACTCTGGATGGTTCAAATCTAAATGACAATTGTTATAGTTCGATGTATCAGACTGGATGATACAGATGGATCTGTGGCCCAAACAATGATGAAATCTCAGGATCACAAGCTGACCTCCCTGCCACCCAGCTCCTACAGAAGGACCTCACCATTGTATGAGTCCAGTGACACCCTGGTGTAAATGATGGTTGAATTTTTGGTTGTGACTTAACTATCAAGCTGTTCAGTACAGTAAAGTAGGAGCTAAGCCATGCATTGATCAGACCATAAAAAGAAGATTCATAATGAGCTCCAGCAGTCACCTCAAGGCAGTTGTACATCCATGCGGTGATATAACCACTATGTGGCTAAACACAATTTTGTGCAATATGCTATATGCTAGCATCGATCATTCTCTATTATTAAAACACTTTCAAACCTTTCATTATGATTCAATGTGACCTGAAGATTATACCAAGGGTTGTAGATGAGCCCTGTGCTGACAACTATACTAGCAAAGAGGTGATGCACAACATTGGATCCTGGATACAGAATGGTACCACTTGGACTTGACTGCATACTTGATCTATTATACCCTACAATGCTTGTGGAGCTAGGCAACACCAAGGGGACTTTTAAACCTTTTCTATTCTTATTCTCTAATGCACACTGCACGACTGTTTAATGACTATTGGCACAATCTAGTGCACTTGTAACATGACATCATGCCTTTGAACAGCCCAATGAAACTATTAGCACATTTCTGGTTAACAGATACCTGGCTAAAACAACTGGAATTGTGATTTAGCATAATAATTGAGACAGACTGCATCCAACCAATGCTATATGGAATGACCACTGCTTCTTGTTCTCTTACCATCACATGCACAGCCACCTGGTGCTAGCACATCGCCTTCAAGACACTTAGCTCTCTGACCTTCTATCTGATCCCCCCCGATCTTCAACAGGCGTGTCCTACTGTATAGAAGGACATGCCCTCAAGGCTATTAAAGCCCAACCCTCAAGAGAAACGCCCTCCTGGCTCCTCTCGCTCGCTTGATTCTCTGAAGGATTATAGCATGTTCTCTGCCCCTAGCTCTGAACTGACATGGACAGCACCTCCTTCAACTAGTGGTTGGGCTCCTCACCCCACCCACTCACCACCTTTATTGCCCGAGGCTGTTCGGGCCCCCCAGAAGAAGGCCAGGATGTGAATGAACTCAGATTCATCTGCCCCCTCGTCTTCTTCTAGACTTGGCAACACTTCTGCCACCACCCTCTTCATCAGCAATCTGATTGAATGACTTCGCCCCCTCTTTGAATCTGGCACTATCAATCCCCAGATGGACCCCAGGAGCATTGACTTATCAGCAGTCCAGAAAATGCTTATCTACATTAATCAGTGAATTAAAAACCTGAATAATGTCAAGTATCTCAATACCCACCCAGTCAAGAAGGACTCAATTCTCAGCTTGTATAGTGTCATCTCTGAAGTGTTCAGCAACATCAGAATATACTCAAAGGCACCTCCTCCTGTCTCTCTCTCACCTAAGATTGTGGACTCACCCTCCCCCCCCTTGTCCTCATCCCACTGCCCCTGTGGCAGTGCCGGTTCCTTCAGCTGCTGGTGCTACTGCAGGTGGCAGTGCATGGAAGAAGAAGAAGACAGTAGAATATCCTGGAACATCACGCAACACAACATGTGCTTGCGCCAATCCTCTCTCCCCCCCCATCTGTTCCATATGACATGCACCCATTGGAGGGCAAGAATCACATGCACAACTTGCTAGTGGGTTTTGCATGTGGACCTGTTGTTCAAAGGCCTGGCAGTCATCACCGCCCTTTCAATATGTCCAATGGCCCCTCCCACTGATCCATTGTGGTTGTGGTTGAGTCGAAGGCTGCTCTGGTAGCCCTCCTCCTCCTTGCTCCACAAATTTCCTGCCTCATCTAGGCGGGCCGACACATGCTCAATCTACTTTGATAACTGGGACTCGCAGACAGGCTTCCAAATGAAATCCTTCATCAACCATTCTCTCAATGTTGGGAATGTGGTCTGCTTCTTCTGCAAGGTGTCCATAAAAATTGGAGCTCCTCTATATACCCGCTGCTATTCATGGGGTCACAACACGAACTACTGCAACTCCTTCCACATGGTCTGCCCCATCTGTGATGGCCCGCACCATGAAGATAACCACCACACTCTTGCAGCTTGCTGCAAGGGCCACCCCAAGCAGGTCCCCCCTGTTCCCCCTATGGAGAACCCTGTCTCCACTCGGCCCTCTGGAAGAATTGTGGCAAACTTCATGCCGCAAACTCTCCTCACTGCCAATTCTGGCAACATTGTTTTAACCATTTCTGGATTGTGGAATGATATGCGAAGATGGATGTCCTCCGATCTTGTTTGCATCCTCTTACTGGGGAAACTAGTAACTGCCACAAAGCTACAGCTCCAAGGGGTTGTAGTGGAGATGGTGGGGAGGCATAAACCAATAAAAGGTGACTTAGATTTGTTTTCAGTTCAAGACTACCCCTGCAGATATGGCCCATGCCCTGTAGCACACAATGTTATCAAGCTTGGTGTGTGCTCATATATGTCCAATTCCCTATTTGCACCTATTCTGTTCAGCAGATTTGATTTTTCTTGCTATTATTCTGTGTACGCTCTGTCATATTAAACTACCTCTTAGTTACTGCACTTTTGTAGTACGCCGGACTGTCTTAAGTACATCAGGATATAAATTGTTGATTAAAAAAAAAAAAAAAAAGCTATATGAAATGACCAGAAGGTAGCTCAGAGTGTTTCTGGGTTACTGCCAGATGAATTGGAAATACCTGTGGACTATGCTAATTGCTGATGTGAATGTTGCTGATAAAGACATTCCAGGATGGCAACATGTAGGACATGTGAATGACAACCATATGATACAGTGAGCACACTGCTAGCAAGCATATGGTACTGATGCTTTGAGCCCCAGATAGAATGTGGACTTCTACTTTGGGTGTTTCTTTGATTAAACTAATATCTTTGGACATTTCAATATTTTATTTAAATATGCACTTGCTCATGTATAAAAGGCTCGCTAGCTTGTATATTTACAGTAGCTATGGATTGCCCCAATTGACTAGTGTTTTGAAGAACATTGAGTGCATATTAAGGGATTGTAGTCTTGGAGTGCAGAATCAGCCCCAAAGTGGCTAGTGTTGAGGACACTGAGTGCATAATAAGGGATTCTTAATAGCCTATTGAGATTGATAATCTCACCTTTGTGTTTTAGTCCAAGGAGACTATTGTGACTGCACTATTGAGTGTGACTTGTAGATCTTGGTGATCTAGCACAACTTTGAACCCTGAATACTATTTCTTGTGACAATCCATTATTGCTGAATCATCTGAACTTGAACCTCTGAGTCTTTCTGAAGAAGAAGGCTTTTTAGACTTCATCACTCTGAACTCACCCACCATTGGAGGCATTCTAGCCACTTGATTTAGAGTGTTTTGTGTGAGTTATCGAGTGTGTTGGTGTGATTTCATTGCACCATGGTGTTCATCACTTACTCCGACCATGCATATCAGTGGAAGTACTGAGAACAACATTAATTAGAGTTGGCCATTCTATGCAGGATTCAGCTTCTGGACAGGCAAGGTAGCTGGGAGGAATCTATCTTTTGTTGATTGCAGTCAACAGGTCACTGGCTGGAGAAGGAGAACAGTGTAAATGGCAAGTATATTTTGTTCCAATAATGATATGTTCCAATTGTGCATTTCTGCTTACTATTACTTACTGATCACAGATGTTAATCACTTCATCCTGCTTTACTCATTCATGCCAGGTTTACAAATCGCCAGCTGCACATTGTGACAACAACACTGTCAGACCAAAACAAACCAATTATGAAGGCTTACATCCTGGTCTATGTCCAGGTTAGATGAATAATACTGGTTATGAATCAAACCCAGACGCTATGTACTTAATAACAACACAATCACTCAAGGACGATAGATGAGTCAACTGCTGAGTATGTGTGTCTGAACAATGATTGTATTGGTTTATATAATTGATATAAAATATAATGTCAATCTAGAGACCTCAATGTCACCTATTTCTTGCTCTCAATTCTCTCTGTTGTAAAATATATGTGAATGCCTGCATCCCAATTGTTATTTTACTGATCATGGCTCACCAGATGTACATAAATAGAAGCAAAATGACCAATATGACATGACACTAGTTGTCTAGAGGTAATCAAACATGTTTTTGAGTAGAAATGAATCTGTGCAGCCAAGAGCCATGGGACATGGGTGGAAACCCATAGAATTTGATGAAAAGGAATGGGTCCAAGGGTCTGGAAAGTGCCCAAAATGCACTTGATATGGAAATGTGCTTGAAAAATGCTCTAGGATGAAAGACAATGTATTCTCAAGGGAGCCTTGAGAGTTGGCCAAGAATCAAGAGCCACAGGTCAAATCCAATAGGAATCACTGAGAATTGATAGCTGATACTGGGGCAATGGCAAATCAATCTATTAGGGTAATATAATATATATATTGATGTCTATTAGCTCATCTGTTATTCTCAGGCCTCAGCTGACTTTCAGCTCTGTCAGCTGGCCTGTCACCACAGGTCATTTGTGGCCATCTGGTGTTCTGTGGCTTTTTTTTTTTTTTTTTTTTTTTTTAAATCATCAATTTATATAGCAGTGTATTCTAAACAGTCTGCTTGATATAGTAAACTACATCTCACTATCTCTAATGGACATGAATATAAGTCTGATTTTGCATGAATTGTTACCCTTCACATGTAGATTGGTGGCTTTGTGAAATACAAAGGCATTACCATGTGCAGTCATTAACACAGTTGAGCAATAAGAGATTTGTCCATATAATTCACTTTCATGAAGTATTTGGTCTATGGGAACAGCCCCTGAGATAATAGCCCTATCCTGACCAGAGTTATTTCTATCCCTAGGCTTTGCCCTTCATAATTGAGTGGTGGTAGGGGCATTTTTAGCCCACCTCCCAACCATCCAGGTCCTGTTGGCCACAGTTTGACTGTAAATAAGACTGTCTTTGAAGGCAAATGCTATTGGATTGTCTATGATGAATTTTCCAAAGTCATTCCATAAAAAGACAATTCTGAGAAGTGTGGTGCATCTGGAGGCCTGGTAGGGTGCTTCAGACATCAGTATAATACTGTATATGATAGAAGGTCTCAAAAGGCCCTCTTTCACAGTGTGGACATGCTTTAATTTTGTCTCCAATGTTGAAGTGGTGTTGATAGTATCTAATAGGTGTGTGACTGGTAAGGCCACACACTATTTGAGCAGTGAGAGATGAGGAATGTCCTACATTTTTAAGCCAGGTCCCTTCATTTAGGTGAGAGGGAGGTTTGCATGATGCTCCAACATGATTGCATTGACAGACGCTCTATCTTGAATACATGAAGTGTTGACCTATATACTGAGACAACTGGAACTGATTGGCCCAGTCACTTATTATGTTGTCAGTGATTTGTGTTCTACTGAAAGCATGATGCAGACAGGCCACACTCAATTTTGGTAGAAGTGGCTAAGTTATGCACTGTGCAGTGTGGTTTGAACACATATTCCTCGCAATCAGAGACATGATGGAAAATAATCCTGTGATTGTTATTCTCCTCCATCCAGGGAGTGAGAACTGACAGCATGGTTATTGCGCTTGACTGCACTGAGTGTATAGATGGATCAAGCGAATGATGGATAGCATTCATTGAGTCTGAAAAGACATGAATTTCTTCAATGTCAGAGATTGAGTCTACTACAAAATCAATGAGATAGCCCAGGGCCTCCATAATTGTAAGTGTTTCAGTGTCATCAGAAGTTGCTAGCCCTCTGGCACAGAAACTTGATATAAAGCGATCTGAGTGCCAGACATGCCATGCTGCAATGGCTTGCTTGCCAGTACTCAGAAGTGGGACAGATATATTGGCAACTAGTACTGCGCATCTGTCTGATTTGGAGGAGTATTCAAACACTTCATTTAAAGACACAAGGTGTACTTCTTGTGCTTTAGCTCTTTCTTTAGTATTTTTGCTTTCAATAAGAGTAATGTTATAGCTAACACATTCAGGGAATTTGTCAAGAAGATGGCTTTTTGGGGTGTTGAATTCATTGAATGGGGAGTACATTGACTGAGACCAATCTTTCATGGCACCACATCTCAATAAGTGGAGACTTGGCTTTTTTGCTAAGTTTGCTAGATAGATATGCAACATTATCTGCTTGATTTTTATCAGTAGCTAGGTTTACAGGTCAGGTCAGGTCAGGTCAGGTCATGTCATTTGCCCAAATCGGCTGTGACTGTGACTGGCCAAATGACTGCTGACTTCAAAAAGCCATGACTGCGACTGTGACTGGACCAGTTGCAACCAGTTGCAACTGGTCATTCGATAGTAAATATAATTCCCTTCAAAACAAGCCCTAGAATATCCAAAACAGTGATACGACCACTACATGGCTAGGTGTGATTTTGCGCGATTCAGTAGAATCTAGCGCCATACACTCTCTAATACTAAAACACTTTGAAACCTTTTACTATGATTCAATGTGACCTAAGGACTATACAAGAGTCGTGGAGGAGCCCTGATCTGACGACTACACTAGCGAAGATGTGATGCACAACATCAGATCCTGGATACAGAACGGTACCACTTGGGCTCGACTGTATACTTGATCTATTATACCCTACAATGCTCACAGAGTTAGGCAACACCAAGGGGACTTTAAACCTTTCTATTCAAATACATTTATATTCTTTATTTTTCAATGCGCACTGCGCAACTGTTTAAAGGACCATTGGCATGGTCTAGTGATCTTGAAACATGACATCACGCCATTGAACAGCACAAGGAACTGTTAGCAATAGACTTAGTTTCACAGACACTTGGCTAGAATGCTGGAATCATGATCTAACACAATGATTGAGATGGACTGCATCTGACCAATGCAATATGAAATGATCGGAAGGTAACCTGGAGTGTTTCAGGGTTACTGCCTGTTCCAATCTCAAATATCTACAGACTATGCTAGTCACCGACATGAACATTTATTGATAACGCATGCTAGGATGATAACACATAGGACATGTAAATTGCAACTGCATGAAGTAGTAGTTATGTGCTAGCAAAACATGTGGTACTGTGGCGCAGAACCCCAAAAGGGTTCTTGACAAAACATGGACTTCTCTTTTGAGTATTGGCATGATTGAACTATTATTATTATACATTTCCATATTTTATTGAGATATGCACTCATTCATGTATAAAAGGCTCGCTAGTCTGTAGGTTTTCAGTAGTACAGAATTGCCTCCAATTGACTAGTGTTGTGGTAAATGCTGAGTGCGAAGTAAAAAGTTCTGAGACTCATTGGAATCAAGGATTGATTGCCAACTTGACTGGGTTACTGCCATTTGTGTTTTGGATTGAAGTCCAAGGGACTATTGGGATTGCCTTTGTCTGTTGTATCTTGTGGATCATTTGCGGTCTAGCCATACCTTGAAATCAATACCATCAAACTTGTGACGATTCAACCATTGTGATTCTATCTGAACTTGTGATTCCCTGAGTATTTTGGAGAAGGAGACTTCTTAGACTCTGTCACTCTGAATCTGCCCACTGTTGGAGACAGGCTAGCCAATTGCTAGGTTGTTTTGTGTTGGTTGTTGTGTGTGTTGGTGTGATTTGTCGCACTTGCATGCTCTTTGCCTACCCCAACTATGCATATCAATAGTCAAGAATTGACTGAGATACAAGCAAAACAATAAATTGAGTACATGTTGGCTCATTTTCAGCATTTCAAGGCTTGTTGTCCATCATGTGAGTTATACAAACTTGATACATATACTATCTAATAGGTAATTAATTGTTTATAATTATAAAATATCTTGTTACTAGCCATTGCCATGCACAAGAAATCAAGAAATCTTATCACAACTTGAGCAAAATATTATAAATTAATGTTTTTGGTCATATCTTTGTCAAATCTTGGCTGTTCTGGATGTTCTATACCTTGTTTTGAAGGGTTTCACATGGTCTATTAAATAACTGGTTGCGACCAGTCATAACCAGTCATCATTGGTCACAGAGGCTTCAGGAATTGCCATGACTGCAACTGCTCATAACCAGCCATGACTGTGACTGCAAATGACTGCGACTGCAAATGACTGCGACTGCAAATGACTGCGACTGCAAATGACTGCGACTACAAATGACTGCAGTTATTTACCAGTCATGACTGGTCATGTGACCTGACCTGTAAACACTATCAGTAGCCACTCTGCACACAATATGTATGTCAGCAAGTGTATGCATGCAGGTGTAGTTGCTAATTTCTGAATTTGTAAGTGAATCAGGATTAGTCCAGCCAGGGATTTGACTGCTTCAGTAGGGGAGGTCTTAAATGCACCCAGGATCCAGATAGCTGCACAGCGTGGTGTGCTGTGGCCACAGGACAAATCTACTATACTGCCTGCACATATAATATAGATAATTCCAGGGGGGTTGCTAGCATGAGATTGAGGGTTGGCATAAGATATGAATGCAGGAAAAGCAATATTAGACAAGGGCAAGTCCAACGAACTATCAACAGGAGAGAGACAGAGGGCAATGGAGGTACAATAAATTCACATTTGAGGAAGGTCAGGTGGTGAATGATGTTGGATTGTAATAGTGATAAAACAATTTTGGAAAGCTTTATATCACTGTTACATACAAGCTAAACATTAAAAAACATGTTTTTATATATAAGTACACATTCTCAATAATTGTACATACTTATATACTTGTACATACACTAAATATGCAGAAACATGATATAGTGGACATCCTGTATCATGCCTTATGTGTTTCTGGTCAAAACAGTACCAAACAGACCAGTATTCCTAATATATTGGAGAGTGAAACACTTGACAATACATGTTTGAGCAGCATACTTGAGCACACACTACTATTAACAAACATGTGATATTGGTGAACTGCAAACCTTTCTTGACATTGTTTTTGACTAGTGGTTCACTAGTATTGCATTGGCTTGATTGGTTTTAACAGGTTATGGGCCCCGGCTTTTAACTGTGCATTCATTGATTGTTGCTGCAACCTATTGCATTGGAATTTTGGAGGATTTAC
>Ga0307516_10007370_pt1 | contig 12661 bp, 11 predicted proteins | sample 19_EM_MG_FD_203310 | JGI IMG/M metagenome (GOLD analysis project Ga0307516, IMG submission 203310) | Populus trichocarpa ectomycorrhiza microbial communities from riparian zone in the Pacific Northwest, United States - 19_EM | ecosystem: Host-associated > Plants > Roots > Unclassified | place... | reverse complement strand
TCACCAAGGCGCTCGAGATTTCCGATTACGAGAACTTCGCCAGGCGCAGGAAGGAGAGCCGCAAGCAGGGCAAGCTGCGCGGCATCGCGGTCGGCTCCTATCTCGAAGTCACGGCGCCGCCGAGCGGTGAACTCGGCAAGATCACCTTCGATCCCGATGGGGCAGTCACCTTGACCACCGGCACGCTCGACTATGGCCAGGGCCATGCCTCGCCGTTCGCGCAGGTATTGACCGCCGAGCTCGGCGTGCCCTTCGACAAGATCAAGCTCGAACAGAACGACAGCGATCTGGTCCGCTTTGGCAACGGCACCGGCGGCTCGCGCTCGATCACCGCGACCGGAACGGCGATCGTGGAAGCCGCTCAGCTCGTCATCGCCAAGGGCAAGCAGGCGGCCGCGCATCTGTTGGAGGCCGCCGAAGGCGACATCGAATTCGCTGGCGGCCGCTTCACCATCGCCGGCACTGACCGCAGCATCGACATCATGGAACTGTCGCGCCGCATGCGCGAGGGCAAGATGCCCGAGGGCGTGCCGACCTCGCTCGACGTCGACCACGCCACCAAGGACACGCCATCGACCTTCCCGAACGGCTGCCATGTCGCCGAAGTCGAGATCGATCCGCAGACCGGTGTGGTGCAGGTGGTCGGCTACACCGGCGTCAATGATTTCGGCACCGTCATCAATCCGATGATCGTCGCGGGCCAATTGCATGGCGGCGTGGCGCAGGGCATCGGCCAGGCCCTGATGGAATGCATCAGCTACGATTCCAGCGGCCAGCCGATCACCGGCTCGTTCATGGATTACGCAATGCCGCGCGCCGGCGACATCCCGCCGATGGCAGTCGGCGATCATCCGGTGCCGGCCAAATCCAATCCGCTGGGCACCAAGGGCTGCGGCGAAGCCGGCTGCGCCGGCAGCCTCTCGACCATCGTCAACGCGGTGCTCGATGCGCTGTCGGAGTATGGCGTCAAGGAGATCAACATGCCGCTGACCCCCGAGCGGGTCTGGCGCGCCATTGAGGATGCGAAGACCAGGGCGGCGTGAGCCGCGGACGTCGCGACGTTGCTCGCCGTTCGCTCAGCCGTCATCGCCCGCGAAAGCGGGGGATGACAGGGTCATTCGCTATGATCTCTTGACCAACCCAGCGCCGCCGCTTGTTCGGGCGGCTGGTAGATCCCGATGTGCTGGCAGCGTGACCGTCTCGGTTCGGATCATGCGAAATGATAACCGCTGGTGCTGCAACCAAAGCTGCCAATGCCGAGTTGTGACCGTCGCAGGTGAACTTTTGAGAACCGGAGGTGACCTATGCGCACGCTAAAGCTTGTTGCAGCGCTTTCAGTCGTGGGTTGGATTTCGCTGGCGTCCTACGTGCCGGCGCAGGCTGCCCCCCTCACACCTCTTTCCGCAGCTGCGAAACCAAGCTCCCAGGACAGCGGCGCCATCCAAGTGCGATGGGGCGGCTGGCACGGCGGCGGCTGGGGCCACGGCTGGCACGGCGGCGGCTTCGGATGGGGTGTAGGAGCGCTCGCTGCTGGGGCCCTGATCGGCGCCGCGATAGCCAGCCCGTACTATGACGGCGGCTACGGATACGGCTACGGCTACGGCTATCCGTACTACGGCGGATACCCCTACGGTTATTCTGCGGCCTATTACCCGGCCTACGGCTATTATCGACCGTATCGGCGCCATTACTGGCATCATAGCTATGGCATGTACCCGGTACACCACTATCGCCACTGGTGAACGAGGCGGCGCGTACCGCTGCCGCGGCGCACAACCGTCATCGCCCGGCGACGATCGAGCGGCGAATTCTCTCCACGTCATGGCCGGGCTTGCCCCGGCCATCCACGACTTGGTATGAATGAAGGCCCGTTGATGCCCAGCACAGGGCCGCGCAGGGCGAGTGGAGCGCCGGCGCCTGTCTCTCCTACGCCACCGCCTGCTCACGCGGCTGAGTGATCGCGACGTGCTGGCAATGCGCCAGCGGCGTGGTGCCGTTGGCAACCACCAGCGCGTCGAGCTCGACGAAGCGGTGGCCCTTCTTCTCGTAATTGCCGGTGACGCGCGCACGCGCCACGATCTCGTCGCCGACGTGCGCGGCGGCGAGAAGCTGCATGCGGCTGCCGACGTGAATCCACGGGCCGAGAATGGCATTGTCGACCAGCACCTTGTTCATGACCCGCTGCAGCAGCCCGGGATGGCCGAGGCCTTCGCGCGCATAGATCGGATCGGTCTCCCGGATATCGGCGAGATAATCGCTGGCCGCCTCGCCGGCCCAGGCCCGCGGCACGGTCCCGAGCCATTTGCCGAGTTCATAGGAGGCGCTGCTCACAGGCCGACGCTCCGCGACCGCCGCAACCTGCCTGAAGCCCGCCAGCGCGATCGAAGGCGCTGAAGCGGGCAAGGACGCGGTGCCGGTCGCGCGCACTTCGCCACGGCTTTCGACCTCGATCGAGAGCACGCCGTCAGTTTCAGTGCCTGTCACGATGGCGTCTTCCCCATCATAAACCGGCTTGACGAAACGCGCCTCGATCAGGCCCCGCTCCAGGAAATCGCGGCCCCACCGTCCGACCGGCAAATGCATCATATAGGCCATCACATCGACGCCTGGCACCAGCCCGCCCGAGAAGCCAAAGCGGCGCGCCACGGTGTCGTCATGCATCTTGTTTTCGGATTGCGTGGCCGTGTTGAAGGCCGTCACGCGATAGGTTTCGAGAAGGCCCGTCATGCCTGTTATCCCCTGGCTTTTTGGTCTCCCCGCGACTGATCGTACGCCCGGGAACCGAACTGGCAAGCCGTGTTTTCCTTAGCATTTCCAGTGACGATGGAGTACGACCCCCTTCCAAGAGCTCCACCATCAAGACATGACGCAAAACACCCAAACCACCCGCATTTTCGTCGACGCCGACGCCTGCCCGGTCAAGGACGAGATCTACCGCGTCGCGATCCGGCATCGCCTGCCGGTCTCGGTGGTCGCCGGCCAATTCATTCGCGTGCCGCAGGACCCGCTGATCGAACGGATCGCGGCAGGCTCCGGCATGGACGCGGCCGACGACTGGATCGCGGAGCGCGTGGCCAAGGGCGACATCGTCATCACCGCGGACATTCCACTGGCCAGCCGCTGCGTCAAGGCAGGCGCCGAGGTGATCGCGCCGAACGGCAAGCCGTTCAGCGAGCAATCGATCGGCATGACCCTGGCGGTGCGCAATCTGATGACCGATCTTCGCTCGGCCGGCGAAGTGACCGGCGGTCCGAAATCCTATTCGCCCCGCGATCGGTCGGCGTTCCTCTCCGCGCTCGATCAGACCATCCGCCGCATCCAGCGCCAGCAGGCGGACGCGGCCACACAGAACCAGAATTGAATCGGACGATATGGCTCCACCCCTGATCCAGTTGAAAGACATTGCGCTGACCTTTGGCGGCACGCCGTTGCTGGCGGGCGTCGAATTGTCGGTGTCGCCGTTCGAGCGCGTCTGCCTGATCGGACGCAACGGCTCCGGCAAGTCGACGCTCCTGAAGATCGCGGCGGGGCTGGTCGAAGCCGATTCCGGCAGCCGCTTCGTGCAACCCGGCGCCACCATCCGCTATTTGCCGCAGGAGCCGGATTTTGCCGGTCACGCCACGACGCTGGCCTATGTCGAGGCGGGGCTCGGCCCCGGCGACGACCATTATCAGGCCCGATACCTGATCGAGCAGCTCGGCCTGCACGGCGAGGAAGACCCCGCACACCTCTCGGGCGGTGAGGCCCGCCGCGCGGCGCTGGCGCGGGTGCTGGCGCCCTCACCCGACATTCTGCTGCTGGACGAGCCGACCAACCATCTCGATCTCACCACCATCGAGTGGCTCGAGAGCGAGCTGGACAGCCGCCGCAGCGCGCTGGTGTTGATCAGCCATGATCGCCGCTTCCTCACCAACCTGTCGCGCGCGACCGCCTGGCTCGATCGCGGCAGGATCCGCCAGATCGATCGCGGCTTCTCGGCGTTCGAAGCCTGGCGCGACGAGGTGCTGGCCGAGGAAGAGCGCGACCAGCACAAGCTCGACCGCAGAATCGTCAACGAAGAGCACTGGCTGCGCTACGGCGTCTCCGGCCGGCGCAAGCGCAACGTCAAGCGGCTCGCCAATCTGCATGCGCTGCGCGACCAGCGGCGGAGCTATCGCGGGGCGACCGGCGCCGCCAGCCTCGCCGCCGCCGAAGCCGACAAATCCGGCAAGCTGATCATCGAAGCCAAGTCGGTCACCAAGTCCTATGGCGACCGCAGGATCGTCGACGGGTTCTCGATCCGCGTGCAGCGGGGCGATCGCATCGGCATCGTCGGGCCGAACGGCGCCGGCAAGACCACGCTGGTCAACCTGCTCACCGGCGCGGACCAGCCGGACAGCGGCACGATCCGCCTCGGCGTCAATCTCGAGACGGCAACGCTCGACCAGCACCGCGAAAGCCTCGACCCGAAATCGACGCTCGCCGAGGCGCTCACCGGCGGGCGCGGCGACCACGTGATGGTTGGCGGCAAGCCGCGACACGTCGTCGGCTACATGAAGGACTTTCTGTTCGCGCAGGAGCAGATGCGAACGCCACTGGAAGTGCTCTCCGGCGGCGAACGCGGCCGTCTGATGCTGGCCCGGGCGCTGGCCAAGCCGTCAAACCTGCTGGTGCTGGACGAGCCGACCAACGATCTCGACCTCGAAACCCTCGATGTGCTGGAGGACATGCTCGGCGACTACGAAGGCACGGTGATCCTGATCAGCCATGACCGCGATTTCCTCGACCGCGTCGTGACCTCAGTGATCGCGCCGGAAGGCGACGGCCGCTGGGTCGAATATGCCGGCGGCTATTCGGACATGCTGGCGCAGCGCGGCGCCGACCTGAAACGGGAGGGAGCAGTCAAGGCTGCGGCCGCGGTGGACGACAGGCAGGAGCCGAAGGCGGTCGCGACCGGAAGCGCGCCGAAGCGCAAGCTCACCTTCAACGACAAGCACGCGCTGGACACGCTGCCCAAGACGATCGCCAAATTGCAGGCCGAAATCGCCAAGCAGCAGCGCTTGCTGGACGATCCCGACCTCTATCGCAGGGATCGCCAACGATTCGACCAGGCCTCCGATGCCATTGCGAAAGCCCACAAGGAGCTCGCGGCTGCCGAGGACAAATGGCTGGAACTTGAAGTGTTGCGTGAAGAGATCGAGAAGGCCTAGTGTTCTGACTCTAACGACTGCTTCAGTCATTCCGGGGCCTGCGCAGCAGGAACCCGGAATCTCTTAGCCGTCACCTCTGGATTCCGGGTTCGCGCCAAGTGGCGCGCCCCGGAATGACGAGAGTACGAGGTGTCAGAAACACAACACTAGCTGCCGGTGCGGGCCTTGGCGCGCAGTTCATCGAGCAACTGATCGACCTGGGTCGTTTGCGCGGACACCTGGTCTTTCAATCCCTGGTTCTCGGCAAGACGGCTCAGCACCTTGGTCTGGGCATTGGCGAGACGGAGCACCAGGATTGCCTCCTGCAGATCGGCGTCGGTGCGCAGCGGCAGGGCTCCAATCCTGGCAACGTTCAAGGCCAGTTCAGCCCATCCACCAGACGATTGAGGCTCGAGGAGAGGTTTCTCCTTCGACAGCCTCGGCAAGTTCAGAATCTCACCCATCACCCCGCCCCACGAGTCACATTTGCCCACCGACAAATTTACAGACAAGCCGGTAATGGTTTGGTTAATCTGCGCCAGCCTTGAATGCCCAAAGGACCAGCCATGACCACGTCCCTCGCCGCCCGGATCGCCCGGGAATACGGCACACCCGCTGCTGTCATCGACCTCGATCGCGTCGAGCGCAACATTGCGCGCATCCAGGCCGCCTGTGATGCGGCCAGCATCGCCAATCGCCCGCATATCAAGACGCACAAGAGCCCTATGCTGGCGCGGCGGCAGATCGAGGCTGGCGCCAAGGGCATCACCTGCCAGAAGCTCGGCGAGGCCGAGGTGATGGCGGATGCCGGCATCGACGATATCCTGATCAGCTACAACCTGCTCGGCGACGAAAAAATGGCCCGGCTCGCCGCGCTGCAGGGCAAGGCCAACATGACGGTGGCGGCCGACAACGCGGTCGTGATCGACGGCCTGCCCCAGGCCGCCGCGATGTCCGGGCGTCCGCTGTCGGTGGTGATCGAATGCGACACGGGTCGCAAGCGCGCCGGCGTCGAAACCCCGGCCGAGGCGATCGCGCTGGCCCGCCAGGTTGCTGCCTCGAAAGGCCTGACCTTCGCGGGCTTCATGCTCTATCCGACCGAGGACGGCTGGACCGAGGCGCAGAGTTTTTATGATGAGGCGCTCGCCGGAGTGCGCGAACACGGGCTCGATGCGGCGATGGTCTCGACCGGCGGCTCGCCGAACCTCAAGAACCTCGGCAAGCTCAAGGGTGCCACCGAGCATCGCCCCGGCACCTACATCTACAACGACCGCATGCAGGTGGCGGCCGGTGTCGCCACATGGGAGGATTGCGCGCTGACGATCTATTCCACCGTGGTCAGCCGCGCCGCGCCGGAGCGCGGTATCCTCGATGCCGGCTCCAAGACGCTGACCTCCGATTCCGGCGGGCTCGACGGTTTCGGCCTGATCCTCGAACATCCCGAGGCGAGGATCGCGCGCTTCGCCGAGGAGCACGGCTTTCTCGATCTCGCCCGCAGCAACACCCGGCCCAATGTCGGCGACGTCGTGCGCATCGTGCCCAACCACGTCTGCGTCGTCGTCAACATGATGGACGAGGTGGTGATGGTCCGCGGCGACGAGATCGTGGGCATCCTGCCGATCGCGGCAAGGGGCAAGCTGCGGTGATCCCTGGGCTTGCGTCCGGGGCATCCCGGACGTGATCAGATCCGCCGGTCGCGATGACTTAATCCTGGACATCATCCGGCAACCAAGAGGGCCTGAACGCGCCCAGGCCCTCTCGAACGCTCGACGCGCATCCCTGCCCAGAGCTTGATGAAATTAGATTGAGTTGCAACCTCAACGGAAGTGCGCGCCCCCTCTCCCGTTGGGAGAGGGCTGGGGTGAGGGGTTACGGTCTCTCGTTAATCGAGAGCCCTCACCCGATTTGCTGCGCACCCATCGGGGAGAGGTGAACCGACTGCCCTGACAGACCGATCCGAACAAAATCATCATGCTCCCGTCAATCGTCATACTCCATCGAAATGTCCTGGCCGGTGTAGTCGGGCATGAACGACGCCGCCACCAGGCTCACGACGGCGCAGGCGGCGATGTAGAAGGAAATCGCGTAGCCGGAGTGATAGGTGGCGAACAAAGCTGTCGCGATCAGGGGCGCCGGACCACCGGCGATCACGGATGCGAGTTGATAGCCCAGTGACGCACCGCTGTAGCGCAATCGCGGCGTAAAGGCTTCCGCGATCAGGGCTGCCTGCGGCCCGTATTGCATGTCGTGCGGGATCAGCGACAGCACGATTGCAATGAACACGGCGTACGGAACCGCGGTGTCGACCATCCCGAAATAAAGGAAGCCGAACAAGCCGACCGTCGCCGCGCCGATCAGATACATCTTCCTGCGCCCGATGCGGTCGGAGATGTGGCCCGACAGCGGGATGGTGACGAACGAGACGCAGGACGCCGCCAGCACTGCGCTCAGGATCAGATCGCGCGACATGTGCAAGGTGCCGACGGCATAGGCGAAGATGAAGGCCGTGAAGATATAGAACGGCGCCTGCTCGGATACCCGCAGCAGGGCCGACAGCATGATCTCCTTCGGATGCTTCTTGAAGACCTCGACGATCGGGGCCTTCTCGATCTTCTTGTTGTCCAGGAGCTGCTGGAACACCGGCGTCTCGAGGATGCCAAGGCGGATCCATAGTCCGACGCCAACGAGAACGATCGAAAGCGCGAATGGAATCCGCCAGCCCCAGGTGTTGAATTGGTCACCCGTCAACTGGCTGAAAGCGAGGACGGCCAGGTTTGACAGGAACAGGCCGCACGGCACGCCGAATTGCGGCCAGGAGGCGACCAGACCGCGCTGACCGTGAGTGCGCGACCATTCCATCGCCAGCAGCACCGATCCGCCCCACTCGCCACCAACGCCGATCCCCTGAATCATCCGCAGCACCGTCAGGATGACCGCGCCCCAGATGCCGATCGAGGCGTAGGTCGGCACGAATGCGATCAGGAAGGTCGCGATCCCCATGCACAGCAGCGTGGCAATCAGTGTCGCCTTGCGGCCGATGCGATCGCCGTAGTGACCGAATATCGCAGCCCCGATCGGGCGTCCGACGAAGCCGATGAAATAGGTGCCGAAGGCTGCGAGCGTCGCCGTCAGCGCATCCTCGTTGGGAAAGTAGAGCTTGCCAAAGATCAGCCCGGCCGCGGTGCCATAGAGGAAGAAATCATACCATTCGATGGCGGTGCCGATGGTCGATGCGATGACGGCCTTGCGCAGCTGCGCACTATGATCGGAATCCGAGAGCGCGCCGTGTGTGATTGCCATAGCCATTGCGTGGTCCTCTTTGCTTGGTTGTCTCCCTGGCCCTGCGCGACCCGGTTTTTCACGGTTCGTTTCGCGGCGATGCTACAACTAGCCGCCCGCGCCCGAAAGACGCCTATCGTCGAAGGCCATCATATTGCTGCACCGCAGGAGAATTGCAGGATAACGTCAAGTGGCATCGGGTCTTGTCGTTTGCGATGCCGAATTCGTCGCTGTCGGGGGGACAGCGGGCCCTGACAGTCTGCATCAATTCGGCGCGATCGAGAGGGACGAGGCGTCGCTCTCAAGCCAGCGCCGCGCCTTCCAGACGGGACGGCAGAGGCCGACGTGTGATGGCACTCACTTTGGCGAATTTCGTTCTGATGCACGAGCCTGATGAAATGCAGTTATGAGAGGGGCTTCTGCGCGCGCCCGATGGCAGGTTCTGCGACGGAGCAATCCACAACTGCAATGGATTGCTCCGCCAGAGGCTTTCGTGCGGATTGCCGCGCGACTTACCTTTCCCACCACCACCAATCGGCGTGGGCCCGGCGCCAGTCCGCATGACGCTGCTGGTTCTGACCGATCAGAATGCCAAAGCGGATGCAGGCCCGACGGTCGCCCTTGTTGCAGAGCTCGTGGTACCCGATCATCTCGGCCTCCACACCGCCTTGGGCGTGCGCGGGCGATGGCGCAATGACGGCCGTCGCCGATAGAGCAGTGAGCACAGCGGCGCCTGCCATCAATGACCTCAGGATCATGTTGTCTCCTCTTTCAGTAGAAGGCTAGAGCGAGACGTTGATAGGATCCGGCAGCTGAATGCTTTCTGAAGAGTTCGTTGTCCCTCAATCAGGCTGACTCGTGATTGCATCGCGGAGCCACTTCAACACGCCCCTACCCGCCGCAGCGCCGGTCGCGAACGACGCCTGCAGCAGATAGCCGCCGGTCGGCGCCTCCCAGTCCAGCATCTCGCCCGCAGCGAAGATACCGGGCAGGCGGCGGATCATGAAATGCTCGTCGAGTTCAGCGAAGGAAATCCCTCCGGCCGTCGAGATCGCGCGCGCAACCGGTGCCACGCCGTTGAGCCTGACCGGCACGGCCCCGATGAGTGCTGCGAGCGCTGCCGACGAGCGCGTCGCCAACTTTGCGCCGGCCCCAATCGCAGCTTCCTGCAGCAGGCCGATCGCCACCGGCGACAGCTGCGCCGCCTTGCGCAAGACGTTCGAGAGGGATTGCTTGCCGCGCGGCACCGACAGCCGCGTGCGCAGATCGCTCCCGGCGAGATCCGGCCGCAGGTCGATATACAGCGTCGCTTCGCCCGTTTGCGCGATGGCCTCGCGCAGATCAGCCGACAGCGCGTAGATCGCGCCGCCCTCGAGTCCACTGCGCGTGACGATGGCTTCGCCACGCACCGTCCGCGCACCGAACGTCAGCGCCACGCCCTTCAGCGGCTGGCCCTCGTAGCGGTCGCGGAAGATCTCGGACCAGGCAACGGCGAAGCCGCAATTCGCAGGACGCAGCGGCGAGACCGCGATACCCTTGGCCGCGAGCGTTGCGACCCAGCCGCCATCAGAGCCGAGCCGCGGCCAGCTTGCACCGCCAAGCGCCAGAACCGTCGCCTGCGCCGCGACGACGTGCGGGCCTTCAGGAGTTTGAAACAGCAGCCGGCCATCGTCGTCCCAGCCGGTCCAGCGGTGGCGCAACGCGAACGCGACGCCCATCAAGTCCAGCCGGCGCAGCCAGCCGCGCAGCAGCGGCGAGGCCTTCATCGCCTTCGGAAATACCCGGCCGCTGGAGCCGACGAAGGTTGGCTGCCCCAGCGCCTCGCTCCAGTCGCGCAACGCCTGCGGAGAGAACGCCGCGATCGCCGGCTTGAGCCGCGCTTGCGCCTCGCGGTAGCGGCCGAGAAACTCGGGCAGCGGCTCGCTATGAGTGAGGTTGAGCCCACCACGCCCGGCCATCAGGAACTTGCGGCCGACCGACGGCATGGCGTCGTAGACGATCACCCGCGCGCCGCCCCGCGCGATCACCTCGGCCGCCATCAGGCCGGCGGGACCAGCGCCAATGATGGCGATGTTAATTTTGGAAGTCACCGAAGGGGACGACATGGCGTGAGTGTAAGCCGGATTCGCTCTCCGCGAGCGTCATTCCGGGCTGGTGCGCAAGCACCAGACCCGGAATCTCGAGATTCCCCGATGCGCAATTGCGCATCTGAGGTTCGATACTTCGTATCGCCCCGGAATGACGGCTTCAAAGCCATCACCTCAAAGCTTCACCCCCGCCCGCGCCGCGGCCTGCGCGACATATTTCTGGGTCTGTTCGAACGCGCCCTGCAACGCCCTCGCCTTCGACATGTCGCTGATTTCGGCGAAATGCGCCGCGATGGCGTCCGGCGTCCAGTCCGATTGCGCCAGGTTAATGCCCTCGGTCTCCATGATCTTGATCACCGCAAAGGAGCCTGCGCCCGCGCCCATGATGGTGCGGGTCGGCGCGTCCTCATGCAGCAGATATTCGACGGCCGGCGTGATCGCCTCCGGCCGCATCAGTTGCAGCGCCTGCGGCGGCAGCAATTCCTCGGTCATGCGGGTCGCCGCCGTCGGCGAGATGATGTTGACGCGAATGTTGGTCTTGCGTCCCTCCTCCGCCAGCACATTCATGAGCCCGACCATGCCGGATTTCGCCGCGCCGTAATTGGCCTGGCCGAAATTGCCGAACAGGCCGGACGACGACGTCGTCAGCACGATGCGACCGTAGTTGCGCTCGCGCATGCCGTCCCACACCGCCTTGCAGCAATAGAAGCTGCCGGTCAGATGCACGTCCAGCACCTTGGCGAAATCCGCGATCTCCATCTTCCCGAACGACTTGTCGCGCAGGATGCCGGCATTGGCGCAGAGCAGATCGACGCTGCCCCATTCCCTGGTGGCGCGCTCGACCATCGCCTTGACCTGTTCGAAATTGGAGACGTCGGCGCCATCGGCCATCGCGGTGCCGCCAACTTTCCGGATCTCCTCGACCACGCTTTCGGCCGGGGTCAGCGACCCGCCGGTGCCATCGCGCGCGCCGCCGAAATCATTGACCACGACCTTGGCGCCGCGGCTCGCCAGGCCCAGCGCATGCGCGCGTCCGAGACCATTGCCCGCGCCGGTCACGATGGCGACGCGTCCGTCAAACCTGATTGTCATGAGCGAGATTCCTGGATGTGGGTTTTCTCGTCATGCCCGGCCTTGTGCCGAGCATGACCGGAGATATTAGGCGAAGTAGATGAGGCCGATCCAGTCGGCGACCAGTGCGGGCTTGTCCTCGCCCTCGATCTCGACCGTGACATTGGTGCGCGACAGCAGTTCGGTGGGCTTTCGCAGCTTGGCCTCGGCGAGCGTGAAGCGGCCGCGTACGCGCCGGCCGGATCTCACCGGCGAAATGAAGCGCAGCTTGTCGAAGCCGTAATTGACGCCCATGGACGTGCCTTCGATCACCGGCATCACCTCATAGGACATGATGCTGAGCAGCGACATCGTCAGGAAGCCGTGCGCCACCGTGGTGCCGAACGGCGTCTCCTTTCTCGCCCGCTCGGGATCGACATGGATGAACTGGTGATCCTCGATCACGTCGGCATAGAGATTGATCCGATCCTGATCGACCAGATGCCACGACGACACGCCGATCTCCTTGCCGACCATGTCCTGGTAGGCTTGCAGCGGGATCGGCGGCTTCTTCCAGACTTCATTCATTCCTGACCCTTCTGTTGTCTCAGCTGTCCGACGAGCGCATCTTCCGCAGCTCCGGAAAATCCTCTTCGCGAAACTCGGTACCCCGCAACACATCCTCGCGGTTGTCATCGTGTTCGAGCCGGCGCAACTGCACCCGCCTGATCTTTCCCGAAATCGTCTTCGGCAATTCGGTGACGAGCTCGATGCGCCGGATGCGCTTGAAAGGCGCAAGCCGCGTCTGCAGATGCTCGAAGATCGACAGCGCAGTGGCGCGCGATCGCGCCGCGCCTGATGTCAGAAGCACATAGGCTTTCGGTACCGCGAGCCGGATCGGATCCGGAGACGGCACCACCGCAGCCTCCGCGACGTCTTCATGTTCGAGCAGCACGCTTTCCAGTTCGAACGGGCTGATGCGATAGTCGGAGGATTTGAACACGTCGTCGGAACGGCCGACGAAGGTGAGATAGCCGTCGTCGTCGACGAACACGACATCGCCGCTGCGGTAGCGAT